>Ga0209040_10000882_pt1 | contig 23398 bp, 23 predicted proteins | sample BogFormECP12_OM3_FD_188240 | JGI IMG/M metagenome (GOLD analysis project Ga0209040, IMG submission 188240) | Bog forest soil microbial communities from Calvert Island, British Columbia, Canada - ECP12_OM3 (SPAdes) (version 2) | ecosystem: Environmental > Aquatic > Freshwater > Wetlands > Bog ... | reverse complement strand
CGCAACCTGTGTCATCGGGCGGTCCCATCGACACGTTGACTCGTACTCAGCCGTGACCTGTCAATGGCCCCCTGCAACCAGATTACCTGGGCTGTTACCGTCAGATTTTATCCAACTCGGCCGCGGCATGAGAGTTGCATCCATGGATTGCGTGATCACTCATCTGCGATTGAAGGGCTAGAAGAATGAAACGATTTATGAACCGGGCGGCTGTCTCACTGGTCGTCGCCGGGTTGGGGCTCGGCGGGACGGTGCAAGCCGCTCCTGTCTCCTGGACGGCGTCAGGGACCCCGGCTGGGCTTGCAGCAACTGCCACGGCGACATTCTCGCTGTCCGGCTCGAGCCTCACGATCGACCTGGCGGCGAGCGGTGGCGGCGCCGGTGATTACGGGCCTGGTTCTGCATTGACCGGGCTGTTCTTCGATCTGGGCACCAACAACCTCTCGCTGAACCCGGCTTCTGCGACAATCCCGACGGGCTCGTCGATCGTCAACGCCAGTTCCTGCAATCCCGGCCCCTGCGGGGGTGTCACGAACGTCTCCGGGGAATGGGGCTATCAGAACTCGCCGGGCGGCTTTGGTGGTGGGGCACCAAGCTCAAGCTATGGGATCGCCTCCTCTGGCTATCTCGCCACCCTTCTGCCCATGGATATCGGTAACTTCAACGGTGGCGCCGCCGGGACCAATCTCGACAATCCTGCCTCCCTCGATGGTGCCAATTTAGGACTGCTACCCACGGGCGTTTCCCTCAATGGCGGGCTTGCAAGCACCCCAGTCATCGAAACCACGGCTGAGTTCGTGCTGACGGGCCTTCCGGCCGGGTTCGCTCTGAGCGACATCGCCAATGTCAGCTTCCAGTATGGGACCGCGTTCTCGGACACCAACCTGCCCGGTAGCCCCGGCACCGGTGGCAACCAAAACGGCGCCCCGGAGCCGGCCACGATCGCCCTCCTCGGTGTCGGTCTGCTTGGTCTGGGTTATGTCCGCCACCGGCGACGCTGACGCTGCCAAGGCAAAGTCGAAACCGAAAACGGCGGCCCACCGGCCGCCGCTTTCTTGTTTGCCGCCGATGTGGGGAGCGTGGGGTTCGTGCGTGGCGATCGCGGCCAGCGATGATGCGGCCAGCCCCGAGCTGCCGCGCCCTGCTCCTACAAGGTCAGCTATGCAGGATGTTGCTGCTGGACAACGATATGCTGCCCGCCAGCTCGATCTTCATGTTGCTCGCGGCGAGGCTTTCGCTGGAGCCGCTGGTATTCACATAGACGAACGTGTTGCCCCCGCTTGTCTGCCAGCCGACCGAGTCCGCGGGCAGCACCAGGTCGCTGACGGTGTGGTGATGGCGTATGGTCGAAGGCAGACTGCCATCGTATTTCAACGACAGACCAAGCCCGGTCAAATCGATCGTGTCGGCCGCGTGGAAGTTGGTGATGATATCCATGGCTGACTGGGTGGAGTCGCTGGCACTGCCGTACAGATAATCGTTGCTGCCGCTGCCGCCGGTCATGAGATCCGCGCCCGCGCCGCCGACCAACCACAGCTTGCCGGTCATACCGGACCCATCGAGTTTGTCGTTCCCTCCCAGTCCGTAAACCAGGGTCGGGGCGGCTGTCCCCAGCGACCCGACCAAGTTGGCCACTGATACGGTATCGTTGCCACTGGAACCAACCACCACGTCGAGTGGGACGGCGGGGGACGAGTTGCCGGACGTTTCGTCGGTCGCCGTCACGGTCAGAGCATAGAACTCGCCATTGGCGGCGCCCGCCACGCCGGATGCGCCGGCCGACAGCGTTGCAACATTGTTCGCGGTGGACACCGTGAAGGACGCGGCGTCCGTGCCGCCAAAGCCATAGGTGTAGCTGTCCCCGGCGGCACCGCCAACCTGCGTGAGCGAGGCCAATGCGCTGTTGGCGGCCAGCCCGCCGGCGGTCGGATCCGTGGGCAACGACGAGGTCACGGGGGATATGGCGACACCCGTGGGTTGCGAAGGCGGCGGGCTTGAAACCGAGCCGGCCGGGTCCCAGCCGATGACGTCAAGCGCGGTCAGGTCGGCGCTGGAGACCGAATTGACCACGCCGGGGGTCGCGTATGCATCGAATGCATCGTTCGCCACGGACGAGGCCCAGTCTCCGGCATCACCCCCCGAAACCGTATTGAACTCGCCCAGATTGGTATTGCCGCCGTCGATCGAGAAATATCCGGGGGTGGATTGCGAGAAATCGCGCACCCCAGGCGACGAATAGTGAAACAGATCCAACGGGGCATAGCTGTTGGTCGTCGCGCCGATGGTGCCGCCGGTCAGCATCAGGCGGCCCATGACCTCGGTGATCTCGTGCAGCACGGTGCCGTTGAAGTCATAGGTTCCCGCCGCCACACCGCTGCTGTCGTTGTAGGTAAAGCCGTACGTCGACGAGAAGCCGACATAGCCGTCAACGGAGGAACTGTTGGCCGACAGCAGGCCCAGGGCCCTCGCCTCGGCGAAGGTGGTCCAGTAGCTGCCGTTGACGGGGCTGGTCGCGGGCAGGGAGGCAACCGCAGTCGCGTCCGCGGCGGTCTTCGCATCGGCCTTGAGGGCACTGACGAGTCGCGCGTAGCTCACACTGGTGAGGTACGAATAACTCGCACCAAGGGTGCCGCCGCCGAGCCCGGTTCCGTTCACCTCACCGTAGCCGACATGCAAATTGATGGTGACGGGGTCGATGAACTGGGTTTCCAGATATTGCACTGCGGCCTGGACGCCCGCGACGAACCCGGATGGCGCGGAACTCACGCTGGAGTCCCAGGTGATGTTGATGACGAATGGCCAGGTCGATGCCGACCCGGTCGATGAAGCGGGTGAGGAACTGGTTGGCGCGACGGACGGGGGCCCAACTCGGTCAGCCCGATTGGATGACAAAGCTGCCGTTTCGTTGGGCCCTTGCGCTGGCGCAAATCGCGATGCCGACGCGTTCAGGGCGCGCTCACTGCTCCCGGCGTGGTTGTTTATAGGTGCGCCGCCATTCCCGACCGCGTTGGGATCGCTCCATAACTGGGTGATCGCGGGGTCGTCGGTGCTGTCCAGCGTGGTGCCGTCCAGATACCCCAGGTCATTGAACCAGTTGGAATGAAGTGGCCGCATCTCGATCTCCTTGGCTGATTGGGTGCCCCGTGATCTGGACACAGGTGACGTGAAGGGAAGTTAATTGCCCGGTAATGCCCTAACAGCGAAACTTCGATGGCGACAGTCGAACTAACTCTGGGTTCACAATCAAGTGTGGGGCTCCCCGGCGCGCACGTGGCGAACCCCGCAACCTCGCTTCCTGGCCATCGACCGCAACGACCGGATCACGGCAAAGTCCGTCGCGCCGTCAGTGGAACGGAAGCTGCCGGGGTGATCCGCTCGCCGGACCGATCATCGTCATCTACGCCATCGCCGAGGAATGTGCGGCGTGGCGCCACGTCGGGCCTGAACCCAATGCCACGTTTCGCCACCACGCCACGATGAGCTACAAGACGGCAATGTTGCGCCTGCTTCAAACCGCCTCGTCAGTCCGGCGACTGCTCCTCGCGGCTGCGGCGCTTGTTCTCTGTGCCGCGCCAATGCCGGGCCGGACACAGCAGAACAGCGACAAACCGCCTGCCTATGAGCCTGGTGAATCCCTGAAGGAGGTGCACGACCCGGTCGTCGCGATCGTCGATGGGCGAAATCTGCACCTGAGCGAACTCGGCGACCTCACCCGGGAGCTCCCGCTCGGCGAACGAGCCATTCCGTTCGAGACGCTCTATCCGGCGCTGCTCAAAGCTCTGATCGACCATACCGCGCTGGAATTGAAAGCGCGGCGTTTGCATCTCGACGAAGACCCCGTGGTCATGCGGAGGATGCGTGCGGCGGCGGGACGCGCACTGGAACAGGCGCTGCTGGAACAAATCCAGGGCGAGAAGGTAACGGAGAATGCGATTGGTAAGCTCTATGGCTCGATTTACGCCGGCAAGACTACCGTTGACCAGGTCCATATCCGGGTCATTTTGCTCGGCAGCGCCAGAGATGCGGACACGGCGCTGGCGCGCGTGCAGGTTGGCGAGGATTTCGCGACTGTCGCCCGCGACATGAGCCGCGACCCGAGTTCGGTGCAAGGCGGGGACCTTGGCTTGCTACGGCGGGAGCAGTTGCGGCCGGAAATCGCCGACGTTGTCTTCTCATTGGGCCCCCGGGAAACCACGCCACGACCGGTCCGTAGCCCCATCGGCTGGTACATCATCAAGCTGGAGGAACGGGTGAGCGTTCCGCCGCCTTCGTTCGAGGCGGCGCAGGACGAGCTGCGCCGACTCCTGACCCAGCAGACTATCAATGCGGCAGCGGCATCGGCGCGCGCCGAGGCCTTGGTGAAGCAGTTCAATATGGACGGGTCGCCCGCCGTTGTACAGGGCGGGAAGTCGACGCCCTAATTCCGCCGCGGCGGGACAATCGACACCACCTCGAAGTGCAGTCTTTCGAGCAGTTCACGGTGGCTGCACAGAAAGCACTGCTCGACCTCGGCCATGGCAAACCAGGTCTTCGCGGGGCGCCGCCATCGCCGCGTCCTGCATCGTCTGCCGCGTCAGCAGCCGACACCCCTGTGCACGCGCCACGCCGCGCGTCCCTCGGCGATGGCGTAGATCACGATGACCAGGCCGGCGAGCGGATCGCTCCACCACCAGCCGAACAGCGCATTCAGGCCGATGCCGAGCAGCACGGCCATCGCCAACGCCGCGTCGATCAGCGTGACGCGCGATTCGGCGATCAGCACGGCATTGCCGAGGGCGCGGCCAACGCTCAGCTTGCCCCAGGCGAGCAGCAGCATCGCGACCACGGTGGCCAGCAGCCAGATCATCCCGGCCTGCGATGGTGCCGGCCGCGCGCCGCGCGACCAGGCCACGGCCGCCTGCACCGGCAGGTAGACTGCGAGCAGGAAGAACGCGCCACCGATCAGCCGCAGCGCCAGCGGTTCGCGTCCTTTCGTGTTGTCCATGAGCTGCCAGATCACCACGACCGAGGCGAAGATCTCGATCAGGCTATCGAGCCCAAAGCCGGCAAGCGCGATCGAACCGGCGCGCCACGCCGTGATCGCCATCACGCCGAAACCAACGACGTTCCAGCCGAGCGTTGCGTATTCAAGAGCGAGACCACGTTGGCGGAGCAAGACGCGCAAGCGTCAGAGACGTGTGCGGATCAGCGCGAACGCCCTCTCCACCGCGGCCACGCGGATGGCCGTGCGGTCGCCGGGAAAAACCCGGCGCTCGGTCACCGCCGCGTGGCCGCGCTGCGCGAGACCGAACCACAGCAGCCCCACCGGCTTCTCGACACTGCCGCCGCCGGGACCGGCAACACCGGTCACCGACACAGCGATATCGGCATGCGAGCGCTGCAACGCGCCCTCGGCCATAAGCCGCGTCACCGGTTCGCTCACCGCGCCGACCGCGCCGATCAGATCGGTCGGCACGCCGAGCAGCTCGGTTTTCGCCTGGTTCGAGTAGGTGACGAAGCCACGCTCTACCACGTCGGACGAACCGGCGATCGCAGTGAGCACCGCGGCGATCAGGCCACCGGTGCAGCTCTCCGCGGTCGCCAGCTTCACCTGCTTCGCGCGGCACACATCCAGCAACGCCGCCGCGTCATCCAGCAGCGCCGCTGTGATCATTCGTTGCGTGCCTCGATGGCGCCGGCCTTGATCGCCTCGACGAACTGCCGCCAGTCGCTTTCCACCTGCACGGCATAGGCCATGGCGAAGTCGGCAATGGCCGTATCGAACGCGCCGCCGGAACCCATGTAGCCGGCGATCCGCGCCGCATCGCCGGACCGCGCATGCGCGCGTGCCAGCGTCATGCCGCACAGCGGGGCGTAATAGGGCAGCGCCGCATCGGCGATCGTCTCGCTGACTCCCGCGAGCCTGGAATCCTTCAACTGCCGCACATAGCAGTATTGATCGCTGCCATGTTCCTGCGTCCAGCCCAGGAAGGTGTCGGTTTCGCCCTGCATGATGCGTTGTCCGGTCACCACGCGCTGCCCCTGATTGAGGTAAACGCTCGGCGCGGCATACCGCGCCAGCACCGACTGCTGCGCCTCCTTCAGTTGCAGCAACAGCGTGGCGCCATCGCGGTCGGTGAACAGGCCGAGCGCGCAGAACGTGCCGACGCTGCCGATGCCCACCACCTTGAACGCGACGTCGGTCAACCGGTAGCGGTCGAGCAGCACACTGCGATGTTCCGGCTGGCTTATCTTGTAGGCCTCGAATGCGGTGCGGGCGACCACGTTGAGCGTATCGTCGTGCGGGGCTGACAAGGGCGGGATCGGCGGCGGCTGCGGCCGAATGCGCCAGCCCGACTTGCGGCGCTCCAGCAGCCTGCGATAGCCCGCACGATGCGCCTCGGCGGCACGATGTAGCCGCTTGAGTTCGCGCTGCCGCAGCTTCGGCTCGCCGATGCCCTGCAACACATTTGTCACATCCACGCGCGATCGCCAGGCGGTTTGCGGATCGAGCCGCATCAGCTTCGCCATATGCTGCCGATAGCCGGTTACCACGTTGCGGGCGAGATCGCGGCAGGCACGCTCCGGCATCAGCCGGCCGCGCGCATCGACAGCGACGCTGGCGGCGAGGCGCTTGAGATCCCATTCGAACGGTGCCGGCAACGTCTCGTCGAAATCGGTGACGTCGAAGATCGGCGTGCCGTCCAGCGCGGCATAGACGCCGAAATTCGCCAGATGGCAGTCGCCGCAGGACTGCACCCAAATGCCGCTGGTCGGCGTGGTCGCAAGGTCGGCCGCCATAACCGCGCCCGAACCGCGCAGGAACGCGAATGGCGATGGCTTCATGCGGCCATAGCGGATGGGCAGCAGCGCAGAGATGCGGTGGCGACTGGCCTCGAGCAGGATATCGAGCGAATCGCGCCGGTCGGACGGTGCCTGCCAGGTGGCGTGCTGACTGCGTGGCACCAGCCGACGCAGGGCATGGCCCGCCTCGCGACGCTCCGCCATCGGCAACAGATCGTCGGGCCGGACATTTTCCAACGGCATTGTTCTGGCCCCCCGGCTTTGCCGGGATCACACCGCAGCCGGGCATGGCAGCGCAAGCTGAATGTTGTGACATATGACAATTCGGCATTATATCCCACAGCCAACAAATCAGCCAAACAATGCCGGCCAGCGCGAACCGATGGCCCAGAGTATGCCGGCCGTGATCGCGCCGGCGATTACATCGTCTGCCATGATGCCGGCCGGACCGCCCTGCCGATCGGCCCAGCCGATCGGGCCCAACTTTGTCACATCCAGCAGACGAAAGATGACGAAGGCGGCGAGCACGCCGGCCACCGACGCGTGGGCCAGACCACACAGTGCGAGTAGTTGACCAGCGATTTCATCGATCACGACCCAACCGGGATCGCCAACAACATGCGCTGCTTGAATCGCCCACAAGCCGGTTAGTGCGGCGATCAGTGCGGCCGCTGGAAGCAGGGCAGGGGAGAAGTGCAGCAACAGAGCGCCCGGCAACAGCGTTGCCGCCGACGCGACCGTGCCCGGTGCAAATGGTGCAAAACCGCAGCCGAAACCACTGGCGATCAGCCGCCATTTCACCTCGCCCGCTTGCGGGAGAGGTCGCCGCGCTCCGCGCGGCGGGTGAGGGTCCATGTGCGGCACAGGCGCCCTCACCCGGCGCTACGCGCCGACCTCTTCCGCACGCGGGAGAGGCGGACGATCATGTTGCTACCGCATCTATAAACGCCCGCAGCGCCGCGAGCACCTCCGGCTCGGTCAGCGTGGGCGCGTGGCCGATGGCGGGCAGCGATGTCAGCACCATGTCGGGACGCGCCGCCCGCATGCGTGTCACGGTCGCGGGCAGCAATATGTCGCTGGCTTCGCCGCGCACCAGCAGCAAAGGCAGATGCGTCAGTCCGCCGAACAACGCCCATAGGTCCGGCTTCCTGCCGTTCATCAGTCGCGCGATCCGCGTGTCCCACACCGGCCGCAACCTGCCGTCGCCGTCCGGTGCATAGGTGAGCGCGGCCATCGCGCGCCACGCTTCGTCGCCGTCCAGCGACAGCGGCGGCAGCACCCCGCGCAGATGCGCGACCGCCGCGTCGAGGTCGGGAAATGCGACGTCATGGCCGATGAAACGCCGCACGAATTCGGTGCCGCCGCTGCCAAGCTCCGGGCCGATGTCATTCAGCACGATGGCGCGGAACAGCGAGGGGCGAGCCGCCGCCAGGCCCATGCTGAGCAAACCACCGAAGCTGGTGCCGATCGCGATCGCCTGGTGCAGGTGCAGTGCGGCGCAGATGTCGAGCACGTCGCGCAGACACGCCTCGGGCGTATAACGCATGATGTCGCGCGACCGCCCCGACTGGCCGCGACCGGGGTAGTCCGGCGCGACCACGCGCCGTTCGGCTCCCAGCGCTTGCGCCAGTGTCTCGAAGTCGCCCGAGGTGCGCACGATGCCGGGCAGGCAGAGCAGCGGCAGCCGCGCATCGCCGTCCCGCCATTCACGGACAACGAGAGGAAATCCGTCCCAGGCGGAGATGCGATGGACTATCGCGTCCATTGTGCGAGCAGGGACGGCGTGCTCTCGCCGCGGCGCACGCGGTAGATCACTGCGATGTGCGGGATCGGCTCATTCTGACGGGTTGAGGGTCGCTTGACTTGACATGGTTCGACCCTTTCCGGAGGGGATCGACGTTTCGACATAGGGGCAACATGACGGAACCGGCCCCGAAGCGGCAAGGCTGACACGCTCGACCGCAAGCCAGTTGACCCAATCCATGCCACGCTCCGAAATTACGTGATAATGTTAAACTGGTGTCTCTCTGTGTCCACTGCTGCAATCGCCGCCCTCACGCCGCCTCGGCACGCCCCCGCCCTTGAAGCACCTCGCGAACCCCCGCGATGATGCGATTGCGGTCCGGGAAGACAGCATCCTCCAGCACCGGGCTGTAGGGAATCGGCACCTGCAAGGCGCAGACCCGCTTCACCGGGGCTTTCAGGCGGGCAAATGTCGCGGCGTCCTCCGTGGCAACCGCGGCAACCTCCGCCGAGAAGCCGGCTGTCGGCCCCGCCTCGTCGGCGATCACCAGCCGTCCTGTCTTCCGCACCGACTCCCGGATCGTCTCCGTATCCAGCGGCACGAGCGTGCGCGGATCGACCACCTCCACCGAAACCCCCTCCGCGGCCAGCGTCTCAGCCGCGGCCAGCGCCTCGTGCACCAGCCAGGCCAGCGCGACGACCGTCACGTCGCTGCCCTCCCGTTTCACATCAGCAACACCGAGCGGGATCGTGTAGTCGTCCTCCGGCACCTCCCCTTTGCGCCCCATCAGCCGCCCCGACTCGAACGAGATGACGGGGTTGTTGTCCCGGATCGCCGTCTTCAGCAGCCCCTTCATGTCGTACGGCGTCGACGGCAGGAACATCTTCAGACCCGCGACATTCATGAACATCGAATAGGGCGACTGCGAGTGCTGCGCCGCGACCTTGCCGCCGCCGCCCACGGACGCCCGGAACAGGATCGGGAACGTCACCTGGCCGCCGAACATGTAGTGTATCTTCGCGGCCTGATTGACGATCTGGTCCATCGCGACAAAGCTGAACGTCACCTGCCGCCAGTCGACGATCGGACGAAAGCCGGAGCCGGCTGCGCCGATCCCCATGCCGGTCAGCGCCGCTTCGGTGATCGGCGTCGCTCGGATCCGCTGCGGGCCGAACTCCTTGAGCAGCGGCGGCAGCGCGTCGGTCGACATGTAGAAGATCTTCGGATCGCGCCGCATCTCCTCGGCGATCGCCTCGAGTGCGGCCTCGTTGTAGGTCAGCTCGCGCATCGTCCGCTCCTCGTGTCAGACCGGCCGCCGCCCATCGTCATGGCGGGCGAAGGCTCGCCATCCAAGACTTTGCTGCGGGCAACAAGGTAAGTCGTGGATGCCGACCCCGGCCTTCGCTCGGGGCAGGCTCTTCGTCCGCATGACGGTTGGGGTGGTCGGCGCCGCCGATGGATCATCCCTTCCGCCACCAAGTGTCACGCCGCAAACACGTCGTCGGTCGCCTGTTCAGGCAGCGGGAAGGGGCTTGCCTCGGCGAAGGCGACGGCGGCTTCGAGAGCGCCCATGATCTCGCGCTCCATCGCCCGCAGCCCGGCATCGTCGAACTCGCCCTGTTCCCGAAGCTGCCGCTCGAGCAGCGCAATCGGATCCCTGCGCGTCCACGCTTCGACCTCCGCCCGATCGCGGGGATCGGCCTGCCCCGGGCGCTCGGTGTGGCCGCGCCAGCGGTAGGTCTTGCACTCGATCAGCGTCGGGCCGTCGCCCGAGCGCGCCCGATCGACGGCGGCGTGCGCGGCCTGATACACCGCAAAGGCGTCGTTGCCGTCCACCACCACGCCCGGAATGCCGTAGCCGGCCGCGCGCCCCGCCACATCGCTCAGCGCATGCGTCGCGGCGGCCGCGGTCTGCGCGGCGTACATGTTGTTCTCGCACACATAGAGCATCGGCAGCTTCCAGGTCGCCGCAATATTGAGGCACTCGTGGAACGGCCCGGCATTCGATGCCCCATCGCCGAAGAACGACACAGCGACGCCGCCCTTGCCTTCCATCTGCGCCGCAAGCCCCGCGCCGGTGACGATCGCGATCCCACCCGCGACGATGCCATTGGCCCCCAGCATGCCGATGCCGAAATCGGCGATGTGCATCGAGCCGCCTTTGCCCTTGCAGTAGCCGGTCTGCCTTCCGTACAGCTCGGCCATCATGCGGTTCAGGTCGGCGCCTTTCGCGATGCAGTGGCCGTGGCCGCGATGCGTCGAAATGATCCGGTCGCGGGGATCGAGCGCGGTGCAGACGCCGACAGCGACCGCCTCCTCGCCGATGTAGCAGTGCACGACACCGTAGATCTTGCCGGCACGGTAGTCGTCGGAGGCGCGCTCCTCGAAGCGGCGGATGGTGAGCATCTGGCGCAGCATCTCGCGCTGCTTGTCGGGCGGCAGGTTGGGAGAGAGGCTCATCATGGGTGTGATCCCCCTAGGCCTGTCAGGCCTTTCCATGATGGGCGACCTCGCGAGGGCTGGCAACCGGAATGCCGGCCCTCAGCGCAGGATCATTGCACCGGGCGCGATACTTGCTACTCGGCGGCCGCGCCGCCCTCAGCCGCCAAGTACGTCCCTCGTCAGCAAGGCCGGCATATTCACATCGGGGTGGCCGGCCAGGATTCTTTCTTCATCCTCCATGGGTTCATTGTCCCGGCCGGGCTGCACGCCTCCCCGCTTACTGATCGCGCGCAGCCAATGGTCTTGTGCCCGGAGCTCGGGGCGTCGCTGGCGCTCCCAAATAAAGTATGCAGCCCCGGGAATGGCCTCCTCATTGTAATCGGCCGATTCAGACATTCGTCGCTCCTCGACGGCTGCGATGCGTTGACGCCACACCGGATGCTTGTGGCGGGTCAGTGGAAGCCGATCAGTGTCCCGTGATGTCCATCCGAGGACAGTGTGAAGTTGCCGGACGTATAGCTGCCTGCGAAATCGAGATGGGCAACCGCACTGGCGCCATTGTGGACGGTCAGCACGCCGGCCGAGTAGCTGGCCGAGATGGCCGCGGTGTTGATGAGATCGATTTTGTCATGAACGCCGAAGCCGGTGATCAGGCCAGCGAAGCTGTTCGCCGCATTGAGGTCGAGCGTGCCGGTGCCGAGGAATCCGACGGTCTGGCCGGCGTCCTTACCCTGCACCAGTTGCAGCGATCCGCCGCCGCCGATGTCGAGCTTGCCGGTCCCCTGTATCGACCGGTTGATATACAGCGTCGCGCCGCTGGCGGTCATGACGCCGGTGTTCGTAAGCGACCCGAGGAATTCGAGTCGCCCGGACCCGACACTGATGTTGCCGCTATTGATGGTGGCTACAGTCACATCGGAGACACCCGTGCCGCCGCGGGTGAAAGTGCCGGCATTGTCGAAGCTCGACCCGGCATTCCCGGTCACGATGTCGACGGCGCCGGTGAGCCCATAATGCGCGCCTTTCGCGTTGGTCACTGTTCCAGCGACGGTCGCATTGCCGACATTCAGGTCGCCGGCCTGGTGGACCGTACCGGTATTGGCGAGCGTTCCGGAGAGCCAGATGTCCGATGTGGCCTGGCTATTGAGCAGGCCTTTATTATCGAAGGTCCCCGACACATACAGGTCCGCAGCGCCGGCAAGGTTGATAGTGCCGGCGTTGACGCTCACTCCGCCAGGGTTGGCGGCATCCTTGGCCCCAACAATGGTGAAGGACGATGTCGCCGTAATCGCCAGGGTGGCGGCTGAGCCGGTGACAAGACTGTTCACGATTCCGTCGGCGGCGGTGATGGTCGCCGGCGCCGCGGGTTGGATCATCACGTCGCTGCTCGACGTTGGCACCGACTGTGGTGACCAGTTGAGCTTGTTGTTGAAGCTGGTACCGGACCCTCCGACCCACTTGATGATCGCCATGGCTGAACCTCCTGTTGGACAGGGGGGACCATGAACTGCGACGCTGACGCGACGCTGACGGGAGGGAGGCGGCAGAACTCACGTTCGTGTGACAGCCTTGTCTTCGGTTTCTTTGGTCATGGTAATGGTCTCGTTGCTGAGCCGGCGGATGAGCGATCGGTCATTCGGCAGGTGCAAACCCGATGCACTATCGTATCGCGCCAACGTAGAGCGGGATCCAATGCAGACCTTGATGATCCTGCATCAACACCACCACATGGTGGCGTTGCGCCGTCCGCACTTCGTTGAACCGGGCAAGCACATCCGCCGGCGTCGCCACGGGATCCTGCTGCACCCGCAGGATCACCTCCCCGGCGGCAAGCCCGGTCTCGTCGGCGCTGCTGCTGGGCGTGATCCCGATGATCACGACGCCCTTCTGGTTGTCCCCAAGCTTGTACTTGGCGCGTGTATCGTCGGTGATCGCCGCGGTCTGCAAACCAAGATCGGGCGGGTCGATGTGCGCGGACTGAGCCGGTTTCGCGGCGGCGTCGCCTGACGGCGGCCGCTCTTCGGCCCATTCGCCCAACGTCGCCATGAGCGTCTGCTCCTTGCGGTCACGCCAGACCACCACGGGCACAGCCTCTCCGATCGCGGTTGCGGAGACGATGCGCGCCAGGGCTCGCGCATCCCTGGGCACCTGTTTGCCGACTTTTAGGATCACATCACCGACCTGCAGCCCGGCATGGCCGGCCGGTCCATCTGGTTCGACCTCAGCCACGATGGCGCCATAGGGCACAGGCAGGCTGATCGCGTCAGCGATGCTCGGCGTGACGTCCTGCGCGCGCACACCGAGCCACCCCAGTTGAAGTCGCCCCAAGCGGCGCAACTGTTCAACCGCGGTCCGCGCGTCATTGCCGGGGATGGCGAAGCCGAGGCCGATCGAGCCGCTTTGCTCGAACGGCGTGAAGATCGCGGTGTTCACCCCGATCACCTCGCCGCGCGTGTCGAACAGCGGTCCGCCGGAATTGCCATGATTGATCGCCGCGTCGGTCTGGATGTAATCGTCGAACGGGCTATCCATGGTGTCGCGGTTCTTGGCGCTGACGATTCCGGCGCTGACCGATTCGCCGATGCCGAGCGGATTGCCCACCGCCAGCACCTGATCGCCGACCCGCACCTTGTCGCTGTCGCCCCAGGTGATCGTGGGGAGCGGCTTGGGGGGCGTTACCTCCAGCAAGGCGATGTCGATCGTGCGGCCGGCGCCGCGCACCTTCGCAGGCAGCGACGTGCCATCCGACAGGATGACGGTGACGTCGAGGGCGCCCTCGACCACATGCCGGTTCGTCAGGATCAGCCCCTTCGGGTCGATGATGAAGCCGGATCCGAAGGCCTCGATCCGCCGCGGCTCGTCTTTTTCGGTAGCGTTGCTCGAAGCAGAAGCGGTGCTCGACGCCGTGGGCATTTTGTGCGTGGCGATGTTCACCACCGTCTGCAGCTCCTTTGCAATCCGATGGGTGCGGCCGAACGGCAGCAAGTCTCGCAGCGACTCAGCGGTGGCGTGCGCCGGCATCAGCGTGGTCGCGGATACCATGACGGCGGCCGCAACCAGGACGGCACCGAGGCTTGGGCAACGCATGATCGTGATCCTCCCTGGTCCCGGCGCAAGCCTGGCAAGGCCGTGGCACGTGGGACTGATTGCCCTATAGTGAAATGCCTGCGAAACGCAATAACGCTTTGGCTCCTGCCAAGGGTCGGACACCGAGGGGATGATGATCGACTGGCTGACCCACTGGGCGACAGCCCACTATGACCCGGAGGTTCTCTCCTGGCGCGTGCTGCCCGGATATCTGGGCGCTTTGCTCATTGCTGCCTCATTCGTCGTCCGTACCATGATCCCGCTGCGTGCGCTGAGCGCCGGCAGCAATCTCTGCATCATCATCTATGCCTATCTCGACGCGCGATATCCGATCCTTGCCTTGAATGCTGCCTTGTTGCCGCTGAACATACTGCGGCTGGTGCAGATGATGAAGCTGGTCCGCCGCGTGCGCAGCGCGACGCGCGGCGATCAGAAGATGGACTGGCTCAAACCCTACATGACCCGCCGCCGCTGCAACAGCGGTCAGCTTCTGTTCCGCAAGGGAGACGTCGCCGATACGATGTTCTACATCGTTTCCGGGTCCTTTCGTATCCCTGAGTTGCAGATGGAGAAAGTGCCCGGCGAATTCGTGGGCGAGCTCGGTCTGGTGGCGCCGGACCGTCAGCGCACGGCGTCGATGGAATGCGTCGAGAAAGGGGATTTGCTGGCGATCCACTACGACCAGGTGCACGAACTGTTCTTCCAGAATCCGGATTTCGGATTCTATTTCATGCAGTTGGCGGCGGCGCGTCTGTTCAATATGGTCAGGCTGCTGGAGGATGAGTTGGCGAAGCGCCATGAGGAGGCAGAGGTCTGAAAGCCACCGAGCGCGGTCAGACGCCTCCGAGGTCCACCAGCGTCTGTGTCAGTACCCGCGTTCCCGCCGCCAGTTGCCCTGGCTCGGCATACTCCGCCGGATTGTGGCTGATACCCCTGCGGCACGGCACGAAGATCATTCCCGTCGGACATACCGGCACGACAAACTGCGCGTCATGGAACGCGCCCGACGGCATCCGCGTCCGCCGGCATCCCTGATCCATTGCAGCCCGCTCCACCGCCTCGATCACCAGCGGTGAGAACTCCACCGGCAGCGCATGAAAAGTCTCCTGCACCGATACACCGGCATCGCGCACGGCTGATTGCGTCACGCCCGCAACAGCACCGCCGCGCGCCAGCAGCACATCCTTGTCCGGATGCCGGAGATCGATGCTGAACGACACCTTGTTCGCGACCGAATTGGATGTGTTCGGTTCCACCGTGATCCGCCCGACGGTGAAGCGCAACACGTCGTGCGGGTCATGCATCAATGCGTTCAGCGCGGCGATGGCGCGCACCATGTCCTGCACCGCATCGCGACGCAGCGCGAGCGGCGTGGTGCCGGCGTGCGCGGTCTCGCCGGTGAGCGTCACGGTGAACCAACGACTGCCCTGGATGCCGGTGACGACGCCGATGTCCGATCCCTCGGCTTCCAGCCGCGGCCCCTGTTCGATATGCGCCTCGACATACGCATGCGGCTGGCTGCCAAGCGGACGGCGCGGCAGGTCCGCCTCGGCGGTCAGATGCGCGGCGAGTGCGTCGGCGAAGCGGACGTTGTCGGGATCGACCACATCGGCGAACTCCTCGATGCGGCGGCAACCGCTCCACGCCATGCTGCCCATGCAGCCGGGAGCAAAACGGCCGCCCTCCTCGTTGGTCCACGCCACCACCTCGATCGGACGGCGCAGGGTTGCGTTCGCCTCGTGCAGCGCGGTCAACGCCTCCAGGCCAGCGATCACGCCATAGATGCCATCGAACCGGCCGCCGTTCGGCTGAGTGTCCATGTGGCTGCCGGTCACGACGGCGGCGGCGTGCGGATCGTTGCCGTCGCGGCGCAGCCAGAGATTGGCAGCGGCATCGACCGATACGCTGGCGCCGATCTCCCTCGCCCAGCCGATCAGCAGCCGGCGTGCCTGGCGATCGAGTTCGGTCAGGCAGGCGCGGTCCACGCCGTCGCCCGCTATGGCACCGAACCTGGCCATCGCCATCAGCCGGTCCCATTGCCGCTGCTCGCTGACCGCCGCTACCGCCTGGTGCATCCGCATTCCCCTTGCCACCGCACGGTCAATGCAACCAATGACCGTTGGTGCCAAGGGATGGGATATAAGCGGCCATGAAGCTGGAACTTCTCATGCTCGGCGATGCCCCCGTGGCGCAACTCAGCGAACGCGCACGGCTTGCCGAGAGCTGTGGTTTCGATGCGATCTGGCTCGCCGACGAGCGGTTCTATCGCGAGGTGTATGGCGCACTGGCCTCCATCGCGCTCGCGACGTCGCGCGTTGCGGTGGGGCCGTGCGTGACGGATCCATTCACGCGGCACCCGGCGCTGACCGCAATGGCGATCGCGACGCTGGACGAAATCTCCCACGGCCGCGCCGTGCTTGGCCTTGGCGCGGGCATATCCGGTTTCGCCGAACTCGGCATCAGGCCCGCGCAACCGGCGCGGGCGATGCGAGAGGCGATCGCGCTGATCCGCGCGCTGCTGCGCGGCGAGCAGGCGGACGTAGCGGGCGAGGCTATCGCGTTTCGGGATGGCCGTCTCAGCTTCAAGCCGATCCGCGCCGACATTCCGATCCACATCGCGAGCAACGGTCCTTTGGGCCAGCGTACGGCTGGCGCCGTGGCCGATGGCGCGATCATGGAAGCCTGTGGCTCGGTGGCCGAGGCGCTCGCGCTTGCCGCGGAAGTGCGGCGCGGTGCCAAATCGGCGGGCCGCGATGCGGGATCGGTGCGGCTGACGGCCCGGCTCAATGCCTGCATCGCAGCGGATGGCGGCCGCGCGCGCGACATCGTGCGCCCGAGCGTCGCTCGCTACCTGGGCCGCGGGACGCTGAAGCTGGCGACCGCCGAGGCGCAGGGCCTGACGCTGCCACCCGAAGCGACGGCGCCGCTAGTGACTGCGCCCTATGCCGCAGGCGTCAGACCGTATCTGCCGCTGCTGCCGCTGATCACCGATCGTCATGTCGATGCGCTTGCCCTGGCCGGCAGCAAGGCGCAGGTCACGGCACGCGTCATCGAGCTGCGCAAGGCCGGGATCGACGCGATCATTGTCAGGCCAGTAGCGGGAGAAGGGGTATCGGCGGAGGATACCATCGCGGCGTTCGGCGAGATTTGGCCCGCCAATTCAGAACAGAACTGCGAACGCCGGGCGTAGCGTCATTCCCTTTTCCGATGAGGGGGGCGGCAACCGGGATCACGCCGCCGCGCCCAGAGGCTTCGCACGTTCGGTCCGCTCGCGCTCGCGAGGGCTGTTCATCGCTTCCCACAAATCGCTGCGCCGCCGCACGTTGAGCCAGAAATCAGCGCTGTTGCCGAACACGCGCGCGAGGATGAGCGCGGTCGCCGCCGTCACGTTCCGGCGGTTGTTGCACAACTCATTGACGTGCTTGCGCTGAACACCCATCGCCGCGGCCAGCGCGGCCTGCGTTAGCCCCATCGGCTGCATGAACTCCTCGACCAGGATTTCGCCGACCGTGGCCGGCTTGCGCTTCGTCGTCAGCATGGTTCGCCTCATCTAGAGCGGTGGTCGTCGAGGTAGACGTCCTCGGCTTCGCGACGGCTGCGGTCCCACCGGAAGACCTGCCGCCACTGGTTGTTGACGCGGATCGAGTGGAACCCCGCCAGGTTGCCGCGCAGCTTCTCGAAGTGCTCTCCGGCAACCGCCGATCTACGATCGGCCGCGAGCGTCGGCACCCCTGAACGGGTTAAGCACGCTCGCGCCCAGGCCAGCCATGTCGGGATCATTGCGCGTTACCAGCGTCAGGCCATTTATCAACGCAGTCGCCGCGAGCAGGCCATCGATAACCGGGATGGGTCTGATGGCGCTCATCCGACCCCATTGATCGGAGACGGCGTTGTCGATGCCGAGCACGCGTCCATCGAATGCGACCTCTATTTCCCGCAGCCAGCGTTCGAGCGCCGCTGCCTTGCCTGCATCCCGGGGACGCGCGAGTTCAACGCCCTTTCGGATCTCGCCAAGGACGAGTGCGCTCAGATACAGATCCTCATCCGCGATCGACGCATACCAGGCGGACACGTGTGCGTCGCAACGAGCGCCCTTCCGGACCTCGGAAATGATGTTGGTATCGATCAGGTAGCTCACAGATCGACTTCACGACCCAGATCGCGGCCGCGATCGAGCTCAATCCCTTCGAGCGGCGCCGATGCCAGCAGCGCCTTCAGACTCACCTTGGGCGGCTCGGCAAAGCGTTGTCGAAGCAGCTTGCGTGCCTCGGCCTGACGCGAGGGGTCGGACAAAGCCGAGGCGACACCGCGAACCAGGCTCGCATCTTCCTTGCGGACATTGACCTCGACCCGCACGAAACCCTGGCGCTGCTTGCGCGCGCGGTGAATTGCTACCGAGGATTTTGCCTTGCCGGCCATTCTCAATACTCCTATTTCCGGAAATGTTTACCGGAAATGACGGGGCAGACGCAATCGGCAGACGCCGCCGGGCGGCTATGTTGTAGACATAGTGCTCATCATCGTCGGTCGTGGCCCACCACTATGGCGGCGACAACGTAGCTGCGCGATCGGGAGAAACCGAGACATGCCGTTACCAATCACCGAACACGTCGTGCGCACCGCGCGGCATACCAGCTTCTATCTGGCCTGTGGCGCAGAGGACGCGCCGGTCATCGTCTTCATCCACGGCTGGCCGGAGCTGTCGGTGAGCTGGCGGCACCAGTTGCCGGTATTCGGCGCACTCGGGTTCCGGGCAATCGCGCCCGATATGCGCGGCTATGGGCGATCGAGCGTGTATCAGCGCCACGAGGACTATGCGCTCGAACACATGGTCGCGGACATGCTCGAGCTGCTCGATGCGCTTGGCCGTGAGCGCGCCGTGTGGGTGGGGCATGACTGGGGCAGCCCAGTGGCGTGGAGCCTGGCGAGCCACCATCCGGAGCGTTGCAGCGGCGTCGTCAATCTCTGCGTGCCGTACATCGCGCGCGGCCTTGCGCCGGTGAACGTCATCCCGCTGGTCGATCGCAGCGTCTACCCCGAAGGGGAGTTTCCGGCGGGACAGTGGGAGTACATGTTGTTCTACGAGGAGAACTTCCCGAAGGCGCAGGCCACATTCGAGGCGAATGTGGCCAATACCGTGAAGGCGATCTTCCGTGCCGGCAATCCGTCGGGCCAGGGCAAGCCCGCACGCACCGCTCTGGTGCGCCGCGATGGCGGCTGGTTCGGCGGCGCGGGTCAGGCACCCGATCTGCCGGTCGACGGCAACGTGCTGACCGAGGAGGATCTGCACAAATACGTCGCGGCGCTGCAGCGTAACGGGTTTTTCGGCCCCGACTCGTGGTACATGAACCATACGCGCAACGTCGAATTCGCGCGCGGGGCCAGGAGCGGCGGCAAGCTGGCGCTGCCGGTGCTGTTCCTGCACGGCGCCTATGACTACACGTGCCAGACCGTCACCTCACGTCTGGCCGAGCCGATGCGCTCCGATTGCGCTGATCTCACTGAAGTCGTCGTTCCGTCCGGCCATTGGATGGCCCAGGAGAAGCCGGAGGCTGTGAACGCGTCGGTGGTCCGCTGGCTGGCAACCAAGCTGCCGGACGTCTGGCCCTCAAAGACTATGTGACGACGAGGCGCGGGATCGGCCCAACTGCGGAACTGTCCGGGAAGACGGTTTCCAGTGCGGACTTCCCCAGCCCCAGGTGCTGCGCCAGCAGCCCCTTGGCGACCGACCGCAGATCGCACGTCGGTTGCAGGTCGCGATCCTCGAACAGCCTGCCGGAACCGAGGCCAGGCCAGTCCGCCACGACGCGTCCCCCCGCCACCGTTCCGCCGAGCACGAAGGCGACCGTGCCGGTTCCGTGGTCGGTACCCCTGGTGCCGTTCATCCGCACCGTCCGGCCGAATTCAGTCATGGTGAGCAGCGCGGTCTGCCGCCATGCCTCGCCCAGCCCCGTCTTCAGCGCCGCGAGGCCGGCATCGAGCTGGCGCAGCACGCCAGCCAGGCGCTGTGTCTGCGCCGTATGAGTATCCCAGCCGCCGATCTCCAGCGCGGCGACGCGAGGGCCATTCTCGGCACGCAGCATCTCTCCGGCGACCTTGGCGAGGGCGGGAAAGGCATAACGGCTCTGTGGTGGTTCATCTCCGCTCATCACGGTGGCACTGAAACCGCGCTCGCTAAGACCCTCTGCGATGGCCGGGCCCAGCAAGCGATCACTTTGATTGAGTGCGGCAATGCGGGCGTAGAGATCGGCGTCGAGCGGGGCGGTACCGTGCGGCGCCCAGCTTGCCACTGTGGCCGGGCCGCGCATCAGCAGCGGCACGGAAACGCCGATCGACAGTGCCTCGCCATGGGCGGTGGGATGCGGCAACGCCTCGATTGCGCGGTTGAGCCAGCCGCTGGTCATGCGGTGGTCGGTGCCGCTCTCCAGGTAGTCCTGCGCCTCGAAATGGCTGCGCACCCGATACGGGCCGGCGACCGCGTGCACTGCCAGCGCCTCGCCGTCCCGATACATCGCGTGCAGATTGGCGAGTGCCGGATGCAGGCCGTAGAAGCCGCCAAGCTCCAGCATGCCGCCTTCCTGGCCCGGCGCGGGCGGCACGATCTCGCCGCGCAACCCGGACAGCGCCGCGTCCCCGTATGGAATGACCGCGGACAGCCCGTCGAGCGCGCCGCGTAGGATGACCACGACAAATCGCTGGTCGGTCGGCGCATCCGCCAGCGCCAGCGAAACGCGACCCAGCGTGAAAGCCGATGCGAGGCCAAGCAACGTCGATCGGCGGGTGAGGTGCGACATCATCGCCTCTGGAATTCGGGAGAGGTGAGCAACAGCGTCAACGCGTCACGCCGCGAGCCGGCACGGTGCATGGCCCCCAGTGTGGCCGGTTGCAGCAGCGGCCCCAGGCTCGCCTCCGCCACTTCGGCTGGGTCCGGTTCGCCGAGCCGGCCGGCGACCGCATAGGCCCAGTCGATCCGGCGCAGCAGCGCCTCGGGGCCGGCCCAGTCCTCCCCACGGTCCGGCCAGCCGTTCGGCTGCGGTGCGGTCCACATCGGCTGCCCGAGCCCGGCGAGAGCGCGGATCAAATCCGGCTGATCCGGCTCGGGCAGCGGGGCGTCGAGCGCACGCAGCGTGGCGACCACGTAGTCGAGCGGAGTGCGAAGCTTGGTCTGGGGCTGCCACGCCGCCTCCAGCGCGGTCAGTGCCGCGGCGGCCGCGCCGAGATTACCGTTGCTGTCGTGCAGGACCGCGGCAATGCGGCGCACTGCGTCCTCCGGCGGATCATCGGCAACGAAATGCCGGACCAGCTTGATCGCCAGGAAACGATGTGTCGCCGGATGGGCCGCCAGGAAAGTCAGTGTGGCAACACCGCCTTCCTCGCCTGGCGGAAAGCGCCGCCCCATGACGATCTGCTCGCCGGGTTCGTGGGCGAACGCGCGGAAGCGGAAGCCGGGCGGATAGTCCTTGAGATCGACGGACCACCCGGTCAGCACCCGGGCGAAGTTCGTCACGTCCGTCTGGGTGTAGCCGGCGGCGGGGCTGACGGTGTGCAGCTCGAGGCACTCGCGCGCCAGATTCTCGTTCAGCCCGCGCTTGCCACCCAGACCGGCCGGGCTGTCCGGCCCGACCGAGCCGGCATTGTCGAGACACAGCAGCATCGCGGGATGGCGCATCACCGCCAGCAGCATGTCGGCAAATCGACCGGTGACATGCGGGCGGATCGCCTCCTCGACGAAGGCCCCGGCCAGCGCTGCGCACTGGCCGCGGCGTAAGGAGATCGTAAAATGGTTGGTCCAGAACCAGACCAGACGTTCGCGGAACGGCGTCGCGGTCGTCAGTGCATTGGCCAGTTGTGCCGTCGCATCCTGGCGGAACAGTGCCCGACCGCGCGACTGGCCCGGCGCCGGACGGTTCTGCCGGTCCTCGCGCAGCGCGGCCAAGCCAGCGGCGGTGGATGGCGGATTTGGCAATTGCGCCGGATCAGGACCGCGCAACTGCGCCCTGAGCCAGGTATCGGGATCGGCGGGAACCGGCTCGTTGCCACGGCGGCCCAGGCCAAACCGCACCAGCGCCTGTGCGACACGCATGTCCATGGCACGAAGCCTAGACCCGAAATCTGTGTCCGACAGTGACAAAGCGTAGCGAGCCGGCACCATCGCGAGGCGCATGCTAGCTTTGCCGCACGCTCCGAGCGATAATCCTTGCAAATCGCGCCGCGGTGCAGCATCTGATGGTGTGACATACGGGCGCGCGGAGCAGGGGCTCCGGGGCGCCCGTCGTGGTATGGAGGTTCATCGTGCCTGGCACGCCGCTCGACAAGATCCGCAACATCGGCATCACCGCGCATATCGACGCCGGCAAGACCACCACGACCGAGCGGATCCTGTATTACACCGGCGTGTCATACAAGATCGGCGAGGTGCATGACGGCAACACCACGACCGATTACATGGAGCAGGAGCGCGAGCGCGGCATCACCATCACCTCGGCTGCGGTGACCTGCGAGTGGCGCGACCACCGGATCAACATCATCGACACGCCGGGCCACATCGATTTCAACATCGAGGTGAACCGCAGCCTGCGCGTGCTGGACGGCGCGATCTTCATCATCGAGGGTGTCGCTGGCGTGCAGCCGCAGTCAGAGACCAACTGGCGTCTGGCCGATCGCTACAACGTGCCCCGCATCATCTTCATCAACAAGCTGGACCGCACTGGCGCCGACTTCTTCCGCGCGTTCGCCACGCTGAAGGAGAAGCTGGACATCGTGGCGCTGCCGTTGCAGTTGCCGATCGGCATCGAGGACAAGTTCACGGGCGTGGTCGATCTGGTGGAGATGAAGGCGATCGTCTGGGAAGGTGGCGAACTGGGTGCCAGGTACCACGACGAGCCCATCCCCGCGGATCTGGCCGAGCAGGCGAAGGAATACCGCCAGCTTCTGCTGGACACCGCGCTGTCGGTCGATGACGCGGCGATGGAGGAATATTTCGACAAGGGTGACGTCGAGGTTGCCACGCTGAAGCGCTGCATCAAGGCCGGCACGATCTCCGGCGCTTTCCGTCCGGTGCTATGCGGCACCGCATTCAAGAACAAGGGCGTGCAGCCGCTGCTCGACGCGGTGGTCGACTACCTGCCGTCGCCGGTCGATGTGCCGGGCATCAGCGTCGCCGCCGGCGAGGGCGAGGAGGATGGCGAGCACTCCGGACGCCGGCGGATCAAGGCCGACCCGAGTGCGCCGTTCGCCGGTCTGGCGTTCAAGATCATCAACGACAAATACGGCACGCTGACGTTCGTGCGCGTCTATGCCGGCACGCTGAAGTCCGGCGATACGGTGATGAACACCACCAAG
>Ga0209040_10000880_pt1 | contig 23435 bp, 19 predicted proteins | sample BogFormECP12_OM3_FD_188240 | JGI IMG/M metagenome (GOLD analysis project Ga0209040, IMG submission 188240) | Bog forest soil microbial communities from Calvert Island, British Columbia, Canada - ECP12_OM3 (SPAdes) (version 2) | ecosystem: Environmental > Aquatic > Freshwater > Wetlands > Bog ... | reverse complement strand
CTGCTGTTTGTCCACTCCACGGGAACCATGAAGCGATAGCCGATCCTGGGCAGTGTCTCGACGAACCTGGGCCGCTCCGCCGAATCCTCGAGTGCCTGCCGCAGCTTTTTCACGGCCGTGTTGACTCCGTGCTCGAAGTCCACAAAGGTATCTTTCGGCCAGAGGGCAGCGCAGAGCTGCTCGCGCGTGACCACTTCTCCGTCGGCCTGCAAAAGCATGCGCAGCACCTGGAGTGGCTGCTCCTGAATGGCAACGGTAGTGCCTTCTTTTCGCAGCTCGCCTCGGCTTAGATCGACCTGGAATCGATCGAAGCGCGCGCAAACCGGATAGGAGCGGTCGGTGACCACGAAAACCCCCACTGCGTTGGTCTCGGATTTTATCCCAACCCGCTGAAACAGGCAGGAAGCAGTTCACCTGCACTGCTAACCCCCGCATTGTCAGTCTGTTCCACGGTTCACCATCAGTTCACCTGCTGTGCATTGCTCGCTCCCGGAAGCGGTGCGATGGTGCTTCCACACGGGGTGAAACTCGCTGTCCAGCGGACCTGAGCATTACCCCAATCTCGGATTGCACGCTCCCGGCTTTCACCTGGGACTACCAAGTCTTACGCCCCGGAATGGCCGGAAGCAGTCCGCCGCAAAAAGCGATGCACCTCACCTCAGACCTGAAGGAGGTCTCTATGACAAACCGTTTGTTTTCGAAAGTCTCGATGTTTGCGATGCTCGCGCTTACCGTTAGCGCGACGGCCATCGCGCAGCGGGAAAGCCCATCTGTCTTTTCTCAGGATTCCGAGCATGGCTGCTCGAATCGAACCCTGGTAGGAGATTACGGATTCACCATCGAAGGCACAATTCTCGAAGCCAACCTGCCGATTCGCGGCCTGGTCCTGCAGCACTACGATGGCCGGGGCCACATGACACAGGTAGATCACGTCGTCGACGGCGGCTATCCTCCACCGCTGGAGTGGACGCCGGGCACCGGGACCTACACCGTAAATCCGGATTGCACCGGGTCGGCTGTCATCATCAGCCCATCCAGCGCTCCTCCCGGTGCTTCGGGTCCTCCGCCTCCACTCAACATTCACTTCGTGATCACCGATCGTGGTAGGAAAATCAAACAAGTGGTTGACGCAAATGCCGTTGTCGCCAACGGCGAGAAGGTCGATTGAACCATTTGAATCCGGGGCCCCTTCAGGGGAAGCCCCGGACTCAATTTCACGCGTCATCTTTCATCTCACTACCCCGAGCCGCCCCATCGCCTTGCACACCCCATCCCCTCCGGCCTGCTCAATAAACTCAGGATCAAGCCGGTCGTCTGCTCGCCCTGCATACGGCGCGACGGAAATGCAGCGGCAGCCCGCGTCCGCCAGCGAGACGTTCTTGAGGATGTACTCCGACGACACCGACTTCACCAGAATTTGCTGCGATGTCATCGGCTGCTTGTCGATGGAGTAAGAATCCTTGACCGAGTAGCCCGTCCCGGCGAACGCGGGATAGATCCCGTAGTTCTGCTGTAGCCACTTCGCCATCGCTGTATGACCGGCATCAAAAAGCGTCCCGGCATAACCAAATGTATGCGCCAGCGAAGTGGGGACCACCGTCCCGGCTGGATCGCTGAAGCCCTTCGCGAAACACGCCACCTGCTTGTCCGGGTCCGGCGGACTTGAATCGCAATCGCTGCCAGCCAGCGGAACATCGCGCTGAACGGCCGCGAACACATTCGGCCAGGTCGCCAGCACCGCATCCACTTTCTCCGGATTCGGCGGACGGCACCGCATCGCCACCAGCACTCTGTTGTCGTCGTACGCAAGCCCCGAGTAGTACGGAAAGTCTTCAAGTTTGAGCGGCGGAGAGTAGATCGGGGTAGCCGTCACGAATGCACGCAGAGCTCCGGGCCGGGACAGGCTGGTCACGGGCGTGCCCGCCGCCAGAAAGCTCACCCGCATATAGTCATTGGGCGGAGCCTCCCGCACACTGTCTGCCACAACCACTGGAGCAGCCGAAGCCCCCATAGGCGGCACAGCCGTCGCCACCCGATGCGCCGCGCAGCCCGAGATTAGCAGCGCCGCGCTCATGCAGCTAAGAAAACTCCGTGCCTTCATGTTTTCTCTCCTAATACATCCAGCTGCAGTCGCGCGTGAAATCCGTCGTCGCCGAGCGCTGCCACTTGCCGCCCTTTTTCTCAACCGCGAAAATCCCCCCGCTCCCGCAAAAACCGCCGCAGCTCTTGATCACCGATACCAGCGCCCGCGTGTGCGCTTGGTCAAATCCCGGAACTCCCAGGTAACGCACGTGCCGGATCTGCTTGTAGCCTTCGCATGTCGCGGCGTCGCGCCCGTGCGTCGCCAAGCAAGCCAGCACCTGTCCGGCTTCGTCATGCTCGAGCAAACGATAGCCCTGCGGGATCGAGAATTTCTGCTCCCAGCGATGGCTCTGCCGATTGGCCGCCACAAATGCGTCCGTCATCTGCTGCTCTTCCGGCGTGGAAGGCTTCAAACAGCTGCCATCGAGCTGCGGAATATCGGTCACCGAATTCTCCGCGAACGCCAGCGGTTCCGGAGTCGGAGCCTGATAAAGCGCGGAGTAGACATCATATGCCTCCGCGGGAGCCGCTCCGCCGCCCCGTTGGTTCAGCGGGCTGGTCTTTGCCAGGTCCGTGATTGCTTTGTTCGCCGGCGTCTTTGAATGCCGTTGCGAAGCAATCCGCACCCAGAGCAGCGCCACCGCCGCTACCACCACCGCCAACCGCAGCCACAGCCGCCATGAACCACGCATGCTCACAGGCCCTAATATAAGCTGCTGCCCGGAATGAACCACCGTAACTCTTTTGGATCACCCGGCGATCTCCAAATGCCGCGCATTTCCGCGCCACCCGCCCAAAGCTGTAAAATAAGAGTTGCGATGCAGCGCGCGGCGTCTCGAAATATCGAGCACGAGGTCTTATCCTCTTGCCAACGCGCCTGCAATCCGACCTGCAACAAGAATTGATATGAGCGCAACCAAGCTGGCAACCTTACCTACTGAGACTAAGTCCCCGAAACAACAGCCCTCCCAACGCGAACAGGTTCCAGACCGGGCTTCGACTTTCGACGCTTTCCGCCGCTGGGGCTACCTCCAGGCGCAACTCGATCCACTCGATCAGTATCTTTCACCCGTCCGCGTTCCGGAGCTTGATCTCACTGGCCCCGACGCCGCCGAAGCCCGGCGTTACTACTGCTCCACCGTCGGCGCCGAGTTCATGCACATCCCCTCGGCCGAGCGCCGCGAGTGGATCGCCGAGCGCCTCGAATCCAACCCGCTCGCCATCGACGAAGGCACGCAGCAGCATGTACTCGATTTGCTCACGCGCGCCGACGTTTTCGAGCAGGTCGTTCAGTCACGCTATCTCGGCACCAAGCGGTTTTCCCTCGAAGGAGTCACCGCCCTCATTCCATTCCTCGACGAGCTGCTCCATCGCTCCGCGGAATTCGGCGTCCAAACAGCAGTCATGGCCATGAGCCATCGCGGACGCCTCAGCGTCATGGTCAACACCCTCGGCAAGCCCGCCGCAGACATCTTTTCGAAGTTCGAAGACGTCAACCCGCGCAGCATCCTTGGCGGCGGAGACGTGAAGTACCACATCGGTGCCACCGGCGTCTTCCACGCCCGCAACGACGAATGGATCGCGCTCCACCTGGTTTCCAACCCCAGCCATCTTGAGGCTGTCGATCCAGTCGCCATGGGGCGCACGCGCGCCAAGCAAACTCGCCAGGGAGCCGACGGCATCGACCTCGTCCTTCCCATCACCATTCACGGAGACGCTGCCTTCGCCGGTCAGGGCATCTGGGCCGAGACCATGAATCTCGCCGAGGTCGAAGGCTTTTCCGTCGGCGGCGCCATCCAGATCATCGTCAACAACCTCATCGGCTTCACCGCCGAGCCCGACGAGTCCAACTCCACGCGCTTCTCCTCCGACCTTGCCCGGCGTTTGCCCATCCCCATCTTCCACGTCAACGCCGAAGATCCGGCCGCAGTCGTCCGCATCGCCGCGCTCGCCGCCGAATACCGTCACACGTTCCATAGCGATGTAGTCATTGACCTCATCGGCTACCGCCGCCACGGCCACTCCGAAGTTGACGATCCCACCATCACCCAGCCCATGCGCTACAGCCGCATCAAGAACCATCCGCCTCTCTCCGAGCTTTATGCAAAGCAGCTCGGCATCGATATCTCCGCACAGGTGCGCGACTTACAGTCCGAATTCACCCAGGCGCAGAAGATGGCCACGACCATGCAGAAGATGCCCCATCTGGCGCGCTTGCCGGAGTATTGGTCCCACTTCAAAGGCGGCCCATGGAGGCCAGAATATGCCGTCGAAACCGGCCTCTCCCGCGACCAGGTCAACACCATCACCCAGGGTCTTACGTCGTACCCTGAGAGCTTCCACGTCCATCCGAAAATCCGGAAATTATTAGACCAGCGCGCCGAAATGGGGCAGGGCAAACGCCCCTTCGACTACGGCATGGCTGAGGCCGTTGCCTTCGGCTCGCTCCTCACCGCCGGCACTCCGGTCCGCTTCAGTGGTCAGGACAGCCAGCGCGGCACCTTCAATCAGCGTCACGCCGTGCTGATCGATGTCGAGAACGAGCAGCCCTGGGTTCCCCTCAGCAATCTCTCTCCCCAGCAGGCGCCTTTCGACATCTACAACTCCATCCTCTCCGAGGCCGGCGTGCTCGGCTTCGAGTATGGATACAGCCGCGACTACCCGGAAACCCTCGTCCTCTGGGAAGCCCAGTTCGGCGACTTCGCAAACGGCGCGCAGATCGTCATCGACCAGTTCATCTCCTCTGGCGAAGACAAGTGGGGCCTGCTCAGCGGCATTGTCCTGCTCCTGCCCCACGGCTACGAAGGCCAGGGCCCCGAGCACTCCAGCGCCCGCGTCGAGCGCTATCTCCAGCTCACCGCCCACGACAACATTCAGGTCTGCCAGCCCTCCACCGCCGCGCAGTATTTCCATCTCCTGCGCCGCCAGGCCCTGCAAAAATGGCGCAAGCCGCTCATCGTCTTCACGCCCAAGAGCATGCTGCGCCATCCTGACGCCGTCTCACCCATCGAAGATTTCACGCTGCCGCGCTTCCAGAACGTCCTGCCCGAAACCGGCATCGCGAGCTCTTGGCGCCTGCTCATCTGCACCGGCAAGATTGGCCACGAACTCCGCGTCGAACGCCAGAAGCGCGGTGACGGAACCACCGGCATCATCTTCCTGGAACAGCTTTATCCGTGGCCTGAAGCCGAGCTGGCCGCCGCAATCGAAGCCCATCCCGAAGCCCACGAAGTTATCTGGGTCCAGGAAGAGCCGGAAAACATGGGAGCCCACTCCTTCGTCATGCCGCGTTTGCGCCGCCTGGCCAGCGACCGGCAGGTGCTCAGCATCAAGCGCTCCGCCGCCGCCAGCCCGGCAACCGGCTCCGCCAAGGCCCACGAAATGGAGCAGCGCACCCTGATCGAGCTCGCCCTCGGCCCCGGCCTCCAGGAAAAAATCACGCGCTAGCGATCTCCAACTCGGGCGCCCCAGGTACCTTCTGCCGCTCTTACTTGCTGTATTCGTCCCGCAGCTTTGTCTGCCGCGATTCCATCGGGATGGCGTGCCCCTGAATGTAAACCTGCTTCACATCCGTGCGCACATCGAGTGGATCGCCGTTGGCGATGACCACGTTGGCGGTCTTACCCGCATCGAGGGAGCCGAGTTTGTCGGCCACGCCCCATATCTCCGCCGCGTTCAGGGTAATGGCCTTCAAAGCCTCATCGTAGGGCAATCCGTAAGCTACCGCATAGCCTGCCGCGTAGGGCAGGTTGCGTTCGAAGCCTCCGGGATTGCCACCCCGCCCGCCGGCGGATGAAAAGGCGATCTTCACACCTCGTTTGGTGAGCTCGGCGGGCAGCGTAAATACCGAATCGTAGCGCTCGTTGGCCGAGGGAAAGTCATAGATCGGCCCAACAATTACGGGAACCTTATACGCGGTGATCGTATCCAGGATCTGCTGCCCGTGGGTCACGTGATTCAGCACTACTTTCAGATGGAACTCCTGCGCGATCTGCATGGCGACTTCAATCTCGTAGCCTTCGTAGGCCGCGACTACCACTGGCCGCTCGCCTCGCAGGTACGGCTGCAGCGCCTCCATCTTCAGATCCACTTTGGGCGGAGTCGGCGCGGACTCTTTCTTGTCTCCCTTTTGCCACCTGTCCAGTTTGGTCTGGTACTCGGCCTTGGATACCGCATAGGCCTGAGCATCGATAAAGGTCTGCCGCAGCTGTGAAGCCAGTCCCATGCGCGTGCTGGGAAACTTACGAGTAGAACCGCGGCGGCGCTGCTCGCCGGAGAAGTTCAGGGGGAGAGCCACGTCCCGGCCGAGAATCATCTGGTCCCGGTCGCGTCCGGCGAGCTGAATAAAGATGTCCTGCCCAGGTAGCGTATCGTCCGAGGCAGGCGCGACGATGGCGTTGGTGACGCCGTTGATGCGGGTAATCGGAATGTGCTCCGTCTCGGCATGGAAGGCGTCATAGACGTGCATGTTGGGGAAAATTTCGTCGCTGGTCTCGACGAGATCGTTGCTGGCCTCATCGGCCTCAATCTCGCTCAAACCCAGATTGGTCTCCGAATCGATCAGACCCGGATAGACCGTCATGCCTTTGGCGTCGACAATCTGGGCTCCCGGCGGAATCTTCACCGCATCGGCCGCCCCCACCGCGGCGATCTTGCCGTCGGAGAGAACGAGCGTTCCGTTCTCGATGACGCCGTGACTCACCGTCAGCAGCTTTCCTCCAGTGATGGCGATGGTTGGCGCTGCTGTGCTGAGGTCCGTAGGAGCCACGCTCTGAGCAAAGCAGGCAACGGCACATGTAGCAGCAAAATATGTCACCGCTGCGATTGCAAATCCCGGAAAGGCAGCTCGCATCAGTTGTCTCCTTCGCCGTCGTCATCACCGCCGAAGCCGCCGGCATTGTGCATCGCTCCGTTGAAGTGAGTGGTGCCGAAGCCAGGCAGGCTGCTGTCGAAGAAGAGATCTCCGTCGATGTAGACCTTTTCTGCCCGCGCATAGATAGATAGCGGGTCCATGTTCCAGATCACCAGGTCGGCATCCTTGCCGGTATCGATTGAGCCCACGCGATCGTCAACGCCGATGATCCACGCGGGGTTCAGCGTGATCATACGGAGCGCCTCTTCTTCGGTGGCGCCCCCATAGCGCACCATCTTTCCCGCCTCCTGGTTCAGCCGCCGGATGTAGTCGTTCGAGTCGCTCTTGAGCGCCACGCGGACGCCCTTGCGCATGGACATCACCGCGTTCCACGGGATCGCGTCCCATGCCTCGTCCTTGTAGCCCCACCAGTCTGCGAAGGTGGCGATGGCCGTTCCGTCGGCGGCGATTCTGTCCGCCACCTTGTACATCTCCAGGGCGTGATGGAAGGCGCGAATCTTATAGCCGTATTCCTTGGCGATGGCCTCTTCGGTCAGATACTCGTCGGCACGATAGCAGTGAATCTGCACGTAGAGCTTGCCCTGCAGCACATCGGCGAGGGCTTCGAGCTTCAGGTCGCGCGCCGGAGGGGTCAGGTCCTTCTCGTCCTTGGAGTCGGCTTTCGCTTCTGGCTTCGCTTCGGACTTCGCCTTAGCCCTGGCCACTTTGGCGTTGTATTCGTCCCATTTGGCCATGTAGGCCTTTGCGTCCTCAAACGACTGCCGCATGACCTCGAAATTTCCCATGCGCGTGGAGGGCAGCTGGTCCTTGCTTCCGTAGACTCTTTTCGGGTTCTCGCCGCTGGCGAACTTGATGGAGCGTGGCGCGTTGGGGAAGAGCATTGCGTCCCGCTGCAGGCCGAACTTGTTCTTGATGACCACGGCCTGGCCGCCGATCATGTTCGCCGACCCGTGCAGCAGCAGCTCGGTGGTCACGCCGCCCGCCAGCGCCTGATAGAGTGCCTTGTCGCGGTTGTCGAAGGCGTCGATCATCATCATGCTGGGCGTGACCGGGCTGGTGGCCTCATTCACGTCGCTGTCGAGAGCCGAATGCGAATGAGGATCGATGATTCCCGGTGTCAGGTACTTGCCCGACGCATCGACCTTGACGGCATCGGCCGGAGCGCTGACGGTAGTCCCCACCCCGGCGATCTTGCCATCGTGGATCCAAACGCTCGCATGCTCCAGCGTGCCGTGAGTCACGGTCATCACCGTCGCGTTCGAGATGACAATGTCATGCGTGGCACTGCCATTCACAGGAGCGGGGGAGTTTTGCGCCTCAGAGACAGCAGCGCAGAGCAGCAGAACAAAAACAGAGGAAGGCGCTCGCAATGGAAGTTGCCCTTGATTGTGGAGTGAAAAGGACCCGGCAATTCGGAAAACAAGTGAAAAGGACCCGGCAATTCGGAAAACACAAGTGTAATCGAAAAATCGCTTATGGCAACCGAAGCATTTCAACCCGTCTGCGGATCCCCTTTCATCGTCTCGTTCTCTGATGTGAGCTGTCCTCCAGCTCTCACCCGTTCCAGTGGCTCGCGATATGCATGGCGAAGTGCGTGCCGAAAACCGCCAGCAGAATCCCGACTGTCACTGTAGAATCCCTTCTCAACCCGGATTCCCGCCCCACCGTCTATGGAGTCAGGAAACGCGGCCGGGAACTGATCCGAAGCCCATTCCGTAGAATCTCTCTGAGGTACATCATCGTGTTCCCAGTTTCACCGATTCGCCGTCTTTCCTCCCGAGTTCTCGCCATCGCGCTCATCTGTCTGGCAGTTGGCTTGATTGGACGGGCTGCTCTCGCTCGGGGATTCCAGCAGAGCGACCAGGCGAAAGCGGCCGAGCCTGCCATGCAGGGCGGCGGCATGGCGCACATGGCGGGCCACATGTATATGACCACCCGCACGCCCCCAAAACCTGGCGATCAACAGAAGGCCGACGCAGTCGTAGCGGCTGCCAAGGCGGCCATGGTCCCGTATCAGGATTACCGGAAGGCCCTCGCCGACGGGTATGAAATCTTTCTCCCCGATATTCCCCAGCCCCAGTATCACTTCACCAGGTACGAGTACGGACTCGAGGCCCGGTCGCACTTCGATCCGCTCAAGCCCACTTCGCTCCTGTACAGGAAGACCGCCGACGGCGGATACCAGCTCATCGGAGCGATGTATACCGATCGCGTTACAGCAACCGAGGACGAACTAAACCAGCGGATTCCGCTCAGCATAGCCCGCTGGCATCAGCACATCAATTTCTGCAAGGCGCCGGCCGGACAGAAGGCAGCATACTTCGGCCCCGATGCGAAATTCGGCCTGCGGGGGTCAATCACCACGAAGGAAGCCTGCGAGGCAGCCGGCGGCGAGTTCCGTCCCCATCTCTTCGGATGGATGGTCCACGTCTACCCCTATGAAACCGACCCGAAGAAGATCTGGGCCGTCGACGATGACGACCAGGGGCACGACAACATGGACCACTCCGCCATGCCCGGAATGAAGATGAACTAGCTTCTGCCAAAACCTGGGTGCCCCATCCTTCGCGCTGCGAAGGGTGGGAACCTCAATCCCTCAAACCCCGCACACCTCCGCCGCAATCTTCCTCAACTCCGGCAGAACCGCTCCCAGAGCCGTCGCCCCCGCATTGCGACGCCCCAACGCAAAATACAAATCCCGATAGAGCCCGAAGAGCCGCTCATACATCGCCGTTGCCGTCGGATCGGGCTCGTACGTCGCGTACGTCAGGCACATCGCGCTCTGCGCCGCCTCAATCGACGGAAACGCCCCCGCCGCCAGCAGCGCAAAGATCCCCGACCCCAGGCTCGTCGGAATCCCCGCCGGCACCAGCACCGGCTTGCCCAGCACATTGGCATACACCTGGTTCAGCACTCTGTTGTTCTGCGGAATCCCACCCGCGTTGATCACCCGCTCCACGGGCACGCCATATTCCGACATGCGCTCCAGAATGATGCGGGTGTGAAACGCCGTCCCCTCGATCGCCGCGAAGAACTCGTCCTGCGCCGTGTGGATCAGGTTCCATCCGAGCGTTACGCCGCCCAGCTCCGAATTCACCAGCACCGTGCGGTCGCCATTGTCCCAACTCAGCCGCAGCAGACCCGTCTGCCCCGCGCGATATTGCTCGAGCCCCTTCGATAGTTCGGAAACTTTGGTTCCGGCACGCCGTGCAATCGCCTCGAAGATATCTCCCGTCGCCGAGAGCCCCGCCTCAACTCCCGTGTATTGCGGATGCACGCTGCCCGGCACCACTCCGCACACGCCCGGCACCAGCGTCGTCTTTTTTTCCATTGCGATGATGCATGTCGACGTGCCGACCACGTTGACTACGTCTCCTTCGCGGCAGCCCGCGCCAATCGCATCCCAGTGCGCATCAAACGCACCCACCGGAATTGGAATCCCCGCCTTCAGCCCCATCGCCTCCGCCCACTTCGGAGATAGATGTCCGGCAATCTTGTCCGACGTGAGATACTCACCCGCCAGCTTCTCGCGAACCCCATCGAACAGCGGGTCCAGCTTCGACAAAAACTCCTGCGGAGGCAGCCCGCCCCATTTCGGATTCCACAGCCACTTGTGGCCCATCGCGCAAACACTGCGCTTTACACGCCTGGCATCTGTAATCCCGGCAAGCGTCCCCGCCACCATGTCACAATGCTCAAACGCGGTTACAAATTGCCCGCGCTTCCCGGGATTATGCCGTAGCCAGTGCAGCAGCTTCGCAAACCCCCACTCATGCGAATACACGCTGCCGCACCACTCGATCGCTTCCAGCTTCTCCCTGTGCGCCAGCTCAGTGATCTCGTGAGCCTCAGCCTTCGCGCGGTGATCGCACCACAGGTAATAGTCGTCCAGAGGCTCAAGATTCGCCCCCACCGGAATCACGCTCGACCCCGTCGTATCGAGCGCAATCGCCTCAACCGTATCCCCGGCGATCTCGGCCTCGGCCAGCGCCTTGCGCGTCGCTTTCACCAGCGCGTCCATCTGATCGGCGTTCGACTGGGTCGCGTAGTCGGGGTCTTCGCGCTTGCGCTTCAGCGGATACTCCGCGCTCGCCGTGCTCAAACGCCCGCGCTCGCTGTCCAGCAGTGTCACCCGCACGCTCAGAGTTCCAAAATCGACGCCTGCAACAATCGCCACGCTGCGTCTCCTTGCGATGGAAAACGTTTTACCACTTAACCCATGAAAACAACAGGATGTCATCCTGAGCGGAGTTTGGCGCAGTTTTTCGCCAAACGGAGTCGAAGGACCTGCTTTTCTTTTTAACCGCGCCGGGTGCCCCCAGGTTTCGATTTGAAACCTGAATTCTGATCCCTGTTCCCTAATCCCTGTTCCCTAATCCCTGTCCTCGTGCTGATACATCTCCCACCCCAGATACCGCGTTGCCGCCTCATACATTGGGCTCGCCACCTGCGAGAAGTTTGCCGCCACATGGTGCTCAAACCCCCGCTCGCAGATAAATCGCAGCAGCTTCTGCATCTCGGGAATCCTCACCACGCCCGCGCCGCCAAAGGTCTCCAGCGGATCGCTCGTAAACTCGCCCTCGCCCACATAGCCGCGGATCCTGCCCATGTAGTCGTCGGTTGAGAAGCGCAGATAGCTCATCGCTCCGGCCTTTACGCGGCCGACGCACGTTCCGAAAGTGTTCTCCTTGCCCACCGTTCCCGCAATGATCTCCTGAAAATCCATCACCACATCGGCAAAGAAATGCTTCGGCAGGTTCGAGCAGTGAAAGCACACCGCCTTGTCCGGATCCTCGCCATAGTTGTTATTCCAGTCCAACAGCGCGCTCGGTGTCTCCGATGCCAGCGCCAGCCCATACATGCTCAGCACGCCAGCCACATCTGTTTCGCACGCGCTGGAGAACAGATTCTCGCTCATCATGCTCATGATGGTGCAGGGCACCACGCCGAAATACTCTTCGAGCGACGTCCAGCACTGGATCGCGCTGATCGTGCAGTAGGTCTCCTTCATCCACCCATCGATCACCGCGCCCAGCTTCGACATCTTCAGCAGCGCTGCCCCTGGAATACCGCTGGTGGTCACATACGACTTGATCGCGGCAAGTTTCGCCTGAGTTGCATCGTCCGTATCCTTGAGCCGCGCAATCCGGCCGAGAACCTCCGAGAGATCCAGCGTCTCCACTGAAATTCCATGCCGCTCCAGCAGCTTCTCGCTGTATCGCACTGTGTTGAACGCCGCCGGCCGCGCCCCAATAGCCCCGATGCGCAGATTCCTGAAGCCGTTTGCCACGCGGCACACCGCAGAGAACCACGCGAGATCCTTCTTGAACGCCTCCGAATTGGGAGAAACCGTATGCAAGGCCGTCAGCGAATAGGGAATCCCATACTGCATCAGGTTGTTGCACGCCGACATCTTTCCGCAGAAACTATCCCGGCGATGCGAGATCTTCATCGTCTCCGTGCGGTCCGGCGTGGCCTGCACCAGCACCGGAACCTTCAGCCCGGAAAGCCGAATCGCATCGACAATGGTCCGCTCCTCGCCGAAATTAGGAAGCGTGATGATGATGCCGTCGATTTCCTCGGCGTGCTTCTTGAAGAGTTCGGCGCAGTGGCGCGCATCATCCGGAGTCTGCACTGCTCCATGCTGCGTCTGCTCCGGCGAAAGCACGACGGCTTTGTATCCGTTTGCATCAAGAACCTTGATGATCTCTTCGCGCCCTTCTTTTGCAAGATGGTGCGGAAAAAATCCCCGGCTGCCGACAATCACTCCAAACGTAAGCTGCTTCTTCATCTCTCCTCGTCACCTTCCACCATCGTTCAATCCCTAGTGCCTGCTCTTCTTCGGCCAGAACTTCACCGTGTACGTCAGCCCCGCAACGCCCATCATTGCTCCCCACCAGATCGGCGCATGCAGATGATTCAGCACCGGAGGATTTACCAGCGGATGGCTCAGCTCCCACAGCCCCTCCAGGCAAATAATCACGCCATAGATCAGGAACAGCACGCCGCCAAAAAACCAGATCGAAATCTCTTCGCGCATTCTTTGCTCCGCCTACCAGAAAATAATGTTCAGAATCACGAACAGCACCGCGATCGTGCCCGCCCACACAATCGGCTTCTGATACCAGTGGTCGTCTTGCTCCACCGGCAGCGGAACCACGCCGTACACCAGTCCCTCCAGCTCCGACAGCGGCTTCGGCTTGGTCGCATAACTCACCGTCACGGTTACAATTACGCACACCAGCCACGACCACAGCGCGCGATACATATCCTCCGCCAGCGTCTTCGCGTCGGGGGAGAGTGCTACATAACGCAGCGCTGAGGGATCGAAGTGCACCCACAGAAAGAGTCCGATCGCCGTACACGTTCCCGCCAGCAATCCCCAGAAGCCTCCGGCCTTTGTGGTCCGCTTCCACAGCATGCCCAGGATCACCGTGCCGAACAGCGGCGCGATAAAGAAGCTGAACAGCCCCTGCACGTAGTCCATGATGCTGGCCGCGTGCTGTACCAGGTACGCGGTGCCCACCGAGATCAGTACGCCGATAAATGTGCACCACCGCCCCATCGCCACATAGTGCTGATCGGTGGCCTTCTTGTTCAGGAACGCGCCATAGATGTCATAGGTCCACACCGTCGAGAAGGCGCTCACGTTGCCAGCCATGCCCGACATGAATCCCGCAATCAGCGCCGTCACTCCCAACCCCAGCAGCCCGGGCCCGCAGTAGCGCACCAGCATCAGCGGCAGCACTTCGTTGTAGCTATGCTGGCCAGTGGCCACCGCCTGCGTCTCGCCCACCAGGTGATAGGGAAGCACCACCAGCGCAATCAGCCCCGGCAGAATCACGATGAACGGTACCGCCATCTTGAAGGCTGCGCCAATAATCGGAGCCATCTTCGCTGACCGCAGATTCTTCGCCGCGAGTACACGCTGCACCACCAGGAAGTCAGTGGTCCAATAGCCGCAGCTGATGACCAGCGCGAGACCAAACACTAACCCCGTCCAGTGAATGCCCATCGGGTTTTGGCTGAAATGCCCGGTTGTGCTCCACATGTGCACATATTCAGAGCCTAGCCGCGCGCCGATCTGAGCCTTCAGGTTGGTCCACCCGCCGGCGTCGATCAGCCCCAGGATGGGCACCAGCAGCGCCCCCAGCCAGATCAACAGAAATTGCAGCACCTCGTTGTAAATGGCCGACCGCAGCCCGCCCAGCCCGACATACAGCGCCACCGTGATCGACGACACCCAGATGCTGAAGTTCAGATTCCATCCCAGCACCACCTTCATCACCAGCGCCATCGAGTACATATTGATGCCGCTCATCAGCACCGTCATGAATGCGAAGCTCACCGCCGACAGCGCCCGCGCCCCGTCGCCATAACGCAGGTGCAGATATCCCGGAACCGAGTTGACCTTCGAAATGTAATAAAACGGCATCATGATGATGCCCAGGAAAAGCATCGCTGGAATCGCGCCGATCCAGTACCAGTGCGTCGCCAGAATGCCGTACTGATACGCCGAGCCCGCCCACCCCATCAGCTCCAGCGATCCCAGGTTGGCCGAAACAAAGCTCAGCCCCGCGATCCAGGCCGTCATCTCGCGCCCGGCCATAAAGAACTCTTCGCTCGTGTTCGCCGACCCCTTGAGGTAAAAACCGATGAAGATGACCACGCCGAAGTAGATCGCGATGACCGCGATATCGACTGCATTGAGGTGTGCGAGCGAATGAACAGGCGTCGCGAAGTAAGTGGAAAGCGCCACAAAAGGTTGAAGCTGCATTTATCTTTGTCCCTTAGCCTCTACAAAATCCCTAATCCCTAATCCCTAATCCCCAATCCCTGTTCTTTTGCGTCCAACGCTAATGGCTAATGGCTAATGGCTAATGGCTAATGGCTAATGGCTAATGGCTAATGGCTAATGGCTAATGGCTAATCCCTAATCCCTGCTCTTCTGCCCATACGTCGCCTTCGTCCCATGCTTGCGAAAGTAGTGCCGGTCCAGCAGCGCCTGGGACACGCCTTCGCAGGCTGCATTCAGCGTCGCCGTGTAATAGCCCATGCGCGCCACCGCCTCGAGCACGACTGCATTGTGCGCGGCGTCCATCGGAGTCTTGCCCCACGCAAACGGAGCGTGCCCTCGCACCAGCACCCCAGGCACCGCCCCCGGATCCAGCTCTCTGAAGCGTCGCACGATCGCATGCCCTGTGTTCAACACGTAGTCGCCGCCAATCTCCTCATCCGTCAGTTCGTCAGTCAAGGGCACAGGCCCGTAAAAATAGTCCGCATGCGTCGTACCGTACGCCGGAATCTCCCGCCCCGCCTGCGCCCATGCCGTCGCGTACTCCGAGTGCGTGTGCACCACGCCCCCGATCGCAGGGAATTCGCGATACAACAACAGGTGAGTTCCCAGGTCTGAGGAAGGCCGCAAATCGCCCTCTACAATCCTGCCGTTCAGATCGGTGACCACCAGATCCTCGGGCGTCATCGTTTCGTATGGCACTCCGCTCGGCTTGATCACCGCCAGTCCTGCTTCACGGTCGATCCCGCTCGCATTCCCGAATGTGTAGAGAACAAGACCGCGTCGCACGATCTCCAGGTTTGCCTCCAGTACTTCAGCCCTGAGAGCGTCAAGCATTGGTCCCTTCACCCCTTATCCACGAAATAAGCATACTGCCACGCCGCTAAAGCGTTTCACTAGTCTTTCTTTGGGCTTCTTTCGGCAAACGTTTACTGGAACTTTGAACTTATGCGCTTTACACTGGCCAAGTCAAGAGAAAGGCCTCTCTGGTGCCAGGTAAGAAACGTCCACGTCAGGTCAAGAGCGAGAAGCGCCGGCTCGATATACGCGATGTAGCCAAACACGCCCGCGTCTCCATCGCCACCGTATCCCGCACCATCAACCGTGTTCCTACGGTCGATAAGCTGCTCGCCGAGCGCGTTTGGAAATCCATCCGCGAGCTCAATTATTTCCCCAACACCCAGGCCCGCGCCCTGGTCTCCGGGCGCACCCGCCTCGTCGGCCTGCTCATCTCCGAAATCACCAATCCGTTTTTCCCTGAGCTCATCGAAGGCTTCGAAGAAATCGCCGTCGCCCACGGATACGAGATTCTCATCGGCTCCACCAACTACGACCTCGCCCGCATGACCACCTGCATCCGCCGCATGCTCGAGCGCCACGTCGAAGGCGTCGCCGTCATGACCTTCGGCATCGAGCAGCCGCTGCTCGAGGAGCTCAGCTCGCGCGACATTCCCATGGTCTTTGTCGATTCAGGCCCTGCCGGCCCCTTCGTCCGCGCTCTCATCGTCGATTACCGCAACGGCATCCTTGAAGGCGTGCAGCATCTCGCCTCCCTCGGCCATCGAGACATCAGCTTTATCAGCGGACCGCTGCGCCAGGGCTCTGCCCAGGCCCGCAAAACGGCCTTCATTGAATCCATGGAGGAGATCGGACTCATGCCCAGACCCGGCTGGCTGGTCGAGGGCGATCACACCCTCGAGGGAGGCATGCGCGCCATGACACATTTGCTCTCAATGCCTGAGCGGCCCACCGCCGTCATGTGCTCGAACGACATGACCGCCATCGGCGCGCTTCGCGTTCTTACCCGCGCCGGCCTCAACGTTCCCCGGGACATATCCGTCATCGGCTTCGACGACATCCATCTCGCCGAGTTCGTCTACCCGCCCCTTACCACCGTCCGCATGTCGCGTAAGGACCTCGCCCGCGGAGCCTTCGAGTCCCTGCGCTCCATCGCCGAGAATCTTGCGCCGCCACAGCAGCGCCATTGGACCATACCCACCAAACTCATCGTGCGCCAGTCCACAAGCTATCCACCCGGATCCCCGCTGAGCACGCGCGCCCCTGCACCGAAACCCGCCCGGGCTCCGCGCACCAAAGCCCCGAAGACCACGCGCCAGAAACCTTGATGCACTGAGAGGGGAGTCGTCCTACGCGGAGCCCTTGGGTGGGAGACTACCCGGTTTTTAGCTATCCGCTTTTTAGCTGACCGGATTTTAGCTGCCCGGTTCTTAGCTGCCCGGACTTCAGCTGCCTCACTTCGCCTGCCTCTTCCCCGGCGGCACTGCCGGAACCTGCGGACGCGCCCTGCCCGTGGCGATTTCCAGGAACGCATGTGCCGCCCTGGTCAGAGTCTTGTCTTTGCGGTAAACCACGGCCAGCTCGCGATTCAGGCGCACGCCTTCGAGTTTAATGATTTCCAGTGCGCCCATCTTCTCGTCGCCGATCACGTTAATCCGCGGCAGAAAGCCGATTCCCAGGCCCGCGACAACCAGGCGCTTCAGCAGCTCGCTCGATTCCACCTCCATCGCCACCCGTGGCTGCATTTCGTGAGTGCGGAAGAGGTCTTCGATCAGCTCGCGTTGCCGTCCCTGCTTGGGCAGCAGCAGCGAATGCTGCAAAATCTCCGGCAGCTTTACCGACTCGCGTGCCGCCAGAGAGTGGTTTTTCGGAGCCACCAGCACCACTTCGTCGCGATGAATAATGTCCACCAGCAAGCGCGGATCCTTCAGCGGCAGCGACACGACACCGAAATCCACCTCGCGGCTCAGCACCGATTCGATCGATCTCGCCCGGTCTGCTCGCACAATGCTCAGGCCTACGCGCGAATACTGCCGCTTGAACTGCGCAAAGACCGTCGGCAGCACATACAGGCTGGTCGCCTCGTTGGCGCTCACCGAAATCTCGCCGCGCGGGGAACGGTGCAGCTCGCCAATCGTCACCGTAATGTGGTTGTGACACTGAAGACAATGCTCGGCAAAGGGCTCAAAAACCTTGCCTGCCGCCGTGAACGTAACCTTTCCGCCATCGCGATCGAACAGCCGCGCGCCCACTTCGTTCTCCAGGGTACGAATCTGCGCTGAAATAGCCGGCTGCGTCACCATCAGCTTTTCCGCTGCACGCGAAAAGCTCCGCAAACGGCAGACCTCCAGAAAAGTTCGTAACTGCTCAAAATCCATGCTTGCTGATACCTGTCCCGCAGAGAGTCGATTGCCTTGCGCTCATCGAGACCGCAAAAACTCCACTGGTTATGCGCGCAAGGTTAATAGCAAGCATAAAGAACTTTTCTACGGAATGTAAGCATTATCATTCCTTCATCAGTTTTCTGAGCGATGCACCTTGACTATGATTCCCATCGGGCCGACAGTACCATCACTCATTGGCCTCTTGTTTTCGTATGCTCTTCGGTTACTGTCGCCAATAAGGAGGATTCATGGCAGCACGCCGGTTCTTTCTCTCTCGACTCGCCACATTGCCGTTCTTCGCAATGACAGGCGTTGGCATCGCCGAGGCGGAAACACGCAAGCCACTCAGGATAATGATGAAGAGTGCCTGGGGATCGGATGATCCAACCAAGGCGGCCTTTCCATTCCTGCATGGACTTGCTCTTGCCGAAGCGGGGCATGAGGTCCAGATATTTCTTCTGGGCGAAGCGGTGGGCCTGATGCGAAAGTCCGAGGCAGAGGCGGTTGTTCCGGTTGGATGGCCTCCACTCGCGGGAACGATGGAGAAAGTTGCTGCGCGACACATTCAAATCTATGCCTGCGGTGCTTGTTCCCGGGCGAGATCAGTCGGCGAATCTGATTTGAGTCAATGGGGAGCCAAGTTCGGTAATCCCACCATCTTCGTTTCGCTGGTGGAGTGGGCCGACAGAATTATCACCGAATAGGTCTGCTGACAGCCGGATCAGGAAATCAGAAACTCAAAACAAGCTTCAGGCCTCCTTGTCCAGCAATTCCACATCCACCACCGAGCTGAAGTACTCCAGGCTCAGCCGCAGCCCCGTCTCCAGATCGATCTTCGGCTCCCATCCGAAAAGCCTTTTCGCTTTCGAGATGTCCGGCTGGCGCTGCGACGGATCATCCTGCGGCAGCGGATGGTAAACAATCTTGCTCGACGAGCCTGTGACCTTCAGCACCGTCTTCGCACAGTCCAGGATCGTCCACTCATTCGGATTGCCCACATTCACCGGCAGATGCTCGTCCGTGCGCGACAACCCAAGGATGCCCTCAATCTCGTCCGACACGTAGCAGAAGCTGCGCGTCTGTTCGCCTTCGCCGTAGACCGTCAGGTCTTCGCCTTTCAGCGCCTGCACCATGAAATTCGAAATCACCCGCCCGTCATTCTTCTCCAGGCGCGGCCCATACGTGTTGAAGATCCTCACCAGCCGCGTATCCACGCCGTAGTAGCGGTGATAAGCCATCGTCAGGGCCTCTGAGAAGCGCTTCGCCTCGTCATACACCGAGCGCGGCCCGATCGGATTCACATGCCCCCAGTAGTCCTCCGTCTGCGGATGCACATCCGGATCGCCGTAGCATTCCGAAGTCGACGCATGCAGAAACTTCGCGCCATACTTCTTCGCGATATCGAGCGCGTTGGTCGTGCCCACCGAGCCCACTTCGAGCGTTTCCACTCCCAGCCGCGCATAGTCCACCGGGCTCGCCGGCGAGGCAAAATTGAAGACGTAATCCACAGCCCCGACATCGAAGGGCGCGCAGATATCATGCTCGCGGAACTCAAACCGCGGCTCCTTCTCCAGATGCTTCAGGTTATTGAGTGAGCCCGTCGACAGGTTGTCGACGCCCACAACGGCATTGCCTTCAGCCAGCAGAGCATCCGCCAGATGCGAACCCAAAAAGCCTGCAGCTCCGGTTATGAGTAAGCGCATAGTTTGATCTTCAGCTCTATCCTGTTGAGTCAAATGATCGATGTGGATCCGCAGCAGCTTAGACACCTCGGTGCACGCGCACCCGCAAGCCGCATAATGAGAAGGAATTACTTCAGACGCTGCCTCGATACTAAGGAAGCAAGTCTAAAAACGCAACGATTGTCAGCGGCAGCAGGTGGCTTCCGAATCGTCCACGAAACGCGAGAACTTCTGATCTGGAGTGGCTGCGTCTGTTGAATCCTACTGAACGGCTGCGCTTCAAATAGGTGGGAAGAAAAAGGATCAGGAACTGGTCACGAAAGGAGAGTCACCCTCAAACTCCAAGGGAGGTGCAACTCCACTTGCAAGAATGGCACATCGGATAAGGCGTCTGACAGGTCCGAACAAAATACCCGTCAGCTGAATCAACGAAGCAGTGAATCGCTTCACCGAAAACAAAGGAGATTCCATGTCTAAGTTAACCGAAAAAGTGGCACTCGTGACCGGCGGTTCGCGGGGCATTGGCGCGGCGATCGCGAAGCGTTTGGCTGCGGATGGAGCGAGCGTGGCCATCACATACACCAAAGGTGCCGACGCGGCCGCGTCGGTCGTCAAGGAGATTGAACGCGCTGGCGGAAAGGCAATCGCGATTCAGGCGGACGCTGGCGATGCGGACGCCGTCATTGTCGCGGTCGAAAAGACCGTCGCGACCTTCGGCGGGCTGGATGTGCTGGTGAACAATGCCGGCACAGCCGTTCCGAAAAGATTCGAGGAGACGACACTTGAAGAGCTGGATCGCTTGATTGACATCAACATTCGCGGCGTATTCGTCGCGACACAGGCGGCGCTGAAACACATGAAGGACGGGGGCCGCATCATTACGATCGGCTCGTGCGTGGGCGAGCGTGTCCTGACGCCCGGGCTGGTGCCCTACTCGGCCACAAAGGGGGCCGTGAAGATGTTTACTCAGGGGTTGTCCAGAGAGGTCGGGAGCCGCGGGATCACGGTCAACAACGTACAGCCGGGTCCGATTGACACGGATTTGAATCCCGCCGCGGGCGATTGGGCAGCGCCTCAGACGGCTGTCACAGCGCTCGGCCGTTACGGGCACGTGGATGAAGTCGCCGCGTTGGTGGCGTTCGTCGCCGGTCCGGAGTCCTCATATATCACCGGGGCGAATCTGACCGTTGATGGTGGGACGAATGCCTGAACCCAGGCACACACTCGTTCCACAGGGCTGGCGAGAGGCATCCTTGCGGGCGTGGTTGAGAGCCGACGAAGTAAGGGAGTCGGCTCTCCTTTGACCGCGGGCACCAGTACCATGACACGATGACCCTATCCACGATTTGGACCATACTCAACTGGACCTGGATTGGCTCCGAGGTGCTCATCCTCGTCGTCACGCGCACCCGGCGCAGCAGCGGTAACGTTCGCGACCGCGGCTCTCTGCTCATTCTCTGGCCGGTCATCGTCATCTCCATCACCGTCGGCAGCTGGATCGGCGAATCGCATCCGCCCACCATCTTCGGCGGAGCGCACTGGATCAGACCGCTCAGCCTTGCCCTCCTCATAACTGGCCTCGCCATTCGCTGGACAGCCATCGTCACGCTCGGCAGGTCGTTCAGCGCCAACGTCGCTATTCACGCCAACCAGACCCTCCACAAGACCGGTCTCTTCCGTTTCGTGCGTCACCCCTCCTACTCAGGAATGGTGATCCTCTTCGTCGCCGTCGGCCTGCATACCCGCAGCTGGATCGGCCTCGCCGTCATTCTCATCCCCACCACCATCGCGCTGCTCTACCGCATCCATGTTGAGGAGGCCGCGCTCGCCCACGCCTTCGGCCAGGAATATCTCGACTACAGCCAATGCACCAAGCGCCTCATTCCCGGCATCTATTGACCATCGAAGCGGCAATCGAAGAAACATATTGAACTTGCGGCGAGCCGAGCTTCCGAGGTAATCCACATGGGCATCATCGAAAACATCCTCTTTCCCGTCGACTTCTCGCCCTCCTGTGTCGCCATGGCTGCTTACGTGAAAAGATCCGTAACCATGCTGGCCGCAAGGGTATCGTTGCTTCACGTCGTCGATACCACCCGCTACAACAGCTTCGAGCTTTACACCAGACCCATGTCCGAGATATTAGAGGAGCATCTGAGCATCGGCCGGGAAAGACTCGATGCGTTCCTCGCAGCCGAATTTCCTCCCGCTCAATGTCCGAGAATTCTGGCTTCCGGGGATGTAGCGACACAGATCGCGCAGGCTGCGAGACACTCCGGGGCCGATCTCATCATCATGCCCACGCATTCCGGCTTTTTCCGGCAAATGCTGCTGGGCTCAACAACGGCCAAGGTGCTCAACGACGCCGACTGCCCGGTGTTGACCAGCACCCACGCGCAGACCATCGCCCCGCGGCCTTTGGAGCACCGGGAGTGGCTCTGCGCGATCGGCCTGAGCGCCAATTCGGAAAGAGTGCTTCGTTATGCCAGCCGGGGAGCCGCGGAACTGCGCAGCAAGCTCTCCATCATTCATGCGGTGCAGGCCGGAGACCCCGACCTGCCGATTCGACTTGACCTTGAGGAGCAGGCCGAATGCGTCGAAGTGCAGCTGGCCAGGCAGCGCCTCAACGATCTGCAGCGGGTCGTTGGTTCGGAACTCCCTGTTCGCCTTGCCATCGGTTCAGTGAAAGATGCTCTGCTTGAGGCCGCCCGGCGATCCGATGCCGACGTCCTCATGATCGGACGAAGCCCGCGGCCCGGCGCTCACGGCCGCATGCGCGACCTGACGTATGCCATGGTTCGCGACTCACCCTTTCCCGTCCTCAGCATCTGACCCGCGAATTGACGCCATTTGCCGCCCAGGCTCGAATCGTTGACAATGGGCACGCGCCGCATCGTCCTCGGAGGACCAGCCAGTGAGCAAATACGCAAACATCCTTGAAACCGTCGGCAACACCCCCGTCGTCCGCATCAACAAGCTGGCGCCGCCTCACGTTAACCTCTACGTCAAAGTCGAGGCCTTCAACCCGCTCGGCTCCGTCAAGGACCGTCTAGCTCTCGGCGTCATCGAAGACGCGGAGCGCACCGGCCAGCTCAAGCCCGGTCAGACGGTGATCGAAGCCACCAGCGGCAACACCGGCATCGGCCTCGCCATGGTCTGCGCGCAAAAGGGAAACCCCCTCGTCGTCACCATGGCCGAGACCTTCAGCATCGAGCGCCGCAAGCTCATGCGCTTCCTTGGCGCGAAAGTCGTGCTCACGCCTGCGGCGGGCCGAGGTCTGGGCATGGTCGCCAAAGCCGTCGAACTCGCCCAGGCCCACGGCTGGTTTCTTACCCGCCAGTTCGAAAACGAGGCCAATGCCGACATGCACTCCCGCACCACCGCCCGCGAGATCATCGAAGACTTCAAAGGCGAGCGCCTCGACTATTGGGTCACCGGCTTCGGGACAGGAGGAACGTTAAAGGGAGTCTCCCGCGTGCTCGCCAGGGAGCGGCCTGAAACGAAAATCATCGTCGGCGAGCCCGACGATGCCGCCATGCTCTCGAGCGGCATCCCGCAGCCGCGCAACCCCGACGGCTCCGGCTCCGCCAGCCACCCCGTCTGGCATCCGCATCCGCAGCAGGGCTGGAGCCCCGATTTCATCCCCAAGCTCACCGGCGATGCCGTCGACATGAAGGTCATCACCCAGATCCTCCGCATCACCAACGCCGACGCCATGCACTGGAGCAGGGAACTCGCCCGCAAGGAAGGCATCTTCGTCGGCATCACCTCCGGAGCCACCTTCACCGCGGCCCTGCGTGTCGCCGCCGAAGCCCCCGAAG
>Ga0209040_10000879_pt1 | contig 23459 bp, 21 predicted proteins | sample BogFormECP12_OM3_FD_188240 | JGI IMG/M metagenome (GOLD analysis project Ga0209040, IMG submission 188240) | Bog forest soil microbial communities from Calvert Island, British Columbia, Canada - ECP12_OM3 (SPAdes) (version 2) | ecosystem: Environmental > Aquatic > Freshwater > Wetlands > Bog ... | reverse complement strand
TACTGGATGCCCCACTGAACCGAGTTGTTATCTACGGCAATTACGTACTGAAACCAATTCAATGGCTTGCCATTATAAGTAGCCTGGGGTTTGGTCTGTGGATAGCAATTCATTTGCAGCGAGAATCCATTATTCCCCTCCGTGATCATGTCGAGGGCGACATGGAAGGTCACAATTGGGTTACGCAGACTCTCACAATTGGCAACGAGAATCGAGTTGTTGCTGCTACCCAGGGGCATGATGCATCTCCTCCAATGATCGCGGCAGTAAGACATCGCGTAGAGCGAAATCGTGCTGCAAGTTGCAGGCCGCGATTTCCATCTAGGCTTGTCTACCGCTGAGAGTGTATGCTCGAAAGCGGCTTTGGGGCAAGACTCTTCGGAGATTGGTGGTCCGAGTGGTTTCAGGGCGGTCCAACACACCGGCATGTTCCGGGGCGCCGAGCGCGGAGAGGCTCCATGTCTAGCACTCTCAGACGGTGCCCCTGGACTTCGCCTTTCGCTAGGTCCCGCGAGGACAGCGGTGCGCCAGCACAAGTGATGTCCGGAACACAGAATCCGATTTAGCGGGTTAGACCAGGCAATCGACAGGCGTTCTGGGTCGGTTCGGGTTGTATCGTGCCACCCGGAAGTTAGAAGTGCATTTGAACCTCGGTGAGTGATAAATCGCCAAAGCACTTAATGAGATGGGTTCTCAGTCTGATTTTCTGGCCTCTGGCGGGTTAGACGAGCGAAACTTTGCCGGTGTCCAGGTCGTAGTATCCAGCGACGATTTTCAGTTTGCCTTCTTTGATCATTGGAGAGAGGACGGGAGAGGCTTTGCTCAGGAGTGCGGCCTGGATGGTAGCGTTCAGTTTGGTGGTGGCCGCGAGGTCGCCGCCTCCCTGATCGACGGCGGGCTGGAGGTGAGGGAATAGGGAACTGATCTGGCCGGGGACGGCTTTGCCCTGCATTGCGGCCTTGACGGCTCCGCAACTGGCGTGACCGAGGACGAGGATGACCTTGGTTCCGAGGACGGCTGCGCCGTATTCGAGGCTGCCGATGATTTCCGGCGTGACGATGTTGCCTGCGACGCGGCTGACGAAGATGTGTCCGATGCTCTGGTCGAAGATGATCTCGACGGGGACGCGGGAGTCGGCGCAGGAGAGGACGGCGGCGAAGGGCTCCTGCTTGTCAACGGTGTGGTCGCGCAGGATCTTGAGGTCTTCGTCGAAGCTCTTGAAGCGGTTGTCGACGTAGCGCTGGTTCCCGTCAAGAAGGGCCTTGAGAGCCTCGTCGGGCGTGAGGTTGCTCTGGGCGAGAGCGAGTTCGGGAAGAAGAAAGCCGGTGGAGGCTGCTCCGATGAGGGTTGCGGCTGTTCCGGTTACTGCGGTCCTTAGAAATCCCCGTCGAGAGAGTTCCATCGATGTAGCCCTCCTGATGCGATTGCAGAGCGAAGCCATGATATCGCGTTAAGGCGGGGGGGAGTTGAAAATCGTTTTCCTCAGCGGCTAAACCCGCCGATCTTGCGACCTTTACGGCACGGCTGAAGCCGTGCCCTGATACAGGGCAATCGGAGCACTAGAAAACGAAAAGGGCAGGCGCTGAGGCCTGCCCCAGGGTGATTCGGAATCTTTGCGGGGACTACTTCTTGTTTGCCGGTTTGCTCTGCGAGGTCGGAGTTCCGGAAAGGACTGAGCGCTGATGCGAAGTCTGCTTCTGCATCAGGATGGTGAGCCCGATGGAGGTAATCATGAAGACGATGGCGCACCAGCTAGTCGTGCGCGTGAGCAGGTTAGCCGCGGAGCGGGGTCCGAAGGCTGTCTGCGAGCCCTGGCCGCCGAAGGCTCCGGCGAGATCGGCGCTCTTGCCCTGCTGGAGGAGAATGACGGCGATCAGGAAGAGACAAACAATGACGTGAATCACGATAAACAGGTAGATCATGCGGCTGCTTTTCTGAGCGGAATCCTCAATAAATTGGCGGACATCATCGGGAGATAATCTGGAACCCGGAGAGACAATCACCAACAATCATTCTACCCGGATAGGTCAAGCCTGAAAAGGGTGGGTGCTGGGAAGGGCTGGCGCTGCTGCGTCGCGCTAGTCTTTGCCGTCAAGGCGATTGAGTATCCGCGCCAGCTGCGTATCGTTGTCGTAACCGCAGCGCACTGCGCGCTCCCGGGCGCGGCGTCCGATGGTTTCCCGCAGATCGGGGCGGCCCAGGTAGAAGCGGGCCTTCTCCGCGCAGTCCTCAATCGAGGAAAAGAAGACCGCTTCGCGGTCCTCCTCGAAGAGTTCCTCATGCCCGGCTGTGCGGAGGGCTAGCAAGAACTGGCCGCAGGCGGCGGTCTCCACCGCTTTGTGCGAGATGTCGTCTTCGTTGGCGTGGGTGACGAAGCTAAGGTTGACCTTTGACCGCCAGATTGCCTCCCGGTAATCGGTGTCCTCGAGGTGGCCGCCGATCGTGCAGTTCGGCAGATGTTCCGAGGGGACGATTTGCTGCCACAGGTTGCCATTGATGGAGAGAGGCAGGCGATACTCGCCGGCAAGCGCGCGAAGAAACGCAGGGCGCTCCTCGTGCGGGTGCCCGATGTAGGAGACATCGCGATCCCGGTCGGCGTCGGACCAGCCCTCCGGCGGAGGATACTGCCCGAGCCGGTCAAAGCTAAACATCGTCTTGATGAAGGGCAAGCCCCAGGAGCGATAGCGGGCCACGTCGGCCTCCCGCACGAGGCAATGGAGGTCGGCCATGCGGTATACCCGGTAGAACTGGCTCCAGCAGCCGTCGTTGCGCGGACCAAAGGGACCATCCTGGACGTAAAACACAATGCGGGCACCGGCTGCGTGGACGGCTTGCATTGTCTCAGTAGTGAAGGAGGTGGGCTTGTCGAACCACAGGACATCCGGGCGGGAAGTCTCGACGGTCTTCACCAGGTCTCGATTGATGCGAGAGACGAGGGGGCCAAATGGAAATCGGATGCGAAGGGCGCGCAGCTGTTGCTGGCGCGGCACATACGTCCCTATGTCGAAGGGGGTGACCTCTTGGCCAATGCGCCGGAGCGCTTCCAATCGATTGGTCGCCGTACCGTGCGAAGGGAGAGATGAAACGTACAGGATTTGCCGCCCAGGAGGGGGAGTAATCGCCGGCCAAACTTCGGTCACGCAACGAAGCCCGGGACGGAAAATGCGAGGGCATGGCGCAAACCGCGGACATCCTCTTCAAAGCTGCAACGGGCGATGGTCTTGAGCCCCTGTTGACCCATGGTTCGCGCGAGGGAGGGATCTTCAACGAAGCGGCGGAGGACTGCGCTCAGTGCATCGACGTTTCGAGCGGGAAAAATGAATCCATTCCTGCCGTCCTCAACCAGATCAGAATGGCAGCCGACGTCATCGGAGAGCACGACTGCGCGGGCGGCGTTCATGACTTCGTTGACGATCAGGCCCCAGGGTTCATGGATGGAGGGAAGGATAAACACGTCGCTCAAGTCGAAGAACCGCGGCAACTCGCTTTGATTCCTGAATCCGAGCATGCGGATGCTGGAAACACCGGAGTCCTGGATGCGGCGCTCGATGGCAGCCCGCTCCTCACCGTCGCCAATGATCAGCAGATAGGCCGGAGGTTCGACTCCCGGCGCGGGCGATAGCTTGAGGAATGCGTCGACGAGGTCGATGCAGCGTTTGCGGATCTGGAGTTTGGAGGCGAACAGAAAAATGGTGCGGCCGTCCTCAAGACCGAGTTCCCGACGCAGGGCTTCGCGCTGCGGCGCGGCTTCGGCAGCGCGAGTGCTGAAATAGGTATTGTCAACCGCATAGGGCATGGGAAACCTGGGGACTCCCGAACCCAGATACTGCTGCCAATATTCGGCATTCGGCTTGCCGATGGGCATGACGCAACCGACGGCATGCTTCAAGAGGGACAAGAAGAGGCGTTTGGCAAGAAGGGTTGTCCTTGTCCGGACACGATCGTTGAGTTGCGATTCTGCGCGCAGGATCACCGGAATGCGAAGCATCCTGGCGGCCAAGATTGCCTGCAAGGAATTGAATGTATGGTACCCGTGCACCCACACGGCATCGAATCCGCCGCCCCTCAGGCGATCGAAGATCCCATGGCTGATTGGCGCGGCGAAACCAAGCGAGTCCTTGTGCCGGAAGCCGGGAAGAAACTCGTAGGAATATCCATCGAGAAGAGGTATGTCCCATTTGACCTGGACGCCGCCGAAGCCTTTGTCGGGGTAGCCGCGAACGGAGAGATCGCTGGAGAAGAAGACGCGCAGATCGATGTCACGCTCAAGAGCAATACGCCTCAGAAGCGGAGCCTGATACTGGATCGGATGGCTTACAAAATAGGCGACGCGCGCTCTTTTGAGTGCGGGCGCTACTTCTAACAGTCCACTTGAAGAGACATCACTCACCGCGTTCATAGATGCTGTGGGCGTAGTTCCATTTTAAGATGAAGAGACTGAAAGCGAATGGGCTTTTGCGCGAGAACTATAACGAATGGTAACACGTGCGCGAACAGTTGATCGAGGCCGGCGTGGAGACTGAATATGTTGACAACTCGGAAGCGTTTGGCGATTCTTAGAGTAGAAACGCTCACGGCGATCACGCTGTATCAACTTACATTCGCATCTTACACTCGGATCTTATATTCGCATCTGGCGGCACGAGTTATGAAATGGAGTCTGGTGCTTGGCCGAAGAGCATCCATCTTCATTTCCAACTTGACTTACGTCCGTTGCGATAAGTGCCACCAGACAGTTTCACAGACGCAGAGTATTACTTTTTGCGAGGAGGCTCATGAGCCAGCAGGTTTCAATTGCGGTCGTCGGTTCGGGATACGTTGGACTTGTTGCCGCAGCATGTTTCGCGGAAATAGGGCATCGTGTCATTTGTGTCGACAACGACGAAGCGAAAGTAAAGTTGTTGCGCGAAGGCGGTATCCCCATCCATGAGGATTACCTTCCGGAACTGCTCAACCGCCACCGCGCGAACAAGGTGGAATTTACCACCGATCTGCGCACCGCCACGCAACAATCGCAGGTGATCTTTATTGCGGTGGGAACCCCGCAAAGCAAGACGGGCAGTGCCGATTTGTCGTACGTAGACGCGGTCGCGAGCGAGATTGCCCGCTCCATCGACGACTATAAGGTCATAGTTGAGAAGAGCACGGTGCCGGTGTACACGAACGAGTGGATTCGCCGCGTGATTGAACGCAATGGCGTGCCGAAAGAGCTTTTTGACATAGCATCGAATCCCGAGTTTCTCCGCGAGGGTACGGCAGTCGTGGATTTTCTTCACACGGACCGGATCGTGATTGGGGCCGAGAATGAGCGCGCTGGAAACCTTCTGAGCGCAATCTACGAACCTTTGACTTCAGGCGCGTACTACCGATTCCCGCAGGCTGTTCCCGGTACCTGCGGTGAGAACCATCCTCCGCCGGTTTTGCTGACCTCCACCAAGGCTGCGGAGCTCATTAAGCACGCGTCAAATGCATTTCTGGCAATGAAGATTTCGTTTATCAACGTGGTCGGCAACATCTGCGAAGCTGTGGGGGCTGACGTTGAACAGGTTTCGCGCGGCATGGGCATGGATAGCCGCATCGGACCTAAATTTCTGCGCGCCGGTATCGGCTATGGAGGGTCCTGCTTTCCGAAGGATGTAGCTGCATTTCGCTATGTCGCAGAACAGCTGGGCGTTGATTTCAGCTTACTCGGGGAAGTGGAGGAAATTAACGAAGAGCAGAAGAAACGGTTCTTTCAAAAAGTGCGCTCGGCGCTGTGGACCTTCCGAGGGAAGCGCATTGGCGTGCTGGGTCTGTCATTCAAGGGTGGAACGGACGACATTCGCGATTCTCCCGCTTTAGACATCGTCGAGCAGCTTCTGAAAGAGGGGTCGAATGTGGTGGCACACGATCCTGCGGCATCGGAGCGAGCCAAAGAAGTTATTCCGCCATCTCGAAACATGTGCTATGTCGACGATCCTTATGCGGCCGCGCAGGACGCCGATGCGCTGCTCATCCTGAGCGATTGGCAGGAATTCGGCGAACTCGATCTTGATCGCCTGCACTATACATTGCGTTACCCGATCGTGATTGACGGGCGCAATCTTTACGATCCAATCCAGATGGTCGAGCGCGGCTTCACCTATCTCAGCGTTGGGCGTCCCGCAACTCACCAGACTCGGGATGCGGCGGTCGGGCAGCGGCTTCCGTAATCGAGAAAGGACCAGGGCCTGTTAACAGGCCCAGACCGAACCCCTGAAATGGAGCTCTCCGGCATCGATTCATATGGGATCAAGAGGATTTTGATCTATCGCCTTGGGAGCCTTGGCGATACTGTTGTAGCCCTGCCAGCATTGCACCTGATTGAGCGCGTTTTTCCGGACGCGCGGCGCTTGATGCTGACAAACATTCCTGTCCATGCGAAGGCGCCTGCGGCGTCAGCCATTATTGGTGAGTCAGGCCTGGTACACGGCTACCTCAGCTATCCTGTGGGCACTCGCAGTATCCTCGAACTCGCACGGCTGTGGTGGTCCATTCGCAGCTTTCGTCCGGATATCCTGATTTACCTGGCAAAATCGCGAGGAGAAAGTGCCGTACTTCGCGATAAGCGATTTTTTGAGGTCTGCGGAGTTAAGAAGATCGTCGGTCTGCCGCTTGGTGATCGCGCTATCAACCTTGAGGCCGGCGAGGGATTATGGGAGAGCGAGGCGGCAAGGCTCGCGCGGTGCCTGGGTGACCTGGGGAAGATCGATCTGAACGACCTGTCCAGTTGGGATCTCAGATTGGGTGCGCCGGAGATAGCCAAGGTAGAAGGCGCGCTAAAGGAAACCAATGGTCAACCGATAATCGTTTGTGCTCCTGGCACCAAGATGCAAGCCAAAGACTGGGGATCAGAGAATTGGCGCGCTCTCATGGCAAAACTTTCCGAGAGATTGTCTGGCCGCACGCTGGTCCTGGTGGGAGCCAAAGAAGACCGCGAAGTGAGTGGGATTGCAGCATCTGCATGGCATGGAAAGAGCCTGAATCTCTGCGGTCAAATGTCGCCCCGTGAGACCGCAGCCGTAGTACGTGGAGCGGAACTGTTTCTGGGACCCGACAGCGGACCGATGCATTTTGCGGCCGGCGCGGGTGTGCCCTGCGTAATTGCGTTTGCCGCGCGGACAAAGCCCGGGATCTGGTTTCCTCAAGGGTACGGACACCGAGTGCTGTACCGACGCGTGGATTGTTCGGGGTGCAACCTTGAGACGTGCATTGAACAGAAGAAAAAATGCCTTGCTACCATCACCGTCGACGAAATGCTGGCAGCGGCGCTGGAAGCGTTAAGTCACAGGCGCGAAGCACGCACGTCGACGTTCGCCTAGAAAAACAGAGGATAGAGCGATGTACATCGTTACCGGCGGAGCCGGATTTATCGGCAGCAATCTGGTCCATGAGCTGAATCTGCATGGAATTACCGACGTTCTTGTTGTCGATAATTTTGCCGATTCGCGGAAGCTTTTCAATCTGCACGGCGCCAGATTTACCGACTACATGGACAAGAAGGAGTTTCGGCGAGCGATGGAGGAGAAGGCGCTCGGAATCTCGCGTATCAGCGCAATTTTTCATCAAGGCGCATGTTCGAACACGCTGGTCGATGACGGCGTCTACATGATGGACAACAACTTCACCTATTCCAAGGTGGTGTTGGGGTATGCCATTGACAAGGGGGCGCCCCTTGTTTACGCGTCGACGGCGGCGGTGTATGGGTTGAGCGGTCCGGGCCACTTTACGCCCACCCTGGAGAATGAGAAGCCGTTGAACATCTACGGGTTTTCGAAGCTTACCTTCGATCATTACGTGCGGTCTGAGTTTGCCCTGGGGCACATTCCGACGACCGTGGTGGGGCTGCGGTACTTCAACGTGTACGGGCCTCGCGAACAACACAAAGGGCGCATGGCCTCGGTGATTCACCACTTCACGAAGCAGATACTGGAGACGAGCAAGGTGCGTCTCTTTGAGGGATCGGGCGGATACGGAAACGGCGAGCAGCGGCGGGACTTTGTCTTTGTGCGCGATCTGTCGCGGCTGAACATGTTCTTTGCACAGACTGGTCCGTACGCGCCGCGGCATGCCGATTCGGCAAGGACATATCAGGCGGTAGTGAATGCCGGTTCCGGGCGGGCCCGGACGTTCAATGAGGTGGCAAAGGCTCTTATGTCGGTGCACGGGGAAGCAGAGGTTGAGTATGTTCCTTTTCCCGCTGATCTGAATGCCCGATACCAGCACTTCACTCAGGCCGACCTGACCGGCTTACGCGCAACCGGATGCGATCTTGAGTTTACGCAGCTTGAAAAGGGGATCCGGGAGACGTTTCAGACGATGGAGGCGATCGCGGTCTGAGTGCTACGGGCGTAGTCCGGGACCGCTTCCGGGCCGAAGAAGTTTGACTGCTTCGAGCAGTGAGCCAGAGACAGCGCTGGCAAGCGAAGCAGCCTCCTCGGCGCCGGGCTTTTGAGTGTCCGGATCGCCATCAATGAAGATGCTCGGAGCACCGAGATTTCGCGCGGCCTGAATATCGGAAAGGGAGTCGCCAATCACGATGCTATTCGTCGCCGATGCGCCGGGGAAATCGCGGAAGGTTTGTTCGAAGAGACCGGTTTTCGGTTTGCGGCAGTTGCATTCGTTTTTGTCGTGCGGGCAGAAGTAAAAGGCATCGATGCGAGCGCCGTGCCGGGCAAGGTGCTTCTGCAACGCTACGTGTATGGCATCGACGTCCGCTTTTGTGTAGTGGCCCAGCGCAATGCCGCGTTGATTGCTGACTACAAGAACGACACGTCCTGATTGGTTCAATGCGGCAATGGCTTGCTCGACGCCCGGGAGGATGTGAAAGCGGTCCCACCGGCCAACATATTTCCCTTCGGCTACCTTGCGGTTGATGACCCCGTCACGATCGAGAAAGACGTATTCGATGTTAGAGAAGGTGTTCGGTGAGGTATCCACGCTCTGGGTAGGCATCAGGGGTTAATAGTATGATAACCATTGAAACCACCTTTCATCGCAGTCAACCGCATACGATAGTTCCAGGGTAGAGATGTCAGTTTCTACGAGGCCGTCCAAGATTTTTTCGCAAATTTTTTCGCAGGCCATTGCGGATCATCTGGCTGTAATCCGCTCGCTGCCCTCGCAGCAGCCTGTTCTTGAGCAGATTGCGGCTGAAATGACTCGCGCGATTGTCGAAGGCAGGAAGGTGCTGTGGTGCGGCAATGGAGGCAGCGCGGCCGATTCGCAACATCTTGCAGCCGAATTCGTAGGACGCTTCCGGCGCGAGCGGCGCGGACTGCCCTCGATCGCCCTGACGACGGACACCTCGATTCTGACGGCAATCGCAAACGATTATGGCTACGACGATATTTTCCGGCGGCAGGTGGAAGCGCATTGCGTCGAAGGCGACGTCGTCGTGGGCATCTCGACCTCCGGGAACAGCAAAAATGTGTGCGCGGCGTTGAAGGCTGCGCGTGAGTGGGGGGCGTTTACGGTTGCCTTTACAGGAGCCGGCGGCGGAGCACTTGCGACGATTGCGAACGCGACCTTGTGCATCGCTTCGAAAGACACGGCACGCGTTCAGGAGGCTCACATCCTTTGCGGTCACATTCTCTGTGATTGGGTCGAACTGAGTATCTGCGAGCGCCAATCCGTCGAAAGTGAAGCGATGTCACGATGATCCAGGATCTGCACCGCGTCATCCAGTTGATCGAAGGCGAGTGGCGGAATACCCACGTACTTGTGATCGGCGACATTATGCTCGATCGCTATATCTGGGGTGACGTCGAGCGTGTGTCTCCTGAAGCGCCGGTCCCCATTGTTCGAGCGGTCCACCGGAGCGAACGGCCGGGCGGAGCGGCCAACGTTGCGATGAACCTTACGGGGCTGGGCGCCAAGGCCAGCCTCTTCGGGTTCTGCGGGCAGGATGCAGACCGGGAGTGTCTGGAGGGTTGCCTCGAAAAAGCGGGCGTGACCGCGCACCTGACCTCGGTAAAAACTCATCCCACGACCACAAAGCTGAGAATCGTCGCGGGCCAGCAGCAGATGCTGCGCCTGGATATGGAAAAGACCGAAGAGTACTCGGCAGAAGCCTATGAAGATTTGATCGCCAAGGTTGAGGCCGGCATTCCATCCGCCGATGCCATCGTTCTTTCGGACTATGCAAAGGGCGTGCTTTCGGAGAACGTGTGCCAGCGTCTGATCGAGAAAGCGCGGGAGCAGGGAATTCCGGTTCTCGTCGATCCAAAACAGCGGAGCTTTACGCGATATCGCGGAGCGACAACGATTTGCCCCAATCTGAATGAGCTCTCCGTTGCTACCGATGTGGCGGCCAAAGATCTGGGCACAGTTTTGAGCGCAGGTCAGGCCATGGTTTCCGAACTTGGTCTTGAATACCTGACGGTCACTCTCAGCGAAAAAGGTATTGCGCTGCTGCGTGCGGAGGATCGAAGCATCTCTCCGGCGGTTGCACGGCAGGTGTTCGATGTGTCCGGCGCAGGCGACACGGTCATCGCTACGCTCGCGCTGTCTCTGGCCAGCGGATTGGAAATCGAGACGGCGGTGCAACTGGCAAATGTGGCCGCCGGCATTGTGGTGAGCAAGTTGGGCACTGTTCCGATTGCGAGAGATGAGCTACTCACCAGCCTTATGCCGGAGATCGAACTGCAGGCGCGGGAGAAGGTGCTGACAACGGACCGTCTGAAGACGCGCGTATCCGCGTGGCGATCGAGCGGCGAGAGCGTGGTATTCACGAATGGCTGTTTCGATCTGCTTCATATCGGGCATATCACGCTGCTTGAAGATGCGCGCCGCCAAGGCGACCGGCTCATTGTCGGCATTAACAGCGACGCATCGGTAAGCCGCTTAAAAGGTCCTACCCGCCCGATGGTTGGACAGCGTGACCGAGCCTACGTGCTTGCCGCACTCGCCGCAGTCGATGCGGTCGTAATTTTCGACGAACCTACCCCGCTGCAACTGATCGAGGCCCTGCGTCCCGACGTGATTGTGAAAGGCGGCGATTACAACGAGGACACGGTGGTAGGCGCCAAAGAAGTGCGTTCGTGGGGAGGACGCGTGAAGATCGTCCCGATTGTCGAGGGGTTCAGCACTACCAAGCTCATCGCCAAGGCCATTGCACCGGCCCTTCACTGACTTGCTGCCTGCAATGCCACCACCCCATCCTTCTGAAACATCTGGCGAATGCAGCGCAGGGCCTGGCGGGTACGTTCTTCGTTTTCGATGAGCGAGAAGCGTACATGGCCATCGCCGAATTCTCCGAAACCGATGCCGGGGCTTACGGCAACCTTTGCTTCGTTGAGCAGCAGGGTTGAAAACTCGAGCGAGCCGAGATGTTTGTATTGCTCAGGTATGGGGGCCCAGACGAACATGGTGGCCTTGGGCAAAGTGACTTGCCATCCAAGCTTGTTCAGCCCTTGCACGAGAACGTCGCGGCGTCTGCGATAGTTATCGCAAATCTCGGTCACGCATTCCTGCGGACCTTCGAGGGCCAGGATCGACGCAACCTGAATCGGTGTGAAGGTTCCGTAGTCGAAGTAGCTCTTGAGACGGGCCAATGCCGCCACGAGGGTCTTATTGCCGACCATGAATCCGACGCGCCAACCGGGCATGTTGTAGCTCTTCGAGAGGGTAAAGAACTCAGCGGCGATCTCGCGGGCCCTGGGGATTTCCAGGATCGACGGAGCGCGGAAGCCGTCAAAGACGATGTCGGCGTAGGCGAGATCGTGAACCAGGTAAATGCCGTGTTGCAGGCAGAGATCCACGACGCGCTCAAAGAAAGCCAGATCGACACATTGCGTGGTTGGATTTGCCGGGAAGTTGAGGATGAGCATTTTCGGCCTGGGGTACATAAGGGGAATGGTCTGCTCGAGTTCCGCCAGAAAGCTGTCGGTGTTATGAATCGCAACGCTGCGAATGTTGGCGCCGGCGATTACCGGGCCGTAGATGTGGATCGGGTAGCTGGGATTGGGCACCAGCACCATGTCTCCCTGATCGAGTGTCGCGAGGCAGAGGTGGGCGATCCCTTCCTTCGAGCCGATGGTGACGATGGCCTCGGTATCTGGATCGAGCAGGATGTCGTAACGGCGTTCGTACCAGTTGACGATGGCCTTTCGTAACCGGGGAATGCCGCGGGAGAGCGAATAGCGGTGCGTGTCGGGCTTGCGAGCAGCCTCGATCATCTTGTCGACGATGTGCTGAGGCGTAGCTCCATCGGGGTTGCCCATGCCGAAGTCGACGATGTCCTCCCCGCGACGCCGGGCGGCGGCCTTCAACTCACTGGTGATGTTGAATACGTAAGCCGGCAGCCGCTTGATTCTCGAAAATTCTTCCACCTGATTCCTCTCGTTCTGATTATTTATTGCGCCTGAGGATGATGTCTTGATCGGCTAGAACAGCAGGCCGGAACCTTCGGAGTCTACGGCCTGGAGAAAGCCGGCGAGCACGCCTATCCTGGGAGCGGCGAGCTCACGCGCTCGTTGTAAGCGCAGCTTCGAAGGGAGCTCGGCGAGGGCTCTTTGCAAGACAGGGACGATGTCACTGAAGCGGGCGTAGCGAGTGTCACGGCCGACCTTGGAAACCGCTCGCAGAATGCCAATCGCGCCTAGCTGCTCGAGGATGTCGGCGTCTCGCAGAATCGTGGCTTCCATGGTGAGCGGATCATCCTGCGGCTGGTGGGTGCGAATCGCATCCAGAACGGCGGGGATTTTTTCCTGTGGGAATTGTGACTCGGCAAGGATAACCTCGGCGCGGTCGCAGGCGTAAGTGACGTGATCCCAGCGCCGGAGCTCATGGGGATCGTCGGGGCGGTTTCCCACAAAGACTCCAATGTCGTGGAGCCAGGCGGCGGCGCAGACGACATCGTCGTCGTAGGCGAGATCTTCCCCAATGGCGCGAGTCAACGCATAAAGACGCGGCTGATGACCGTATTTGTCGACCGGGCGCGCCTCCCGTTCGATGGTGTGGGCAATCAAAGAGCGAAAATCCGCAGGCATGTGCTCAGTCTAGCCGAAATGGGATCGCAGGCTGAGGAGGCGGCTAAGCGATTGTTTTGGGAATTTGATCCGAAAGTAATGACAAATGAAGACACTATATTGCCACAATTACAGTGGCATTTGTTAATTTAAGATGTTCTTCGGGCATCGGAATCAGTTGTTTCCGATTCACAATTAACAGGCACGGCGGAGGTGTAGAATCACAGGCTGTACATAACCAATGAGGCGAGAGGTTCCTTTACAGATTATCCAGCTATTAACGATGAGAAAATGCGGTACGATTTCTCGATCATGCTATATTAGGAACAAATCGGGGTAGCTGCATTCGCAAGAACCCCAAGGTGGTCCTCCGCAAGTCATCGTAGGCATTATCTTTTTTTTTTGCACAGAAACTAAAGCTGCCGTAACTGGTTTAGTCCGTTACCTTACGGTTGCTCGAGTTGCAACCCTTGTAGTATTTCCAACTCCCTCACCTGTGCCGTACATTTTTATCAGTTCGTCGAAAGTACTCCAGGGGCGTGGATAGGTTCCTGAACTGCTAGTTTTGAGACGATAATGGCTACTTCGGAATTCATACGGAAGACGAGTGTCAGCGATCAGCCGGTCTTAGGTTTGCCAGCACGCAAGGGGTTTCGCATCCGGAGCGTGGTTGGGCCTTCCATGGTCTCCTCGCTGGTCATGATGATGAACGACGGCCTGGCGATCCTGCTGGCATTCGGCACTGCGCTGGTGTTGCGCGCCATTCTTTTGGACAAAGCCGCTCGATTCTCGGGCGTGCCGCACGACGTGACGAGCGCACCGCTGGGAGCGATTTATCTCATCTGGTTCATACTGGCTTTCATCCTGGTTGCGCGCCGCTACGGACTATATTCTCCGATCCCGCTCTCTACCGGGACGCACGAGCTTCGTCTTACGGTCCAAGCCTGCCTGAACGCAGGCCTGTTGCTCTGTGGCGGGCTCTACATGACGAACAGCCTGAGCATTTCGAGGGCACTGGTCCTGCTGCTCATTCTGAGCACAATCGTGGTACTTTCGATCCGCCGCGTCGTCTGGAGGATGGCGCGTTATCGGCAATATGAACGCGGCCTGGAGACACGAAATGTTGTCATTCTTGGTACAAATCACCTGAGCCATGCGCTCGGCCAGCATATCGCCAAAGATTACCGGCTTGGTTACAAACTGCGGGGCTTTCTTCGGGCGCCGGATTGCACATCAAGCCGTGAGGTGCCGGAAAACCAGATTCTGGGCGGTATCGATCGGATCCGGCAACTCACCCGGCTGCATTTTATTGACGAGATTGTGATCGCGGAACCTTGCGCAACCGAGGAGGCCATCCGGTTGGTGGAGGAGGCGCGCGAACTGGATATCGATATCCGCTCGATCTCGGGGTATTACGGCGAGCTCACGGCGAATACGCCTATCGAATACCTGGGCGTTTTCCCGGTTGTCTCGCTGCATCGCCGCGATCCGCGCACCATCGCCCTGTTTCTGAAAAGGGTCGTTGACATTGTCCTGTCCCTGCTCGCGCTGACTGCTGTTTTCCCTGTGATGCTGATCGTTGCACTCATTATCCGGCTGGACAGCGAGGGCCCGACCTTCTTTGTCTCTGAACGCATCGGGAAACGCGGCCGCGTGTTCCCTTGTTTCAAGTTCCGCACGATGGTGAAGGACGCCGAGCAACTGAAGACGAACCTGGCGGCCATGAACGAACGCGACGGCATTCTGTTCAAGGTCAGCAACGATCCGCGGGTCACGCCGGTGGGCCGCTTCTTGCGCAAGTACAGCCTGGACGAGCTTCCGCAATTCTTCAATGTGCTGCGCGGGGAAATGAGCATCGTCGGCCCCCGTCCCCCGATCGCGAGCGAGGTCGAGAAGTATGAGCTGGAGCACTTCCGCCGCCTGGAAGTGATGCCCGGTCTCACCGGGCTATGGCAGATCCAGGCACGCCAGGACGCCTCCTTCGCGAAATACATTGCGCTCGACACGGCCTACGTCGAGAACTGGAGCTTCTGGCTGGATCTGAAGATTCTCATCCGCACGGCTGAAGTCGTTGTCCGCGGCACCGGCGCCTGAACGCTAACTCCAACCGCAAAGCCGAAAGCATGCCATAAAATTGTCGTGCGGATTATTCTCCTTGACAGCTTAGGAGAGAGTGCGTTACTCTCCTGACCATCTTAGGAGGGCGCATGTCCGATCAGGCGCAACTTCTTCCCGGCACACTCGATCTGCTCATTCTGAGGGCAGTCTCACTCGGCCCACTGCATGGATACGGCATCCTCTTGCGCATCGGACAGATCTCGGGCAACGCGCTGCTGATCGAACAGGGCGCGCTCTATCCCGGACTCTTTCGCCTTGTTCGCCAGGGACTGCTCAAGGCGAGCTGGGGGACGTCGGAGAACAATCGCCGTGCCAAGTTTTACGAACTCACCGCCCCCGGTCGCAAACGCCTCCGTGAGGAAACCGAGAGCTGGAACCGGCTGGCCACCGCCATCGGGTCTGCACTCGCTCCGCAACCGGAGGAAATATGAATTTCCCGGCCTGGATTCGTTCTGTTGCTGCGAAGTTTTTCCATCATTCCGAGGTTGCGGAAGAAGTGGACGATGAGCTTCGCTCGCATATTCAGTTCCGGGCGGATGATCTTGAACGTGCCGGACTGAATCGCGCGGAGGCCGAACGGCGTGCGCGCATCGAGTTCGGCGGCTATGAGCGGTTCAGGGAGGAAAGCCATGAAGCAATGGGCGGCAATTTCATCGAGACCCTCCTGCTGGATGTGCGTTTCAGCCTGCGCATGCTGCGCAAGTCTCCCGGATTCACCCTGGTCGCTGTCTTTACGCTGGCGTTAGCCATCGGCGCAAACGCGGTGGTCTTCAGCATAATGAATGCCCTGATTCTGCGGCCGCTGAATGTGCCCAAGGCGCAGACTCTCTATGCCATACAGCGCGGCAGCGATCAGGCCATCAATCATTCGTTCCCCGACTATGTTGATCTCCGCGATCGCAACCGCAGCTTCGAAGACCTGGTCGCCTACAACGTCACCGGTGCAGCACTGGACACGGGTAACAATGCTTCCTCCGTCTGGCTTCTGGAAGCGACGGGGAACTATTTCGACGCATTAGGCATACAGCCCTACCTGGGCCGTTTCTTTCACCGTTCCGATGAGCACGGTCCCGACAGCGCTCCTTATATCGTGCTCACCTACGCTTATTGGCACAGCCACTTCCAGGATGATCGTAATGTGGTGGGTCGTATCGTTCAGCTGAACAAGCATCCTTTCACCATCCTCGGCGTAGCGCCCCATGAGTTCAAGGGAACCCTGTTGTTTCTCGCTCCTGATTTCTGGGTGCCGATCGTGAACCAGGAGCAGGTGGAGGGACTGAACGTCCTGAATGAGCGTGGCAACCGCGGCATTCTGATGGTGATGGGACATCTGAAGCCGGGAGTTGCTCCGGCACAAGCGGTTGCTGATCTGAACTCGATCGGCTCGTACCTCGAAAAGGCCTACCCCAAAGACGATGGCAACATGACGTTTTCCCTCACTCGTCCTGGTCTGGCCGGCGACTGGCTGGGCGGTCCGATGCGTGAATTTCTTACCGGCCTGATGTTGCTTGCCGGATTGATTCTGCTGGCGGCGTGCGCCAACCTGGGCAGCCTGTTTGCCGCCCGCGCTGCAGACCGTTCGCGGGAGATTGCTTTGCGGCTCGCGCTGGGATCGAGCCGCAGCCGCATCCTGCGACAGGTGTTTACCGAGGCGGTGCTGATCTCGATAGTCGGAGGCGTTGTCGGATTAGCGGGCAGCATCGTGCTGCTGCGCGGGCTGAGCGCGTGGCGGCCATTTTCAACCGTAGCCCCTAACATGACGGTGCCGGTGAATCCGGACACGAACGTCTATCTGGTTGCTTTGCTGCTGGCGTTAGCGAGCGGGCTCCTCTTCGGTGCAGTGCCGGTGCGACAGATACTCCGCACCAATCCCTACGAGGTCGTCAGGTCGGGATTATCGGGCAGAGTGGGAAGGCGCATTACGGTTCGCGATCTTCTGCTCGTTACGCAGATCTCGATCTGTGCGGTGCTGGTAACTTCATCGATGGTCGCGGTGCGCGGGCTGGTCCGCTCGCTGCGCAGCAATTTCGGATTCGAACCGCGAAACGCAATGCTGGCAGGCGCCTCTCTCAGTACGGCTGGTTACAGCGGCGACAGTGTGCCGGCAATGCAAAAACGCTTGATTGACACTGTGCGGACCATTCCCGGCGTAAAGGCGGTGGGATCGATTGATCGGCCGCCACTGTATTTCGGCGCGAACACGGCAATTGTCTTTACCGACAAGACGGCGGATCTGAGGCCATCGAACGCCGCAGCTGAAGCCATGATGTACAACATCTCTCCGGGATACTTCGAAGCGGCCCGGACTGCCCTGCTGGCAGGCAGAGATTTTACCTGGCATGACGACGAGAACGCGCCACACGTGGCGGTAGTGAATCGGGAGTTTGCCGCCAGGATATTTGGCTCAATGACGAACGCAGTGGGCGGATATTACAAGAGGCGAGATGGAACGCGCATTCAGGTGGTGGGTGTTGCGGAAGACGGAAAGTATGCGAGTGTCACCGAAGCCCAACAGCCGGCGGTGTTTCTACCGACGATGCAATCGCCATATGTCCGCGGAACGCATATGACTGATTCAACGCTGGTGGTGCGCTCGGACCGCGATCCGCAGCAGGTGGCCGCGGCCATCAAGAGCACACTGAGTGACCTGGATCCGGGAATGCCCGTAACCATCCAGATGTGGGCCAAGCAGCTGAACGACAGTGCTCTGTTTGCCTCGCGTGTGGCGACGCTGGCGCTGGGTGTGCTCGGCCTGATGGGCGCCGTGCTTTCGATCACCGGCATCTTTGGAATGGCAGCGTACTCGGTGAGCAAACGGTTGCGCGAGCTGGGAATTCGCGTTGCTCTCGGCGCACAGCGAAGGGAAGTGCTGCAGGCAGCGTTAGGACGCGCGGTCAAATTGCTGGCAATTGGTTCAGCGGCAGGATTGCTTCTTGGGCTTCTGGCGACCAAGGTGCTGGCTTTCATCGTGTATCAGGCCACGCCGCGAGATCCGCTGGTATTGGCTGGTGTTGTTCTGGCGATGGCGCTGCTGGGACTGGTGGCTACGTGGATTCCCGCGCAGCGCGCGCTGTCAGTGGATCCGATGATGCTGCTGCGGGAAGAGTGAGCCACTATCCGACGAAATCGACCTTGACGGGATGAGGAATGATGCGGCGCTCGTGTCCCAGGGCCAGCAGCCGGCGGATGGCTTCGCGGCCGTCTTTACCGTAGTTCAGGGTGCGCTCGTTGACGTACATGCCGACGAACTTGTTCGCCAGGTCCTGGTCGAGGTCGCGGGCAAACTGCATGGCATAGGCAAGGGCCTCGTCGCGATGGTCGAGCCCGTGCTGGATGCTGTCGCGCAGCGCCTGAGTTACGGTTCGCATGGTTTCAGCGCCGAGTGAGCGGCGGATAGCGTTGCCGCCGAGCGGCAGCGGCAGCCTTGTTTCTTCCCGCCACCACTGTCCCAGATCAAGCACCTTGTGCAAGCCGCTGTGGGAGTAGGTAAGCTGGCCTTCGTGAATGATCAGTCCGGCCTCGAAATTGCCGGCGCGAATCTCCGGAATGATTCGGTCAAACGGGACGACGGCGGTCTCGATCTGGGGCGCAAAGAGGCGGAGGGCGAGGGCGGCAGTGGTGAGCGTGCCGGGGATGGCGATACGGACGCGCCTGATCGCGTCGAGGGTGAATGGACGGCTGGCCACGATCAATGGGCCGTATCCTTCGCCCACCGAGCCGCCGCAGGCCATGAGCGCGTAATTGTCCTGAAGATAGGGATAGGCGTGGAAGGAAATCGCGGTCACGTCATAGAAGGCTTCGTGTATCGCCTTCTGGTTCAGCGTTTCGATATCGGTGAGGCTGTGGGTGAACTTGAAGCCGGGAACGCGAATCTTGTTGGTGGCGAGCCCGTAAAACATGAAGGCGTCGTCGGAGTCCGGGCTATGGGCGATGGTGATTTCGCGAACGTGCGAGGAGGATGCGGGTGAATCGATGGGTAGGGAAGGCGTTGCGCTCACTGCGGGTTCCTGATCCTTTCAACAAAGCGAAGAGCCGGACTGGCTCGGAGACAGAAGAAGTTTGTCTGAACATCGACTCAAAGCCTGGTCTCCCCATGGAGGCCGGCAGGGGAACCGCGAAATCTGTTGCGAAGCTTGAGAAGTCCTACGGCGACGGCTGCAGATGCGCAAATCTTGAGGGCGTCCCCGGGCAGGAAGGGCCACACGGTCATTTTGAGCGCCACGCCCAATAACTGATGAGCAATCATCGCGAACCAGGATGCGCCGACGGCGAGGACCAGAAGGCTGCCGACGGCGGCTGAGAAGGCGCAGGAGGCAAAGGAAACGGGCCGGATGCGCCGGGCAAGGAAACTGGTGAGAGCTGCGGCGAAGGGGTATGAAAGCAGGTATCCCCCAGTGGGACCCATGAGCTGCAGTACACCACCGGGGCCATGCGGACTGAAGACGGGCAGGCCGGCGGCTCCCTCAGCGAGGTAGAGGGCAAGCGCGGCGAAGGCGGCGGCCGGGTCAAGCGTCAGGCCGAGAAGCAATACGGCAAAGGTCTGCAGCGTCAGCGGAACGGGCGTGAACAGCAACGGAACCGACACGTGCGCGCAGAGGGCGACGAGGAGGCTGCCGGCGACAACGGCAAAGACCCGATAAATAGCCGGCGAAATTGGTGCGGAGCGGGTAACGCTCCCGGAACCTACGACTTGCGTCTGATCCATATTGGCCTTCTCTCATCCCGATTATTCGAGTCTGATTATTCGAGGTGCTTGAGCGGATCGTCGTTGCCGCTACCGGCTAAATGAAGCGGATCTCTGGTTTCCGTATCGTGATTGCGGATGTGGTGTGTAAGCGCAAGCGTGGTCCAGACAAGCGCCACCATGCTCAAGACGAAGACTGCATACAAAATACTCATGGGAGCCAGCGTCAAGAATAACAAAGGCGGTCGCGATGTGCCATCCATGCGTTTATCGCGGCGGGGTGATCCAGTGAATGTGGCTACGGCTACGGGTTCGACGGCGCGACAGCCGCAAAAAGCCAGCCGAGGTATGCCTGGTTTCCCGACTCAAGCGCTATGACAACAAACTCGGGAACCTCATACGAATGCATCTCCCGCAGGGCAGACTCGAGTTCCGGCAGCCTTTCCGCGGAGGTCTTGATGAGCATTAAGACTTCATGCGCTGTTTGGATCGCGCCCTGCCAGCTGTAGACCGAGGTCAGATTTGGAATAAGGTTGACGCAGGCTGCCAGACGACGTTCGACAACGGTTCTAGCTATTTTCTCGGCTTCGTCGCGCGAACCGGCGGTGGAGAGTACGATCCGGGCGAAAGGTGCGGGATTGGGAGCCATGTCGTCTCGGTTGGGAAAGCTGGTTTTGGAGCCGTTGGTGGTTATCTTAACCGATGATTGGTGCCGGAGTAGGTTCCCCGGTGCGAGTTTTTGCGAGGAATGCGGCCGTCGCCGGGGGATTCACGCCGATGATAGACATTTGGAGGAACAGGTTGTGAGCTCTGCCGAACGCAGCTCTTTGGAATCCAGGTCGACAGCATCCATGAGAGCGCGGGTTGCCGGGTTTATTTACCGCGTACGCCGTCGCATTGCGACGGGCCTGGCAGTGATGCTGGCTGTGATTCTCGGCTATCACGTCATGGTGGGCCGCAACGGCGTGAACATTTACAAGCAGAAGCGCATTGAAGACCGTGAACTGCGCAAACAGATTGATGCTCTGCAGCAGGAGAACGACCGGCTAAAGGAGCATGTAGACCGGCTGAAGAGCGATCCAGATGCGATTGAGCATGAAGCGCGCGAGCGGCTCCACTATGCGCGCTCGGGCGAGGTGATCTACACCTTGAATGATGCTCGGAACGATTCTCGAACGGCGGATGACAAGCCGCAGGCTCCGGCATCCGTGAATTCTGGCGGCAAGTAGTCGCAACGCGCCGTCATCGCGCCCCCTCCTATACTCGTAAGTGAGGTTCGATCCCGTTGATAGCAGCCATACGATTCGTCTGGAATTCGACGCGCGGTAATCGGCTGCGTCCCTGGCGGAGCGAATATCTGAAGTGGCGGATCGAAACCTATTCCGGCATGAAGGCCGACGAGATCAAACCGAAAGACATGGCGCGCTTTGTCTGGCAGGAGAAATGGAACCTGCTGCACTTTCTGAAATGGACGGGCGAGCTGGAAAAAGCAGGGAACAGGGATTAGCCAGTAGCCACCAGGGATCAGAGGAGAGAGTTGCGGACACGGCGGGAGTTTTTGAAAATGGCAGTCGTTGCGGCGGGTGCCCTTCCAAATGCAGGATCGTTCGCGCAAGGGGCAACAGCGGACGTGAACGGGGCAAGGTCTCTTCGGGTGCATGCCGAGGCACGCGGGCTGCTGGCGGGCTGTGCGATTGTTCCCGGCAAGCTTGATGGTGAGCGGGATTACGCCGACCTCGTGGCTGCGCAGGCGAACATCCTGGTCGCGGAGAATGCGATGAAGTGGAAGGCGCTGCGGCCGGCTCCGGACAAATTTGATTTTCGCGGGGCGGATGCGATTCTTGCGTTTGCTTCAGGTCACGGGCAGAAGGTGCGTGGACACAATCTATGCTGGCATGAAGCGCTGCCGAACTGGTTTGACGGCACGGTGACGAAAGACAACGCGCGGCAGATCTTAACCGAGCACATCAGGACCGTCGCTGGACGTTATGCGGGGAAGCTGCATTCCTGGGATGTCGTAAATGAAGCGATCGATACGAAGAGCGGGCGTCCGGATGGATTGCGGAAATCTCTCTGGCTTGAGTTGATAGGGCCGGACTACATCGATGTGGCGTTTCGCACGGCGCGCGAGGCCGATCCAACGGCGTTGTTGACCTACAACGATTACGGCATTGAGGAAGACTCGGCGGAACAGACGGCGAAGCGGGAGCAGGTTCTGTTGCTGGTGCAAGGGATGAAGAAGCGCGGCGTTCCGATCGATGCGGTGGGGGTGCAGAGCCATCTTTCCGCGAGTGACCCGCTGCCGGGAGGCGGTCTGCGCGAGTTTGTGCGCGAGTTGGGGCGCATGAAGTTGCAGGTGTTTGTGACGGAACTGGACGTGAATGAACGCAAGGTGGAGGGATCGGTTGCCGAAAGGGATGCTGCCGTGGCGCGGGTCTACAAGAATTACGTAACCATGATGGTTGCAGAGCCGAATGTAACCGCGGTGCTGACGTGGGGCATCACGGATCGCTACACGTGGCTGGATGCACCGAAATATGGACGTCCAGATGGCCAGCCGCAGCGGTGCCTGCCATTCGACGCGGAGTATCAGCCTGCGCCGGCGTTCTTCGCGCTGCGCGATGCTCTGGATAGCCGCCTGCCTGGGTAACCGGAGCGGGCAATAGCAGCCAGACTTGGCAGAGCAGGTCGTATCTGATGTGATGGGAGCTGCGGGGTTCTCTTTTTGTTGAGTCAGATTCTCAAGACATTCAGCGCGGTATTCCTTTTCGTGGCGATGTCCGGATTATGCGCGGCGCAGCAGCCGTTCCCGGGCGAGCCGCCTTCGCAACAGCAGCCTGCACAGCAGCCTCCGCAGATTACGCTGCCTCCGCCGGTTCCAGCCGACGAGTACGCCGTGCCGACGATTCGCGTGAATACAAGCGTGGTGCTGGTTCCAACGCTGGTGGAGAAATCCGGGGGCGCAGTGGTGTATGGGCTCAAGCCGGAAGACTTCAAGGTGCTGGATAACGGCGTGCAGCAGAAGGTGCGGGTCGAAGACGATCTGGATTCGGACCCGGTGTCGCTGGTGATCTGTATTGAGCGCGGACGCGATGCGCCGCTCGAGTACGACACATTTGCACGGCTGGGGCCGCTGCTCGAGCTGTTTACGGGCGAAGGGCGCGGCGAGGTGGCGCTGGTGGTGTTCGATTCGAAGCCGGTTCGTCTGGAGGGCTTCGAAAAGGATACGACCTATATCGAGCGCGACCTGCGACAGCTTCCTGAGGGTGACGGAGGCGCGGCGATTCTGGATGCGGTGGGATATTCGGTGGAGCTGCTGGAGAATCGCCCGCAGGACCATCGGCGAGTGCTGCTGCTGATCAGCGAGTCGCGCGACCATGGCAGCCGGCATGTGACGATTCCGGAACTGGTGGAGCGCATTGGCACGAGCAACACGCTGGTGTTGAGCCTGGCATTTTCACCGTCGAAGGCAGAGTTGATCGACTGGGGCAAAGGCAACACGAATGGCGGCACGGAGCTGAATCTGCTGGCGCCGCTGATGATGACGATCAACGCGATGCGCAAGAATACTCCCAAGACACTGGCCTCAATGAGTGGGGGCGAGTATGCGCCGTTTACGCGGGAGAAGGGTTTTGAGAATCGAGTGGCGGAGGTGGCGAACCATTCGC
>Ga0209040_10000878_pt1 | contig 23464 bp, 19 predicted proteins | sample BogFormECP12_OM3_FD_188240 | JGI IMG/M metagenome (GOLD analysis project Ga0209040, IMG submission 188240) | Bog forest soil microbial communities from Calvert Island, British Columbia, Canada - ECP12_OM3 (SPAdes) (version 2) | ecosystem: Environmental > Aquatic > Freshwater > Wetlands > Bog ... | reverse complement strand
CCGAGGAGAGAACAGATGCCCACTGCCAGGACAAGGTCGAAGGTCCGGCCAGGCTGACGTACCGGGATCGCAAAAGGGATCGGGGAGGCGTCGGCGGCGCGACGATGGGTTTGCAGCAGGGCCAGAATCTGCTCCTTGGCAGGCGCTCGACTTCTCGGAGAGAGGAGTGTAACGCTTGGGCTAAGCCGTTGTCATTCAGGTTTTCGCATGGTTTGACGAGGCTGGAAAAGAGCAAGACGATTAGTGCGGCTCCGGCCTTCGATACCCGATCGCGCACCAGCAGGGCGATTCGCTGAAGGCGATTCGCTCGAAGCCGGCAGCTTCCATCATGCAGCGGATCTGTTTGCGCGTAAATCGCTTCTCCAGTCGCGTGCCAAAGCGGTCCAGGGCGTCCGTGCGCATGGAATAGAAGCTTCTGTTTCGATAGGAAGACAGTGGAAAAAGGCCAACATCGACGCCGAGTGCTTCAAGCCGCTTTGAGAGGCGCGCGAGGGGCCAATAGACGAGCGCTGCGATCACGTCGCAGAGAGCCGATCGAATAGAAAATGGCAGAGCACTGATGGATCGGCGGACCCAATCAGAAAGCCTCCAGATCATTCGAAACCACGCGGGACGATTGTCGAACGCGTAGTACAGGTAGATCAGCAGCGGCGCGCCCGGTTTCAATTTGCGGGCGCATTCTCTGATTCCCCCTTCAGTATCCGGCACATGGTGAAGCACGCCGAGGGAATACCCAAAGTCCGCGGAATTGTCGTCAAGAGGGATCGCATCTATCGAGGCGCAGTGGAAGGTGCAGTTGGAATGCGTCTGGAGATTTCGACGGGCAACGTCCAATGCTTCGATGCTTGCGTCAATGCAATGGAGAAACCCAACTCGTTCGGCGACAAAGTGGGCCCAGCGGCCGGTACCGCATCCAAGGTCAAAGCCCACTGCGTCTGGTGGCAATTCGTTCCAGGGAAAGATCGAAAAATACGATTGAAAGAGAGTCTGCAGATCGGGATTCTCTCGCTCACCGTGGTGGAATTTGCTCCACTCCTCCCCAAATGCTTTGACCACGCCGGGGTCTATGTTGTTCATCGTGCCTCGGCCGCCTGTGCCGTGCCGATCTGTAACACTGATTCGTACATGCGAATGCAACCGTCCACCGTATTCTCAATGCTGAACTGGCGCGCCCGTTGACGGCCAGCTACGCTCATTTCGCGTCGCCTCCGAGGCGATTGGATTAAAGCATTGAGATCGCGGGCCAGCGTCTGGTCGTCCCCGGCAGGAAAGAGAATTCCGGCACCCGCAACGAGTTGTGCAAGCCCGGGAACATCGCTCGCCACCACGGGCAGTCCTGCGGCCATCGCCTCACAGGCGGCGATACCAAAGCCGTCGGAATGAGTGGAATGAACGTAGATGTCCGATGCCTTCAAAACTGCAGCCACATCGACTCGCCAGCCCAGGAAGGTAACGCGATGACGGATTCCGAGGGACTCGGCCATCTGCTCGAGCCGAGGCCGCAACGGACCATCTCCAACGAGAAGAAGGTGAGTATCCGGCACAGCAGTTATCGCTCGTAGAAGCGTCGCGTGGTCTTTCTGGATGTCGCACCGTCCTACGAACACCAGCCGCATGACATCGCCTGGGACGTCGGAGAGTGTGGTGGGCTGGGCATTTTCGAATGCGTCCAGAGGTATCCCATTTGGGATCACTGTGATCTTTCTCCCAACGCCGGGGCACCAACGGACGAGATTTTCTGCGGTGGCCTCACTGATGCAGGCGATTCGCTCGTAATGGGGATACATCCATTGATCGACAGGATGGAACCACCATTTACGGCGTAAGTTCCAGGTGTTGTGCTCGGTAGTAACCAACGGCGTCCGGCGACTTAGTCGAGCGGCTGCCAGCACCGCCCAGAGTTGCGCTGGAAAGAGATGCACATGGACGATGTCGTATCCCTCGATAAGTTTGGTCAGAGCAGGTATCTGCCGAGGAGAATATAACCTATGCACGCCGGTATAGCTTAAATGGATATCCTGCTTCAGGAGCGAATCTTCGAGGGGACTAGGTCTTCGGATTAATGCAATGACATCGCACTCGACTCCCCGCTTCCCGAACAACGGAGCCATTGCCGTCAACATGACTTCAGCCCCGCCGCGATTCAGGGAGTCGATGACCTGCAGGACGCGCATGACCTATCTTACGAAAGCTGCCGCAAGCGGGTGGCCATATGCTTGTCTCAAATCCATCGTCACCCTTTGCACATGCTAGACTCGGGCCATTGGACGCCAGCTTCAGAGACTTGATCGAGGATCAATGGGCCTTTCCGCTGCCAGAGTCGGTCATGACCGGATTAGCGTGGGACCGGCTCGAAATGTCGCCCGATATGTGTTCGTTGCCAAAGTTGTTACGGTCGTGTCGATCGTCACTTGCCCCTTCTGGCTGGTGGCTCTCTTCTTCTCAAGTCCTCAGGATTATTCCGTAACTTCGTCGCTTGTCTGCGTCCCTCTGCTGGCTGTCGCCGGCGCGGTGGCGGTGATGCACTTCACCCAGAGCGATCCGTATCTTCGCCGGCTGATGACGGCTGGCTTTTTGGCGCACATGGCGGCGTCCAGCTTGTTTCTCTGGGTAGGATTTCATGTCTACGGTGGAATTACGGACGCGTTCCATTATTGGACAATTGGACTGCAACTGGCGGAAGGATTTCAAATTGTAGGCTGGGCCGCATTTCACGGACCGTATTGGAGCACGAATCTCATCGACAATCTGTGCGGAGTTGCAACGCTGTTGATTGGGGATGCGTTGCCGGCCCTCTTTATCGCCTTCGCGCTGGTATCCCTGGCGGGAGGCTATTTGTTCTATCGCGCGTTTACGATCGCGTTCCCGAATGGTGATCGGTGGCTCTTCGGGCTTCTCGTCGTGTTATCGCCGTCGATATTGTTCTGGTCGAGCTTTGTGGGAAAGGATGCACTGATCCAATACTTTATCGGGTTGACCTGCTTTGGATTCGCCAGGTTGACGCAACGGCCCGGCCCGAGAGGCGTGCTCCTTTGCGCCATCGGTCTTACCGGTGCGTTGCTGGTACGGGCGCACGTGGCCTCAATGCTGGCGATCGCGATCACATTTCCTTACGTTGTGGGCAAGTCAAGAGCCGGAGGCGCCAGTACAGCGGCGAGAGCGATTCTCATTCCCGTGCTGCTTGGCGGCACCTACCTTCTCATAGGCCAGGCAGGAAGCCTTATCGACTTACAGAGTGACAAGTCAACGAGCGTCTTTCAGGAAGCGGATGCCCTCACCAAGACAAGCCAAACCGGCGGATCTGCATTTAATGAGGGAACGTCTCTGCCCGTTCGCATCGCTGAATCACCTTTCCTGCTGGTTCGACCCTTCCCGTGGGAGATGCATAGTCTCCTGGCTGTAGCACCCGCCTTAGAGTCAGTCGGCTTGGTCTTTCTTTGCTGGTATCGGCGCCGTGAAATCTGGTCCACGTTGCGACATTGGCGAGACCCGTACGTGGGTTTCCTCGTGACGTACTCGGTGATCTTCCTGATTACATTTGGAGGAGCGATCAGCAACTTCGGAATTCTTTTGCGCCAGCGCATTATGGTCACACCCGTTGTTCTGATGCTTATTTGTGCGCAGCAAAAGCGCATGGTGCAACGTGGTCCCCGGAGTTCGGGAAAGGATTCGTGGCTGGCGGGCGCGGCCGGCATGTCACGATCGAACCGTATTCCGACCCGGGTCTGAACCCCAGGAGTTAAAAACAACATGTGCGGCATCAGCGGCTTCCTTGATCTGAGCTATGGGAACCCGGCGGGCGGGTTAAGAAGCATCGCGACACGAATGGCCGACCGTCTGCGCCACAGAGGACCCAACGATGCGGGAGTCTGGGTAGATGAAGAAGCCGGCGTTGCGCTCAGCATGAGGCGGCTGGCGATTCTCGATCTGTCAGCGGCAGGACATCAACCCATGGAATCGTCGAGTGGCCGCTACATGATTGTATTCAATGGCGAGATATATAACTACGAAGATCTGAGGAGTGAGCTGTCGAAAGGAGAGCCTGCTTATTCTTTCCGCGGAACTTCAGATACCAAGGTGATGCTCGCGGGGTTCGAGAAGTGGGGAGTCGAGCAATCGGTACTTCGCTTCAACGGGATGTTCGCATTCGCCGTATGGGATCGCCATGACAGAAGCCTGACTCTCGGGCGTGATCGCTTTGGCGAGAAGCCCCTTTACTACTACAGAGCGGGCAATCACTTTATCTTTGGCTCCGAGTTGAAGGCCCTGCTGGGGCATCCCAGCTTCCCGGGCGAAGTGGATCCGAACGCAGTATCCCTTTTTCTCCGTCATAGCTGCGTTCCTGCGCCATATTCGATCTATCGGAACACTCGCAAGCTGCCTGCAGCAAGCCTGTTGAGAGTTTCCGCCCGGGATTTCGAATCAAACCCGCGGCCATACTGGTCACTGCGCGAGGTCGTTGACCAAGGTGTCAACGACCCTTTCAAGGGCAGCGAGCAGGATGCGGTGGAGCAGTTGGATTGCATCCTGCGCGACGCCGTCCGCATTCGAATGCGCTCGGATGTCCCTCTGGGAGCTTTTCTCTCCGGTGGCATCGATTCGTCCACAGTCGTGTCGCTGATGCAGGCGCAAAGCTCATCGCGCGTAAAGACGTTCTCCATCGGAAACCTCGACAGGGAGCTTGACGAAGCGAAGGAGGCTTCGCAGGTGGCTCGTCATCTGGGAACGGAGCACACCGAGTTCTACGTGACTTCCGAAGACGCGATGGCAATCATCCCGTCATTGCCGCGGATCTATGACGAGCCGTTCGCCGATTGCTCACAGATTCCGACAATCATGGTCTCTCAACTCGCCAGAGAACACGTGACGGTAAGCCTCTCCGGCGATGGGGGCGACGAACTCTTTGGCGGATACACCCGCCACATCTGGGCGGACGCGCTCGGTCGCCGCGTTGCCGGCTTGCCCCTCACTCTCAGGAAGATCGGGGTCGCAGGCATCAGGCAAGTAGCGCCGGATCGCTGGGACTCCCTCGCTCAACTCTGCAAGCCGATAACTCCAGAGTCGTGGCGGCAGCGGATGCTAGGACACAAGCTCCACAAACTGGCGTCCATACTGGAAAGCCGTGATGTGCACTGCCTCTATGAGCGATTGACATCTCACTGGCTGGATACCGAGACGATTCTTTCAGGTCCAGCGGCGCCCCATTCTGCGAACCATGATCCACGCCTGCAGCATATCGCCGAAGAAGTAATGTACCTGGACGCAGTCGGTTATCTGCCAGACGATATTCTGGTAAAGCTGGACCGGGCAACCATGGCTGTGGGTCTCGAGGGACGAGTTCCGTTACTGGACCATCGAGTCGCGGAATTCGCATGGAAGCTCCCGTTGCACATGCGGATTCGCCAGCGCCAGGGCAAGTGGATTCTTCGCCAGGTGCTCTACCGTTATGTGCCTCGCCCGATGGTGGATCGTCCAAAATCAGGTTTTGGCGTCCCTTTGGCAACGTGGCTGCGCGGTCCGCTTCGCGACTGGGCCGAATCTCTCCTGAATGAGAACCGGCTTCGGCAGGATGGATATTTCAACTTCGCGCCCATCCTCAAAATCTGGCGCGAACATCTCTCCGGGAGGCTGAATTGGGAATATCATCTGTGGGATGTCCTGATGTTCCAGGCGTGGTTGGACGAGAGCCGTCGCAAATCTGACGATCATCCGTCCGCGTGTGTCGGAGGCATCGCAAGCGTTGCCCAGGAGAGCGCATGAGCAGTCATCGAGTCAATGTCCTGCATGCCGTGACTGACTCACTGAGCACTGTTTTATTGCGCGGACAGTTAGCGTATTTGAAGGCGAATGGTTTCGACCCCGCTCTCATGTGCAATTCCGGCAGGGAATTGGATCAGATCAGCGCCGAGGAGGCATACCCGATCTATCGCGTGCCGATGCGGAGGGAAATCTCCCCAGGATCCGACTTAAAGTCGTTCTTCGAAATTCGGCGGCTTCTCAGCCGCATCAGGCCGACTATATGCAACGCGGGCACTCCTAAGGCCGGATTATTGGTGGGAGTCGCGGCCTGGCTCACGCGCGTGCCTTGCCGTGTGTACACCCTTCGCGGGTTGCGCCTCGAAACCGCAAAAGGCATCAAGAGGACGGTCTTAACCATCACCGAGAAAGTGGCATGCTTCAGCGCGCATCGTGTTGTTTGCGTCAGCGCCAGCCTTCGCGAACGGGCGGTTGCGTTGGGTCTGGTTGCGCGTTCCAAGACGGTTTTACTCGGGTCGGGAAGCAGTAACGGTGTGGACCCCAGCCGATTCGAGCCGACGCAGGAAAAGGCCGCACTGGCGGCAATTCTCCGTCAGGATCTGGGCATCAGCCCAGGCCAGCCTGTCATCGGCTATGCCGGCAGATTCACACGCGACAAGGGACTTCCTGAACTGGTTGCGGCATTTCAAACGATACGCAAGGAATCACCCAAAGCTGTCCTGCTGTTAGTTGGAGATCGTAAGGAAGGGGACGCCGTACCTGAAAAGGTAAGGGAGGCTATCGCGTCGGACCCGGCGATTCGCTGCGTAGATTTCACGTCTCGAATGGAACTCTATTACCAGATCATGAATGTTTTCGTGCTGCCCACCCATCGCGAAGGATTCCCGAATACCGTGCTTGAGGCCCAGGCCGCGCGACTCCCGGTTGTTACGACAGAAGCCACTGGTGCAGTGGATGCAATCGTCGACGGCGTCACGGGACTGCTCACGCCAGTTGGAGATGCCGGCAAGCTGGCCAAGGCAGTGCTGTCGCTCCTGGCAGACCCCGCGCGAGCGCGGACAATGGGTCGGCTGGGAAGAGAGCGCGTTCTACGCGAGTTCCGGAACGAGACGGTTTGGGAAGCAATGGCTTCGTTATATAGAACGATGCTTCAGGAGCATGGTTATCCGCTTCCTGCGGAATCCAGTGTGGAGGCGGTGCGGTGCGCTCAAACGCAATAGGAGCAGCATGCAAGCGGATACTGGATATCGCGGGCGCATCCATCGCTATCGCTGTCGCGTCGCCGGTCATGGCCGCGGTCGCCCTCACAATCCGGCTGACAATGGGCCGCCCGATACTCTTCCGGCAGATACGGCCCGGTCTGTATGAGCGCCCGTTTACGTTATTCAAGTTCAGGACAATGATCGAAGCCCGATCGTTGGCGACCGACCCATCTAATGACGCGGAACGTCTCACGAGAGTTGGAAGCGTATTGAGACGCCTCAGTCTTGACGAGTTTCCACAACTCTGGAACGTGTTGAAGGGAGAGATGAGCTTTGTAGGTCCGCGCCCCTTGCTGACCGAATATCTTGCTTATTACACTGCCGAGCAAGCGAAGAGACATCTCGTGAAGCCGGGGATTACAGGCCTGGCTCAGGTAAAGGGGCGCAATGCCATCTCATGGGAGCAGAAGTTTTATTGGGATGTCTGGTATGTCGAGCACTGGAGTCTTTGGCTTGATTTTCGAATACTGCTGTCTACAATCGAAAAGGTAATCCGGCAAGAGGGCATCAGCCATCAAGGGCAGGCAACGATGGAGAAGTTCGGAGCTGAGCGGCGGTGAAAGCGCCGGCGCATGAAGGGCAGGTGATCGTTTACGGTGCAAGTGGACACGCTAAGGTGGTCGCTGACACTCTTCGCGCCTGTGGCCTGGAGATCGAAGGCTTTGTTGAAGATAATCCAAAGAGGCGAGACAGCCCCGATCTGAAGATTCTGGGTGATGGAGAGTGGCTTGTTGCGCGAGCCAAGCGCTCGCCAGTCGCGGTAGCGCTCGGCGTCGGTGACAATCTTAGTCGCCGCACGATCGCAGTGCGGTGTGTGACGGCTGGTGCGCAATTATTGACCGCTGTACATCCGTCAGCGACAATTGCGCCTTCAGCAAAGATAGCTCCCGGCGTCGCGATCATGGCAAACGCGGTTGTAAATGCCGACGCCGTGATTGGGGTCGGAGCCATCATCAATACTGCAGCAATTGTCGAACACGATTGCCATGTGGGCAATTTCGCGCACCTTTCGCCGAAGGTAGCAATCGGCGGCCACGTGGAGGTCGGCGAGCTCTCTTGGCTCGGTATCGGCTGTTCGGTGATTCCCGGGATCAAAATCGGTGCAGGTTCCATCGTCGGAGCCGGTGCGACAGTGGTGCATGACGTTGATGAAATGATCGTGGTAGTCGGCACTCCCGCGCGTGTCCTGAGAAAAATACAAGAGCAAATCTGAACGGACGCCTCAGAAAAGGTCCCGACGTGCGTCAGCTAGATGATTGCAGGGAATATCTAGCGATAGAAGCCGTAAAAGGCCAGACCCGACGCGAGTGCGACGGCTACCTGGACGGTCATGGCAGCAGCTTGCTTCCCTTTGCTTGATGGCACGAAGAGAATATCGTTTGATTGCATCGGTATGTCGGGAGCTTTCGAGACGAGGATTTTATCAAGCGGGACCGGAATCTCCTGTTGTCCTGCGGGCGAACGCCTTACGATCCGGGCGTTCGCGGGCTTCGCGAACTTTGCCAGTCCGTGCGCCATCGCGACCGCTTTCATCACGGTGTACTGACCCTTTTCATCCATGAGAAAACCGTTTGGGGCGAGCACTTCGCCCACAACATAGATGACCCCCGCCTTGGAGACAATAATTGTGTCTCCTTGTTGCACTGGAACGTTGGCCTCCAGTGATTTCAGTGGATCACTGTTCAGGAAGACGGTCTGCGTCGTACCGATATTGCCCTTATGGGTGATGGTCACCAACTGTCCCGCATTCGCCGTCGTGCCACCCGCTTCCGCGAGGATGTCGAAAAGAGTCCCGGATCCGACGATCGGGTAGATCCCGGGCTTCCCCACCTCGCCCATCAAAACAACTCCGCTGGAAAAGCTCGTCATGACGATGCTTACATGCGGATATTTCAGCACTCCCTTGTTGAAATAGGCTTGTTCGACGGCCCCTTGCGCATCTTCCACATGCATGCCGGCGACGTGCACATAGTTGACCAGGGGCATGTAGATGTTGCCGCTGCTGTTCACCGCCGCCTTCTGTGAGAGATCGGGCGCGCCAAAGACAGAAACCTCCAGCACGTCTCCCGGCGAGATGAAATAGTGCGATTGATCTCCGGCAGGTGCCACAGTTGCCGGGGGAGTTGCTGAACTCGGAGAGATTCCCGAAAACGCCGGCGGCGGATATGTCGACGTACCGTTTGGCGATTGCGTCTGTGGGTTGCTGGTTGTCTGGGCGGAGACCGAGGCGATAGAGGTGAAGATCAACGCAACCGCAACGCCGAACCGCAAACTCAGTTGCAGAGTTGCGCGAGACGCAATATTCGCACGCCAATTGCAGTGGGAGATACAACTCAAATGCCGACCTCCAATAGCCGGGATGATACACCATGGCGTACAGCGTTGAACCGCCGTCAATGGCTGTGATCAAGCTTAACGTGCCAGTTCTTCGAAAAGCGACGGCGGAGCCAGCGGCACCCTGGGATAAAGCGTAGAAGCACGGCTTTCTACATATAGCTCGATTCCTGCCGGGTTTAGAACCAACTCCCTGAAAATGTGTACTGCCGCCTGCGCAGGAACAAGCCAGGGAAGGCGGCGAGTCGTAAGGTGCACCTCCTTTCTGGATACGAATTCCCAGTCGGCACACTCCGGATAGCGCCTCCGGTCGTGATAGAAGTAATCCTGCTTATTCAGATCCACTCCGCAGAGAACGACGCGCCTGTAGCCCATGATCAACGCAAGCGCCATCATCGCGATGACCGACCCGCCGTACTTGAAGAGCCACGTCACCCTGTCACGCGGTGAAAAGGCTCCAATCGACTTCATATACCGGATGCCGGCGCGGAGTTCCTCTTCGTTACGAGCAACTACGGGCATGGAGAAACCAACGTACAAATTTCTCATCATTGTTTCTGAGATCTCGAAGATTGTTTGGCGCTGGTCGACCGGGCCCACTTCGGTGACGATCTTCAGAGTGTCTGCGTAGGCCTCGGACCGGCGTTCAAGAAGCGCATGGAGGGCGTCGTACATGACCGGATGGTCGTTGTACGCCATGTTTTCGAAATGAAAAAAACGTGGAACAAAGGGATGCGCAGGCCAAAAGTTGATTCCGACGCTGTCATGTCTCCCAATGCTGAGCCATCGTTCGTCGGGAATCTCGTTAATCGACCAGGCGCTGCCGAGTATGAACAGCGTTTCGCTCGCTCTCAGGTTGTGCAGGTCGAGGGTTTGCAAAAGTGGCAAACCAGCAAGGGCAGCGGCCTTCGCTGCGCGAGCGGACTCCTCGCGTAGACGCGTGTGATGGTACAACCGGAAGAGAAGCGGGTGGGGCAGGCGCTTGGCCAGTGATCGGATCGTTTTCATGTCAAGTGGCCGACAGTGGTTTCGTAACATTCCACTGCTCGATGATCCATCGTCAAACGACGTAGCCGCCGACTGTGAAAGCATCAAGATTCTCGCTGATCCATTCGATCGTTCGCCTTAGACCTTCTCGTGGTGGGACCCTGGGTGACCACCCAGTGAGTTGCTTCAACAGAAGACTATGAGCACAGAGCCTGTCTACCTCACTCGCCTTCGGGCGCACGCGCTCCTCTTCGATATCCACTTCGCATTTTGCACCTGTCAGCTCAAAGATGATTTCGATCAATTCACGAATCGACGTCTCCGTACCGCTGCCAATATTCAGTGTTTTCCCAATGGTTGCGGGTGACTCCGCAATCGCGATGAAGCCCTCCACGGTATCCGAGATAAAATTGAAATCGCGCGTTGTGTGCACGTTCCCCAACTTCACCGCTGACTGCGCGAGCGCCTGCGTGGCGATGGTCGGGATCACGGCACGGGATGACTGACGCGGCCCGTACGCATTGAAGGGACGAGCGATCGAGATGGGTAAACCGAAGGAGAGATAATATGACTCTGCGAGTTTATCGGCGCCTATTTTGGTTGCAGAATAGGGCGATTGCCCCTGCAGCACGTGACTCTCGTCAATCGGCACATATCGCGCCGAACCGTACACCTCGCTTGTCGATGTGCAGACGAGCCGTTCTGCTCCGAGCCGCCGGGCAGACTCCAGCACATTCAAGGTGCCTTCAATATTGGTTTGAACGTATGACCTCGGCGAGTAGTACGAATACGGAATTCCAACCAAAGCGGCAAGATGAAAGACGATGTCCGCATCTTTGACTGCGTTGAAGATGCTTTCATAGTCGCGGATGTCGCCGTGAATAAGCTCCATCTCCGACCGCAAAGGCGATCGAGACAACCAGCCCAGAGATCCCTGCGAATTGTAGCGGAGGAAACAGCGAGTCGTGGCACCCAGTTGGGCAACCCGCTCTGCGAGATGGCTACCGATAAAACCGCCTGCTCCGGTAATCAGCACCCGCCGGTTTTTCCATGTGAACGGATCGTTCAACGTTTAGCTATCTCCTAGACAATTCCCAGCGCGGCATCAGTGGATGCGCGCTCGTATTGGTCCATCCGGCCAACGTCGAGCCAATACTCGCGAATCGGAAAGCAGATCACGCGCTTGTTTGCGCCGATCAGTGTGTTGATCAAATCTGGCATGTCGTATGCACGGTCCCGCGGAACCATCTGGCAAACGTCCGGTTGAATGAGATAGATACCGGCATTAATAAATTGCCGAATCGACGGCTTCTCGACGATACGGGTGGCATCAATACCTTCGGTGCTGACCACGCCGTACGGTATGCGCACTTCGTATTGCTGGACCGCGATGGTCATATCGGCTGAGTGCTCGCGGTGGAACTCCAGCATCGCGCGAAAATCGATCGAGGTCAGAATATCTCCATTGACCACAAGCAATGGCAGGTCTCCCACAGAGGCCTTCGCCAGCGCTCCGGCGGTGCCCATGGGCCGCTCTTCATCCACGTACTCGATATGTATGCCAAAATTCTGCCCATCCTGAAAGTGCTCCGTGATGCTGTTTGCCAGATAGTGCGTCGAGATGCTGACATGTTGAATGCCGGCGGCCCGGAGCTTGCCCACCAGGTGCTCCAGAATCGGTCTGCCGCTTACCGGCAGCATCGGCTTTGGGCAGATCTCCGTGAGCGGCATCAGTCGCTTTCCGAAGCCGCCCGCCATAATAAAGCCGTCCAGCGGCAGTGCGGATGAAGCCAGATAATCGGAATCCATGGCGATGTCAACGACCCGCTCATCCGCATCCAGCAAGGGGATCTGCCGGATGTGATACTCGGCCATGAGCCTGCGCAATTCTTCCGGCGCGGTGCCGATGGGAGCGACGACCGGACGTCCACCGCGTTCCTTATCCTTGCGCAGCGCAAGAAGATCGGCGATCGGTTGATCCAGTGCAATCCCGAGGAGAATCGCGCGCCGAACGTCGCCATCGGTAACGGTTGCTTCCAGGCGCTTGTGCTCGTCGACAACCAGAGTGATGCCTAAAGCGCAACGATCCATAAGACTCATCAAATCTCGAACGGCATGTGATTGGGTAATGAGTGGCAATTCACGCGACGGATTGGCTGGCATAGGGGCGTCTCCGCTTTTGCGAAAGCAGGTGTTTGCAGTGACAACACGCGGGGAATTCGTTCGCACACACTTTGGTCGCCGTAACAATGGTTTCAGCGGCCTGCTTAGGTTTGTTCGATGACGTTCACTTAGCCGCGAGTATAGCACCGGGCACATGGCCGCACGGTTTTGAACAGTTGTCGTGTGCAATCTTTGTATTAGCATTTACGATCACGTTGGATATGACGAGCCTCCAGATAACACCCGAAGGCGCGTCCAGGAAACGAAGGGACAGTGTATTGAAGCGTAAGACCGCCGCGGCTGCAATCGCCGTCATCCTCTCCCTCGTTGGCTTGTTCTGCCTGCTTCGCTCGGGCGACTACCTCGTTGTGAACCAGCCGGAACGATCGGACGTGATCGTCGCGCTGGCCGGAGATCACAATGATCGCAGGTACTGGAGTGGACTCGATTTGCTGCGCCGGGGTTTTGGACAGCAGATGGTCCTGGATGTTCCGGGCGGACAGATCTATGGGCACAGCTTTGCGGAACGCGCGTCGGAGTTCGTAGCGCGAACGGCGGGCGGCCAAGAATCGCAGGTAAGCATATGCGTCATCGCGTACGATTCAACAGTCCAGGAGGCGTCGGACATTCGCACTTGCCTTGAGCGCATGAGTCCCGCGCCGCGGTCAGTGTTACTGGTCACGAACGACTTCCACACGCGACGCGCGCTGTCGATCATGCGTTCGCGTCTGCCACAATATCGCTGGTCCGTCGCCGCAGTGAATGATACGTCACTCTTTGGGGTGTTCTGGTGGCGGCATCGCGAGTGGGCGAAGACCTGGTTTTACGAATGGCAAAAGGTGGCGTGGTGGAGGCTCTTCGAATCGTGGCGGAGCTGATCATTGTTTGCGAATCAAAGCCACGGAAAATGAATCAACCCATTCTCCAGCATAAGCTCAGCCAGGCGAAAATCATGCCGGCTATCGATATCGATAGCACGGCTCTCAGGGATCTCCAGCAACCGGTGCGGCATTTCAAAGTAACGCGGAGCTTCCGAATCCGCGACGTGGTCGCGCCGCCACAAATATAAAGCACCGTTGATGCGATAAACCGCCGGAACATCCTGGCGTCTCGTATATACATTACCGTCGGGAAAGCTTTGGCGCATATAGCCGTCCTGTGCAATATCGATGCACGTCCATCGCGGGTTGAATGGCGGCATGGAAGCAGCGACGACTCCAACCGCGTCCTCGTCCTGCTCAAGCAACTCGATCGCTCTGGATACATCTTCAGGCAGCCGAGCCGGACTGGTGGGCGAGAGCAATAGAACGCTGCCGTAGCGGCAGCGATCGCGCGACTCCATCTCGGCGAGCGCGTGCCGCAGGACCGGCCACATGGGCGTATCGTCCTGGGCGAGCGCCTCTGGCCGCAGGAACGGGACTTCGGCGCCACACTCGCGAGCAACTGCGGCAATCTCTTCGTTATCGGTCGAGACGATGCACTTCGCAATCTCCGCGCACAAGGTTGAGAGCCGAATCGAGTGGGCGATTAAGGGCAGTCCTGCGAGAGGACGAATATTCTTTCCCGGCACGCCCTTCGAGCCGCCACGGCCCGGGATCACTGCCAGCAACGGTTGAATACTCACGAGCGCAGTTTAACCTCCTGCCGGCAAATTGTGTAATTATGTGGCGTTGCTATTTGTGCTAACAACGGCGGCGGACCACGGAAAGAGGTCCGGGCAGATCGAGTCTCGAAGGAGGAGCACCGGTGGCTCTCGACGCAAATCGCAAAACCATTTCCATCGGCAGACGCATCGTTGGAAAGGGGCAACCGTGCTTCATCATCGCCGAGGCGGGAGTCAATCACAATGGCAACCTTGAATTGGCTCGTGAACTGATAGATGTGGCCGTTGAAGCGGGCTGCGATGCGGTCAAATTTCAGACATTCAAGACTGAAAAGGTTTGTTCGCCTTTGGCGCCTAAGGCTGACTACCAGTTGCGAACTTCCGCGGCCGAAGAGTCTCAGATAGAAATGATCAGAAAGCTGGAGCTGCCTTTTGAGGCCTTCCGCGAGCTTCACAGGTACTGCAGCGACCGGGAAATTATCTTCCTGTCGACTCCCTTTGACTACGAAAGTGCTGACCTGCTTGCCGAATTGCCTGTTCCGGCGTTCAAAATTCCGTCAGGCGAGATCACAAACCTGTTTTTCCTGGAATACATCGGCGGAAAAGGCCGCCCTTTGATTGTCTCAACTGGAATGGCCACGATGGAAGAAGTGGCCACGGCGGTAGAAACAATACGAGCAACCGGAAACCGGGAAATGCTTCTGCTGCAATGTGTAAGCAACTACCCCGCTGCTCCTTCCAGCATGAATTTGCGTGCCATGCACACACTGGAGGAAGCGTTCGGCGTTGCTGTCGGCTTGTCAGACCACACGGTCGGTACGGAGGTGGCGTTTGCTGCGGTCGCACTCGGGGCTTGCGTCATCGAGAAGCACTTTACTCTGAGCCAGGAACTCCCCGGACCGGACCATCGCGCCTCGCTTGAACCCAAGGACCTGGCGAGGCTCGTCGAGGGCATTCGTAACGTTGAGTCTGCGCTTGGAGATGGGCGGAAGCAGCCAGCCGAGGAAGAGCTGAACACTGCAGCAGTGGCCCGCCGCTCCCTGGTTGCAGCGCAGTTCATTCCGGCAGGCACCGCCTTGACCGCGGACCTGCTCGACATTCTGCGGCCAGGTACAGGACTTCCACCCGCGATGCGCTCTCAGTTGCTGGGCCGGCATGCGCGCCACGACATTGAAGCCGGTACGATATTGAGGCTTGATATGCTGGCGTGACACGAAAAGCATCCGGATATAGCCCTTGAAGGATCACCCGATCGCGGCAGACGCATGACAAAATTGCGCCAGAGTCTATGATGGCTGATCCGTTGCCTCAAAACGCGGCGACAGTTGAAGAGGAGACCGTGTCTCCGCCGATTCATGGCATAGCGCGAAGCCTGGCACAGTCGTTCGCCATTTACGGAATTGCGAATTTCAGTATCCGGGCGCTTAACTTCCTCCTCATCGTTGTCTACGCGCATTACCTGCGGCCATCCGATTACGGAATCATTTACATGGCTGAGATTGTCGCTGCGTTTCTGATTATTTTTTCGAGCTTGTCGATCGACAGCGCGCTCCAGCGCCTCTATTTTCAGCACAATCATGATCCGGAGCAACTCCGCAGTTATCTGGGCAGCGCGACCCGCTTTGGACTCCTGTGGATGGCGACGTTTCTTGCGCTTGTTTTGATTTTGGGCCGAAGCATTCCAGCGCATCTGGCGGCTCACGCATCGGTGCCGTTCTATCCCTACATCGCCATGGCAATCGCAACAGCCACGGCAATACAAGGAGCTCAATATCGCCTTGCCGTGTACCAGGCAGCCCGGCGTCCCCGGTCCTATGCTCTTCTGTCGTTCATGCTCGCGGCCCTCACTGCTGCAGGCTGTGTTTATGGAGTTGTGATCAGTCGTGGCGGCGCGCTCGGAATGATGAAGGGCAAGCTTGTCGCGGCGGTAGTTACATTTCTAATTGCCGCGTGGAGCATGCGTACCTTTCTGACGGCACGCTTCCAATGGAAGTTTGTCCGCGACTCCCTGTCGTTCAGCCTGCCTCTGATTCCTCATCTCGTGATGGCAAGCGGCCTGGTTGTCGCCGATCGATTCATCCTCGAGCATTTCCGAAATTTGAGCGAAGTGGGGATCTATTCTCTTGCCTATACCTTCGGGATGGTCATGTACCTGGTGACGCAGTCGCTTTCTCAGGCGTGGCTTCCGATGTTCTTCGAATTGGCAGGAGATGGAGAAAAGAATCGCCAGTTGCTGGGTCGAATCTGCTCGGGTTTGGCGATCTTCCTTGTTGCTGTTGCATGTCTCGGCATATTGCTGTCGCCTCTGTTTGTGAACGTTTCTCTCGATTACCGCTATCGCGCCGCAGCGCGCATTGTGCCCCTGGTAGTCATGGGCTATTTGTTTCACGCGCTGTTCTCACTCTTTGATCTTTCGATCCTGCAGGCGAAACGCACGGCGTCCGTCTTCACGATCAGCCTGGTGGCGTTCACCGTAAATCTGGTTCTAAACTTTGCAATGATTCCGCGATGGGGAATGTACGGCGCGGCATGGGCCACCACGATCGCCTACGCGGCAGAAGCGGTGGGAGCATTTCTATTGGCTCAGCGTTTCTTTGCGCTCCCTTATCGCCTGCCTGAGATCTTTGCGGGCATTTCCGTCGCCGGCGGAGCACTCTGGCTAACGCAGATAACGTGGATGCCGAAATGGCAGGGACTCTTGCTTCCGGTGGCTGCTGTCGTATCCCTCGGCCTGCTCGCGCTCATCGGCAGGCGTGACCTTCGGAGTGCCCTTGTCGTCATGCGAAAACGCGGAAAGAGTGAATCTCAAGGCTCTGCTTAAAGGGAATGCTTAGAAAACTCTTAATGAGAGATCAGCATTTTCTTAAGATGATCGAGCGCTCAGCCGATAGCTCTACCAGTCGCGAAGTCGCGGCTGGCGGGGGTCGGAATGAACGCAGCACATCGTGTGGTGTTGGGAGTGGCAATTGCCATGGGAGGATATGCGTGCTCGGCTCAGGAGGCGTCGAATCGATTGCAGCTTCCTCAGAATGCGCCCGTAAAAATAGATTTGGCGATGGCACGCGACAATGCTGTGGGCAAGGCCCCCTCTGACTTTCACCCCGGAACAGCGTCGGCGGGGGCAGGCTTCGCCGCGCCGGCGCCTCCGGTGGCGCCTCGGACTGCCGACTCAAAGTTCTTCCTGCTGAACGGGATTCAACTGGGGGTGGCAGTTTTCGACGTGGAAATGACGCAGCGCTGTATTGCCAGTCATCATTGCCGCGAGACCAACCCGGTGATGCCCACGTCGCAGGCGGGCCAGCTAAGTGTCAATTTCGCGCTCGTTGCTTGCAATTCCGGAATCAGCTATTGGCTCAAAAAGCACGAGTCAAGGCTGTGGTGGCTGCCACCCTCAGCGGGAGCAGCGATCCACAGCGTCGGTGTCGCCACAGGATTTGAGCATCAATAAAACAAGGGAAACTTCGTAAATCGACAAAATAGCGCGGGGAAGCCTGTTTTTTCAAGCTGACTGTAGATCAGGGGCGCACGCTGAGATTCCAGGCCGTTCGAAATGGCGGAGGGCCCGGTCGGGATGCACCCAGGAGAAGACGCCCCTGCTGGTTCACGCTAACTTGCCAGATCAGCGCCCGCTGCCATAGGCATGTCACGCAGCCGTGTTCCGGTGGCGGCAAAGATGGCATTGCTCACGGCCGGCGCCAGACCGACAATGCCGGTCTCGCCCGCGCCCGCCGAGGGCAGGTCTTTCCGGTCGATCAGGATCACCTCGATCTCCGGCACGTCGCTGAACCGGGGAACGCGGTACTCGGCAAAATGCGCGTTCAGGATGCGGCCATCTCTAAACTGAATGGCCTCGAACAGCGCGCCGCCGATCGCCTGAACGATCGCGCCCATGGTCTGGTTGCGCAGGCCGTCGGGGTTCACGATCGCGCCCGATTCCCAGGCCTGGACCACACGGCGAAGCCGGACCTTTTTGCTCGCCGGATCGACCTCGACCTCAACGCAGGTGGCGGTGTAGCCGCCCTTGTCGGTTCCACCGGCGATGCCGAAGCCATGCCCGGGCGATGGCTTCGACTGTCCCCAGCGGAAGCGCTCCGCGGCCCCTTGAAAGACAGCGCGCAGTCTCTGATCGGTCAGATTTTTCAGGCGAAATTCCAGTGGATCTACGCCGACAGAGTGCGCCAGCTCATCCATGTGCACCTCGCGCGCGAAATGGTTCGCCGTCGCCGCCAGCCCGCGATACGACCCCTGGCGCAAGGGCGACTCGGTAGGATGAAACTTGGTGACTGGATTCACAACGTTGTACGGCGTGCCGATCGCCGCCGGACCTGAGTTGTAATTGTGGTGCTCCCAAGCTACAAGGCTTCCGTCGCGCTTTGCGCCACTTCGAATCTCGATCCAGCCCGCGGGGCGGAAGTATGCCCATGTGAATTCCTCTTCGCGCGTCCACACTACCTTGACTGGCTTGCCGGCGGCCTTTGCCAGGCGCGCGGCCTCTACGGCGCACTCGCCGGTGTGCTTGCCGCCATAGCCGCTGCCCATGTCGGGCATGATCACGCGGACCTGCGTCGCGGGAATGCGAAAGGCCGCGGCCAACTCGTCGCGTACGCCGAACGGACGCTGCGTGCCCGTCCAGACGGTGAGCCTGCCGCCAGCCCATTCCGCCACGGCAGCGCGCGGCTCGAGGGGCGCGTGCGCGATGTATTGCACGGTGTAGTGCTGCTCCAGCTTCACGTCGGCAGTCGCCATCGCTGCCTGCAGTGCGAGCGGTGTGGCGTGCGGAGATCCGCCGCCTTCGCGGCTATCCGTCTCGGGGTTATTCTTCAGGTATTCGAATAGCTCCTTATTCGAAATTTGCGGAGGCACATTCCACTTCGCCTGTATCGCGGAGAGCGCCTGCTCCGCCGTCCAGGCATCGGAGGCGATGACACCTACGAAGTTGCCGTCCCGCACGACCTGAACGCCAGCCATCTTTTCGGCCGCGCTCGTGTCAGCCGAGACAACCGTACCGTTGAATCCCGCAGGGCGCGGCACTTTGCCGATCATCATGCCGGGCCGCACGATGTCGGACGGAAACTGATGTTTCCCGGTGACGAAGTCGCGGCCTTCGGCCTTGGGCAGGGCAGTACCGGCGATCTTCCAGGCGCTGGCAAGTGTGAACGGCGGATCGCCCGAGACAGTTTGCGTCAGCTTTTGTCCATGCGTGATTTCGCCGTAGGCGAGAGAGTGGCTGGTGATTGGATTGGTCACCCTCCCCTCTGCCGCCGTCAGCGTTGACGGATCGGCGTTCCATCGCTGCGCGGCGGCTTCAATCAGCATCTGCCGCGCTGTCACGGCCATGGTGCGAAGTTGCGGGCCCATGGTCGGCGTTGTACGACTCCCAAAGGTGCCCATGTCCCAGGGAGTAAGGTCTGTGTCCCCCATCACCATCGTGATGGAGTCGAACGGAACCCGGAGTTCCTCGGCCACAAGCTGCGCCAGCGAGGTGCGAATATTCTGTCCCACCTCTACTTTGCCGGTGAAGACCGTAACCTTGCTATCCTCGCCGATATGCACCCACGCGTTCACATCTTTGGGCAGTTCGTGCTCGCGGAATCCTCCTCCAGCCTCCTGCGCCGTGGCAGACGCGCCTCCGAGACCGACCAGCAGCCCGCCACCACACAGCTTGAGGAAGTCGCGGCGGTCAAGCTGGAACCAATGAAGTCGCTCCCGTATTTCATGTTGAGCAAGTTCGAGATTCGACTCATCACCGGGCATGATCGGTTCCTCCCATTGCAGTCAGCTGCGAAGCTCGTTTGATCGCGGCCACGATACGCGGATAGGTTCCGCAGCGGCAGATGTTGCCGTCCATGTAGCTGACAATCTGCTGATCGGTGGGATGAGCATGGTCGTGCAGCAGAGCTGTTGCGGAGAGAATCATGCCCGGGGTGCAGTAGCCGCACTGGAACGCCCCTTCGTCCAGAAACGCCTGCTGCACGATGCTGAGCGCCGCATTCTTCTCCACACCTTCAATGGTCGTGATCCGGGTGCCCGTGCAGGACTTGAGCGTGGTCTGACAGGAGCGCGTGGCCACGGTATCCATCAGCACCGTACAGGCCCCACACTGCCCCTCGCCGCAGCCATACTTTGTGCCCGTCAGATGGAGACGGTCGCGCAGAACGGAAAGCAGACTTTCCTCGCCCGGCGCGCGCAGACGAAACTCCGCGCCGTTGATGTCTAGAAGGAAATCGCCCATCTCAAACCTCCTCAGCGAGCGAAAAGAATGGAGCTGTAACACCCATCAGAATACGTCGGTGGAAGTGATTTGCAGCCGTTTAGAATAGTGAGTTTCCACACATCGGCTAGCCAGAGGTGTCATGCAGCGACGAGAATTCGTCAAATCATCGGTGTTTACAATCGGGAGCGTCCTGCTGGCCAGGCCTCTCGCGGCACTTCCTCCCCAGGAACTCGCTCCGCCAGCACCACCAAATCCTGGCGTCAATCGCGTGCTCGTGATGTTCAAGTGTCACTTTGACGCGGGCTTTATCGATACTCAAGCGCATGTCGTGCAACGTTACTTTGCCGAGTATTTTCCTCAGGCCATTCGCACGGCACAACAGATGAGGCAGGCGGGCTCCAATCGTTACGTGTGGACGACCGGCTCGTGGCTGCTTTACGAGTACCTGGAGCAAGCCTCGGCTGAAGATCGGCGCCGTATGGAACAAGCCATCGCTGATGGCGATATCGCCTGGCACGCCCTGCCTTTCAGCTGGCAGACGGAGATGATGGATCGCTCACTGATCGCCGGCAGCCTGTCCCTCTCGCATTCTCTCGATAGGCGCTTTGGCCGCGCCACGACGGGGGCAAAGATGACCGACGTTCCCGGCCACACCCGCGGCCTCATTGCTCCTCTGGCCGACCACGGCGTCAATTTCCTCGACATCGGCGTGAATGGCGGAAGTACTCCGGCCGAGTTGCCCCCGCTGTTTGTGTGGAAAGAGGCGGACGGCGCGTCTGTGGTCGTGATGTATCACCATGAATACGGTAGCATCGCGTGTGTGCCCGGCTCAGACCAGGCCATCGCTGTGGTCGTACGGGGCGACAATAGCGGCCCGCATACTCCGGACGAAATTGCACAGATTTATGTCGATCTCGGGCAGCGCTTTCCCCGCGCAAAGATCGTCGCCACGAACCTGACCGAAATCGGTAATGCCATTCAGCCCTATCGCGGCCATCTTCCCATTGAAACCCGGGAGATCGGTGACACCTGGATATATGGAGTGGCCAGCGATCCGCTGAAGTCAGCGCGGTATCGCGAGCTCTGCCGCCTGCGGGAGTCATGGATCTCGGCGAATAGGTTTCAAACAGGGGATGAAACTGACTTGCGTCTGCTGCGGCATTTGCTTTTGGAAGCCGAACACACCTGGGGAACGGATACGAAGACATGGCTCGACTTCGAGCACTACACGCCGCAAAGCCTCGAAGAGATGCTGGACACGAAGAACTACCAGGTGGTGAAGTTCAGCTGGCAGGAGAAACGCCAGGACCTGTTCGACGGAATCGCCACGCTGCCCGCTCCACTGCGCGATGAAGCGCAAAGTTCCATCGCCGCGCTGGCCTCTGGCCGGCCGGAAATGGCGGGTTCGCTGCATCCGGCAGAGAGGGACATCGAGACTGAGCACTTCATTCTCAAGTTCGATCCGAATACAGGAGCGATTCACCGGCTGAGAAACAAGCAAACAGGGCGCGAATGGGCTTCGCCAGAGCGTCCTCTCGCGCTTTTCTCCTACCAGACACTTTCTCAGGAGGAATACCAGAAGTTTCTCGCGGACTACCTGACCACGAAAGCCGACTGGGCACAGAAAGACTTCGGTAAGCCAAATATCGAGCGCTTCGGAGCACGCAGCCAGAGTTGGTCGCCGAAACTCGTTGAGCTTCGCGTGCAGAGCATCAGCGAAGGGCGTCGCGTAATCGGCCGAATGCAAATCGACGATTCAGAGGCGCTGCACAGTGGACGCGCAGCATTTCCCCGCACGATGTATCTGGAACTGATCCTGCCCGTTGAGGAATCAGTCGCGCAGCTGAACTTCTACTGTTTCGACAAGGCCGCGACTCGGTTGCCCGAGGCGCTGTGGCTCACCTTTAATCCACTGATCTCAGATCCGAGCGGGTGGAGCATGGACAAATCCGGCCAGAAGGTCTCTCCCTTTGATGTGGTCGCTGCGGGCAGCCGGCATCTGCATGCCGTCACCAAGGGTTTCGGGTACAAAGACGCGCAGGGGTCGTTGCATGTAGAACCGCTCGATGCTCCCTTGATCGCGCTGGGGGAAAAGTCGCCGCTGAATTTCTCGCGTTCCCAGCCCGACCTCGACAAGGGCGTCCATTGTTGCCTCTTCAACAACGCCTGGGGAACCAGCTACATCATGTGGTTCAAAGAAGACATGCGCTTCCGTTTCCTGTTGCGTCTGTGAACACCTCGGGATACATGCACCAGCCATCAACGTCGGCGCGACCAGAAACAGGAACCCCAGAGGGCGCACTTGACCACCGGATCTGACTCACTTCCGCCTTACGGCAGGTATTGATTTCCTAATTAAGGTAGTGAGATAGATTCCAGATGGCGTATATTTGCGCGTGAGACGCGGCACGAGGTTAGAAGACGCACCGTCTCGTCGCTAGAACAGTTGTTTTTATACATTGTCTCCGCATTGCTGCGGCGGCATTCCACAGGCCGGACATCGTTGGACCATTCTCGCCCTTGGTGGCGCACTGCAGAATTCTCTTCGTTTGCTCATTCCTGAGTCTGGTCCCGCGTAAATCCGAAGCCAGACAGGGGAACGACCGTGAAGAAGAATATGGGTACTACGGTTGGCGCCATAGCACTGGCAGCAGTTCTATTCCGAACAACAGGGTCCGTATCTACGCCACATGAACCTGCCGGTACCCACCCTGCCGCGGCGGCACAACGTGCGGGCAAAAAGAGCACCGGCGAGGGACCGTGGGTTGCATCATGCGAGTACTGGGCGCCTGCGAGGCCAGCCGGTGAGCTCACCTCCGAAGATTCAGGGGAGAGCAAATCTGAATGCGGCGATGATATGCGAGAGCGGTGGGGACTGCCGGGCTCCAATCCCAAGCCCGAGATAAAATTGCTCATCGCTCTCGTCACCGATCCTGTTCACACAAGCATGGCGCTCCAGTTTGATCGGACAATCGACGCGTTAATGGCAGCCGCGGAAGAGTATGGATACGTGAGCAGTTACTACTGGCTTCCCTGGGCGTTGCAATCAGGGCGCGCCAAGGTGACGGAAGAGGAAGGTGGCGAGGATCACGATCATGCCACTAAGAGCGAGCACGAACCGGGCCTGATCATCTTCAGGTATGT
>Ga0209040_10000877_pt1 | contig 23469 bp, 23 predicted proteins | sample BogFormECP12_OM3_FD_188240 | JGI IMG/M metagenome (GOLD analysis project Ga0209040, IMG submission 188240) | Bog forest soil microbial communities from Calvert Island, British Columbia, Canada - ECP12_OM3 (SPAdes) (version 2) | ecosystem: Environmental > Aquatic > Freshwater > Wetlands > Bog ... | reverse complement strand
AAGCCGATGGCATTCGTGCGGGCCATGCTGCGAACCGACGTCACCGATCTGACCGTGGTCACGTACGGCGGGCCCGACATCGGGCTGCTGTGCTCGGCGGGCAAGGTGCGACGCGTGTACTACGGTTTCGTCTCGCTGGATTCGCCGCCGTTCTACGACCCGTGGTTCGCCAAGGCCCGCACTTCGGGCGCGATCGAGGCCCGCGAGATGGACGAGGGCATGCTGCGGTGCGGGCTGCAGGCGGCCGCACAGCGGTTGCCATTCCTGCCGATCCGCGCCGGTCTGGGCAGCTCGGTGCCGGACTTCTGGGAGGGCGAGCTGAAGACCGTCACATCGCCCTATCCGGTCGACGGCGGGTTTGAAACACTGGTCGCGATGCCGGCGTTGCGATTGGACGCGGCGTTCGTGCACCTGAATCTCGGCGACTCCGCGGGTAACGCGGCCTACACCGGCGTGGACCCGTACTTCGACGACCTGTTCCTGATGGCGGCCGAGCGCCGCTACCTGTCGGTGGAGAAGGTGGTGTCGACAGACGAGTTGGTCAAGGCCGTGCCAGCGCAGGCGCTGTTGGTGAACCGGATGATGGTCGACGCGGTGGTCGCGGCGCCCGGCGGGGCCCACTTCACCACGGCCGCACCCGATTACGGGCGTGACGAGAGGTTTCAGCGGCACTACGCGTCGGCGGCCGCGGAGCCGGCCGCATGGGCGGAGTTCGTGTCGGTGTACCTGTCGGGCACCGAGGACGACTACCAGGCCGCGGTGCGCCGATTCGCAGAGGGGGACTCCTCGTGACTTCCATCAGCCGGGCCGAGGCGTGCGTCGTCGCCTGCGCGGAACTGTTCCGGGACGCCGGCGAGATCATGGTCAGCCCGATGTCGACGATCGCGGCGATCGGCGCGCGGCTGGCCAGGCTCACCTTTGCGCCCGACATCCTGCTGACCGACGGCGAGGCCCTGCTGCTCGCCGACACGCCCGCGCTGGGGGGGTCCGGGGCGATCGAGGGCTGGATGCCGTTCGGGCGGGTGTTCGAGACGCTGGCGTGGGGACGTCGCCATGTCGTGATGGGCGCCAACCAGATCGACCGGTACGGCAACCAGAACCTGTCGGCGTTCGGGCCGCTGCAGCACCCCACACGGCAGATGTTCGGCGTGCGCGGCGCCCCCGGCAACACGGTCAATCACGCCACCAGCTACTGGGTGGGCAATCACTCCAGGCGGGTGTTCTGCGACGCCGTCGACGTCGTTTCCGGCATCGGCTACGACAAGGTGGACGGCGACAACCCGGCGTTCCGGTTCGTCGACGTGCGCGGCGTGGTCACCAATCTCGGCGTGTTCGACTTCGGCGGACCGGCCCACCAGATGCGGGCGGTGTCTCTTCACCCCGGCGTCAGCCCGGACGATGTCCGGGAGGCGACGTCGTTCGAGGTGTACGGACTGTCGGAGGCCGGGCCGACGCGGCCGGCCACACCGGAGGAGCTTCGGCTGATTCGCGACGTCATCGACCCGAAGGGTCTGCGGGACAAGGAAGTACGGGCATGAGGTTGCGCACACCTCTGACCGAGCTGGTCGGCATCGAGCACCCGGTCGTGCAGACCGGGATGGGTTGGGTGGCCGGCGCTCGGCTGGTGTCGGGCACCGCGAACGCCGGCGGCCTCGGCATCCTGGCGTCGGCGACGATGACCCTGGAGGAGCTCGCGACGGCGATCACCAAGGTCAAGGCCGCGACCGACAAGCCGTTCGGCGTCAACATCCGCGCCGACGCGACCGACGCGGGAGAGCGCGTCGGGTTGCTGATCCGCGAGGGCGTCCGGGTGGCGTCGTTCGCGTTGGCGCCCAAGGCCGAGCTGATCGCCCGGCTGAAAGAAGCCGGGGTGGTCGTCATTCCGTCAGTCGGGGCGGCCAAGCACGCGCGCAAGGTGGCCGGCTGGGGCGCCGACGCGGTGATCGTGCAGGGCGGCGAGGGCGGCGGCCACACCGGGCCCGTCGCGACCACGCTGCTGCTGCCGTCGGTGCTCGACGCGGTGGACATCCCGGTGGTGGCCGCCGGCGGCTTCTTCGACGGACGCGGTCTGGCCGCCGCGTTGTGCTACGGCGCCGCCGGTGTCGCGATGGGCACACGGTTCCTGCTGACGTCGGATTCGACCGTGCCCGATGTGATCAAGCAGCGCTATCTGGACGCCGCCCTGGACGGCACGGTCGTCACGACCCGCGTCGACGGCATGCCCCACCGGGTGTTGCGGACCGCGCTGGTGGAACGGCTGGAGAGCGGGTCGCGGGCGAAGGGTTTCTCGGCCGCGGTGCGCAATGCGGCGAAGTTCAAGAAGCTGTCGGGGATGAGCTGGCGGACGATGGTGCGCGACGGGCTCGCGATGCGCCACGGCAAGGACCTGACCTGGTCGCAGGTGCTGATGGCCGCCAACACACCGATGCTGTTGCGCGCCAGCATGGTCGACGGGAACACCGAGGCGGGCGTGATGGCGTCGGGCCAGGTGGCGGGCATCATCTCCGATCTGCCGTCCTGCGCGGAGCTGATCGAGTCGATCGTCGGCGACGCGATCAAGCACCTGCAGGCCGCGTCTGCGCTCGTGGAGTGAAGTTCATGGCTTAATTGTTTGGGAATTAAGCTAAAATCTTCATATGAGTGAAGTGAAGTGGGAGGCTTCATCGGAGGCGCGGGCGACCCTCATCGGCGATGTCGTCGGGTCGCGGCGCTACACCGATCGACGAGAGCTTCATCGCACACTCAACGACGCGTTGCTCGTCGTGGCCGACGCCGCGATCGATGCGCCCGGGTTCACGGTGGGCGACGAGTTTCAGGGCAGTTATCCCACCGTCGGCGCCGCGATCGACGCGGCGCTGACGTTGACGCTCGCGGTCGCGCCGGCGATCGAGGTGCGCTTCGGCCTCGGCTGGGGCGAGGTCACCGTGCTGGACGCGTACGCGGGCATACAGGACGGCCCCGGTTGGTGGGCCGCGCGGGAGGCGATCGAGGAGACCGCGTCGAGGCAGCGCCAGCCGGGGCTGGGGCTCGTGCGGACGACATTCCGGGCCGACGCTGGTGCGCGTGCGGACGTCGACGCGATCAACGCGGCGCTGTTGTGTCGGGACCATCTGCTTGGATCGCTCGATGATCGATCGCTGCGGATTTTGAAAGGTCTGATGAAGGGCGAACCCAAGAAGGAACTTGCCGAGGCCGAGGGCATCAGCGCCTCGGCGGTGTCACAGCGCGCGGGCGGCGACGGCCTGGACCTCATCGTGCTGGCCTCGCGCTACTTGCGGAGCATCCGGTGAGCGCGGTCGCGGTCATGTTGATCGCGATGGGCATCGCCGACGGGTGCCGGCGGATGTTCCGGCCCCGCCGGCTTGCGCTGGGTCTCGGGCCGGTCATCGTCGTGGTCATCGCGGCGCTGTCCGCGCTCTGGCATCGCGGCGACATCGTGCTGCTGATGATCGCCGCGGCGGCCGTTGTCGGGTGGGAGTGGCTGTCCATCCGCAGCGAGCGCAGCGGAGAGCAGGAGGCCGCGCCGCTGGTGGTGTTCGCCGCCGCCGTCGCGGTCCTGATCGTGTCGTCCGGCTGGGGATCGCACGCCGGGGGGCTCGTCGGCCGGTGGTGCCGCTGGACGGCCCTGCCCCTCCACCACGTCGATGCGACGAAGCTGCTCATGGTGGTGGGCGTCGTGGCGCTGCAACTGGTCACGGGCAACCAGCTGGTCCGGCTGGTGCTCGGGTCGGTCGGCGCGGTCAAGCCCGAGGGGCAACCGCAGCCGTCGGACCGGCTGAAGGGCGGCCGCCTGCTCGGACCGATGGAGCGGCTGCTGATCCTCGGCCTCGGCCTGGGTGGCCAGTTGGCCGCGGCCACCGCGGTGGTCGCGGCCAAGAGCATCATCCGGTTCCCGGAGATCAACGCTGCGAAGGCCCGCGTGAACGGCAACATCGGCATCGATGACGTGACGGAGTACTTCCTGGTGGGCAGCTTCGCGAGCTGGCTGCTGGCGTTCGGCAGCCTGGCGCTGGTGCGGGCGGTGTAGTTCGCGGCGGTGTTGCCCGGCGTTCTTTGGGGGTCGGCGTTCTCTGGTTCGGCGTTTCTTTGGTTCGGCGTTTCTTTGGCGGTTAGCCGGTCCACCCGGCCGCGCGCAGAGCCGCGCCGACCCGGGCGACGAGGGTGCCGCGGCGGTGGGTGAGCAATTCCCCGCTGACCCGGATCACGACCCAGCCCAATGATTCCAGTGCTGCCAGCCGGTCGATGTCGCCGGCGCGTTGTCGCGAATCGGTCCAATGCTGGGCGCCGTCGTACTCGACCCCGACACGCCACCGCTCCCAGCCCACGTCGATGCGCGCGACGAACTCCCCGTATTCGTCGAACACCCTGATCTGCGTCTGCGGCCTGGGCAGGCCCGCGTCGACCAGTGCCAGTCGCGTGCGGGTCTCCGGTGGCGACTCGGCCCCGCCGTCGACGAGCGGCAGGACCTCGCGAAGCCGGCGCAGGCCCCGGGCACCTTTGTGCCGTGCGATGACGGCGTCGACATCCACGCTCTTCATGTCGGTGGCATGCGCCAAGGCGTCCAGGCGCTGGATGGCCGCTGCCCGTGGTGTTCGCCGCCCGATGTCGAACGCTGTGCGAGCCGGGGTCGTCACCGCCACGCCGCCCAGCTCGACGGTCTCACCGGGCAGCAGCGTGTCGTCGTGCGTTACGACCAGCGGCGGCGGACGCCCGTGTGCATAAACGAGTTCGGCCGGCGCGGCCGCGTCGGTCCACTTGGCGCCCAGCAGCGCGGCCGCGGAGTGTCCCGCAACGACGGCCCGGCGCCGCGACCACAGCCAGGCGGCTTGCGCGCGTTGGCTCGCGGTAAGTTCGGCTCCGCGCGGAATGTAGACGTCGGGGTATACCCGCTGATAGTGGCGCCGCAACGTCCGCGCGGGGATGGTTTCGGCGGCCAGCACCTCGGAGCCAAGGAACGGCCAGGGGAGTTCGTCCATGCGTGGATGGTGCCGGGGACGACCGACAGCTCACGATTTGACGCGGGTTGGGCGCGGGTGGGGGCGCCGGTGGGGGCGCGGGTTGGGCGCGGTGGGGGCGCGGGTTGGGCGCGGTGGGCGCGCGGTGGGGGCGCCGGTGGGGGCGCGGGTTGGGCGCGGTGGGCGCGGGTTGGGCGCGGTGGGCGCGCGACACTGAACTCAGCGGCGGGACGCGCCGGCGGGGCGTCGGTGAGTTCAATCTCGCGCTAGAGGCGCTCGATGATCGTGACGTTGGCGGTGCCGCCGCCCTCGCACATCGTCTGCAGGCCGTAGCGGCCGCCGACGCGCTCGAGCTCGTTGAGCATCGTCGCGAACAGCTTGGCCCCGGTGGCCCCGAGCGGATGCCCGAGCGCGATCGCGCCGCCGTTCGGGTTGACCTTCTCGGGGTCGGCCTTGATCTCCTTGAGCCAGGCCATGACAACCGGGGCGAAGGCCTCGTTGATCTCCACGACGTCGATGTCGTCGATCGACAGGCCGGTCTTCTCCAGTGCAAAGCGCGTGGCCGGGATCGGGCCGGTGAGCATGTAGACCGGGTCGGCGCCGCGCGCGCTGACGTGGTGGATGCGGGCCCGCGGGGTCAGCTTGTGGTCCTTGACCGCCTGCTCCGACGCCAACAGCACAGCGCTTGCACCGTCCGAGATCTGGCTGGCCAGCGCGGCGGTGAGGCGGCCGCCCTCGGTCAGGGTCGGCAGCCCCGCCATCTTCTCCAGCGACGTCTGCCGCGGACCCTCGTCCACGCCGAAGCCGTTGACCCCGATGATCTCGTTGTCGAAACGGCCCGCCCGGATCGCCGCCAGCGCACGCTCATGGCTGGCGAGCGCATACTCCTCCATCTCCTCGCGCGACAGGTTCCAGCGCTCCGCGATCAGCTCGGCGCCGCGGAACTGCGAGATCTCCTCGTCGCCGTAGCGGTGCCGCCAGTTCTCGGATTCGCCTGTCGGCGAACTGAACCCGAATTGCCGGCCGACCACCATCGCCGACGCGATCGGGATCTGGCTCATGTTCTGCATGCCACCGGCCAGGATCACGTCCGCGGTGCCCGACAGGATCGCCTGCGCGCCGAACGAAATGGCCTGCTGGCTGGATCCGCACTGGCGGTCGACCGTCACGCCCGGCACCTCTTCGGGGTAGCCCGCGGCCAGCCAGGCATTACGGCCGATGTTGCCGGCCTGCCCGCCGATCGCGTCGACGCAGCCGACGATCACGTCGTCGACCGCCCCAGGATCGACGTCGACACGCTCGAACAGCCCCCGAAACGCGTGCACGCCAAGGTCTATCGGGTGCACTCCGGCCAGCGCGCCGTTGCGCCTGCCGACGGCGGTACGGACGGCGTCGATGATGTACGCCTCGGGCATGTCGAACTCCTTAGATTGCTTGCTCGGCGGTGATTCCGCCGAGAACGATTGACAAGTATTGACGACCGACCTGTTCGGCCGTCAGCGGGCCGCCGGGCTGATACCAGCGCACCGAAACCCAGGTGGTGTCGCGGATGAACCGATACACCAGATCCACGTCGAGGTCGGGGCGGAAATAGCCCTCCCCGATTCCGTGCTGCAGCACGTCGACCCACATCTGGCGCTGCCGCTTGTTCATCTCGTCGACATAGGAGAACCGGGGGTGCGAGGACAGCCGCTTGGCCTCGTCCTGGTAGATGACGACCTGCGCGTGGCGATGCTCGATCGCATCGAACGACGCCATGAACAGCCCCTTGAACCGCTCCAGCGGGTTCGGCTCGGTGTCGACGATGTGCTGGTAGCGCACGAACAACCAGTCGAGGAAGCCGCGCAGCACCTCGTCGACCATCTCCTCCTTGGACGCGAAGTGGTGATAAAGGCTGCCCGACAGGATGCCCGCCGAGTCCGCGATGTCGCGCACGGTGGTCGCGCGCAACCCGCGCTCGGCGAACATCGTGGCCGCGAGCTCGAGGAGCTCGTCCCTTCTGCTCGCCGGCTGGCTGACGGGCCGGCTGGTCATGGGTGCTGGCTCGACACCGAAACAACTTCGCCGGTCAGGTAACTCGAGTAGTCGCTGGCCAGGAACGCGATCGTCGCGGCCACCTCCCACGGCTCGGCGGCCCGCCCGTACACCTCGGCGGCAGTGAGCCGGTCGAGCAGCTCAGCCGACGTCACCTTGTCGAGGAACTTGTGCCTGGCGATGCTGGGCGCGACGGCGTTGATCCGCACGCCGTACCCGACCGCCTCGACCGCCGAGCATCGTGTCAGCGCCATCACCCCGGCCTTCGCCGCCGCGTAGTGAGACTGCCCGTGCTGCGCCCGCCAGCCGAGAACGCTGGCGTTGTTGACGATCACGCCGCCGTGGCCCGCGTCGCGGAAGTAGCGCAGCGCCGCACGGGTGGCCCGGAACGCCGAGTTCAGCGTCACGTCGAGCACTCGGTCCCACTGCTCGTCGGTCATGTCGGCGACCGGCGTCTCGCCGCCCAGGCCGGCGTTGTTGACCAGCACATCGAGCCGGCCCATCCGCGCCGTGGTGGAGGCGATCAGGGCGTCCACCTGAGCAGTGGACGTCACATCGCAGACAACGCTTTCCACCCGTCCCAGCCCGAGCCCGGCCAGCTCGTCGCGGGTCTCGCCGAGCCGGCGTTCGTGGTAGTCCGACACCACCACGTCGGCACCTTCGAGCAAAGCACGACGGGCGGTCGCAGACCCGATACCGGTTCCGGCCGCCGCCGTGACCACGACGACCTTGCCGTTCAGAAGGCCATGTCCCTCAACCTCCCTGGGTGCAACCGCCAACGTCGGGCTCATCACCCTCCCTTCACCTCCCTGGGCAGGCCGAGCACCCGCTCGGCGATGATGTTGCGCTGAATCTCGTTGGAGCCGCCGTAGATCGTGTCCGCACGGGAGAACAGGAACAGCCGCTGCCATTCGTCGAGATCGCCGTCGTCGGCCACGAGCCCGGCCATCCCCTCGATGTCCATCGCCAATTCGCCCAGGTCCCGATGCCAATTGGCCCACAGCAATTTCGACACGTTGTCCTGGCCGGGCTGCTCGACATCCATCGTGGCAAGCGCGTAGGACCGCATCGCGCGCAGCCCGACCCAGGCGCGAGCCAGCCGCTCGCGGATCAGCGGGTCATCGGCCGCGCCGTTGTGTCCGGCAAGCTGCGCCACGCCGGAAAGCTCACGCGCGTAGACGATCTGCTGACCGAGCGTGGAGACCCCGCGTTCGAAGGTCAGCGTTCCCATCGCGACACGCCAGCCGTCTCCGGGCCGGCCCACCACCAGGTCGGCGTCGGTGCGGGCGTCGTCGAAGAAGACCTCGTTGAACTCCGAGTCGCCGGTGAGCTGCACGATCGGCCGGATCTGAACACCCGGCTGGTCGGTTGGCACCAAGAGATACGACAGCCCGGCGTGGCGTTTGGAACCCTTCTCGGTGCGGGCCACGACGAAGCACCACTGCGCGTGGTGGGCCAGCGACGTCCACACCTTCTGCCCGTTGATCACCCACTGGTCACCGTCGAGCACCGCGGTCGTCGATACGTTCGCCAGATCACTGCCCGCACCCGGCTCGGAGTAGCCCTGGCACCACAGCTCCGTGACGTCGCGGATGCCCGGGAGGAACCGCCTCTGCTGCTCGGGCGTGCCGAACGCGATCAGCGTGGGACCCAGCAGCTCCTCGCCGAAGTGGTTCACCTTCGCCGGGGCGTCGGCCAGCGCGTACTCCTCGTAGAACGCCACCCGGTGCGCGACGGACAGGCCGCGGCCGCCGTGCTCCTCGGGCCAGCCCAGGCACGTCAAGCCGGCGGCCGCCAGATGCCGGTTCCACGCCCGCCGCTCCTCGAAGGCCTCGTGCTCCCGGCCGGGACCACCCAATCCCTTCAGCGACGCGAATTCGCCCGCCAGGTTGTCGGCGAGCCAGTCGCGGACCTCGGCCCTGAACTCCTGGACCTCTTTCATCCCTGTAGGCTAACCTACCAAGCACTTGCTTTGTTAGAGGAGCGTCAATGTCGAGCGATCCGCGCACCGTGCCCGCGGTGCTGGACCGGATTGCACAGCAACTCCCCGACCACGACGCGCTGATCGACGCCGACCGGCGGTTCACGTATGCCGAGCTGCGGACCGCCGTGCACCGCGCGGCCGCCGCGATGATCGCCCTCGGCGTGGCGCCGGGTGATCGGGTCGCGATCTGGTCACCCAACACCTGGCACTGGGTCGTCGCCTGCCTGGCCAGTCATCACGCCCGCGCCGCCGTGGTGCCTCTGAACACGCGATACACCGCCGAGGAGGCCACCGACATCCTGGCCCGCACGGGTGCCCCGCTGCTGGTCGCGATGGGCACGTTCCTCGGCACCGACCGGGTCGCGAAGCTGCCCGCCGACGCGCTGCCGAAACTGCGGCACATCGTGCGGGTGCCTGTCGAAGACACCGGCGAGCCGACCGCCGACATCGGGCGCATCCGGGTGCTGAGTTGGTGCGGTTTCATCGACGAAGGCGCCCCGGTCGGCGCGGAAGTGGTCGCGGCCGCCGCCGCGGCCGTATCCGGCGACGACGTCAGCGACATCCTGTTCACGTCGGGCACCACCGGCCGCAGCAAAGGCGTGCTGTGCGCTCACCGGCAGTCGCTGGCCGGGTCGGCGGCTTGGGCCGCGTGCGGCAAGATCACCAGCGACGACCGGTATCTCTGCATCAACCCGTTCTTCCACAACTTCGGATACAAGGCCGGCATCCTGGCGTGCCTGCAGACCGGCGCGACGCTGATCCCCCAGCTGACCTTCGACCCCGGACGGGCGCTGCGAGCCGTGCAGGACCACCGCATCACGGTGCTTCCCGGGCCGCCGACCATCTACCAGACACTGCTCGACCACCCCGACAGGAACGTCTACGACCTCGGCTCGCTGCGGTTCGCGGTCACCGGCGCCGCGACCGTTCCGGTGGTCCTGATCGAGCGGATGCTGTCCGAGCTCGACATCGACACCGTGCTGACCGCGTACGGGCTGACCGAGTCCAACGGGTTCGGCACGATGTGCCGGCCCGAGGACGACGCCGTCACCGTCGCGAGCACCTGCGGGCGGCCGATCGCGGACTTCGAGCTGCGGATCGGCTCGCCGGATGACACCGGCGCCGGGGAGGTGCTGTTGCGGGGACCGAACGTGATGCTGGGCTACCTGGACGACCCCGACGCCACCGCCGAGGCGATCGACGGCGACGGGTGGCTGCACACCGGGGACGTCGGAACCGTGGACCGGGCCGGCAACCTGCGCATCACCGACCGGCTCAAAGACATGTACATCTGCGGCGGGTTCAACGTCTACCCGGCCGAGGTCGAGCAGGTGCTGATGCGCCTCGACGGCGTCGCCGACGTCGCGGTGATCGGGGTGCCGGACGCGCGTCTCGGCGAGGTCGGCAAGGCGTTCGTCGTGCCGCGCCGCGGCGCCACGCTCGACCAGCGGGCCGTCGTCGCCTACGCGCGGGAGCACCTGGCCAACTTCAAGACGCCGAGGTCCGTGGAGTTCATCGATGTGCTGCCCCGCAATCCGGGCGGCAAGGTGGTCAAACCGCTGCTGCGGGAAAGGGCTTGAATGGATCTGACTTTCGACGACGCCACCCTCGCGCTGCAGGCCGAGGTCCGCGAGTTCCTCGCAGCCAGCAGATCCGCGTTTCCGACGGCCTCCTACGACAGCCCGGAAGGGTTCGACCAGCACCGGCGGTGGGACCGCACGCTTTATGACGCCGGCCTCTCGGCGATCACGTGGCCCGGGAAGTACGGCGGCCGGGACGCGACGCTGCTGCAGTGGGTGGTCTACGAGGAGGAGTACTTCCGGGCCGGCGCACCGGCGCGGGCCAGCGCCAACGGGATGTCGCTGCTGGCGCCGACGCTCTTCGCGCAGGGAACCGAGGAGCAACGCGACCGTGTGCTCCCGAAGATGGCCAGCGGCGAGGAGATCTGGGCGCAGGCGTGGTCGGAGCCGGAGTCGGGCAGCGACCTGGCATCGCTGCGATCGACCGCCTCACCGGCCGACGGGGGCTGGCTGCTGAACGGACACAAGATCTGGAGCTCGCGTGCGCCGTTCGGCGACAAGGCATTCGGGCTGTTCCGGTCCGACCCGACCGCTGAGCGGCACCGGGGCCTGACGTATTTCATGTTCGACCTGCAAGCAGCCGGTGTCACCGTTCGTCCGATCGCCCAGCTCGGCGGGGACACCGGGTTCGGTGAGATATTCCTCGACGACGCGTTCGTGCCGGATCACGACGTGATCGGCGAGGTGAACGACGGCTGGCGGGTCGCGATGAGCACGTCGAGCAACGAGCGCGGGATGTCGCTGCGCAGCCCGGCTCGGTTCCTGGCCTCCGCCGAGCGCCTGGCAAGCACGTGGAAAGGCTCCGGCGAGAACGCGTTCGGGGACCAGGTCGCCGACGCGTGGATCAAGGCGCAGTCCTACCGGCTGCACACTTACGGCACCGTCACCAGGCTGGCGGACGGGGGCGAGCTGGGCGCCGAATCGTCGATCACCAAGGTGTTCTGGTCGGATCTCGATGTCGCACTGCACCAGACCGCGCTGGACCTGCAGGGCCCCGACGCCGAGCTCGCCGACCCGTGGGTGGATGGCCTGCTGTTCGCGCTGGGTGGCCCGATTTACGCCGGCACCAACGAGATTCAGCGCAACATCATCGCCGAACGGCTGCTGGGACTGCCCAGGGAGACCAGAACGTGAGATTCGACTGTGAAATTTGATCTGGACGAACAGCAGCGCGACTTCGCCGCCAGCATCGACGCGGCGATGGCCGCCGCGGACCTGCCGACCGCGGTGCGGGCGTGGGCCGACGGCGACACGTCGCCCGGCCGCAAGGTGTGGGCCAGGCTCGCCGACCTCGGGGTCACAGCGCTGGCCGTGCCGGAGCGCTTCGGTGGCCTCGACGCACACCCGGTGGACCTCGTGGTGGCACTCGAGCGGCTCGGGCGATGGTGCGTGCCGGGACCCGTGGCCGAATCCGTCGCTGTCGCACCGGTCCTGCTGGCCGATGACGACCGCCTAGCAGCCCTCGCGGCCGGCGAGCTGATCGCCACGGTCGCCATGCCGCCGACGATGCCGCGGGCCGTCGACTCCGGGGCCGCGGGAGTCACGCTGCTGGCTCGCGACGGCGGCGTCGCCGACGCGACGCCGGGAGCCCCGCACGCGTCGGTGGACCCCAGCCGGACGCTGTACGACGTGACCGTCTGCGGTGACGCGAAGCCGGCCGACCTGGCGCGGGCCTACGAATTCGGCGCGCTGGCCACCGCCGCGCAGCTGGTCGGGGCGGGTCAGGCGCTGCTGACGGCCGCCGTCGACTACGCCAAGCAGCGCACGCAGTTCGGCCGTGCGATCGGCTCCTACCAGGCGATCAAGCACAAGCTGGCCGACGTGCACATCGCAGTCGAGCTGGCCCGCCCGCTGCTCTACGGCGCGGCGCTGTCGCTGGCCGACGGCTCCGCGGACACCGCGCGTGACGTGAGCGCGGCGAAAGTGGCCGCCGCCGACGCGGCCCTGCTGGCGGCCCGCTCGGCGCTGCAGGCCCACGGCGCGATCGGCTTCACCGCCGAATACGACCTGTCGTTGTGGCTGCTGCGGGTGCAGGCCTTGCGATCGGCGTGGGGCGATCCCGCAGCGCACCGCAGAAGGGTGCTGGCGGCGCTATGACCACTGAGCGGGAACTGCTGGCCGAGACCGTTCGGGCGCTGGTCAACAAGCACGCCGGCCCGGCCGCGGTGCGCGAGGCGATGGAATCTGAACGCGGCTACGACGAGTCGCTGTGGAAGATGCTGTGCGAGCAGGTCGGCGCCGCCGCGCTGGTGGTGCCGGAGGAATTCGGCGGCGCCGGGGGCGAGTTGGCCGACGCGGCAACGGTTTTGAGGGAGCTGGGCCGCGGACTTGTGCCCACGCCGTTGCTCGGCACGACGCTGGCGGAGCTCGCGCTGCTGGCCTGCGACGACGTCGACGCCGACACGCTGGCCCGGCTGGCCGAGGGGACCGCGATCGGCACAGTGGTCTTCGATGCCGACTACGTGATCGGCGGTGACGTCGCGGACGTCGTGGTGGGCGTCGAGGAGGGCCAACTCGGCCGCTGGGACAAGTTCAGCGCGCAGCGCGCCGACACGATGGACCCGACGCGCCGGTTGGCGCGGCTGCGGTCGCAGGAGACCACGCCGATCGGCGCCGATCCCGGCCTGGCCGACTGCGCCGCGATCCTGGTGGCCGCCGAGCAGATCGGCGCCGCCGAGCGGTGCCTGGAGCTCACCGTCGACTACACCAAGAGCCGTGTTCAGTTCGGCAGGCCGATCGGCAGCTTCCAGGCGCTGAAGCACCGGATGGCCGACCTGTATGTGGCCGTGTCGGCGGCGCGGGCCGTCGTCGACGACGCGATCGCCGACCCGACGCCGACCGCGGCGGCCCTGGCACGCGTCACGGCCACCGACGCGTTCTGCGCGGTCGCGGCCGAAGGCATTCAGATGCACGGCGGCATCGCGATCACCTGGGAACACGACATGCAGCTTTACTTCAAACGCGCGCACGGCAGCGCACACCTGCTCGGGCCGGCCAGGGACCAGCTGCGTCGGCTCGAGTCCGAAGTGTTGAATAACGAGGCGTGAAGGTAGCCCTGCGGGCCGGTGTCCCGCCGTTCTATGTGATGGACGTGTGGCTGGCGGCCGCCGAACGTCAGCGCACGCACGGCGACCTGGTCAACCTGTCGGCCGGTCAGCCCAGCGCGGGACCGCCCGCCCGGGTGCGGGCGGCCGCGGCGGCCGCCCTCGACGACGATCGGCTGGGCTACACCGTGGCGCTGGGCATCCCGGAGCTGCGCGCGGCGATCGCCCGCGACTACATGGATCGGCACGGCCTGACCGTGGAACCCGACGACGTGGTGCTCACGACCGGCTCGTCGGGCGGCTTTCTGCTGGCGTTTCTGGCGTGCTTCGACGTCGGCGACCGCGTGGCGCTGGCCAGCCCGGGCTATCCGTGCTACCGCAACATCCTCTCGGCGCTGGGCTGCGAGGTCGTCCAGATCCCGTGCGGCCCCGAGACCAGGTTCCAGCCGACCGCTCAGATGCTCGCCGACCTTGATCCCGCGGTGGCCGGTGTCATCGTCGCGAGCCCGGCCAACCCGACCGGAACGGTCATCGGACCCGAAGAACTCGCCGCGATCGCCGCCTGGTGCGCCGAGTGCGGCGTACGGCTGATCAGCGACGAGGTGTACCACGGCCTGGTGTACGAAGGCGCGCCGGCCACCAGCTGCGCCTGGGAGACATCACGAAACGCCGTGGTGGTCAACAGCTTTTCGAAGTACTACGCGATGACGGGCTGGCGGCTCGGCTGGCTCCTGGTGCCGCAGGAGCTGCGGCGCGCGGTGGATTGTCTGACCGGCAACTTCACGATCTGCCCGCCGGCGCTGTCGCAAGCCGCCGCCGTCGCGGCGTTCACCCCGGAGGCGATCGCCGAGGCCGACGCCAGGGTGCGGCACTACGCGGTCAACCGGAAACTGCTGCTCGACGGGCTGCGGTCGATCGGGCTGGACCGCCTGGCGCCGGCCGACGGCGCGTTCTACGTCTACGCCGACGTGTCGGATTTCACGACCGACTCGCTGGCGTTCTGCTCGAAGCTGCTGGCCGACACCGGCGTGGCGATCGCGCCGGGCATCGACTTCGACACCGTGCACGGCGGATCGTTCGTCCGGCTCTCCTTCGCCGGCCCCACGCCGGACGTCGAGGAGGCGCTGCGGCGGATCGAGCCGTGGCTCAACAACCCGCCCGGCTAGCGCAGGGCCCGCTGCGGCACAGGTAGTCGACTACCCCAGTTGATTCCTGAGAACGCCGCCACCGCTGATCTGCCCTAGCATGGCAACCCTCGCCGCGACCGGCGCGGCCGTTTCCGACAGGGGCGACGGGCATGAGGATGGTGTGCCGGGCAGGGATCGACAAGCCCTTTCTGATCACAATCTTCGCGCTGATCGCGGTCGCCTACCTGGCGGCGCTCGCCGATGCCGATTTCGAAGAAATGTACAGCTTCGGGCCGGTACCGTTCGGTTCCGACGTCACCGGCCGGCTCTAAAGCCAGGTGTCCTGGGTGGTCGTCGTGAGGAACGCCTCCAGGTCGTCGCGCCACTGGGCCGGAGTGTTCTTGTCCGGTTCGATACCGGTGTACTCGCCGCGGTAGAACAGCAGCGGCCTCGGCTTGGTCTTGGGCACCTCCGACAGCGACGAGACCGCCCCGAACACAACGTAATGATCGCCACCGTCGTGCACCGAAGAAACGTTGCAGTCTATGTGCGCCAGCGTTCCCGAAATGATCGGCGACCCCAACGGCGAAGGTGTCCAATCGATCTCGGCGAACTTGTCCGGTTCTTTGGAACCGAATCGCGCCGAGACGTCCGCCTGCTTCTCATGCAGGATGTTCACGCAGAACCGGCCGCTGGCCTCGATCGCCTGCCACGAGCGGGACACCTTGGTGGGGCAGAACAGCACCAGCGGCGGCTCAAGCGACAGCGCCGCAAACGACTGGCAGGCGAATCCGACCGGAACGCCGTCGTGCATGGTGGTGATCACCGTGATCCCGGTGCAGAACTGGCCCAACACGTTGCGAAACGTGCGCGGGTCGATCGGCGCCGACGCCATCTCAGCTACTCTTCGCACCGACCGTGAAGTCGTGCCCCCACAGGCTCACCGCCGTGCTCTCCCGGGCGATCCAGTCGTGATCGTCGACTTGGCGCCCCTCGCAACCGAATTCGACGTCGAACCCGCCGGGGGTCTTCATGTAGAACGACAGCATCAGGTCGTTGACGTGGCGACCCAGCGTCGCCGACATCGGCACCTTGCGGCGCAGTGCGCGGTCCAGGCAGAGCCCGACGTCGTCGCTGTCCCGTACCTCGACCATCAGGTGCACGATTCCGCTGGGCGTGGGCGCCGGCATGAACGCCAGGCTGTGGTGGCGGGGGTTACAGCCGAAGAACCGCAGCCACGCCGGCGGGCCGTCGGCCGGGCGGCCGACCAATTGCGGTGGCAGGCGCATCGAGTCGCGCAGCTTGAACCCGAGCACGTCGCGATAGAAGTGCAGCGCCTCGGCGTCGTCGCGAGTGCACAGCACCACGTGGCCCAGGCCCTGCTCGCCCGTGACGAACGTGTGCCCGTACGGGCTCACCACCCGCCGGTGCTCCAACGCGGCACCGTGGAAGACCTCGAGACAGTTTCCCGACGGGTCGGAGAACCGGATCATCTCGTCGACCCTGCGGTCGGCGAGCTCGGCCTGGGTGGCCTCCTTGTACGGCACGCCCTCGACGTCGAGTCTGTCGCGGATCTCTTGCAGGCCTTCGGCGTTCGCGCATTCCCAACCCGCCTCGGTGAGCCGGTCGTGCTCTCCCGGCACGATCACCAGCCGAGCCGGAAAGTCATCCATCCGCAGGTAGAGCGCGCCCTCGGTGCTGCCCCTGCCTTCGACCATCCCGAGCACCTTGAGCCCGTACTCACGCCAGGCGGCCATGTCGGTGGCCTCGATGCGCAGGTATCCCAGCGCCCGAATGCTCATCACGCACCTCCCAGGAAATCGATGGTGAGCCGGTTGAACTCGTCGAACTTCTCCAACTGGGCCCAGTGTCCGCACTGACCGAACACGTGCAGTTGCACGCGCGGAATGGTCTTCAGCGCCACCAGCGCACCGTCAAGTGGGTTCACCCTGTCCTCGCGCCCCCAGATCAGAAGCACCCGCTGCCGCAGCTTGTACGCCTCGCGCCACATCATCCCGAGCTCGAAGTCGGCGCCGGAGAACGACTTCCCCATCGCCCTCGTCGCGGCCAGCGACTCCGGTGTGCTGGCCAACGCGAACCGCTCATCGACGAGCCCGGGCGTGATCAGCTTCTGATCGAAGACCATGATCCGCAGGAATTTCTCCAGGTTCTCCCGGGTGGGTTGGACGGAGAATCTGCCCAGCAGCTTGACGCCCTCGGTCGGATCGGGCGCGAACAGGTTGACGCTGAGTCCGCCGGGACCCATCAGTACCAGCCTGCCCGCCAGGTCCGGATAGTCCAGCGCGAACCTCACCGCGGTGCCGCCGCCGAGCGAGTTGCCGACCAACGCCGTGCGCGCAAGCCCCAGCCGATCGAAGAGCCCCTTCAGAGCCGTTGCGCTGTAACGGTTGTACTGCTCGTGCTCGGTGTGCTTGTCGGAAAGGCCGTAGCCGGGCTGGTCGACGGCCAACACGTGGAAGCGCCGCGCCAGCACCGCGATGTTGCGCGAGAAGTTCGACCAGCTGGACGCCCCGGGCCCGCCGCCGTGCAGCAGCACGACCGTCTGGTCGTTGCCGACACCAGCCTCGTGGTAGTGCAGCCGCACGGCCACATCGCCGCTGCGAACCTCCGCGTACCGCGAGGTCGACTCGAACGTCAGCTCGTCGGTAGCCGTCATCAGACCATGGTGTCGCCGGGAGGCAACCCGAACTCGTTATTTCCGAAAATCAGGTACGCGCGCTCGGGATCGTTGGCGGCGTGCACCCGTCCGGCGTGCGCGTCGCGCCAGAAGCGTTGAATGGGTGCGCTGTTAGCCAGCGCGGTGGCGCCGGACGCCTCGAACAGCCGGTCAATCGACGCGATCGCTCGGCCGGTGGCGCGGACCTGGTCGCGGCGGGCGCGTGCCCGCAGCTCGAACGGGATGTCCTGGCCCGCGGACAGCAGCGCGTACTCGTCGGCGACATTGCCGATCAGCTGTCGCCACGCCGCGTCGATGTCGCTGGCGGCCTCGGCGATGCGGACCTTGGCGAACGGATCGTCCTTCGACTTCTCCCCGGCAAACGCGGCGCGCACCCGCTTGCCCTGATGCTCGACGTGCGCGTCGTAGGCGCCGTACGCCATGCCGACGATCGGAGCGGTGATCGTCGTGGGGTGCACCGTGCCCCACGGCATCTTGTACACCGGCGCGGTGTTGGTCCGCAGGCCCCCCGCGGTGCGGTCGTTCATCGACTTGTAGGACAGGAACCGGTGCCGCGGCACGAACACGTCCTTGACGATCAACGTGTTGCTGCCGGTGCCGCGCAACCCGACGACGTGCCACACGTCATCGATCTCGTAGTCGGACCGGGGGATCAGGAAGCTGCCGAAGTCCACCGGCCTGCCGTCCTTGATCACCGGGCCGCCGACGAACGTCCACGTCGCGTGCTCGCAACCCGACGACCAGTTCCACGAACCGTTCACCAGGTAGCCACCGTCGACCACCGTCCCCGCGCCCATCGGGGCGTACGACGAGGAGATCCGGACGTCGGTGTCTTCGCCCCAGACCTCCTCCTGGGCTTGCTGGTCGAACAGCGCGAGGTGCCAGTTGTGCACACCGATGATCGAGCTCACCCAGCCGGTCGAGCCGCAGGCGCCGGCCAGCCGCCGCACGGCCTCGTAGAACAGGGCGGGCTCGCACTGGAGTCCGCCCCACTGCTCGGGCTGGAGCAGCCGGAAGAATCCGACCTGCTGCAGCTCGCTGACCGTGGCGTCCGGCAACCGCCGCAGGTCCTCGGTCTCCTGGGCGCGCTGCCGCAGCTTCGGAAGAAGCTCGTCGATCGCGGCTAAGACAGACTGGGCGTCGCGCTGTTGAATGGACGTCACGTGGATCCCTTTCGAGGTGTTGGGGACTCAGTCGCAAGATTAGAACACGTTACGATTTAAGTCGAGCAGCGCATTCCTACAGCCTCTAGACCTGCGGAAGTGTATTTCTGTAACCTGTTCTAGTTATCCCCGGAAGGAGAGTCGTGACCGACGAGCCGCTCGGCAGCCATGTGCTCGAGCTCCAGCTCGCCGACGTCGTCGCCGAGACGGACGACGCGCGTTCGCTGGTCTTCAAGGTGCCCGACGGCGCCGACATCCCGCCCCAGCGACTGAAGTATGCGCCAGGCCAGTTCCTGACGCTGCGCATCCCGAGCGACCGCACCGGATCGGTGGCGCGCTGCTACTCGCTGTGCAGCTCGCCGTTCAGCGACGACGCGCTCACCGTCACCGTGAAGCGGACCGACGGTGGCTACGCGTCGAATTGGCTGTGCGACCACGCGCATCCCGGCATGAGGCTGCAGGTACTCGCCCCGTCGGGCACCTTCGTGCCGCCGACGCTCGACGCGGATTTCTTGCTGGTGGCCGCCGGCAGCGGCATCACGCCGATGATGTCGATCTGCAAGTCGGCGCTGGTCGAAGGCGGCGGCAAGGTGGTGCTGGTCTACGCCAACCGTGACGAGGGCTCGGTGATCTTCGGCGGGACGCTGCGTGACCTGGCAGCCAAGTATCCCGACCGGTTGAGCGTCGTGCACTGGCTGGAATCCGTGCAGGGCCTGCCGACCGCCGCGGCGCTGGCCGGCCTGATGGCACCGTATGCGGGCCACGACGCGTACATCTGCGGACCGGGACCGTTCATGGAGGCCGCGGAGTCTGCGCTGGGCAGCATCGGCGTGCCGAGGGAGCGGGTGCACATCGAGGTGTTCCGGTCACTGGACTCCGACCCGTTCGCCGCCGTCGTCATCGAGGCGGACGACAGCGACGAGCCGCCGGCCACGGCGATCGTCGAACTCGACGGCCAGAGGTACGAGATCAGTTGGCCGCGCAACGCGAAGCTGCTCGACGTGTTGCTGGAAAAAGGCCTCGACGCGCCGTTCTCCTGCCGGGAGGGACACTGCGGGGCCTGCGCCGTGCTGAAGCGCAGCGGCGAAGTCGAGATGGAGGTCAACGACGTGCTGGAGCAGTCGGACCTCGACGAGGGTTTGATCCTGGGCTGCCAGTCCCGGCCGCGGTCGGATTCCGTGGAAGTGACCTACGACGAGTAGCGACGCAGATACCATGTCGCGCACCGCTGCCGGATGTCGCCGGCCAGGCCGCTCCAGAGGGGGAGCAACGATGAAGCGCGTGGCCACGGTGTCCGCGACGATGCTGCTCGCGGGTCTGCTGACCCCGGCTGCCGTGGCCGCGGCGGCCAGCAACAACGGCGACACCTCCTTCCCGCTCCCGGACGGCACTGCGCTGGAGATGCATGTGACCGCGAACTGCGTCACGGCCGACAAGCAGTGTTACTTCACCACGCAGGCCGACCGGAACGGTGCCGACGGGCTCCAGGGCTTCCCCGACGACCTGTGGTCTCGTCAGACCACGACCATCCGGTCCTCGAACCAGCTGAACAATCTCGAGACGCAAGTCGTCGCCGCCAACACCCGGGTGTTCAAGGAAATGGGCAAGCGCGAGATCACCACGATCTATTTCGGCGGCGGCCCGCCGGACAAGTACCGCGTCACCGGTCAGACCCAACCCACGGACTGGCAGACCGGCCTGCCGATGCTCAACGCGGACTACATCGTCTGCGCCCAGATCCAGGTGGTCTACAGCGGAGTGAACATCACCTCGCCGAGCACCTGCGCGCAGACGACGTTCTCATAGCGGCGACCTGTTACGACCGGGGCAGGCCCAGCAGCCGCTCGGCGGCCAGCGTCAGCAGGATCTGCTCAGTGCCCCCGGCGATCGAAAGACACCGGTAATTCAGGAAGTTGCTGACGGCCTCGTTCGCGAGGACGCCGCCGTCGGCGCTGTGGTCCATCACCGCCTCGACCACCGCCTGGCGGTAGCGCACCCCGAGCAGTTTTCGCACGCTGGACTGCGGGCCGGGATCGTTTCCGCCGACGGCGATTTGAGCGATCCTCTGGTCGAGCAGCGTGCCGGCCTGCGCCTCGGCGACCAACGCACCGATGCGGGCCTGCTCCGCCACGTCGACTCCGGTGCCGGCGACCAGCTCGAGCAGCGCTTCCATCTCGAAGCCGAGCGCGCCACCGTGTGCCATCGCAACCCGCTCGTTGGCCAGCGTGGTGCGAGCCAACCGCCAGCCCTCACCGGGATCGCCGACGACGAGCTCATCGGGAACGAACACGTCATCGAGAAACACCTCGTTGAACAACGCTTTTCCGGTGATGTCGCGCAGCGGCCGGATGTCCACTCCGGGCGACTTCATGTCGACGAGGAAGTATGTGATGCCTTTGTGCTTGGGGACGGCCGGATCGGTGCGGGCGAGGCAGACGCCCCAGTCGGCCTGCCGGGCAGCCGAGGTCCACACCTTCTGCCCGGTGAGGGTCCAGCCGCCGGATTTCTTGACCGCCTTGGTCCGCAGCGACGCGAGGTCCGAGCCCGCGCCTGGTTCGCTGAAGAGCTGGCACCACCGGATTTCGCCGCGCAACGTGGGCGGCAGGAAACGCTCGATTTGTTCCGGCGTCCCGCGCTGCAGGATCGTCGGCGCCGCCCACCAGCCGATCGACAGATCCGGCCGCTGCACACCCGCGGCGGCCAGTTCCTGGTCGATGACCAGCTGCTGAGCCGGCGACGCACCGCGACCGTACGGTGGCGGCCAGTGCGGGGCCTGCAGGCCCGCGTCGGCCAGCGCGACCTGCCGCTGTGAGTGCGGCAGCCCGGCGATCTTCGCGACGGTCGCGGCGATCTCGGTGCGCTGGTCCGCGTCCATGCTGACGTCGACGTGCAACTCACGCCGCACGCCGCGCAGGGTCAGCTCAAGCGCCCGCCGCTGCCAGCGCGCCGCCCCGCCGAGGAGCTGCCGGATCGCGTAGGCCCGCCGCAGGTAGAGATGGGCGTCGTGGTCCCAGGTGAAGCCGATGCCGCCGAGCACCTGAATGCAGTCCCTGGCATTGGCCACCGCGGCGTCGATACCGATCGCGGCCGCGACCGCGGCCGCGATCGACAGCTGCCGGTCGTCGCCGTCCGCGGCGGCCCGCGCGGCGTCCGTTGCGGCGGCGCTGATCTGCTCGGACCGGCACAGCATGTTGGCGCAAATGTGTTTGACGGCCTGGAAACTGCCGATCGGCTTGCCGAACTGCTCGCGAACCTTCGCGTAGGCGGTTGCCGTGTTCAGCGCCCAGCGCGCCACGCCCGCGGCTTCGGCCGCCACCAACGTGGCCCAGAGGTCTTCGGCACGGTCGGCGGGCACGGTCAACGCCGGCGCACTGGCGGAGTCCAGTGTCACCCGCGCCATCGGACGGGAGAAGTCCGTGGGCAACAGCGGCTCGACGCTCACCCCGTCCTGATCGGTGTCGATCAGCAGCCACGTGCCGTCGGCGCACGCGATCAGGTACTCCCCCGGCTTCACCCCCACGGCCAGCGGCACCACCCCGGAAACACGTTGCGACGACGCCTGATACACCAGGTCCGCAGCGACGGCCAGACCGGCGCTGCGATGGCCCGCCGTCAACTGCTCCAGGGCTTGCTCCAGCGCCGCGGAGCCCCCGCCGGGCGAGCCGAGCAGCAGCGTGCCCAACGCCGTCGTGGCAACGGGCCCGGGCACCAGCGCGTACGCCGCCTCGTCGAGCATCGCGCACAGATCGTCGATGCGGCCGCCTGCGCCGCCGCGCGACTCGGGGACCGCCACCCCGAACAGGCCCAGGTCGGCCGCGCCCCGGAACGGCTTCTGCCACGCGTCGAGCTCGCCCTGCTCGATCGCCCGGATGGCGGCGATCGTGCCCGAGCTCGTCGCCCAGGACCGCACGAGCTCCCGCGCGGCAGACTGCTCGTCGGTCATCGTCGCTGACACCGTCGCCTCCTAACGCCTAGGGGAAAAGGCACCTGCAGCTTACTAGAACGTGTTCTAATGGGGAGTGTGCCCGTCGTCCGGGCGGCGCGCATCACAGCAGGACACGTCCAGTACCGGACCGTGCGGAGGTGAGCAATTTCCGTCCGGCGTGCGTATCGTTTCGGGGAGGACGATGAAGAGAAGGAGTCGTTCGCAGCATGTCGACGCCAGCGCAGGCCAGTTCCGGTTCGACGCCTGAACCCCGCCAACCGCGGGTGCTGACGGTGGCCGCGCTGGCCGAGTCCGAACTCGGCTCCGAGGCTCAGCGGGAGCGCCGCAAGCGCATCCTCGACGCCACCTTGGCTATCGCCTCTAAGGGGGGCTACGAGGCGGTTCAGATGCGCGCGGTCGCCGAACGGGCCGACGTGGCGGTCGGGACGCTGTACCGCTACTTCCCGTCCAAGGTGCACCTGCTGGTGTCCGCGCTGGGGCGCGAATTCGAGCGGATCGAAGCCAAGACGGACCGGACCGCGATGGCGGGAACGCCATATGAGCGCCTGCACCAGATGATCGGTCGCCTGAACCGCGCGATGCAGCGCAACCCGCTGCTGACCGAGGCGATGACGCGGGCATTCGTGTTCGCCGACGCTTCCGCGGCGGGTGAGGTTGATCACGTCGGCAAGTTGATGGACACCATGTTCGCCAGGGCGATGAGCGACGGCGAACCGACCGAGGACCAGTACCACATCGCACGGGTAATCTCGGATGTCTGGCTGTCGAACCTGCTCGCCTGGCTTACCCGCCGTGCTTCGGCGACCGACGTCAGCAAGCGGCTGGACCTCGCCGTTCGGCTTCTGATCGGGGACGAGGAGCACCCCAAGATCTGAGGCGGCCAACCAGATCAATTGACGCTGGGGGTATTACCGAGCAACAGCGGCGGTAGAACTTCC
>Ga0209040_10000875_pt1 | contig 23482 bp, 20 predicted proteins | sample BogFormECP12_OM3_FD_188240 | JGI IMG/M metagenome (GOLD analysis project Ga0209040, IMG submission 188240) | Bog forest soil microbial communities from Calvert Island, British Columbia, Canada - ECP12_OM3 (SPAdes) (version 2) | ecosystem: Environmental > Aquatic > Freshwater > Wetlands > Bog ... | reverse complement strand
CCATCGACCGCGCCCTCCAGTTCATCGCATCAGAGGACATCTTCTGGGCAGCCGGTTAGTCGTGGCCCCACCCGAAAAATGCGGAAAGTCGAGCTGATGCCCTGGAAGGTGGCGGTCGAGATGAACAAGGTGCTCAGGCCAGGCGGCCACGCCTTCATTCACACACACCAAACGGCGGGCTTGCACGACGTGCCATGGGATTTCATGAGGTTCTCACAAGATTGTTGGCCGAGTATGTTCAATCGTTTCACGGGTTTCGAGATCGTTCGGACAGGTATGTCAGGTTTCACCTATACCGTACCACGTGAGTTTACTCCGCGTCACCTCGGCTTCGAGACGTGGGGCGGTTTTGAAGGCTCTACCGTAATCGTCAAGAAGACCGGTAGCAGCGAGGTGGATTGGCCGGTTCCACTCGAAACGGTTCTGGATACGAACTACCCTGACGATCCCAGCTAAGAGCGCGGCACCACCCTGTTGCGTGGATCTCCTGTGGGTGTGCTGGGTAGGGTGGAGGGGTCCTCCCGCCTAAACGTCGCGGCCGCTGGTCAGCGTTGCATCCGGGAGGCCTCGGTGGGCAACGAGGTCGGGGGCCTTCAACCCCACATGGTGGAGTCTTGTCCGTGTAAGTCTCGGGCGACGGTGCAGAAATCTTGAGTCTTGTTCCCAGACCTGTATCGGCCGGGTTGTGATCGCACTGATTCCGGTGCCGTCATGGTCCGCGCAGGCGGACCATCCACGCCTTTGCCGTCCTCGCGAAAGACAGGCGACGTAGCCGGACGAGTCATCCTGCTGCACCGCTACCGGCGCCGAAGGCGGCGTTCCTTCGGCAGCAAAAGCCAACGGACGCCACCACAACAAGGCGGTAGCCACCAGAATGACGAAGCAGCCAAACCTGAACTCGCTCATGCAACACCCAAGCCCCGTCTTGTGGCTGCACCACAGGCTCCTTTCCATACCAGCGCATCCAGGGGTCTGCCTCACGAACGGGGCGGCGCCCGCCGCCACGCTCGGCATTCGCCAGCCGCACCAGAAAAAAAACCTTTACTAGGCCTGCGATCCTAGGATATCAGCCCGACCCAGGAACCTCTGGAAAGGGAGGAACGACGCCGTGCTTCGCTTTCTCCCGACCTCGCTCCAGAGGCTCTACCGCCGGCTCATCGAGGCCGTCCCCTACGCCCGCAAGACGCGCCCCCGTCCGCTGCCGCCGGACGACGAGGCGCCAGGCTCCGGCCAGGCGCGCCACTACCGGCTGGAGATCGCCTACGACGCCTTCTGCGAGCACCGCCCGCCGCCGAAGCAGCTGTTCCGCGCTAATCCGTGGCGCCGCGACCTCACCTCGTGGTGCGACAACAGGCCGACCGCCTGGACCGGCCGCCGCAAGCCCCGCTGCCACCACTGCGAACGGGCCCACGCCCACTACCTCGCCGCCTGCCGGGGCGACTGGAAGGCCGAGGTCGCGCTCTTCAAGCTCGCCCGCCGGGGTGCCGTGCGACTGCTCGCCGAGCGCCGCCAATATCGCGAGCAGCGACGGCAGTTCTGGGCCCGCCACCGCGAACACGTCGCCCGCAACGGCCCCGAACCGATGCCGCCGCAGTTCGAGCCCGAGCTGTGGCCGATGATCGCCCATCGCGGCTCGGTCGAATCCTGGCACCACCGCGACCGCCGCGAGGTCGAGCGCGACCTCGTGCGCGCCCACGCCCGCCATCTCCGCCGCGAGACCCAGCGCCGCCGCGAGCGCCTGCGCGACCTCGAAGCCGACGAACCCGTAGGGCGCAAAAGCGCGCAGCGCGCGTCGGACCATCCTGACGTCGCCGACGCCACTCCAGCGCCCCCGCCCCAGGGTCGTCATTGCGAGGACCTCAGCGCAGCCGGGGTCCGTGGCAATCCAGGGCCGCGTGACAAGCGTCCGCGACGCGGCCCTGGATCGCCACGCCGCCAATCGGCGGCTCGCGATGACGACGTTCGCGAGACCAGGCTATCGGAGCCGACGGCCGATGCCGCGCCTCAACCCGATCCGTCCTGCGACGCAGACGGTGTGCACGGCATCGCGCTGGCGGAGCCAACGGACAACCCCACACCACCCACCGCGACGCCTCCGGCCACCGAGGGCGACAAACCGGCATCCCAGCGCGTCTCGCGGCGTCCGCCGAAACCGGACGACATCAAAATCGGCGCCGCGCGGCCCTGCAGACCCCCACCCGCGAAGCGACGCCCGTCGCCGCCTTCCGACCCCTGTTCAGGCGGCGACCGCCATCGGCGCGGGGATCAGCGGGCTGGCGGCGTCGAACCGCTCGCCGGCCCGCAGCGCGAACACCGGCACGATCATCTGCGGCGCGGCCACCCGGGCGCCGCTGTTGTCGCGCAGCTCGAACCGGCCATCGAGCACCTCGAGCACCGAGACGTCCGCCTCGCGTCCGGGCAGCAGCGTGCCGATCGTGTCGCTCATCCGCAGCATCCTTGCCGGATTCGCGGTGACGGTGGCGACGATCTCGGGCAATGCCATCCCCAAGGTCAGCAACTCGGTCATGGCGTGCGTCAGGTTGAACGGAGCGACGCCGAAGAACGGGTTGCGGGCGCGCTCGCCGCCGTCGGCCGCGTCGGGCACCCGCACGTTGTAGCCGTGCATGTCGGCGCCCAGCGTGAACGGCGCGATGCCGGCGGCAAGCACCTTGCGCGCCATGTCGAAGCTGAAATGCGAGCCGTGGCCGACATCGACGGTCACCCCGCGAGCGAGCGCCTCCCACACCACCGGATGCACCTCGCCGGTTTCGCTCGAGATGAAACCGCCGGGATGCCGGGTGAAGGGGTGCGCGAGCACGTCGCCCTCGTCCATCAGCGGGATCAGCGTGCGCACGACCTCGTCGGCGTCGACCTCCGCGTCGTCCTTGGTCGGCCAGAGCTGGCCGAGATGGATGTACAGCGGCAGCCCGGCCTCGCGCGCCATCCGCTTGCCGAGCTTGATGACCTCCAACCCCCAGCGCGACACGCCGCCGGTCTCCGCGTGCGCCTTGATGCCGCGCACGATGTCGGCGTTCTCCCGCGCCGCCTTCACCGTGTGCTCGACATTGACCTGCCCGGGCCCGTACAGCTCCGGATACAGGTGTCCTTCGAGCCCGCCGACCAGATAGGCGGAGATGAAGCACACGACGCGGGTCCTGGACGGCTGCACGATGTAGCGGCGGAAGCCGGGGATGGTCATGCAGCTCGGCCCGCCCTGGTCGACGACGGTGGTGACGCAAGACTGCACGCCCACCATGTCCGGATCGAGGCCGAACTTGCCGGTGACGCCCTGATAGACATGCGCGTGCGTGTCGATCATGCCGGGCAGAACGAGCTTGCCTGTCACATCGACGACGCGAGTCGCCTCGGCGGGAATGGCGGGCTCGACGGCCAGGATACGGCCGCCGCCGATCGCGACGTCGAACATTCCGTCCCGCGAGGCGGCCGGGTCGATCACGCGCCCGCCGCGCAGCAGAAGGTCGATGTGTCCGTCCATCTTGCGGCTCCCTGGATACGAGACGGCACGTAGGGCCGTGCGGTAGCCGAGCAAGTGGCGTACCGCTTGCTGGCCCCACCGCTTGCTGACCATGCCGATCGTCAGCATACACGCGATCGGACGGCGAGCGAGGGCGGCGTGGACGGACAGGGCATCGGGCGTTCGGTTCCGCGCAAGGAGGACGATCGCTACCTGCGCGGCCGTGGCGTGTTCGTCGCCGACATCCGGCTGGCCGGCATGCAGGAACTTGCCTTCGTGCGCAGCCCGGTCGCCCACGCGCGCATCCGCGCGATCCGCAAGCCGGACGGCTTGGTGTTCACGGCCGCCGATCTGGCCGGCGTCTCGCCGATCGTCGCGGTCAGTGCGTTGCCCGGCTTCAAGCCGTCGCAACAGCCGGTGCTCGCGCAGGACAAGGTGCGCCATGTCGGCGAGCCCATCGCCGTCTGCATCGCCCCGACCCGCGCCGAGGCCGAGGACCTCGCCGCCGCGGTCGAAGTGGACTTCGACGAACTGCCGGCAGTCACCGACATGTTGCACGCCCGCGCGCCCGACACGGCTTTGGTGCACGAGTCCTGGGGCGACAACATCGTGCTGGAAACCCGCGTCGAGGGCGACATCTCGGCCGTGCGCGACACCGCCCCGATCGTCGTCCGCCGCACGCTGCGCACCGCGCGGCAATGCATGTCGCCGCTGGAAGGCCGCGGCTGCGTCGCCGAGTGGGACAGCCGGGTCGACCAACTCGTGCTGCATACCTCGACGCAGATCCCGCACGTCGTGCGCACCGGCCTGGCCGGCTGCCTCGGCCTGCCGGAGGAGCAGGTCCGCATCGTCGCGCCCGATGTCGGCGGCGGCTTCGGCTACAAGGGCATCCTGCTGGCCGAGGAAGTCTGTGCGGCATGGCTCGCGCGCCGCCTCGGCCGGCCGATGCGCTGGATCGAGGACCGGCGCGAGCAGCTCACCGCCAACGCCAACTGCCGCGAGCACCACTACGACATCGCCGCTATGCCGATGCCGACGGAACCCTGCGCGCGATCGACTGCGAGGCGACGGTCGATGCCGGCGCGTATTCGCTGTACCCGTTCTCCGCCTGCCTCGAAGCCGCGCAGGTCGCGAGCATCCTGCCCGGCCCGTACCGGTTCGACGCGTATCGCTGCATCACCTGGTCGGTCGCCACCAACAAGCCCGGCATCCTGCCCTATCGCGGCGTGGCCCGCGCCGGCGTGTGCTACGCGATGGAAACCGTCATCGACGGCATCGCGCACGAGGCCGGTCTCGAACCGCACGAGGTGCGCCTGCGCAACCTCATTCCACCCGAGGCGATGCCGTTCGACAACATCACCAGCAAGCATTTCGACAGCGGCGACTACCCCGAATGCCTGCGCCGCGCCGTCGCCGCGATCGACATCCCCAGCGTGCGTGTGCGCCAGGCCGCGCGCCGCGACGGCGATGCATATATCGGCGTGGGCCTGTCGATCTTCTGCGAACAGGCCGCGCACGGCACCTCGGTCTATGCCGGCTGGGGCATCCCGATGGTGCCGGGTTTCGAGCAGGCGGTCGCGCGCCTGACGCCCGACGGCGGCCTGGAACTGCGCGTCGGCATCCAGTCGCACGGCCAGGGCCTGGAGACCACGCTGGCGCAGGTCGCGCATGAGGCGCTCGGCATCCCGCTCGACCGCATCCGCGTCGTCCACGGCGACACTGCGCTGACGCCGTATTCGACCGGCACCTGGGGGTCGCGCTGCATGGTGATGGCGGGCGGCGCGGTGGCGCGCGCGTGCCAGGGCCTCGGTGAACGCATCGCGGCCATCGGCGCGCACCTGCTGCAGGCGCCCGTCGATTCCGTGCGCGTCGGCAACGGCGTCGTCGCAACAGGCGTGGCCAGCGTGCGGATCGAGGACGTCGCGCGCACATGGTATCGCCGCCCGCAGGACCTGCCGCAAGACGTCGCGCCAGGCGGCCTGGAGGTCACCGCCGGCTACAAGCCAGCGCGGGACAGCGGCACGTTCAGCTACGCCGCGCACGCCGCAATTGTCAGCGTCGATCCGGACCTCGGCGACGTCGCCATCCTCGACTACGCGCTCTGCGAGGACGGCGGCACGCTCATCAACCCGATGATCGTCGACGGCCAGGTGATCGGCGGCACCGCGCAGGGCATCGGCACCGCGCTGTACGAGGAGATGCCGTTCGACGCCAACGGCCAGCCGCTCGCCTCCACGCTCGCCGACTACACGCTGCCTGGTGCCACCGAGGTGCCGATGCTGCGCATCGACCACATGGCCACACCGTCGCCCTACACCGAGTTCGGCCAGAAAGGCCTGGGCGAGGGCGGCGCGATCGGTCCGCCCGCGGCCGTCGCCAACGCGGTGAACGACGCGCTGCGCCCGCTGGGCGTGCGGATCGACGCGCTGCCGATCACGCCGCGGCGGATCGTCGCGGCCGTGCGCGCGAGAGCACCGTGAAACCCGCCGCCTTCGACCTCGCCCGCCCGGCCACCCTCGCCGAGGCGTCCGCACTGCTGGCATCGCGGGACGGCGCCCGCGTGCTGGCCGGCGGCCAGTCGCTCGGCCCGATGCTGAACCTGCGCGTCGCCGCACCCGGCCTGCTGGTCTCGATCGCGCGCCTGCCCGAACTCGTCGGCGCCGAGGAAACCGCCGATGCGGTCACCATCGGCGCCGCCGTCACCCACGCCGCCATCGCCGACGGCCGCACGCCGGACATCGGCAACTTCGTGTTGTCGAGCATCGCCGAACGCATCGCCTATCGCGCGGTGCGCAACCGCGGCACGTTCGGCGGCAGCGTGTGTCACGCCGATCCTGCCGCTGACTGGCCGTGCACGCTGACCGCGCTCGGCGCCGTGATGCTGACCTGGCACCCCGACGGCGCGCGCGCGATTCCCGCCGAGCAGTTCATCACCGGCCCGTTCACCAGCGCATTGCGGCCGGGCGAAATCCTGCGCGCCGTGCGCATCCCCAAGCTGTCCCCAACCGCGCGCTGGGGTTACTACAAGGCGTGCCGCAAGCCCGGCGAGTTCGCCCACGCGATGGCCGCCGTGCTGGATGACCCGGACAACGGCGTGCGCCGCATCGCGATCGGCGCCACCGGCACGCGGCCGCTGCTGTTGCACGACCCGGCGCACGCCGCGGCAGCGCTCGCCGGCACCGGCCTCGATGACATCGCCATCCACATGCAGGCCGTCGCGCTGCGCCGCGCGCTGGCGCTGGCGGCCGCCTGATGCGCGTCGCCCTGACAGTCAACGGATCGGCGGTCACCGCCGACGTCGAGCCCCGCGTCCATCTCGCCGACTTCCTGCGCGACCATCTGCTGCTCACCGGCACGCGTCTCGGCTGCGAGCACGGCGTGTGCGGCGCCTGCACGCTGCTGCTCGACGACGAGCCGGTGCGGGCCTGCATCACGCTCGCCGCCGAGTGCGACGGCCGTCCCGTTCGCACGATCGAAGGCCTGGACGACGACCCGCTCGCCGAGAGCCTGCGCGCCGCCTTCACGGCCGAGCACGCGCTGCAATGCGGCTACTGCACGCCGGGGATGATCGTCACCGCCCGCGACATCGTCCGCCGCCTGCCCGGCGCCGACGAGGACCGCATCCGCCTGGAGCTGGCCGGCAATCTGTGCCGCTGCACCGGCTACAACGGCATCGTCCGCGCCATCTCCCGCGTCCTCCGCGATGCGCCGCTGATGGACCGCGCCGCCGCTGCTCCGATCGCCGCCTGCGCGTTCGGCGACGCGGCGATCGTCACGGATGCAACCGTAGCAAGTCCGCCCAGTCCGTTGTCCGCGCCGGCCGGCAACGCGATCGACCTGCGCATTCCGCTGGCGCTGCCCGCCGCAACCGTGTGGCAGGCGATGCAGGACCCCACGCTTGTTGCCGGCTGCGTCCCTGGCGCATCGCTGACCTCGCGGAACGGCGACGCGATCGCCGGCACGCTGCTCGCCGCCTTCGGCCCGATCAAGGCCCGCTTCGCCGGTACCGGCACCATCGCCTTCGCGCCCGATCGCCAGTCCGGGCGACTCACGGGCGAGGGCAGGGACCGCATCACCGGCACGCGGCTGCGCGCCCAGGCCGCGTTCGACGTGCAGGCCGATGGGGCCGACGCAAGCGTGATCGGCATCTCCGTCACCTACGCGCTCAGCGGCGCATTGGCGCAGTTCGGCCGGGGCCCGCTGGTGCGCGCGGCGGCTGCCGAGATCGCCGCAACGTTCGGCCGTCAACTCGAGGCGCGTCTGCGCGGCGCGCCGCCAGCGGCTCCGCAACCCATGCGCGCAGGTGCGCTGTTGTGGCACGCTGTGTTGCGGTGGCTGCATCAGCTGCTGTCCCGTTTCCGATGAAACGGGCGCTCGTTCAGCCGCGTGCCGTCTCGGTCAGAGTAACCGGCAAGGCGCCTGCCAACGGTGCCAGTTCCTCCGCGCCCAGGTCGCGCACGATCAACACCAGGAAGTCCGCCTCGCCCTGGTACCCCGCAAACGAACGAGGCGGACTGAACAGCGTGCCGACGCTCTGCACGAGCACCGGCGCCCCGGCATCCGTCACGCCGACCACGCCCTTCACCCGCAACAGACGGTCGCCGCAGAATCCCGCGAGACCGTCGAGGAACGCCGCCAGATCGTCCCACCGCACCGGCGCCGAGAAACGGACGAGCAACACGCGGATGCGCGGATGTGCGGCACCTTCTGCCAGCGCGGTCGCGACCAGGCTGCGCGGCTTCGCACCGTTCAGCTCGAAGGCCGTCCGCACCGCCGCCGTGCGGTCCGCTTCGTCGATCAGCGTCGCCAGCGGATTGACGCCTGTCGCGGCCGCGCGTGCGTCGGCGCGCCCGGCCTCATCCACCGCATCCAGCTTGGTCAGCACGATCGTCTGCGCACCGGCCCACTGCGCCGCCGCTTCCTCGAACTCCGCCACCGCCGTCCCGCGCGTGCAATCGAACGTGGAAACGACCGCGATGCGCATCCGCAGCGGTGCCAACGCGGCGAGCGAACGCAGGATCGGCCCCGGCTTCGACACCCCGCTGGTCTCCAGCACCACGCGCGACGGCGGCGGCAGGCCCGCCTGCGCCCGCACCGCCAGCAGCCGCTCGACCGCGCGCTCCAGATCGCCGCCGGTCATGCAGCAGATGCAGCCGTTGCTCAGCAGCGTCACCGGAATGCCGCCGTCCTCGGCGATGATCGCGCCATCCAGGCCGATCGCGCCCACTTCGTTGACGATCACTGCCGTATCCGCGGCCTCCGGCAATGCCAGGAAGTCGCGCAGCAGCGTCGTCTTGCCGCTGCCCAGGAAGCCGGTCAGGACGATGAAATCGGTCAGTGCGGCCGCCCCTCCGGCCGCGCGCCCGGGTCCTCCGCATGACTGCGCGCCACCATCTCGCGCACGTCGGCGAGCAGCTCGCCCACGTTGTAGATCACGCCGCCCTTGATCGTGGTGCACAGCGCGCGGTGCCACTCGGTCTTGCGGGTCTCGTCATTCAGCCGCATCGCGCCGGTGCCGTACAGCAGCTTGAAATCCGCCAGCGGGTTGTGATCCAGCACCAGCAGGTCCGCCGCCTTGCCCACCTCGACGCTGCCGATCTCGTCCGCCATCCCCACGAGCTCGGCTGCCTGCGACGTCGCCGCGCGGATCACCTCCAGCGGATGGAACCCGGCTTCCTGCAGCAGCTCCAGCTCGCGGATGTAGCCGAAGCCGAACAGCTGGAAGATGAAGCCGGAATCGCTGCCGGTGCATACGCGCCCGCCGCGGTTCTTGTAGTCGTTGATGAACCGCATCCAGAGCCGGTAGTTCTCCTTCCACTCGATCTCGTTCGTCGTCGACCAGCGGAACCAGAACGAGCCGTGCGCCGTGCGGTTCGGCTGGAAGAATTCCCAGCTCGACTTCCACGCATAGTCGTGCTGCCAGTCGGCCTGCCGGGCACGCATCTGGTCGCGCGTGGCGTCGTAGATGGAGAACGTCGGCACGAAGGTGAAATCGAGCGCGAGGAACTTCTCCAGCACCTCGTTCCACTTCGCACTTCCCGGCGGCGCGGCCTGGCGGAACATCTGGCCGGCGTGGGCGAAGCGGAAATACTCGTCGCCATAGTCGTAGTCGGCCGGAAATTGCTGCACCACGCGATCCTCGAACAGCGCCTCCGGCAGTCCGTAGTAGTGCTCGGCGCTCGTCAGGCCCCACTCGGCCGAGGTCAGCGCATTCATGCGGGTCACCGCCATCTGCGCGTGGTGGCAGCCCGAGCGCAGGCCGAGCGCGCGGCACTCCTCCAGCGCCGCGCGCATCAGTGCGGGCGGCGCGCCGAAGAACTTGATGCCGGCGGCGCCGCGCTCCTTCACCCGCCGCAGCCAGGCGCGCACCTGCTCCGGCGTGTGCAACGTCTTCAGGATATCGTTGACGACGGGCAGATAGACGTACGGCAGCAGCCGGGGTGCGGCGATCTCGTTCGCTTCCGACGCCGCGCGCTGCTGCAGCATCCACCCCAGCCCGTTGAACGAGCCCATGTCCCGCGCCGTCGTCACACCATGCGCGAGCCACAGCTTGTAGACGTAGTCGACCGGCGGCACCCAGCCGTGCTTCCAGTGATACGGCACGCCGGCATGCGCATGACAGTCGATGAAGCCGGGCGCGACATACTTCGCGGAGCAATCGATCTCATGATCGCCCCCTTCCGGCCGCCGCGAAGCCTCGATCGGCACTTTCGGCACGCCGACCTTCCGCAGCTCGGCGATGCGGCCGTTCTCCACCACGATGTCTATCGGCCCGATCGGCGGCGCGCCGGTGCCGTCGATCACCGTCGCCCCGCGCAGCACGAGGCGCTTGAACGGCCCGATCCCCCGGTCCCGGGCCCGCGCTGGCTCCAGCGGCGGCATCCCCAGACTGGCCCGAAGCTGGGTCAGCTCCTCGCCGGCATCGGTCTCATCGGCCATCGTCCACTCCCGTCATCACGCCGGCCGGTAGCGGCGCGGCACCGCGATATTGGCCAGCACCGTCAGCGCGAGCGTCGTCGCCATCAGGATGAAGGCGAGCACGCCGGCGAACGGCCAGTTGTTGTTGTTGGAAAACTCCCAGTACAGCAGCGGGCCCATCATCTGGAACCGCGGGCCGCCGAGCAGCAGCGGCGTCGCGAACGCATTCATGCTGAGGATGAAGCACAGCACGCCCGCGATCAGCACGCCCGGCATGGCCAGCGGCATGATGACGCGGCGGAAGCACTGCGCGGGCGCCGCCCCCATGCTCGCCGCGGCTTCCTCCAGCCGCGTGTCGATGCCCTCGAACACGCTCTGCAGCGTCAGGATCGTGAACGGCAGGTTGATCGAGATGATGCCGAAGATCACCGCCGTCTCGGTGAACATCAGGTCCACGCCGCCGTAGCCGAACAGCGCCCGTGCAACGATGTCGAGCATGCCGCCGCGCGCGAACAGGATCATCCATCCGGCCGTGCGCGTGACCGAGCCGATGAACAGCGGCAGGATCAGCAGCACGATCCACGCCGACTTCCAGCGGCTCGCGCTGCGCGCCAGCCGCCACGCCATCGGCACGCCGAGCAGCAGGCACACAACGGTGACGATCACGGTCACCCGCAGCGTCGTCCACAGCACGCCGAGATAGAACGGATCGGAGAAGAACTTCACGTAGTTCTGCGCCGTGAACGCCGTGACCATCAGCTCGGCTGGATCGAACCGGTTGAGGCTGTAGCGCGCGAGAATGGCGAGCGGCGCCAGCATCATCACGACGGCAATCACCAGGGCAGGCGCCACCAGCACTCCGGCCGAGGCGCTGTTGCGCCGCGCCTCGGCCCGCTCCAGTGCGCCGGCCTGCGTCATAACCCGCTACTTGCGCAGGATGTTCTTCAGCCACCAGTCGCTCAGGTCCGCGCTGGCCGCGGTGACCTTGGCGTAGTCCGGCTGCACCAGCTTGGCGTCGGTCGGCAGCGCGAGCTGTTCGGCCACCTTGCCGGCCAGCTCGGCGTCGTTCACCGTCGGGATATATCCCATATGCGCGGCAAAGCCGCGCTGCGCCGACGGCTCCAGCAGCGCGTTCATGTACTTGAACGCGGTTTCCTTGTCGGGCGCGTTCTTCGGCACGACCATGCCGGAGATGTAGATGATCGCACCCTCCTCGGGCACGAGACCGGCCACCGGGAACTCCGCGTTCTGCCACATCACCGTGCGGGCGAGCCACACGATGCCGACCTCGATCTCGCCCGACTTGAAGGCCGGCGCCATGTCATCGGTCTGCGGATAGACGCGCAGGCCGTTGGCATTCAGCTTCAGCAGAAACTCCTTGCCCTTGTCGAAGTCGTTGGAGCTGCCGCCGGCCGCGAGCGCGGCACCCTGGATCACCCATTTGTCCGCGGTGGCCAGTGCGCCGACCTTGCCCTTCCACTTCGGGTCGAGCAGGTCCGCCAGCTTCTTCGGCGGGTCCTTCACCGTCTGCGGGTTGTAGGCGATGCCCTGCACGCTCCAGATGTGCGGCACGAACTGGTTCGGCATGAACGTGCCGCTGTGCAGCCGCGCGTCGACGTGCTTGAGGTTCGGGACCTTCGTCTCGTCCAACGTCTCGAGCAGGTTGAGGTTGGCCGCGACGGAGCCGTTGAGCGCCCCCAGGCAGGAGATGTCCAGCGCGCCGCGCGGCAGCTGGCGTTGCGCCTGCAGCTGCGCCAGACGCGGCGCTTCGTCGCCGACCGCCTGCACCACCTCGACGCCTGCCGGCTTCAGGATCGGATCGTCGATGTTCTCGCGCAGCAGCCGCGCGTAGTCGCCGCCCCAGGTGCCGACGACGCAGCGTTCGTCCGCCTTCGCGGTGCGGCTCAGCAGCGCCGGCGCTGCGAGCGCCGCCGCACCCGCGAGCACGCTCCGCCGCGAAACCGGCATGAAGTTCACCTTGCCCATGATCTGTCTGCCTCTCCTGTCATGACCGGTTCCGCCGCTGCCACTTCGGCCGGGCGATCGCTATCATCGAACACGCGCTCCGCATCGGCGCTCCACGTCAGCGCGACCTTCGCGCCTGAGTCGTGCCGCCGCGCGGCGTCCGGCCCCAGGCCGGCCCCGCGCACGATCAGCTCCTCGCCGCCGTCGAGCCGCACCACGTGCTCCAGCACCGCGCCGAGATACGTGCACAGCCGCACCGTCGCTCCGGCCCGCGCGTTCGCGCTACCGGGCTCCGCGATACGGATGCTCTCGGGTCGTATCGCGAGGCACGCGTTGCCGCTCGCCCGATACCGCGCCGCGAGCCGGATCTGCGCCCCGCCATCCGTCACGAACGCATCCGCCAGCCTGCCGCGCAGCAGGTTGCTCTGGCCGATGAAGCTGGCGACGAACGGGGTCGCCGGCCGCTCGTACAGGTCTTCCTGCCGGCCGACCTGCTCCATCACGCCGTCGCGCATCACCACCAGCCGGTCGGCCATCGCCATCGCCTCGCTCTGGTCGTGCGTCACCACGATCGCGGTGATGCCGCCCTCGCGCTGCAGGATGCGGATTTCGCGCGCCATGTCCTGCCGCAGCGCCGCGTCCAGGTTCGACATCGGCTCGTCGAGCAGCAGGAGGCGCGGATGAATCGCCAGCGCGCGCGCGATCGCCACCCGCTGCTGCTGGCCGCCGGACAGGTTGCGCGGCAGGCGCTCGGCGAACCCGTCCAGCTTCACCATGCGCAGCATCTCGGCCACGCGAGCGTCCGCCGCGTCCCGCCGCATCCGCCGCATCTCCAGCCCGAAGCGCACGTTCTGCGCCACCGTCAGGTGCGGGAACAGCGCGTAGCTCTGGAACACCACGCCGATGTCGCGCCGGTGCGGCGGCAGGCCGAGGATGCTGACGCCGTCGAGCAGGATGTCGCCCGATGACGCGGCCAGAAACCCCGCGATCATCCGCAACGTGGTGGTCTTGCCGCATCCCGACGGCCCGAGCAGCACGATCATCTCGCCCGCCGCGACATTCAGGTCCACGTCGTGCACCGCGACATGCGCGCCGAATCGCTTCGACAGTCCGCGCAACTGCAGTGACGACGCTTCCCTTGCGACCGTCATCGCACGACCTGGCCCAACCGCACGAAGCGGTCGAGGATCAACAGCAGTCCGCCGATCAGCACCATCTGCGCCACCGCCACCGCCGCCACCAGCGGGTCGATGTGGTACTCGAGATATTCCAGGATCGCCACCGGCAGCGTGGTCACTCCGGGTGCCACCAGGAACAGCGCCAACTCCAGGTTGCCGAACGAGGTGATGAACGCAAACAGCGCGGCGGCGATGATCGCCGGGCGCATCGCCGGCAAGGTCACGCGCCAGATCACGCGCAACGGCCCGGCGCCCAGGCTCGCCGCCGCCTCTTCGGCCGCGCGGTCATGGTTGGCCAGCCCGGCGACCGACAGCCGCACCACCCAGGGCATCGTAATGACGAGGTGCGACAGGATCAGCCCGATCAGCGATCCCGTCAGCGGCCATCCGGTCGCGATCTCGATCAATACCAGGAACAGGTAGATCGCCAGCCCCAGCGCAATTCCCGGCACCGTCAGCGGTGCGAGCAGCAAGGTGCTGACGATCCCCTTGGCGGGAAACCGGTAGCGCGACAGCGCGATCCCGGCGGGCAGACCGAGCAGCAGGCTGCCGGCGACGGCGCCGACCGCCAGCTCCAGGCTGATGACGATCGCGCTGCCGAAGTTCGGCGCGATCGCGGGATACCACGACAGTGTGTAGCCGCGCGGCGGGAACGTGATCAGCTGCTCGTTGAACACGCTCAGGTAGACGGTCAGCACCAGCGGCACGAAGATGATGACCAGCCCGGTTGCGATCAGCGTCCACACGGCAACCCGGCCGAGCACGGCCGACCGCTCCGGCCGCGCGTGGACCAGCGCCGGCGCGCCGATCGCCTGGCTCATGCGGCGCTACAGCGCATTCTTCACGAACCGTCCTTCCAGCATGATGGCGGCCAGCTTTGCGCCGTGGTCGGCCAGCACCGAGATGTCGCGATACGGATCGCCGTCGACCACCAGCAGGTCGGCATGCGCGCCGGGCACCAGCTCGCCGAGCTTGCCCTCCTGGCGAAGGATCCGCGCGTTCACGATCGTCGCCGAGCGGATCACGTCGGCCGCCGACATCACCTGTGCGCGGATGCGGAACTCGTTGCACTGATCGCCCTGCAGCGGCCCGAGCAGGTCGGTGCCGAAGCCGATCTGCACGCCCGCCGCACGCGCGATCTCCAGCGACTTGATCCCCGCCTCGAGCACGATGTCGTTCTTCGCCAGGCTGTATTTCGTCATCCCGAAATCCACCCCCCGCTCGCGCATCGAGCTGTAGGTGACGAGCGTGGGCACCAGGAACGCGTCCCGCTCCGCCATCAGCTTCGCCGCGGCCTCGTCGATCAGGTTGCCGTGCTCGATCGTGCGCACCCCGGCGCGTACCGCGCGGGTGATCGCCTCCGCGCTGTAGGCGTGCGCGCAGACATAGGTGCCCCAGCGCCGCGCCTCATCCACCACTGCCTCGATCTCGTCCTCGCGGTACTGCAGGCTTTCCAGCGGATCGAGCTGCGACGCCACGCCGCCCGACGCCATGATCTTGATCTGGTCCGCCCCCTTGCGCAGCTCGTCGCGCGTCGCGCGGATCACCTCGGGCAGCCCGTCGGCGACGCGCGAGACGAACGAGATGCCGGCGCAGCAGGCGCATTCGAAACTTGTCTGCGTGCGCTTGCGGAAGTCGCCGTGACCGCCGGTCTGGCTGATCGGCTGGCCGGAAATGAACAGCCGCGGCCCTTCGAACAGCCCGTACTCGACCGCCGCCTTCAGTCCCCAGTCGGCACCGCCGGTGTCGCGCAGCGTGGTGAAGCCGCGCATCAGCATGGCCTTCATCGCCGCCGAGCCCTTGGCGGCCAGCAGGGTCAGCGGCACGTCGGCCAGCAGCTGCAGGTTCACCTCGGTCAGCACGAGGTGGATGTGCGCGTCGATCAGCCCGGGCATCAGCGTCTTCCCGCCGAGGTCAACGCGGGTCGCGCTGTCGGCGCGGATCGGCCGGTCCGAGATTTCCTTGATCAGCCCGTCCTCGACCAGCACGTCGATGCCGTCGCGCAGCGCATCCTGTCGCGGATCGAGGAAACGGCCACCGGTGAAGACGAATGACGACATCGGCGGGGCTCCCTCAGTGCGAGGGCCGACGATACAAGCCTGGATCAGGTGGACGTCAATGCGGGCCGCCGGCTGGGCTCGTCGCGATCGGGCTCGGCGTGGCGCTTGTGCCGGAGGCGGCCCGCGTCCTACGGTTCGAGCGGGTGTTGCTGCGCCCGCTCCATTCGCGCCGAGGACCGCGGCCGCTGGCGGAGTTGCACCTGACGTGGCGACGTGACGCGACCAATCCTGCCCTTTCGGCGTTCCGCGACGCACTGGTGAAGGCGTTCGCGGCGCCGGCGAAGCCGCAGGACTGATCCAGAAGTTCGATTGACTTGTGCCGCGCTTGGCTTGGACGGCAGCCGATCCGATCAGTAGCGAGCCTGTTGCACGTGCGGTGCAATCGGCATCGGCCCGTGCCGAAGCCGGATGTCCGGCAGCGACGAAACGAAACGCCGCCCATGATGACGGCTATCGGCGGCAGAGAAGCGCGGATCACGCGCAAACCGAAGGCGTCGCATCTTTGCGCGCCTTCACGGGGGGGACGGACGGATGACAAAGGTCGCACTGTCTGGCGCATCGGGGAACGTGGGGCAGGTGTTGCGGCCTGCGCTGCTCGCCCGCGGCATCCGGCTTCGCTCCGCGGGCGGGAGGAGGGCGATCACTCCCGTCACGCAGGACGAGGAGGTGATGCACGGCGATCTTCGCGACCCGGCGGTCGTCGATCGCCTGCTCGACGGCGTGGAGGTCCTGATCCATCTCGCCGGCACGAGCGTCGAACGCCCGCTTCCGGAGGTCATCGAGAACAACCTCGTCGCCCTGAACGCGGTCTACGAGGGGGCCCGTCGCCACCGCGTTCGCCGCATCGTGTTCGCCAGCTCGAACCACTCCATCGGCATGTACCCAGTCGAGGACAAGCTGGGCGTGGACTGCACGTTCCGTCCCGACGGATTCTACGGCCTGAGCAAGATGTGGGGCGAGGGGATGGCGCGCTTGTACTGGGACAAGCACGGCATCGAGAGCATCTGCGTGCGCATCGGATCGATGCTGGAGCGCCCGACGGAGCCGCGCCATCTGAGCACGTGGCTCGGCAACGACGACGCCGTGCAGCTGATGATGCGCTGCATCGAGACGCCGGATATCGGATATCTCACGATCTGGGGCGTTTCGAACAATACGCGGTCCTACTGGCGCCAGGACGGCACGGAGCGGCTCGGCTACCTGCCGACGCAGAACGCCGAGGACTACGCAGCGGACATCCTGAGCCGGCCGAACCCGCTCGATCCGATCGGACAGCGCCATCAGGGCGGCAGCTTCGCAGCCATCGACTATACGCCGCCGGCGCAGCGGGTTGGCCGCGGCGGGTAACAAGTCGCCGAGCGGCGCGAACAAGAACGGCCGCCGCGAAGGCGAGCGACGACGAGGACAGGAGGGACGGACGATGAAGTGGAAAGGCGTGCGCTGGTGGATGGTCGCGCTGGTGACCTTCGGCCTGATCGTGAATTACCTCGCACGGAACACGTTGTCGGTCGCTGCGCCGACGATGATGAAGGAGCTGAATTTCGGCGCGGCGGAATACTCGCACATCGTCGTCGCCTGGCAGCTCTGCTACGCGTTCATGCAGCCGGTCGCCGGGCACGTGCTCGACGCGATCGGGACCAAACTCGGCTTTGCCGCGTTCGCCCTGGCCTGGTCGGTGGCCTGCGCCGCTGCCGCTTTTGCGACCGGCTGGCAGAGCCTGGCCTTCCTGCGCGGCGTGCTTGGCCTGACGGAGGCCGCGGGAATCCCTGCCGGCGTGAAGGCCACGACCGAGTGGTTCCCGGCGAAAGAGCGGTCGGTGGCGATCGGGTGGTTCAACATCGGCTCGTCCATCGGGGCCGTTCTCGCGCCGCCGCTGGTCGTCTGGGCGATCCTGCAGGGAAGCTGGGAATGGGCGTTCCTGATCGTGGGCGGCCTGGGCATCCTGTGGACCGCCCTTTGGATGGTGTTCTACAAGCATCCGCGCGACCAGAAGCATCTGTCCGACGAGGAGCGGGACTACATCCTCGCCGGCCAGGAGGCGCAGTACAGCGATCCGAATGCGCCCAAGATGCGCTGGACCGAGATCCTCGCCAGCCGCAACTTCTGGTCGATCGGCATCCCGCGCATCCTATCCGAGCCGGCGTGGCAGACCTTCAACGCCTGGATCCCGCTGTACATGATGACCGAGCGGCACATGAACCTGAAGGAAGTGGCCCTGTTCGCGTGGCTGCCATTCCTGGCCGCCGACATCGGCTGCGTGCTGGGCGGCTACCTGAGCCCGATCTTCGTCAAGACCTTCGGCGTGTCGTGGCTGACGTCGCGCAAGCTCGTCGTGCTGACCGGCTCGGTGTGCATGATCGGCCCGGCCTGCGTCGGTCTGGTCGCCAGCCCCTATACGGCGATCGCTCTGCTGTGCGTCGGCGGCTTCGCCCATCAGACCCTGTCGGGCGGGCTCTATTCGGTGACATCGGACGTGTTCGGGAAGAACGAGGTGGCGACCGCGACTGGATTGGGCGGCATGATGGGATATCTCGGTGCAGCCGCCTTCACAGCGCTGTTCGGGATCATGGTCACGCAGGTCGGGTACGGACCGCTCTTCGCGGTGCTGGCGATATTCGACCTCATCGGCGCCGCCGTCGTGTTCATCCTGGCGCGGAAGCCGGATACCGACGTAGGCGGGCTGCCCGTCGGCGCGGGATTGGCGGGCGCGCGTTAAGTCGCATGATGCCGTCGAGGGCGCGGCGCGAGTGCCGCGCCTTCATGCCTTGGAGCTGGACATGACACGGTCGCCGCTTTTCATCCGCATTCGTGACGACGACAACGTGGCCATCGTCGTCAATTCCGGCGGCCTGCCGGCGGGAACGACATTCCCTGATGGCCTCACGCTACGCGAGCACGTGCCGCAAGGCCACAAGGTCAACCTCACCGACCTCGCCGAAGGCGCGCCGATCGTCCGCTACGGGCACGTGATCGGCACCGCCGCCGCAGCAATCCCGCGCGGCAGCTGGATCGCGGAGTCTCGCGTGCGCATGCCGGGGCCGCCGTCGCTCGACGACCTGCCGCTCGCGACCAAGGTGCCGCCGCCGGGCGAGAAGCTCGAGGGCTACACGTTCGAGGGATACCGCAACGCCGACGGCACTGTCGGCACGCGCAACCTGCTGGGCATCAGCACGAGCGTGCAGTGCGTCGCGGGAGTTCTGGAATACGCCACGCGGCGCATCCGGGAGGAGTTGCTGCCGCGCTATCCCAACGTCGATGGCGTTGTGCCGCTGACCCACACCTATGGCTGCGGCGTGGCGATCACCGCGCCCGGGGCGGCGGTGCCGATCCGCACGGTGCACAACATCGCGCGCAACCCGAATTTCGGCGGCGCGCCGATGGTGGTCGGCCTGGGCTGCGAGAAGCTGATCCCGGAATGGATACTGGCCGACGGGTGCCCCGAGGGGGCGCCCGGAAACACGCCCGACATCGTCCGGCTGCAGGACGAGGGCCATCACGGCTTTGGCGACATGGTCGCGTCGATCATGGACACGGCCGAGAGACACCTTGCCCAGTTGAACCGCCGCACGCGGACGACCTGTCCGGCGTCCGACCTTGTGGTCGGCACCCAGTGCGGCGGCAGCGACGCGTTTTCCGGCGTGACGGCCAACCCGGCGATCGGCTACGCCGCCGACCTGCTCGTCCGCGCGGGCGCGACGGTGATGTTTTCCGAAGTGACCGAGGTGCGCGACGCGATCAACCTGCTCACGCCGCGTGCGGCGGACGAAGACGTCGGCCGTGCGCTGGTGCGCGAGATGGCGTGGTACGACGAGTATCTGCGCGTCGGTGCCGCCGACCGCAGCGCCAACACGACGCCGGGGAACAAGCGCGGCGGCCTTACCAACATCGTCGAGAAATGTCTCGGCTCGATCGCCAAATCGGGCACGAGCGCGATCGCCGGGGTCGTCTCGCCCGGGGATCGCGTGGACCGCAAAGGCCTGATCTTCGCGGCCACGCCGGCCTCCGATTTCATCTGCGGCACGCTGCAACTGGCAGCCGGGATGACGCTGCACGTCTTCTCGACGGGCCGCGGCACCCCGTACGGGCTGGCGGCGGTGCCGGTCATCAAGATGTCGACGCGCGACGAGCTACGCGACCGCTGGCCCGACCTGATCGACATCAGCGCCGGCCGGATCGCGACCGGCGAGGCGACCATCGAAGATATCGGATGGGAGTTGTTCCGTTTGATCCTGGACGTCGCCAGCGGGCGCAAGCAGACCTGGACCGAGCGCTGGGGGCTTCACAACGCGCTGGCGTTGTTCAATCCGGGACCGGTCACTTAGGCCGGTTGACCTCGAACGGCGGAGCGACACGTCACTGGTTGACCTGCGGCGCTGTCAGACGGCGCGTGCGATGGCCTGTGCCATCACCTGCTCGGTCTTTCGCGCCGCGTCGGTCAGCCATTCAGCCATCAGCTGCTGTCTGCCCTGGATACGCTCGCTCAGCGCCGAGATGCTGATGGCGCCCAGCACATCGCCCTGAGGCTGGATCGCGACGGCGATCCCACCCATGCGGTCGACGATCTGGTTCAGCACCATGACGTATCCGCGGCTTCGGCCGAGCCGCACGTGCTCGCGTACGGCGCGGATGGACAGGCCGGGGAAAGGCGCAAGCTTGCCCTTCAGCAGCTCGATCAGAACCTCCGCCTCGTCGTCCGGCAAGGCCGCGAGGATCGCGGTCGCGCCAGCGCCGACCCCGAGCGGCCGCCGTGTGCCGGGATGGAGATAGTTCGACTGGATCGGAAACGTGCCGACCTGGCGATCGAGGCTGACGGCCTCGGCTCCGGAGCGGATGCTCAGCACTGCGGTGTCCCCCGACTGCGCCGCGAGCTGGAGCAGGAACGGCCGGGCAGCCGCCCGCAGGTCCGCCCGTTCGCCGAGCGATTGCGCCAGCACGGCGATCTCGGGGCCCATGTCGTAAAGCTGCGAACCGACCGGCCGCCGCACGAAACCCTCGCGTGCCAGCGAGTTCAGGATGCGGAACGTCGTGCCTTTGTTCAGCTCCGCCTCGGATGCGAGCGTGCGCAACGCCGCCGGGGCATGAGCGGCGAGGGCACGCAAAACGGCACAGACTTTCTGGGTCGCGTTGAGGGTGGTTTCATCGGTGCCCGGGTCATCGGCTAGCGGGTCGGCGTCCATCAGAGACCGCGTAGCTCGTTCTGCAGCCGCTCGGGCACCTCGATCGGGTAGGCGAGGATCGCCGAGCAGAGTGCCTTGCCGTAGTTGTCCAGGCACAGGCTGCGCGACACGCCGCCGCCGAGCGCGCCTTCCGCCACGAATTGCAGCGCCGTCAGGCCGGGAGCCTCGTAGCGCGTGACGTCGCCGGCGATCACGCCTTTGTAGAACGCCTTGAACTGCGAGGCGGAGAGCTGCTCGCGCACCAGCTCGTACAGCTCCGGGCTGAACGCGATCACCGAGATGCAGGCGGTGTTGCCTTTGTCGCCGGACCGCACGTGGGCGACGTTGCGCAATTGCATCAGCATGGATCAGCTCTCGTACATGTTGATCGACCACGGCACCTTGGCGCGCGGCGTCAGGCTGGACCACACGCCGATGACCTCGCGCGTCCGGTCCTGGTGGGGGACGCGCTTGCCGGTCATGCCGACGCCGGAGATCGCCATGCCGTCCACCTCGCGGCCGATCTTGTTGGCCTCCTCGCGCGTCAGCGTGCGGGCGGCGACTCGTACCGCGACCTCGTGCGGCTCCTCGCGGTCGGTCGGCGATGCCGCGCCGTGGATGGCGTTCACCCCAATGAAGTCGATGCGGATGTCTTCCGCCTTCAGGCCGACGATCTTGAACCGCTCCTCCAGGATGCGCCGCGCGAGCTTTGCGCGGCCGAGCGCGCCGGGGCCGGCGTAGAAGAACATGTCCTCGCCGATGAAGCCCTCGGTGCAGCCGATCGACACTTTCAGCGTCGGCGTGCGCGGCTTGCCGGAGACGCCGCTGATCCGCACGCGGTCGGGTCCGATCTCGTCGAGCCGCGCGGTGGTGAAGTCCACCACGACGTCCGGCGTGATGTAGTTCGCCGGGTCGTGGACCTCGTACAGGACCTGTTCCTTCACCGTCATCGCCGTGATCGCCCCGCCGGTGCCCGCCACCTTGGAGATCACCGCGCTGCCGCTCTCGTCCACCTCGGCGATCGGGAAGGCGAGGTTCCACGGCTCCGGCACGTCTTTGATCCCCGGATCGGCGAAGTAGCCGCCGGTGCACTGCGCGCCGCATTCCAGCACGTGGCCGATGGCGCTGCCCGGGCCGACATGCGCGTGATCGAGCGGGTCCCAGCCGAACTGGTGCATCATCGGCGCGAGGAACAGCGACGGATCGGCGACGCGAGTCGTGACCACGATCTGCGCGCCGTCGCGCAACGCCGCGACGATCGGCTCCGCGCCGAGATAGGCTTCGGCCGAGACGATGCTGTCGGTCAGACTCGCGGTCGGCTTGCCGTTCTCCAGGATCGTGTCGGTCTGGTCGAGCACGCGGTCGGTGATCAGGCTGCCGGATACCGCGGCAACCTTGACGCCGCGCGCGCCCAGCTCGCGCAGCCAGTGCACGATGCGTTCGGCCGCACCGTCCGGGTTGATCCAGCCCTGGTTGCTGACGATGCGCGTGCCGCGCTTCAGGCAGCCGGGCAGCACCGCCTGCATGCGGTCGTCGAGGTAGGTGTCGTAGCCTGGGAAGCTCGGGTCGCGCCGCTTGCGCACCTGGGCGGCCGAGATCGTCGCCTCCGCCATCGTCTCGAAGCAGAGATAGTCGAGGTCGCCTTGCTCGGCGTTCAGCTTCGCCGGTTCGATGCGGTCGCCCCACCATGCCGAGGCGGTGCCGATGCGGATGCTGGCCATCGCCGCGTTCCTTCCGTTGCTCAGTCGTTGAGATAGGCGAGGGGGGTGCCGGCTTCCTCCCAGTCGCAGGCGACCAGCCGGCCGGTGGACGACAGCGTGATGTACGCGGTGCGCAGGTCCGGTCCGCCAAAGCAGATGTTCGTCGCGTAGCGGTCCGGCAACGCCACGTGCCGCACCGAGGCGCCGTCGGGCGAGATGATCGAGATGCCGCCGTTGATCAGGGTGGCCACGCAGATGTTGCCGGCGCGGTCGACGGCCAGCGAATCGAAGCCCTGGAAATTGGCGCTGCCGGTGACCAGCCGTCCGCCATGCGGCGACGAAAAAGGCCGTCGTTGTGCTGCGAAGCTTTGGAGAGCCGCCTCCTGAACTTGTCACGAACTACGCTGAATGTGATCGCGCGATGCTCTGGGGAGTCGTCGATGTGCGTAGCGCGCACTCACTCTGAGTGAAGAGTCAAGCGGGAAACAGGTATGAAAATACGTCCACGATTTTTCGTCGGTGTGGGATTGATTGCCGCCGCGATCGGCTACCTGATCTTCAGCGCTATCCGCACCACCTCCGAGTACTACCTGACTGTGCCTGAGGTCGCCGCGCGGCAGGCCGAGCTCGGAGGGCAGGCGCTTCGCGTCGCCGGCCGGGTCAAGCCCAACACAATCGGCTGGGACCCCAATTCGCTCACGCTCAAATTTGAAATCGTACCGATTCCCGATCTCGACGCAACCGGTGCTCCTCTAAAACCCGTTGTAGCTGTCGATCCAGTCTCGTTTCGCGTCGTAGCTGCCGAAGAGCCCAAGCCCGACATGTTCGCACCGGGCCGCGACGTTATCGTCGAAGGCAAGCTGGTCGCGGACGGGAGCATTGCCGCGACCAACGTGCTGACCAGTTGCCCCTCCAAGTACAAACCTAAGCAAGCACAATAACAGCGGGTTTCTTCGATGCCGCAACTTGGCAATCTCGCGCTCGCGATCGCGCTGATTCTTGCCGTCTATTCGATCGTCGCAAATGTCTA
>Ga0209040_10000874_pt1 | contig 23492 bp, 19 predicted proteins | sample BogFormECP12_OM3_FD_188240 | JGI IMG/M metagenome (GOLD analysis project Ga0209040, IMG submission 188240) | Bog forest soil microbial communities from Calvert Island, British Columbia, Canada - ECP12_OM3 (SPAdes) (version 2) | ecosystem: Environmental > Aquatic > Freshwater > Wetlands > Bog ... | reverse complement strand
GGTGTGTCTATGTCCACGGGCGGTGTCATCGACACCTTGACACACACCCGTCCGTGGCCAGTCAACCGCTATGTCGGTCGATCTACCTGGGCAGTTACGAATTTTGCATGAAAGACCCATCCTTCGAGAAGGGAGAGGCAGGGCAATCGATACGCGTGTGTAACGGGCTCAATCCGGCGCGGTCAACAAAAATCCGAGCATGACTATTTGAGACGCGACGCGGATCGGATTGGAGGCAGTTGCGGGTGATGTCGGTCGGCGCAGCCTGAGACAAGGCGGCAAGTTCTTACGGAATGCGCGTTCGTGTCTGTCCCGGGAACACGATGCTGATTACGACGACGCGGGTGCGACGTGGCGGGTCGATCCGAGCTACTTCAGGCTGCTCAGATACGCGATGACATCGGCGCGGTCCGTCGCCTCCGGCAGGCCCTTGAAATACATCTTCACGCCGTGGAACGCCCGCGGGTCGCGGAGATAAACGTCGAGCGCCGAGCTGTCCCAGACCTGCCACTCCACCTTCAGCCGCTGGAGTCGCGCGGAGTAATTGTAGTCAGGCACGCTGGCGATGGGCCGGCCGACGACGTCCCACAGGCTCGGCCCGATCTTGTTGACGCCGATCTCCGCCGAATGACAGTTGGCGCAGGTGCGCTGGAAGATCGCCTTGCCGTTCGCGGCATTGCCGACGGGCGGCTGCGCCGACCCGCTGCCGGCCGCAGCCATCGTCAGCCCGACCGCTGCCAACGCGGCCGCCCATACGCGCAACGTGCTCATTCGATCATCTCCGCTCGTCTCCGCCATGTGCCGGTTCGGCAGTAGCCGCGAGTGCCGGCGTCTGCGCCGCCAGCGTCACCGCCGGTCCGGTCGGCAGCGCGTATTTCGCCGCAAGCTCCGCGATCCTCGGCGCCAGCCCCGGCAGCACCGCGTTCACCTGGTCGCGCAGCGCCTTGTCCTTGCGCGCGAAACCGATGGCCGCGTCGTAGCGCATCCACTGTCCGTCGACGGGAGTGACCTGGAACGCGTCGTGCAGCAGCGCGCGGTTGTCGTAGCCTGCCGACGGCCCCCACAGGAACGCGACGTCCACCCGCCCCTGGGCGAGCAGTTGCATTCCCTCCTCCGGGTCCATCACCGTCGCCGCCGTGACCGCGTCGCGCGTCGCGACCAGGCTCTGCGGCGGGGTGGCGAACTGCACCGCCACGCGCTTGCCGTCCAGGTCGCCGAGCGCGGAGATGCGAACGTCCCTGGCGGCCGCGATCGCATAGCCGACCGACAGGATCGGCCGCGAGAAGATCACGTTCGGGCCCATGAAGTCGTCGACCGCCGGCAGGCCCACCGTGAAATCGCAACGCCCGGCCAGCATCGTCGCTCGCAGGTTGCGCTTCTCGAAGTAGCTGAGCGACCAGACGGTCTCCATCGGCCGGCCGAGCGCCGACGCGACCGCCTGTCCGATCTCGACATACAGCCCCGGCGTCCCCGCCTTCGCCGCCGCCTCCGATGACGAGCTGAACGGCAGGTTCGACGGGTCGGCGCACAGCCGCAACGGCGCCGGCTGGTCCGCCGGGGCGGCGCCGATCAGCACCGCTCCGGCCGCCAGACCGGCAAGGAGAGCCCGAAGCATGATGCCTCCTCCGTTCCGGCGGATCACTAGTCTGCCGTGAAGACGAACAGCGCGCCGCCTTCGGGCGTTGCCGCCACCATCGCCTTGCCGATGTCGCCGAGGAAGGCCGGCAGCGACACGGTGCGCCCGACCACGACGGCGACATACTGCTTGCCGCCCACCGAGTAGCTGATCGGACCGGCGCCGATACCCGAGCCAAGCTGCATCTTCCACAGCTCGGCACCCGTCTTCGCGTCATAGGCATGGAAGAACCCGTGCAGGTCGCCCCAGAACGTCAGCCCGCCGGCGGTTGTCAGCACGCCGCCGTTGAACGGCAGGTCGCTCTTGACGCCCCACACCTGCTTGTTCGTGATCGGATCCCAGGCGACCAGCTGGCCCAGGTAGCCGCCCGGACCGGGATGGGGCGGAAACTCGCCGCCGAGATAGAACACGCCCCGGTGGTACGTGACGTCGGAGACCGACCAGTCCATGCAGACGTTGTTGCTCGGGATGTAGACCAGCCGCGTCTGCGGATTGTACGCCATCGGCTGCCAGTTCTTGCCGCCGATCAGGTTCGGGCAGACGCCCTTGACCGGATGGCCCGGCCCGGGACGCTGGTCGGCGACCTCCGCGGGCTTGCCGGTCGCGATATCGATGTGCGTCGCCCAGGTCGTCGGCACGTACTTCTCGGCCGATACGATCTTCCCGGTGTCGCGGTTGACGACATAGAAGAAGCCGTTGCGGTCCGCCTTCATGTAGACGGGCGTCGTCGCCCCGCCGACCGGGAGGTCGGCCAGCACCAGCTCGTTGACGCCATCATAGTCCCAGGCGTCTTCCGGCGTCGATTGCACCCACCATTTGATCTTGCCGGTGTCGGCGTCGAAGGCGATCGTGCTCGACGTGTAGAGGTTGGTCAGCTTGCCGTAGTCGCCGTTGCCGGTGCTGCGCACCGCGGAGTTCCACGGCGCCGGGTTGGACGTGCCCCAGAACACCGTGTTGGTCTTCGGATCGTACGATCCCACGAGCCACGGCACGCCGCCGCCGTGCTGCCAGCTGTCGCCCTTCCAGGTGTCGTTGTTCGGCTCTTCCGGACCGGGCACGGTCCAGGTCCGCCACACCAGCTTGCCGGTCTTGATGTCGTAGGCCTGCAGGCTGCCGCGCGCGCCGTATTCGCCGCCGCCGAAGCCGGTGATGACCAGGTTCTTCACCACCAGCGGCGGCGAGGTGATCACCGAGCCCTGCTTGTAGTCGACCACGTCGGCGACCCACAGCTCCTTGCCGGTCGCGGCATCGACGGCGGCGAGCTTGCCGTCCAGGCGCCCGACGAAGATCTTGCCGTCGGCATATGTGACGCCGCGGCTGTCGACGTCGCAGCACGCGTATTGCAGCACGTCGTCGGGGATGTCCGGCTCGTAGGTCCACTTGCGCTCGCCGGTCGCGGCGTTCAGCGCATAGACGAATTTCGGTCCCCACGACGTCGACACATACATCGTGTCACCGATCACGATCGGCGAGGATTCGTTGGAACGCAGCGAAGCGAGCTGGAACGAATAGGCCAGCCGCAGATGTCCAACGTTCTGCGTGTTGATCTGCGTCAGCGGCGAGAAGCGGCTGTTGTCGTAGCCGTGCCCGGCCATCGCCCAGCCGTTCGGATCGGCGGCCGCCTTGTCGAGCGCCTCATCCGCCCGGGCCGCCGCGCCGGCGCCGACGGCGGCCAGCAATCCCAGCGCGAAACAGGTCCGCCCCAGCCACGCGTTTCGAGTTCCCACGTTCACCCCCTTGCCTGATGTTTCGACATCGCAGTCGCCGCGATTTGCACCCAGGATGGCCATCGAGCGGCCATCGCCACCATCCTCCAAAGGTCGGAGGCCGCCGTCCACAGCCAAGACTCGCCTCGCCGCCGTCAATCCGTCGCCTGCACCGTGTGCAGGTAGGCCAGGATGTTGGCGAAGTCTTCCTCGGTGAACACGCCGGACCAGTTCGGCATGCCCTTGTCGAGCCGTCCGTGCGTGACGGTGAAGTGGAAGACCTCGTCCATCCTTTCGGCGTAACGGTGTTGCAGCAGGCGCAGGTTGATCTTCCGGTCGGCAGCCACCGCGTCCGGCCCGTGGCAGTGCGCGCAGGTGCTGTTGAAGACCTCGCGTCCGGCGGCGACCTTTGCCGGATCGACGGGCGTCGGCACGGCCGGCTTCGCTGTTGCGGGTTCCGCTTGCGGCGTGGACGGGTCGGCGGCGGGCGTCGCCGGGGGGGAGGCCGGCGCGGCTGCGGCGACCACCGGACCCGGGGCGGTCTGTGGCGCGGTCTGCGCGCCGGCCGTGCTTCCGGTCTGTGGATCGGCGGCACGGGGAGCGCCGACCGCGGCGAGCAGGCAGGCCGCGAGCGCGATGCCGCCGAGCAGGGTCCGTCTGGATGCCATTTTGTCTTTCCTCCCCGACCCTCGCCGGCGGGTCCTGCCTCGCCGGCCATTGCGGACTTGCATAAGATCATCGCGGTGGCGGGAGAATCCGCCAGAAGTCGTAGCGACGCGGCGGCGGTCCGCGACTATTCAGCTTGCGGCGCTGTGCAGCGCAGAGAGGGGCGGGACGATGCAGACGGTCCTGATCGCCGACGACCACCCGCTGTTCCGCGAGGCGGTGCGCGACGTCGTCGGGCGCCTGTTCTCGCAGGCGGGCTGGGCCTTCGAGTGCCTGGAAGCGACCTCGATGCAGGAGGCGCTGTCGCTGGTCGACCGCGCCCAGGAGGTCGACCTGATCCTGCTGGATCTGTTCATGCCCGGCACAAGGGACCTGTCGGGACTGATCGCGTTGCGCGCCCGCGTTCCCTCGACCCCCGTGGTGGTCGTCTCCTCGTTCAGCGATGCCGACACCGTCCAGCGCGCGATGACCTGCGGTGCCGCCGGGTTCATCCCGAAATCGTCGTCCACCGAGCAGATGGTCGAGGCCTTGCGCACGGTGCTCGCGGGCGGCGTGTACGTGCCGCGCGGCGAGGGCCACGAGGTTCCCGCCACCCGCCGGCACGCTGCCGATGACGCCGACCAGCCCGGCCACCTGACGCCCCGCCAGCTGGCCGTCCTGGCGAAGCTTGCCGAGGGCAAGTCGAACAAGCAGATCGCCCGCGAGCTGGCGGTCAGCGACCTGACGGTGAAGGCGCACGTCACCGCCATCCTGCGCTGCCTGGGTGTTGCGACGCGCGCGCAGGCAATCGTCGCCTTCCGCGCCGACAGGAACGTGATCGGCCTGTCCGTCACCTGACGCGCTTCGTCACGCCACGCCGGCCAACGGCACCCGCACTACAGCGCCAGGCCGCTGTCCGCGCCGATCGCCGTCTCCGCCACGTACTGCCGGGTCAGCACATAGGCCATCATTGCCCGGAGCTTCGCCGGCTGCACCGGTTTGGTCAGGAACCCGAACCCAGCCCGGCGCAGATCGGATTGCACGGAAGGCGCGCGGTCGCCGGACACCACGATCGCAGGAACCGCCGCCCCCGCTCGCTCGCGCAGCGCCTGCACCGCGTCGGTGCCGTACACGCCGTCGCGCAGGTGATAGTCGGCGATCAGCAGGTCCGGTGCCGCGCTCCAGCCGTCGACGACCCGCAACGCATCGTCCAGCCGCGCGACCAGCGCCGGCTCGCAGCCCCACGCGCGCAGCAGCACCTCCATCGCCAGGCGCGTCTGCTCGTCGTCCTCGATGCACACGACGCGGACGCCGGCCAGTGAGTCCGCGGGCGACGGCGCGCTAGGCACCGGTGCCGCGACCGCCGCTTCCCGTCCGGCCGGCACGCGCACCGAAAAACAGCTGCCGCGGCCCGGCGTGGAGCGCACCGACACGTCCAACGACAGCAGGCGCGCGATCCGCTGCACGGTCGCGAGCCCCAGGCCGAAGCCCTTCTCCTGCCGCCGCGGCGCCTCCAGGCGCTGGAACTCCTCGAAGACCCAGTCGAGCTTGTCGGCCGGAATGCCGATGCCGGTGTCGCGCACTTCGACGCGCACGACGTCCGCGGCCTCGCGCCGGCAGCCGACCACAACACGGCCCCGCTCCGTGTAGCGGATCGCGTTGCTCACCAGGTTGCGCAGCAGCCGCGCGAACAGCACGCGGTCGGTGTGGACCACGGCGCTGCTCGGCACGATCCGCAGCGACAGGCCGAATGCCTCGGCCTCCGGCGCGAACTCGTCGGCAAGGCGCGCGAGCAGTGGTGCAATCGGGAAGTCGGAGACCGATACCGGCCATGCCCCGGTATCGAGACGCGATATGTCGACCAGCGTGTCGAGCAGCTCGACGACGGAGTCCAGAGCCGTCTCGATGCGCGCGACCAGTTCGCGCGGCCGCCCCGCCGCGACTTCATCGGCGAGCGCGCCGAGGAACAGGCGCGCGGCGTTCAGCGGTTGCTGCAGGTCATGGCTGGCCGCTGCGAGGAACCGCGTCTTGCCGAGATTGGCCTGCTCGGCATCCGCCGTCGCGATGCGCAGCGCCGCCTCCGCCTCGCGGCGCTGCGTGATCTCCTGCATCAGCCGCTGGGTCAGGCGCGTCAGCTCCGCCGTGCGCTCCGCGACCCGGCCCTCCAGCGTGATCGCCGTCTGGAACAGCGAAAAGGCGTTGCCGCCCTGCGCGTCCATGTCGCGCTCCACGCGGTCCATCAGCACCTGGTTGATCTTGCGCAGCTTCGCCAGTTCCTGCGCCTCCTCCGCGGCGGAGGGGGGCGGCGTCTCGCGCGACCGCGCGCTCATGCCTCCGCCTTCTGGCCGAACGCGAGCGCCGTAAACGTCTGGTTGACGTGCATGGCGCCGTACTGCTCGCCGTAGGTGCAGAACCCGATCACGTTGTTGGCGGACATGATCCGGCTCAGCGCGCGCTTCAGCTGCCGGCTTTCCGCCTCCAGCCGGCGCAGCACGCAGTCGAAGCCGACGACGAGCTGTGGCGTGCCCATCTCCGCGTGGACGGTCTCGAAGAAGCTCGCGAGGTTGGCCGCGATATCCTCCCGCCGTGCGAGCGTCAGCACCACACCTTCGTCGATGGCGCAGAAGAAGGTCAGGCTGCCGTCCGGGTTCATGCGTCCGATCGAGCGCACGTACCAGTCGCCGCCGACGCGCACCATCACCGGATGCTCGGCGAAAGCGAGCAGCGTCAGTTGCTCGACATCCAAGCCGGCGATGCGCGCATATTCTGCGGCCGCCGGCTCGGCATTGATCTCGGTGACCACGCGGGTCACGGGATCGGCGGCGGTGACGACCATCTTCGTGTCCGATCCGGAGAAATGGTGCAAGCGATAGATCCGGAACGGATAAGGCGTCTGCACGAGCGTGAGCAGCGCCGCGTCGGCATGGAATCGTCCCTCGTGAAAGACGAAGGTCTGGTTCAGGTTCAAATTGTCGCCGGCCGAGCCGCCGAGCAGCCGGATGTTGCCGATCCGGGCGCTGAGCGACGCCACCAGCGGCTCTTCGTTGACCGACACCCCGTCGCTCAGCAGCATCGCGAACGTGCTGGCCGGATCGATCTCGCCGCCGGCGCTCCTCGCAAAGGCATGCAGGACCGCTTCGGCTGCCTCATGACCCTGCGACATCTGAAAGCGCGACAGCCCCGGGATCAGCGCGCTGGCCGTCCGCAGTCCGCCGGACGGCAGGCTGAATCCGGTGATCGCGCCATCCAGGTAGCCATGCGGCCCGATCTCGCCCGCAGTCGTGCAGCCGATGACATGGGTGCCGCCGAACAGGCCGACGAGCGCCTGCGCCAGCCGATCGAGGTCGAACACGCTCGAGCAGAAGAACACGACGAGACCGCCGCCGTCCGACTGGGCGACGGCGGCGTGGAACTCCCGCGCCGCATCCGCCGGATCGGACGCCACGGAAAAGCCCCGCCTGATTCCGCCCTCGGCGGACATGGCCCCTCCCTTGTGTTCTTGTCTCCACTCAAACACAGGGGGAGGGCGACGTCACTGGGCCGCCGCCGGCGGGGTCAGACGGCCTCGCCGGTCGGCGGCGGCCCCGCTTTGGCCAGTTCCTCGCACTCGGCATCGGTGAACACGCGGCTGCGCGTCAGGAACCGCACGCCCTCGGGCGCTTCCAGCGAAAAGCCGGCGCCGCGGCCCGGCACGACGTCGATGATAAGTTGCGTGTGCGACCAGTACTCGAACTGCGCCGCACCGATGTAGAACGGCACCTCGGCGATGCGGCCGAGATAGACGTCTTGCGCGCCGACGCGGAACTCGCCGTGCGGGTAGCACATCGGCGCGCTGCCGTCGCAGCAGCCGCCGGACTGATGGAACAGCAGCGGGCCGTGTACGGCGCGCAGTCTGGCGATCATCGCCTCCGCCGCCGGCGTGACGAGCACGCGATCGACCATGCCGTCCTCCGTCGAGGTCGGGCGCGCGAGTTGCCCCGCGCGCCCGCCTGTCGCCGTGCTCAGAAGAACCCGAGCGCCTTCGGGCTGTAGCTCACCAGAAGGTTCTTCGTCTGCTGGTAGTGGTCGAGCATCATGCTGTGCGTCTCGCGCCCGATGCCCGACTGCTTGTAGCCGCCGAACGCCGCATGCGCCGGATACAGGTGATAGCAGTTGGTCCACACCCGCCCAGCCTGGATCGCGCGGCCGAACCGGTAGGCGCGGTTGCCATCGCGCGTCCACACGCCCGAGCCGAGGCCGTAGAGCGTGTCGTTGGCGATCGCCAGCGCCTCCTCGTCGGTCTTGAAGGTGGTCACCGACACCACCGGGCCGAAGATCTCCTCCTGGAAGATGCGCATCTTGTTGTGGCCCGCGAACACCGTCGGCTTGACGTAGTAGCCGCCCTCCAGGTCGCCGCCGAGATGCGCCCGCTCGCCGCCGATCAGCACCTTCGCCCCTTCCTGCCGGCCGATGTCGAGATAGGACAGGATCTTCTCGAGCTGGTCGTTGGACGCCTGCGCGCCGATCATGGTGGCGGGATCCAGCGGGTTGCCCTGCACGATCTTGCCCACGCGCGGGATCGCGCGCTCCATGAACCGCTCGTAGATGCTCTCGTGGATCAGCGCGCGCGACGGGCACGTGCAGACCTCGCCCTGATTGAGGGCGAACATCGTGAAGCCCTCGAGCGCCTTGTCGAAGAAGTCGTCGTCCTCGGCGGCGACATCGGCGAAGAAGATGTTCGGCGACTTGCCGCCCAGTTCCAGCGTCACCGGGATCAGGTTCTCGCTGGCGTACTGCATGATCAGCCGGCCCGTCGTGGTCTCGCCGGTGAACGCGATCTTGCTGATGCGTTTGCTCTGCGCGAGCGGCTTCCCGGCCTCTACGCCGAAGCCGGTGACGACGTTGATCACGCCGGGCGGCAGCAGGTCGGCGATCGCCTCCATGAATACCAGGATCGACAGCGGCGTCTGCTCGGCGGGCTTGAGCACGACGCAGTTGCCGGCGGCCACCGCCGGGGCGAGCTTCCAGATCGCCATCAGCAGCGGGAAGTTCCACGGGATGATCTGCCCGACCACGCCGAGCGGCTCGTGGAAATGATAGGCGATGGTGTCGTGGTCGATCTCCGACAGCGTGCCTTCCTGCGCGCGGACGGCGCCGGCGAAGTAGCGGAAATGGTCGACGCCGAGCGGCAGGTCGGCGGCCATCGTCTCGCGGATCGGCTTGCCGTTGTCGATCGCCTCGACGGTGGCGAGCAGATCGAGCTTCTGCTCGAGCCGGTCGGCGATCTTGTTGAGGATATTGCTGCGCTCGGCGACCGACGTGCGGCCCCAGGCGTCCTTCGCCGCATGGGCGGCATCGAGTGCCAGCTCGATATCCTCGGCGGTGGAGCGCGCGTGATGGCTGATGGTCTTGCCGGTGATCGGCGAGGGGTTCTCGAAGCTCTGCCCGCGCACCGCCGGCACCCACTTGCCGCCGATCCAGTTGTCATAGTGAGTGCGAAGCGCGATCTGCTGGGCGATTTCGCCAAGGGTCTTCTCGACCATGATTTCCTCCAAAGCGTTCTGTTTTACGGCTTGCGAGGATGTTCGATACGGCAGGGCGACGGTCCCTGCCTATTCGACCTTTGGACTAGACGACCCCCTATCCGACCTTCGGACGATGCGGCCGCCTCATGTCACCGGCTCGGCTGAACCGACCTGAGGGCCGACCTGCGTCGCCGACATCGCCTGCGCTTCGCCGTTTGACATCGCGAATCGCCTACCGGGCGGGTGTCGCTGGTCCTGTCGCAGTGGATCAGGTAGACGCGAATCTCGAGGCGTTCGTGGTCGCCTTCGCCGCAGCGCCGACGGTGGTGCTGCCGCTGACCAGGATGGACGAGGCGGGGCGGCGTGCCGCGCACGTCACGAGAAGATCCTTCTTGCACGCCATCAGGCGGTCGACGGTCGTGCGGCGACTGCGTTGATGCTCGCGGCCAGGAGGCGGCCGAGGGTTGGTGCCAGTTCGGCGGGTTCGATGTTGGCGCGGGCGACCGGATAGTATTCGGTTACGTGGTCCGTGCCGGGCCCGAGGCCGATTCCCACCAACTGCATGCCCGGCATCGCTCCTACCTCCGCCACCGCGGCATGGAGGTCCGCGCGGGTGGAGCGGCGCCCTTCCGGATTGCCGTCGGAGATGACGAGGAGCAGGCGATCGCGCTCCGGCTGGGACGCGAGGACGGACGCCGCCTCCATCAGGCAGGGGCCGTCGTCGTTGTAACCTGGCTGGTTGTTGCCGCCCGCGCGGCTGCCAGCCGCCTCATCGCGCATGGCATCGATCCGTGACAGCACATCCTCGTCGATCGTCTCTTCGAAGCCGACCACCGGAATGGTTACGTCCTGGAAACCGAGCACCGACCAGCTGACGCCGTGCAGCGTCGCCAGCGCGCGCGAGATCGCTCGCGTGGCGGCAACCGCTGCTTCCACCTTGCCGCCTCGCATCGATCCCGACAGGTCCACGAGCAGCATCGCGGCGAGGGCCGGCCGCTCGACCCGCCGGCGCGCCCAGATCCGGTCGGTATCCCGCCGCGTCGCGGCGGCGCGCATGACGCGCGGCAGGTCGATCCTCGGGCCGGACCGGTAGCCGCCGGCCCAGGCCCGCGGACGGCGCGGCAGGGTACGGCGCAGCGCCTCGACGAGCGCGTCATGCTCCGGGTCGGCCACGGGCCTGGCCGATTCGGCCGCCGCGCGTTCGAGCCCGATCGCAGCGAACGCCACTTCGGCGCTCTTCCGCTCCAGGTAGCGGCGGTACATCGCGCGGGCGAGATCGTGCAGGCGCTTCGGGACGTCCGACAATGGCGGCCACGCCGGGTTTTGCGGCGACGTGCGTCCGCCGCAGGCAGTTATCCAGGCCCGCAAAGCCTCCCGTGCAAGACGAACGTTCGCCGACGTCCTGCCACGGTGTTCGGCCTGTTCCCGAAGTGCCGGATCGACGGCCAGCGCACGGGCGATGTGGCCGATGTCGTCTTCGGCGAGCAACAGGATCTCGGACCAGATCTCCGTCACGAAGATCCGCCGGGCCGATGCGGCGGCGCACAGGATCTCGGCCTCGACCGGATCAACGAGGCCCTCGTCCGGCCGGCGCAGGACAGGGGAGACGTCGCGCGCGTAGCGGTCGGACAGGCCGGGACGCGGCATCAGATCCGGCGGCGGCAGCGCGTGGTTGTAGCGGTCCCGTGCGCCTGCCGTCCGCGCGAACGCCGCCGCGGCGGCGAAGAACGGTGCGAGGAACGGGAAATCCGTGAAGCGGTCGGCGCTCGCCATCGCCATGAGGAACGCGAACAGCTCGCATTCCATCTCGGCGACGGTGGGCGGAGTGTCGGCGGCGAACAGCGCCCGCAGGTAGCGGTTCACGCCCGGCAGGCGCCGGCGCAGGAAGCAGTGGTCCCGCGTTTCCTCGGCGGCATTGGAACTGGTCAGCCAAAGGCTGGGGATGGCGCCGGCCGGTTCGACGAAACGATCGTAGCGGGTGACCAGCGCGTGACCGATCTCGTGTAGTACGGCGCCGACGGCCACCGGCGTCTCGGCGCTCAGGTACTGTCGAGCGACCATGATGCGACGCTCCGCGGGAACGAAGGCTGTTCGGCGGTCATCGGCGACGACGTCGATCCCGCCCGGCGAGAGCGCTGCGCACATCGCGCGCAGCAGGCCCAGAACCCGCTCAGACTCGCTCATCGGGCAGCTCCCACGCATCCGGGCCGATGCCGCACGCGGTCAGCAGAGCCAGCGCCTTCTCGCGCTCGCCGTCGCGGGAAAGCCGCTCCAGATAGTTGAACGACAGCGCCTGCCATGCGGCCTGCGCGGCGGCGTGTCGGCTCGGCCGGGGGTCGCCCCCCGCGAGCAGCTCGTCGCGCATCTCCCGCATCGTATCGACCAGCGCACGCCGTGTGTACGCCAGGCGCCCGCGCGTGCGCAGCTCGCCCTTCTGCGCCATCGCCGCGATGCCGGCGTGGAAGCGCACCAGCGTCACGAGGAACCGGTCGATCTCCGGCACCGCCTTCAGCTCTGGGAACGCCGGCACGCCGGCGCCGCCGGTGTACCGTGCGCCGTTCACCACGACGTGCGGCTGGTGGCCGTGGACAAGGCATTCGGCGAGCGCACGGTAGTCGGCCTCGGTCGGCGCCGCGCACGCGCGGATCTTCCAGCGGTCGAGAAAGGCCGGGCTCAGTTCCTGCCGGCCGGCGTAGCCAGTGCCGTTCCATGTCGACAAGACCCGGAAGCCGGGATGCGCCTCGACGGTCCGCCCGTCGTATTCGGCAAGGTGCAGGGCGGGGTACGGCGTCTCGAGCAGCGAGTTGCAGCGCTCGCCGATCTCCGTCGGCGCAAGGTCGAGTTCGTCCATCACCAGCCACGCGCCTTCGCGCATGGCGCTGGGCGCAGCGCCGTCGGCGAAGCGGAACGTCGCCGCCTGTTCAGTATCGGGCACGTATTTGCCGACCAGTTCGGACACGTCGCTCTGCGCCGAGAAGTTGAGACGGTAGACGCCCGCGCCGAGCAGCGACGCGAGATAGAGAATGGACCACGTCTTGCTGGCTGCAGTCGGGCCTTCGAGAGCGGCCGGCAGGCGTCCGCGCAGCGCGATCGCCAGATGCCAGAGCGTCTGCGCGACTTCCTGGTCGATGCAGAACCCGGCGAAACGTGACAGCGGCACCGCGCGCGCATGCGGCACGGCGTTGCCGATCCGAGGCAGCGCGATTCCGGCGATCCACACATGCGAGTCGCTCACGCGGAGGAAGGGCCCGCGCGTCGGCGGGTCGTTGCGGATCACGGGCGGCCTCGGCGGCTGAATCAGTATGGCTTCGGGGACCGGAGCCGGCGCGGTGAGCGTCGGCGGTAGACGGACCCAGATGTCGTGGTCCGTCATCGGCCACATCTTGTTGCGGGTGAGCGAAAGGTCCGGCCGAGCTTCGGCCAGGACCGTCTCGATGCGTGTAAGTAACGGACACGGCGCGCCGCCGAATTGCAGTTCCTCTGCCTCGCCGTCCCGGCGCGTGACTTCGGTGCACAGCGAGCGGAAGCCGAGCGGCGCCAGCGCTTCCTTGATCGGCTTGATCACCCCGGCACTCGGGCCGAAGACCTTCAGGGCGTAGCGGCGTGGGTTGGCCAATTCCGCCAGCAGCCGGCCTTCGCGGAACGCGCGCGCGGGCCACTCGATCTCCAGCCGGTCGCCGTCGGCGCTTTGGCCCGACAACCCGAACTCGTGCGCGCCCAGTTCGAGCAGCTCGCCATCGACGAGTCCGCGAAGCCTCTCCTGCACGGGCTCCGGCACACCGGCGCCGCAGCAGACGGCAAACCCGGCCTTGATCTTGCCGAGGTGCCTGCGTTCGACGGGAAATCCCGCAGCCTCCAGTGTCCGCCTCAAAGCGCTGCCGGCCTCGCGATCATCGTCGCGGATGGTGACGGGGAAGCTGTCCGGATGCAGACGGCTCCAGGGGCGCAGCGCGCCGGTGCGCATGGCAGCCGCCGGCATCGTAACGACGGCGCCGCCGTCAGACGCCGGGTCGCGCACGGCCAGCGGATACCGCGACAGATCGATCCCGAGCTCACGCGCGGCACCTGCGAGCGCACGCGTGATGGCCGCGACCTCGACATGCGCGTCGAGTTCCGACAGCGCACCGGGATCGAGGCTCAGCCGCGTCGCTGCGTCGGGGACGACATGATGCAGCTCGATCCGCCCGAATCCCTCCTTGGCGAGGCGCGGATGGATGGCGGCGAAGGCGGCGGGGTCGTCGATCCGCACCTGGATCGGCAGGCGTTCGCGCAGTCCCTCGCGCGCACTGCGGCGCGGCAGGTCGAGGCCGATCTTATCCTCGTCGTCATCCCAGACCTTGGTCTGCCGCGGCAGCTCGCCGCAGAGCTTGAGGACGAAGGACGCGAGCACGGCGCGGACGAACGCCGAGGCGCCGCCGTAGCGGATGCGCGGTGCTGCGATGAACGGGACGACCTCGCAGCCCTCCGCGATTCTGCACCCGAGCGCGCCGAACTCGTCGGCGATACTGGCGGCGAAATCGGCGTCGTCGGTGCGGACCTGCAGGTGCCAGCCGTCGATCGGCGCGCTGGCGGCGTCACCGAGGCTGATCACGCAATCGACGTCCAGGTGCGGCGCGTGGTGCCAACGAAAGCGGAACGGGCACAGGCGCGGGATGATGGCGGCAAGGTCGGGCGACGGCGGCAGGGAACGGCACTGCAGCGCGCAGGCGTCGACGCTGCGATGCATCGTGGTGACGATTGCGCCAAGCGCCGTCAGCGCGTCGGGTAGGTGGAGCGGCCCCGGCGGGAGAGGAGACTCGATGCGGATCGAGATCGAAGGAGCGGACATGGCGGTTTCTCCGGCCAGGTCCGTGCTGCTTCTGCACTCGCCTCCCTGCGTCCCGGGCGCGGTCGCGCATGACGTGCCGGGAGGACGGCACGCGGCGCGGGCGGACCCGTTTCCCCGGCCGGACGCCGAGCGGCCGGTGGGCCGGCGCGCGGCGAGCAGGAGCGGGACGGCTTGGACTCGAACATTCGCAGTTTGCCTGGCATTTCGTGGGGCGCGCGATTGCACCGGTTGGACAGGGGCCCCATGTTTGCCCCGACCCGCTTTTGAGTCCAGCCGGAATATACTTTCTCGGGTTTTATTGAATTTTCTTACAGCAGCTTGTATGTTGCCTAATATTCATCTTGCCGCCGGCCCGGAAAAGGGGGTGCCGGATCATTCTCATAGCGAAAGGCAAGGGCCATGCGGAGCAAACCAGCCGTTGATCGCGAGGTCTTCGTTGCCGCCGCCGCGAAGCTGAGAAGCGTCGGCACGCCGCAGCGCAACATCGCCGAGCAGCTCGACGTCTCGCAGGGCGAGGTGTCCCGTCTGCTTGAGGACGCGCGCAGGACCGGATGGCTTGCAGAGAACCCCGAGTTCAAGAAGGCGGACGACGCTGTCTGGAATCTCGCCGAACAGTATTTCTTCTCCGCCGCGCGTACGCTCGACAGGCTGCGCGCGACCTTCGAGAGAACGGACGGCGGCAAGTTACTCAACCGGGCGACGCTGATCGACGTTCTGCCCGGCGGCAGCATCGCGCCCGCCTCGGCGCGGATCGTCGCCGCGCTGCTCGGCCAGGCGCATTTGGTCGGCGTCACGTGGGGCAACACGCTCTCGGGCCTGGTGGACGCGCTGGGCAAGCTCGTGGAGGCGCCCAGGCGCCGTGGTGCGACCCATCAGGTTCAGTTCGTCCCGCTCTGCGGCGAGCCGCTGCGCGACCCCGGGGATCCCAGCAACCACTCGTCGTCCGTGCTCGCGTTGCGTCTGACCAGCGCCTTCAATCCCGGCTATCGCGCCGACCGAACGACGCCGTCCATTGCCGGCGTGCAGGCGTTCATCCCGCTCGAATTCAGGAAGGGCGCCGAGGTCGAGACGATCCGCCGCTTCATCAGCCGCGTCCGCGGCTACACCCACGTGTTCGGCGCGGCCGATCAGCAGGCCGCCAACGGGCCCCCTCTGGCGAACCGGCTCGACGCGATCCTGACCAGCGTCGGAACGGTCGAGGGGCGGCACCGCGGCATCTTCCTGAACGAGCGCATCGCCAGCGGCGACATCTCGGAGCTCGACCTCGAGCGGACCAGCGTCGGCGACGTCGGCGGCGTCATCATCCCCGCGGCGGGGATCAGCAGGGCCGAGGAAGACCGCATCAAGGCGATGAACGACCGCTGGACGGGCGTGCGCCTGGAGCATCTGCGGCACTGCGCCGAGACGGCGATGACGGCCGGGTTCACGCCCGAGAAGCCCGGGGTGCTCATGCTCGCCGTCGGCGCGCGGCGGCGCAAGATCGTGCTCCGCTGCATCGAGCTGGGCCTGGTGAACGAACTCATCATCGACCGCGAGCTCGATCACGCGCTGGCGGCGTGACGACGCTGCGGCGCCCCGTGCAGCGCCCAGCATGCGCGAGCGGCTCGTGCGTTTGCTGCGCCCGCGTCATTTCGGGCGGCGTTCGCTCCCACATTGACCTGCGTCAAGGAGGAACGGCCGCGTCGTCGCGATGCTGGTCGGTCTTCTTGGGCAAACGATGCCAGAGCCAAGCCCTCTGCTGACCGATCTGTACGAGCTTGCCATGCTGGAGGCATATGCCGCGAACGGCATGGCCGAGACGGCGGTGTTCGAGCTGTTCTTCCGAAAGCTTCCCCCCTGCCGCGGCTTCCTGATGGCGGCCGGCCTGGAACAGGCGCTGGATTTCCTCGAGACGCTGCGGTTCTCGCCGGAGGAGCGGGCGTGGCTGACGGCGTCCGGCCTGTTCTCGCCCGGCTTTGCCGAGACGCTGGCGGACTTCCGGTTCACCGGCGACGTCGATGCGATGCCGGAGGGAACGGTCTTCTTCCCCGACGAGCCGATCCTGCGGATCACGGCGCCGCTGCCCCAGGCGCAGCTCGTGGAGACCCGCCTGATCAACCTGCTTCATTTCGAGACGGTCGTCGCCTCGAAGGCGGCGCGGATGGTGCTGGCCGCGCCCGGCAAGCAGCTGGTCGACTTCGGGCTGCGGCGCGCGCACGGCGCGGAGGCAGGACTGCTGGCCGCGCGCGCGAGCTATCTGGCGGGATTCTCCGCCACGGCAACCGTTCTCGCCGGCCGTCGCTTCGGTATCCCCTTGGCGGGGACGATGGCGCACTCCTTCGTGCAGGCACACGACAGCGAAGCGCTCGCGTTCGAGCACTTCGCCCGAGCGCGGCCCAGGGCGCTGACCCTGCTGATCGACACGTATGATACCGAGCGCGCTGCAGCGACCGTTGCCGGCATGGCGCAACGCCTCGCGGCCGAGGACATCACGATCGGTGCGGTGCGGCTCGACAGCGGCGACCTGGGAACGCACGCGCGCAAGGTGCGCGCGATCCTCGATGAAGCGGGGTGCCGCGACATCCGCATCTTCGCGAGCGGCGGCCTGGACGAGACGCAATTGCACGAACTGTGTCGCTGCAACGCCCCGATCGACGGCTTCGGCGTCGGCACCAGCCTCACGACGTCCTCGGATGCGCCGGCGCTGGACTGCGCCTACAAGCTGCAGGAATACGCCGGCCGCCCGCGCCGCAAGCGGAGCGAGGGCAAGGCGACGTGGCCCGGCCGCAAACAGGTGTTTCGCCGCTACGGCGCGGACGGCACGATCAGCGGCGACGTCGTGGCACTGATCGACGAGCCGGCGGAAGGCTCGCCCCGGTTGCGCCCCGCCATGCGCGCCGGCAAGCGGCTGGGCGACGCGCCGACGCTCGCGCAGGCGCGGGACCACGCAGCGGCGGAACTCCGGCGGTTGCCGGCGCCGCTGCGCCGGCTGGAGCCCCACTCTGTTGCGGTGACGATCAGCCCGGGCATCCGCAAGATGGCGGCGGACCTCGACGCAGCATCCGACCGGGTAGGCCATCCATGACCGCGCTGCCGGCTGGCGGCGACGACCAGAGCGAAACCATCGCATTCCTCTCGCGGCCCGAAAGCTACGGCATCCGGGACGGGACGGTGGAGCGCGTGGAGACGCACTGCTCGCTGGTGTTCCTCGCCGGCGAGCACGCCTTCAAGCTGAAGCGCGCCATCCGCTACGTGTCCCTCGACTACACCACGCGCGATCTCCGTCAGGCAGCGTGCGACGCGGAAGTCAGGCTGAACCGGCGGACGGCGCCGGACCTCTATCTTGGCGTACGTTCGATCAACCGTGCACCGGGTGGAAGTTTGACGTTCGACGGCGCCGGACCGGCGTTGGACCACGTCGTGCAGATGCGCCGGTTCGCGCAATCGGACCTGTTCGACTACATGGCCGGCGATGGCCGTCTGTCGCCGGAACTCATGCGGTCGCTGGGCGAGACGGTGGCCCGCTTCCATCGCGACGCGGAGATCACGTCGGCACACGGCGGCAGCGATGCCATCCGGCGCGTGATCGCCGACAACAGCCGCGAACTCGCCAACGTCGCCGCGGAACTAGACGGCGCGGCCGTCAGGCAGCTCAGCGCGGCGACGGCGGCCGCACTCGGCGCCGCAGCGCCGCTGCTCGATCAACGGCGCGCACAGGGCAAGGTCCGCCGCTGCCACGGCGACCTGCGGCTGGCCAACATCTGTCTGTTTGCCGGCCGGCCGACACTGTTCGACTGCATCGAGTTCAACGACGACATCAGCTGCATCGACGTGCTGTACGATCTTGCCTTCCTGCTGATGGATCTCGAACTCGCCGGCCGCCCCGCCCTCGCCAGTGCGGTCTCCAACGCCTACCTGGACGTCTCGCCTGAAACCGCCGGGCTGCGCGCCCTGCCGCTGTTCCTCGCGTTGCGCGCCGCGACGCGGAGCTACGCGCTCGCTGGGGCCGCGCGCCGCCGCTCCGAGCCGCGAGAGGCGGCGCGGCTGCTCGATCTGGCCCGCCGGCATATCGAGGCCGGCCTTCGGTTCCTGCTTCGGCCCAATCCCCTGCTGACCCTCGTCGAAGCCGGCACAGGGCGGCCCGGTGCTCCGCAAGTCGCTTGATCTCGATCAGTGCGGCGGGGATCACTTGGGTCTGCTGTTCGATCCTATTGAGGCATCGGCCATGACAGCCCGCGAGCGCCGCATTCAGCCGGTCACGCTGCCGCCTCGGGGGAGCGAAGGCACTGTCGGCCTGCCCGGCGGAACGGCGCGCGGGATCGTGCTGTTCGCGCACGGAAGCGGGAGCAGCCGCCTGAGCCCGCGCAACACGTACGTGGCCGACGCGCTGGAGCAGTCAGGGTTCGCAACCCTTCTGTTCGACCTCCTGACCGAGGACGAGGCGGCCGACCGAAGCAACGTGTTCGACATCAAGCTGCTTGCCGGGCGCCTGAGCGAGGCGGCGGACTGGATCGGCTCCTGCGAGGCGGTCAGCGGCCTGCCACTCGGGCTGTTCGGCGCCAGCACGGGGGCCGCCGCGGCGCTGGTGGCGACCGGCATGCGCTCGGACATCCGGGCGGTGGTCAGCCGAGGCGGACGCCCGGACCTTGCCGGCGACGCCCTTGAGCTTGTGTCCGCGCCCACGCTGCTGATTGTCGGCGGCCATGACCAGCAGGTGCTGGAACTCAATCCTGCGGCCTACCACCGCCTGCGTTGCGAACGGCGGTTGGAAGTGGTTCCGGGAGCGACGCATCTTTTCGAGGAGCCAGGCACTCTCGCTACCGTCGTGGCACTCGCGCGGGCTTGGTTCCTGGATCATCTCACCACGCCGCCGGCGGGCATCGATCATGCTGTTCGCTGACCGGCGCGACGCCGGCCGCAGATTGGCGGCGGCGCTTCTCGACCTTCCGCTCAAGGATCCCGTCGTGCTCGCCCTGGCACGCGGCGGCGTGCCGGTCGGCTTCGAGGTCGCGCGCGCCTTGGGCGCGCCGCTCGATGTGGTGCTCGTCCGCAAGATCGGCGCGCCGGGCCAGGAGGAACTGGCGCTCGGCGCCATCGCCGACGGCGAGCAGCCCGACCTGGTTGTCGACCCTGCAATCATCGCCGCCCTGCATGTCAGTCTCGGCTACATCGAGACCGCCAAAGCCGCCGCGTTGCAGGAGATCGAGCGGCGACGTCGTGCCTATCTCGGCGATCGCCCTGCCCTCGATATCGCCGGACGTACCGCGATCGTCGTGGACGACGGGGTGGCAACGGGCGCCACCACCCGCGCGGCGTTGCGCGCCACGCGCCATCGCCGGCCGGCGCGGCTGGTGCTGGCTGTTCCGGTCGCACCGGCCGACACGCTCGCAAGACTGGAACGCGACGTGGACCTTGCTGTCTGCCTGGACACGCCCGCCGAATTCTGGGGTGTCGGGCAGTTCTACCGCGACTTCGCGCAGGTGTCGGATCGCGAGGTGGCGGAGCTACTTCAACAGATGCGCGGCCCAGGGCCGATCACGGAGAGCCGGGAAGAAAGCCGATGACGAATCACCCGATGCTGCTGTTCGGCCTTCAGGGCAGCCGCGAGCTGGCGGATCGTGTTGCGCGCCGCCTCGATGTCGCGCTGGCCGAGCATGAGGAGCGCAATTTCGAGGATGGCGAGCACAAGGCGCGCCCACTGCAGGACGTGCGCGGACAGGACGCGTTCGTGCTGCATTCTCTGCACGGCGACGACAGCGAAAGCGGCAACGACAAGCTCTGCCGGCTGCTGTTCTTCTGCGGTGCGCTGAAGGACGCCGGCGCCCGGAGCGTGACCGCCGTCGTGCCGTATCTCTGCTACGCACGCAAGGATCGGCGAACCAAGCCGAACGATCCGATCACGACCCGCTATGTGGCTGCGATGTTCGAAGCGGTCGGGATCGATCGCGTCATGACGGTGGAAGTGCACAACATCGCGGCGTTCGAGAATGCGTTCCGCTGCCCGACCTGGCACATCGAGAGCGCGCCTCTTCTGGTTGCGCATTTCGCGCCCCTCCTGAACGGCCAGAGCGTCGTCGCCGTCTCCCCCGATGCGGGCGGCGCGAAACGGGCCGAGCAGTTCCGTCAGGCGCTGGAGCAACTGTCCGGGAGAGATGTCGGCAGCGCTTACATGGAGAAGTATCGCAGCAGCGGGGTGGTGACCGGCGAGCTTCTTGCCGGCGACGTATCCGGCAAGGCCGCCGTCATCGTCGACGATCTCGTCAGCACGGGAGGCACACTGATCCGGGCGGCCGAGGCCTGCCGGCGGGCGGGTGCGACAAAGGTCTTCGCAGCGGCCGCACACGGACTGTTCGTCGGCGGCGCGCCGGCGCTGTTCGCAAGCCCCGCGCTGGACTCCATCACCGTGACCGACACCATTCCGCCGTTCCGCGTCGCGAAACCTGACTTGGGCCGTCTCACTGCCCTTGACATCAGCGAGGCGATCGCACGCGCGATCTCCGCCTGTCGCGATGGCACCTGACCTGCTCGACACACCGGTCGCGCGGCATGTGTGGGAGACCCGCTACCGGGCGAATGCGGCGGAGGCATCGGTCGTGTCGACCTGGGCGCGGGTCGCCGGCGCACTGGCCGCGGTCGAACCGGCCGCACAGGCCGACTGGGAGCGCCGTTTCCGCGACATCCTGACCGACTTCCAGTTCCTGCCGGGCGGGCGCATCCAGGCGGGTGCGGGGTCCGGGCGCGACGTCACGCTTCTCAACTGCTTCGTCATGGGACCGATCGAGGACTCGATCCGCGGCATCTTCCGCGCGCTCGAGGAAGGCGCTGTGACGATGCAGCATGGCGGTGGGGTCGGCTACGACTTCTCCACACTTCGTCCGGCCGGCGCCAGGGCGCGAACAACCGGCATGATCGCCTCCGGTCCGGTTTCGTTCATGGACGTCTGGGACGCGACGTGCGCGACCATTCAGTCGAGCGGCGCGCGGCGCGGCGCGATGCTGGCCACGTTGCGCTGCGACCACCCGGACATCGCCGCCTTCGCGGACGCCAAGCGGATCGCGGGACGGCTGAGCAACTTCAATCTGTCCGTGCAGGTGACGGACGACTTCATCCAAGCCCTCGATCGGAACGCGTCATGGCCGTTGATCTTCCCCGCCAGCCGCCTGGATGGAGCCGGCGAGACGATCGTGCGGGACTGGCCCGGCGAGGCCTTGCCGGTGCCGTGCCGCGTGGTGTCCCGGGTGCCGGCGTGCGCGTTGTGGGACGGGTTGCTGCGGGCGAGCTACGACAGCGGCGAGCCGGGCATGCTGTTCATCGACCGCATCAACCGGCTGAACAACCTTGCGTACTGCGAGCGGATCACGGCCACCAACCCGTGCGGCGAGGTTCCCCTTCCGCCGTACGGCAGCTGTGACCTCGGCTCGATCAACCTGGCGCGTCTCGTGTGGCATCCGTTCGCGCCATGCGCGCGGCTCGACACGCAGCTTCTGGCCGAAATCGTTCGCGTTGCAGTCCGGCTGCTCGACAACGCGATCGACGCCTCGCGCTTTCCGCTCCCGGCGCAACAGGAAGCCGCCCTTCGGACACGACGCATCGGGCTGGGGGTCACCGGCTTGGCTGACGCGTTGATCATGCTCGGGCTTACCTATGGCAGCGACGCCTCGCTTGCACTCGCCGGCGACACGATGCGCGTCATCGCTCATGCGGCCTACCGTCAATCGGTCGCCCTGGCCGAGGAAAAGGGCGCTTTCCCGGCATTCGACCTCGCGAAGTATTCGGCCGCGCCATTCATCGCAGCGCTCCCCGCCGACATCCGCGACGGCATCGCACGGCATGGCATCCGCAACAGCCACCTGCTGGCGATCGCGCCGACGGGCACCATCAGCCTGCTGGCCGGCAATGTTTCGAGCGGGATCGAGCCGGTCTTTGCGGCGGACTTCCGGCGAACGGTCCTGGACAAGACTGGCAGTCCCCGGGAATTTCCGCTGACAGACTACGCCGTCCGGGTGTGGCGGAGACAGCAGGGCCGCAAAGATGGTGTGCCCCCGGCATTTTCCGCAGCACCCGACGTTTCGATCGGGTCGCATCTCGCGATGCAGGCCGTACTACAGCCGCTGGTCGACAATTCGATTTCGAAGACAATCAATCTGGCCGGGGAGACCACGTTCCACGACTTCGCGCCGCTTTACCGACGTGCCTATAACCTGGGCTTGAAGGGCTGCACGGCGTTCCGGGAAGGGGCGGAGAGGCGAGCCGTCCTGTCCACACAGATCCCCGGCACATGACGGCGGCGTGGTTTGCTGGGGGCACGAGCACGGCGACGCCACTGGCTTACCCGTGCAAGCCAAAGCGCTCGCGGTCGGCCGACGACAGGGGCTGACGCGACAGCACGTACAGCGCGTGAGCCTGATCCGGCCGGGTTGGAAGAGATATGGATTGTCGCGTCACGGAGAAGCCCGCCGCGCGGGCTCGCTCGATAAAGGTCGCGTCTTCAAAGCCTGTCCACAGCAGGAGATGGCCCGCGGGCGCGAGGCTGTCGCGGCAGCGAGCCAAGCCTTGCTCTCCGTAAAGCGTGGCGTTCGCCGGCGTCGAGAGCGCTTCGGGGCCGTTATCGACATCGAGCACGATCACGTCCCAGTGCCGGTCTGCGCAAAGATGGGCGATGACGTCGCTCTCTATCAGGCGCACTCCAGACGACAGCGTGGCCGCGAGACGCGGATTTATGCGGGTACGGAACCAGTGCAACACGGCGCCGGACCGCTCTGCCACCGTGATCCTCGCCCGTGTGGGGCGGATCCCTGCGTTCAGCGTCTCCAGAAGGCTCGCCAGCGTGTAACCGAGGCCGAGGCCGCCCACGAGGATCTTCGGATGCGGCGTGCTCGGGAGCAGGCCGGCGAGACAACCGAGCCGGTCCTCCGACGCGTGATACTCACCGTTCATCAGCTCCCAGCCGTCGGCGCGTATCATGTGCACGCCGTTCCGCTCGTAGAGATCGAGCTGGTTACCCTCCGACGAGGCGGAGGCGATATGGGTCCACATGACCGTTTGATCTGGGCGGCAACGAATGATGTGACAGGGTTTCATAAAAGAGAGGCCGACGCCCTCACGCATCCCCTCATTGGCAAGTTGACGACGCCGCGTAATAAAAGAATCCGCTGAGCTGGCCGCAGTTGCTGCAAAGAATCAGGAAGGCCCTG
>Ga0209040_10000873_pt1 | contig 23525 bp, 15 predicted proteins | sample BogFormECP12_OM3_FD_188240 | JGI IMG/M metagenome (GOLD analysis project Ga0209040, IMG submission 188240) | Bog forest soil microbial communities from Calvert Island, British Columbia, Canada - ECP12_OM3 (SPAdes) (version 2) | ecosystem: Environmental > Aquatic > Freshwater > Wetlands > Bog ... | reverse complement strand
CGGCCGCCGAACCAGCTTGGCAGATCACTCCGGAGAAAGTCGAAATGGTTGTTGCCCGGTTTGGGTGCAGGTAGTCGCCGCGCGCCTTTCCACTTGCTGGCACGTACTGGGTAAGGAATGCCTAGGGCTGCTGGGCGCGTTGTTTGGCCAGCAAGCGTCTTTCGTCTTAACCAAGTGCAAAAAAGTAGAAAGCGCCGCGAACCATCTCATCTTCAAGGGCGACTTTAAGCATCTGTTGTCTTGGACCGATTTAAGTGTAGAGATGGCGCTAGTTGATATTGCTGCGCCAGATGGGACTAGACAACGCCACTGCGTGTTTCGTACGAATAATATTCCTGAAGACAGTGTCTACTCGTTCGGCGATCAATTTTTACGCTCAGGCACATCAATTACTGCTTCAGAGGGCACGCTGGCTCGGAGTCTGGAGGATTATGTTGGGAGTGTCAGCTTCAGCGAGAAAACGATGGTCTGTTCGTCAGTAGACTACAGCACCGTGAGTCCTGGCAATTCGCGTCTCGACACGCTCCTGACGTTAGATGCCGCTTCCCAGATCAAGGCCAAGGCCGGCGTCAATTTTCTCGTTAATTGGACCCTCGATGCGGATCTGGAGCAATACTTAAAGAAGATTGAAATAAAGCAGGTTGACAACGCCAGTAAAAGCCAGGGTTTGATTTGCCTGGGCGACGCTGGCCTTTGTCTGATGTTAAGGAAGGGAATCGAAGAGGGTAAGGGTAGTCTTGTTAGCGATCTAGGGGTAGGGCTGGAGGTTCAGGGAATGAGCCTAGTGCTTCCCGCGGTTCAAGAAAACCAGACGGGGCCAGAGATTGTTTTTGACGGCAAGGTCATCATCGGAACGAAGAGTTTCAGGATGAGGGCAGGGTTTAACCTTTACTATATGACAGTGGCGGTTTCCTGTCATGACTTTCAACTAAAAGAGATTATTAATCTTATCCCGAACGAGGCTCAGGACGAATGCTTCGGAGAGCCTCTCAGCAGTTTGCTGAGCGTGAAACTGTCGAGTCTTGGGATAGTTTTGGGTCTTCGAGATAACACAAACGAAACCCATGCAAAGCCAAAGCCTGCGATTGACTCGGTGTCTGAGATAAGCGTCAGCCTGACTGCTCAAGAGGATATCAAGCTGATTGAGAAAATCATCTCTTTCAAGCCTGCCTTGAATATGCGGATTAAGACCCCCTTTAATAGCGAGTTGCGCTCGATCGAAGGGGAATTAGAAGGAACGTGGAAACTCGGCGACACTGCATTCAAAACGGCGCTTTATTATCCCAGCTTCGATTTCACGGCAGGTATGGCACCGGATCAATCTCTGGATCTGTTGGAAGTCGTTAAGTCCATATTGTCCGCAATTGGATTCCCTAAGCCAGACATAGGAGTTCCTGTTACTAGAATGGAGGTGTGGGGCAACTTTCTGGACAAGAGCTTTTCGGCTGAGATCGATGCCAATTATGAGTGGCAGTTTTTCCTAGCTGGCCGACCCTTTGGGTTACGAATAAGCAAGCTGCTGGTGGCGTACGCCGGTCAGAGCGTAGGTTGTACGGTGGACGGCGCATTTAAATTGGCTGGCGCCGATGTACTTGTCTCGGCTGGATATGATGCCGATCAGGGCTTGATGCTATCAGGGTCAACGGTTATTGGCGCAAAAATCAATCTTAGCCAGATCGCAAAGGACCTATTGGAAGCCATGGCGCTGCCTACAGACCGCCGAGGAGAGCAGATTGATCTCGAGCTTACCGATATTGTCTTTTCGGCAGCTCCCAAGCTCAAAGAGTACTCGCTCAGTGGCCGGACCGCTGGGGCCTGGCAGTTAGCAGATAAATTGAGTTTGACGGTCGAGCAGTTTGCGGTGGAGAAGACGCAGGGTTTGTCAGCGACAGGCTTGCTTCGAGTCACTTTGGCTGTCGGTGGAACAAACGTCGGTGGCAAAGTCGTCGGTGGAACAGTCGTCCGGCTATCAGCGGAAAAGGCTGCAGCGGCTGCCGGCGGCTGGAAATTCGAGGGCAGCAGTGCTGAGAGGCAGAAAATTAACATCGGCGAAATTGTTAAATGGGTCGGGGAGCAATTCGGGGAGACGCCCCGGTTGCCGGAAGCGATTGAGGGTACGACAGACAGGCCTGGTTTCACGGTGAACAAACTCAAGCTCTCCTTCGAGTCCGAAAGAAAAGACTTTTTCTTTACTTGCGAGGGGGAGGTGAGTCTTTCGGGAAAACCGGTTCGGGGTACGGTCACGATCGACATCAAGCATCAGGATAAGTCCACTTACACCAAGCTTTTTGGCGGCTCGCTGATCATTGACGGAATGGAGTTTGATCTTATTTTCGAGTCGTCCCACAAGGCAACCGATGGCGATTCCAGCACCTTAGTTGCCAGCTACCACGATGACAAGGGGCACACGGTCAAGATCGACGACGTTATAAAGAAAGTCATTGCCGGCGAAGCTCCCAACACCGGTCTTGAGATAAGTGTCAAGGATGCCCTCTTTGCCTATCGGAAGGCAGGCCAGGCGGCAGAGTCAAAGTATCTCTTTGGACTGGATATCGAAGGCGGACTTAATCTTTCGGAACTGAACCTTCCTAGCCTCCCGTTAATCGGACAGCCGTTTCCTGCCGGTGAGACGCTCAAGTTCGCGCTTCAGGTGTTGACCGCGAGTGAGACCTTCACGGCCGATGAGATCAATGGCCTCAATAAGCTCAGCGGGAAAGGGCTTAGCTTGCCCCAACAGGAACTCAACAAGGGACTGAAACTGGCGGCACTACTTCGGGTGGGGGAGGAGATCAAACCCTTGAGTCTGCCAATTGGCCTGGGTAAGGGAAACGCGGAGGGTCCTGGTTTAGTACACAAGCCGGTTTCAGATACCACTACGAATCAACTCACTGAGTATCCCCACTCGACCGATGGCACCCAGTGGATTAACATCCAGAAGACGTTTGGTCCAATTCATGTTGAACGTGTGGGAGTCGGATATCACACCGACACCGGCAATATCGCTTTGTTGCTGGATGCCGCCCTGACCGTGGCGGGTTTGACACTGTCTCTGGATGGGTTGGGGGCTGAATTTGCGCTGAAGGACCTGGCGAAAAAAGAGTTCAAACCTACCTTCCATCTCAATGGCCTCGGGATCGACTATCGGAGCGGGCCTGTGGAGATCGGTGGTTCCTTCCTCGAGCAGAAAATGACGTTGGAGGTAGACCACAGGAAGGTCGACTACACGGGTTACGCTGGTTTAGCAGTGATCCGAACCAAGAAACTGACGCTATCTGCGATTGGCTCCTACGCCCAAATAAACGGTCGCGATCCGTCACTCTTCATCTATGCGGTCGCCAACTATCCGCTTGGCGGCCCTGCCTTCTTCTACGTCACCGGCTTTGCTGCAGGTTTTGGGTATAACCGGGCGCTCAACTTGCCGCCAATCGATGAGATCGCAAGCTTTCCTCTGGTCGCGGAGGCCGTGAAGGATGGTGGCCCCGCCAGTCTCCCAAGCGGTCAGAAAGAGCAGAAGGAAACACTGACGACCAAACTACAGCAGCTCGAACGGTACCTGCCGCCATCGGTCGGTGATATTTTCATCGCGGCCGGAATCAAGTTTACCTCATTCAAACTAATCGACTCGTTCGCCTTACTGGTTGTCAAGTTCGGCCGACGCTTCGAGATCGATCTGCTGGGACTCGCGACCCTGACGGCACCGCCGCCTGAGGCAGGAAAAACCGTTGCTCCCATTGCTGAAGCTCAGTTGGCGCTGAAAGCGACCTTTATTCCTGATGAAGGTTTTCTGGGTGTCCGCGCGCAACTTACGCCCAACTCCTACATTCTCTCAAAGGATTGCCATCTGACTGGCGGCTTCGCCTTTTATACCTGGTTCGAACCCCACCCCCAGGCGGGTGACTTTGTCCTGACGCTTGGCGGTTACCACCCGAAATTTATTGTCCCTGACCACTATCCCAAAGTGCCGCGGCTTGCCCTCAACTGGCAGGTCACTCCAGAGCTCCATATCAAAGCCGATGCTTATTTTGCCCTGACTGCGTCAGCCATCATGGCTGGGGGGCACCTGCAAGCCAATTGGGAGAGCGGTAACTTGCGGGCCTGGTTCGTCGCGGGCGCCGACTTCCTACTGGCCTGGAAACCTTTCCATTACGACCTGGAACTCTATGTCGGCATGGGAGTTTCCTATACCTTCAAAGCCTTCGGCAACCAGACGCTGAGCGTGGATTTGGGAGCGAATCTGCACCTGTGGGGGCCGCCGTTTTCCGGTACAGCGACCATACACTGGTCGATCATTTCCTTCACGGTGAACTTTGGCGAGGGCGCCCCGCACCACCTTGAAAAGCTCGAGTGGGATACTTTCAAAACCTCCTTTTTGCCGAAACCCGAGCAGATTTGCAGCATTGCGGTCCAAGAGGGGCTGATCCGGCACATGCCAGCCGAGGGAGAAAAGCATGAACGCTGGATTGTTAACCCAAAAGAGATGGTTCTGGCGATTAACTCAGCGGTTCCGTTTACACATATCAAGGTGGCCGGCACAGCTCCGGAAGAAAAGGCCGAGCATCTATCCATCGCATCCATGGGCATTGAGTTAGGTGTGACCAGCACTTGTGAGATTACCATCACACGCGGTGACAAGCCGGATGAGCAGGTGCCAGTTGAGAGGGATACATTTCAAGCGCAGCCGATCCGGAAACCCATGCCAGCGGGACTTTGGGGTACGCCAAATCTGACTGATGACAAAAAGTATCTGAACCCACCGAACCTGAACGGCCCGCAGTTAGTCAAGAACCTGCTGGCGGGGTTTGAAATCAGGCCAATAAAGACACCTCAGCAAGCACAGTCCTGCCAAATCGATCAGAAAGAGCTTCAGCAGGGCAAACCCGAGTTAATCCCCGAAGCTTATAGCTGGGAGAAGAAGTTCTCACTGGACGCGTCGCGGGGGCAGTCTGCGTGGGATCAGGCCGCTAAAACGGTGGCCAGCAAAAGGGAAGAACGAGGTCTATTGCTCACGGCATTGGGTCTGGGCAATGCGGAGATCGATTTCGGTGAATCGATAGAACAGGGCGTCTTGTTGGCGGCATAGAAAGTACTTAGCAATTCTGGCGAGACTTTATGGCAGCGCAGACTGAAGGCGGCAAAATCGAGTTCATCGAATATCATCAACCTGACCTGGCGGACGGTGATTACACCGTTACCATAACGCAAAAGATCGAAGCCACTGTTCCCTTGAGGTTGACCGAGACCACGGCAAGTTTCATTACGCCCAATATCGGCAGTAACGTCACTGTCAGCGTCCAGAACAGCCAATCGATCGCTCGGGGCAGCACGATTCTTATTCAGGGTGCGGGCGCTTACTCGGTCATCTCTGTGCCCAACACGACGAGCGTTACCGTGCAGAACCTGGGCTCTGCCGGCAACGCCCCTCCGGAGACACAGATCAATAAAGGAGCGGATATCAGAGACTCTTTCGATAAATTTGAGTCAAACCTCCTCTTCTCCGTCCTTGGCCCACGCTTCACGCTGGATCCTCAAGTGGTCACTTCTGTATTTCCACCGCCTGGTAGCGTGGGCGATCACTCCAACGTCTTGCCGCACATCGTGTTCAATCGAAGCACCCTGCCGTGGGAGCGATCCGCTATTCCAATCAAGACAGACGATTCCAAGGAGCTGAAAAAGGAGAAAAAGAAGACACCATGGCTGGCATTACTCTTGTTTGAAGAACGAGAATTAGCGTCCCCTCAGGGCGCACAGGAAAAGCCAAACGAGACCCTTAAGGCGTTTAAGGTCGGTGAATTAAAAACTTCCACCACCGGCACGATCAAGTGGCCTGGGATCACTAAAGAAAGTGGCCAGCATGACAGCGATGTCTTCTCGGTTATTGATGTGCCTTTGAGTCTTTTGAAGCAAATCATACCCACCGGCGACGATTTGAGATTCCTGGCCCATGTGCGTAAAACTCAGGAATCAACCGGCAAGCCCGGCGAGGATGAATTGGCCGTGATTCTCGGAGCGAGATTGCCCAAGCCAGGGGGCGTGAGTTGCGTTCATCTCGTGTCTGTAGAGGGACGTTATAAGTATGAGGGCGGTAAGATTGTCTTTGATTATCAAGGCGCTCAGGACGGCGATTCGATCCGCCTTGTCACCTTGAAAAGCTGGCGATTTACCTGCGCGGACCCAAAATCTAACTTTACCGGGTTGCTTACAAAGCTTGATCATTCAAGTTTGTTTTGGACCCCCGGTTCCGCCGCCGAAGGTATGGCATATCGGGAAATCAGGGACGCTGCCCAGTACCTGGCGATGGGCTGTGTGCCATTACCTCACGCCATGCGCCAGGGAAACAAAACCGTATCCTGGTACCGCGGACCGTTGGTTCCGGGAAGTATTACGGCAACAAAGTTCGACTTACCGATTCGCACCGCCGATGAACTTGTGTACTACGACGACACCTATGGAATGTTTGATGTATCTTATGCGGCGGCTTGGGAGTTAGGTCGTCTGCTGGCCTTACAAAGCAAGTCCTTTGCTATCAATCTTTATCGCTGGAAGCGCAGTCATATTCGGAAGCTCAAGGATGCAGAAACCCAGTTGGCAAGTTTACCTTTCGATGGGCCGACGGCGGCTTTGGAACTACCAGAAATCGTCAGCAGCTGGTTCGAAAACCTGATCCTGCTGGAAGGTGTCCCGTTCAGCTATCTCGTTCCGGATGAACGCATGCTGCCAGCCGAGTCGATCCGTTTCTTTCAGATGGATCCCATCTGGATAGAATGCCTGGTCGACGGCGCGTTCAGTATTGGCCGGGTATTGGAGTCAGACCACGAGCTGGATCGTTCGCACAAGGAAAATCACCTTGATGACGTTTTGCCGGAGCGATCTAGCGGGTTTTTGCTTCGATCAGAGGTTGTCGCCGGCTGGCCCGGCTTACAGGTGGACGGGTATGATGAGCCAATCCAGGACTACCACTTTGTTTTGGACAAGAAGTTCCTGTTTGAAGTCGGTTCCGCAGATTACGTGTCCGATTTAAATGGGAAAGAAATTTCCACGGAACTGAAGCAGAAGTTCCTTCTTGCCGGCAAGACTGAACTATCTGAGAAATGCACGGTAGAGAATCGAGAGTGGCTGATCACCAATAGCCAACATCAATTCAAGCTGATTAAACGGGAGGATAACCAGATTGATGTTTGCGTTGCCGCTGACGCTAAATTATTGTTCAGCATCGATGGCGGTTTTGAAACCGATCTCATACCCGATAAGAGGGTGTCCCTGGGTTTGCAGCACGTATTTGATGAGCAGAAGCACAGGCTATTACCCGACAGCGTTATCTCCGTGATCTCCTGGTTCATTACGGATGACGAGCATCAAAAACATTACCTAATCCAAAAGGAGGAACAGCTAATTAAAGTCTATCGCGATTATAAATTACCGTTACTGCGGATGGCCCGCTTGTCAGCAAATGTGTTAATCTGTCTCTTTGAGGGGATTGTGCAGACGGTCGATCTGCATTTGAAACCGGACACTCTGCACTGTGGTGTGGACGAACCGGAAGGAAGTCACAAGGGCTTGCACAAAAGGCTGAGGGCGGGCAAGTCGATCGATCCACTTCCCTGGAGGGAGGGGGATAAGCGTACAATTAAGATTAGCGCGCCGGCTGACCAGAGCGGGCTGGCTGACCAGATCGCAAAGCAGACTAACGCAACAGCGTTTTCTGCCGCGGAATTTGCATTAGAAATGATTCAAGGCGCGGAAAAGGTGAGATTTTGTTCTACGAAATAGCGCGCCGGGCGCCCAATGAGCATGGGACTTTCGCGCCGAAAAACTAGTCGGGGACGCTGATTCGAGCTGATCACTTGGAGGAGAGAAAAGAATGTACGATCAAACTGTCCATCTTTTGGATCTCTGCATCTTGTCGTACCATCTCCATGCGCAGACACTGATCTGGCCATTGGACCCGTATTATGAATCTTCGGCCTCGGAAGAGCACCGAGTGGAATTCATGAACGTCTTACGTACTTGGTGCAAAGGTGTAAAGTCACTCCATGGCCCAGGCAGCTGTCAAGGGAGCGTAGAGCAAGGTTGGGCAGCCAACGACCTCCTGGATCCAGTATTTGGCGACTATACACGGCTCTATCCGTGGCGCCCCACTTTTACCAGGCCTGATGGGCAGAATGAACCCTGGATCATATACGACACTCCTCAAGAAATTACCCGGCGGATAGGGAAGGTTTGCATGGTGCAGTATGATTTCGGTGACGACGGACCCTACAGCCCATCCCCTTTGGTAAAGCTCACTGTTATTCACCAAAACCATCCACCGCCTCACCTCAAGTGCCAGCCAACGACCTATTGTACTGTTTCGAAGGAGGAACCGGGGGCGTCTATGGGGATAAGACGCAGAAGAAATATCATTCATGGAGCATGATGGGGTTTGTGTTGGCCAGCGTATCTGAAAAGAGCGCTTCCGATTACAATCTATATATTGTCTTTCGTGGCAGCCGCAGCGGTAAACTGAGACATCACCAGGCAGGCTGGACTCAAGTTGGCAATCCTGATTGGGTTACGGACTGGCAGGTGCTCTACCTTGAGGGAGATCCTGAGATAAGTCAGTATGGCCAGTGTTCAAAGGGATTTGCGGCTAGTATTAAGTCCATCTTTCCCACTATTATCAGATGTTGGAAGAGGTCGCTCGGCAAAAGCAGACCCGGCCCAGCGCGATCTACGTCGCCGGGCATAGCCTCGGTGCCGCCCTGGCCTGCCAATTTGCGAGTGCCGTATTATGGGGTACCAGGTACGGTCTTTGGGGAAACAATATGCCGCCCGCGCTGCGAACATGGCCATGGAGTGGGCTAAGCCTGGTGACCTATGGCGCTCCCGTCGTTGGTGATTGGAATTTTTGCCGCTGCTTCAAGCTGCTGAACTCCAGTAGCAAGCGATTCTGGGTCGAGGGCGACATAGTAGCCCTAGGCGATAAGGCGCCGGTGCTAAATGCCGTGGGAGATCGTTTTCCGCTTAGCCCGCCTAAGGACGTTATTAAGGGCCTGGATGCGCATGACCCGCTCGCGATCCGAAAGTCGTTACTTTGGTGGCTAGGTAGTTTTTTCCCTCAAATACTTCAGGAGATCCCTATGATTAAGGATGATCGCGCCATGGAAACTGTTTACATTGACAAAGACTTTCCTAAGTCATCTGGCGGACAAGAAGACATCGGCCGAATTCAGCACGCTGATTCCCGAAGGTGAAGCGTTTCTTCTGAAGATAGTAGAGGCCCTTTGCACCGCACATAAAACAGAGCCAGAGCTAGTAAAAGAGCTTGGGAGCCTTTCAGATAAGATTAAAGAGTGTAATACGAAGCAGTACAATGCCTACGTCAAGCTTGGAGAATTGAGGTCGGCGTGGGAAGGGTTCAGTTTACTAAATAGCAAATATAACGCGCTTTGGCGCTTACTTGGCTTGAGCCTATTGTTTAATGCTCTCAGTAACGATGGTAGCCTAATGCAATCTACAGATGTCGCCGCCATGATCGAAAAGTTGTAGTAACAGGTAATAAGTGACAGAGAGCGATGGTCCTTTTGATACAGGTAGAGACAGTTGGTCTTCCTAATGATCGGTATACAATCAGTACGAAGTCGGCGCAAGGAATCTTCTATTTCTTCGCGGATTGGCTCCGGCGTGCATGACAATCTCCGACGAAGAAAGGCTGCACACCGAGGCGAGGAAATGTTGCGATTACGCGCCGATGAAAAACTCCAATGTCTCACGTTAGCGGCGCAGTGAAGAAAAATGGAAAGACTTATACCTTATACCGGTAATCTTGTTGCTTTGACTGCGATGGCTGGGAATGCCCTCACGCCTAAACGTTGTAAGCGTCTTATTAAAGCCACCTACCCTTTCGCGGCGGAATTTGTTGAAGTGGGCGAATGACAGTCCGGTCGTGGCCAGTCGCACATTCGTCCTGAATAGCCCTTTAAGAGATCAGCGGCAATCAAGGCTCGCAGCGCCCGAAAAAAACGGTTCCAGAAAATGGTTGAAGAAGTCAAAATGGTTGGGGACCATGAAAAATAATAGTATGAGCGCATCGTTATCGACCACGGCATCAGAAGGCGGAATCAGTTCGGATCACTGGCTGGATTTCGCAATTAAAGAGAAGATCGAGGGAGGAAAAGAGATGCCAGTGCGTAGGTGTGTGGTGATTCATTTCACTGGCGGCCACTCCGCGAAAAGTTCCATCGACTTTTGGCGCACCCCTCAAGCCAAGGGCGCGAATGCACACCTTGTCATTGACCGCGATGGAACCGTTTTTCAATGTCGTCCGTTTAATCGAACTTGCTGGCATGCCGGCGTTTCCCGCTGGCGTGACCCTCGGACAAAAAAGCTATACACCCAATGTAACGACTTTTCGATTGGCATCGAAATCGCAAACGCTGGGGACGAGGAAAGAGTGGCCCAAAAGAATACAAAACTGCCGCTCGTCCAGGCCAAACACCGAAACGGCGGACCTGAGCAAAAGTGGGAGGCTTATCCGCCCGAGCAGTTAGAGTCGGTGTTCAGAGTGGTTTCACTTCTAATGGCCAAGTATAAGCTGGATGACATTACTGGCCACGAGTCCATCGCCCCTGAACGGAAGAACGACCCAGGACCGGCTTTTCCGATGGTGGAACTAAGAAAGGCTAACGGTCTGGAAGGATTGCCCGAGGTATGCAGGAAGTAGGAAGAGATTCAGGCCTTTTCCTCCAACCAATAGAACCGTGATATGGTAAACGCCCGCCCCTCGCAAAAGGTGACGATTTGGCCGTCGCACCTTCTGTTACGCGGAAGTCGGTTGCAGCAGCCTGACGACCTCATCGCGCGCCCGTCTAACTTCCTCGTTGTCCGGAGCCAATCGCGAAGCGCGGCGCGTTTGAAAATCTGCTTCGGCGCGGGCTCGCCTGGCGGCTGCCGGATCGGTACCTTTTTCAAGGGCGTAATCGGCCAGTCGACGGTAAGCGTCACGCCTAGCACCACTGTTCGAGGGGGCGGAAATGTCGTAGGAGGATTGCATGACATTTGCGTCGGAGGAGAGCGGACAAATCTTGAGTCAGGACGCGCAGGGTCGTGTGCTGGTGTCGCGAGAACGTCGTGAGTCGCTGTTGGAGGAGTACGACCGCAGCGGGATGAGCGGAGTAAAGTTCGCGCAGTATGTCGGGATCAAATACTCAACACTCGCCTACTGGCTCCAAAGCCGGCGTCGTCATCGACAGAAGGAAAAGTCGTTGATCAAAGCTGGCGCGAACACCGAAGCGGGCAAGAGCAATGGGGCGTGGATTGAAGCGGTGGTTGAGAACGCTTCAGGGCCTCGGGTGCCGGCAGGAGCCTTAAGGATTTACTTTGCAGGAGGCGCCTACTGTCAGATCAGTAGCGTAGGCGAAGCGGCCTTGGTTGCGGAGTTGCTTGGACGGCTGGGTTCAAAGCGATGATCAGCTTCAGCGGGAGCCTGAAGATCTTTTTGTTAGTCGATTGCTGCGACATGCGCAAGGGCTTCAACGGACTTTACGGTCTGGTGAGCAGCAGTTTTGGAGAGGATCCTCGCAGCGGAGCGCTCTACGTCTTTTGTAACCGGCGTCATAGCCGGATCAAGGTGCTCTATTTTGATGGGACGGGTTTGTGGGTTTTGAGCAAACGACTTGAACGGGGCACCTTCAGCTGGCCCAAACCCGGTCAGGCCGATAGTCCGAAGTTAAAGCTGAGTCCGGAAGCTTTCGCGATGCTCACCGACGGAGTGGACTTGCGAGGGGCCAAATTGCGTCCCTGGTATGAGCGCGAATAGAGAAAAAACTCTATTTATTTCGAGAAAAAAGGTCGCTATTTGCGATCAGATTTGACACTATAACTAACAGTGTCAGAGGAAGTTACGCTCCTGGAGATTATCGCTCAAAAAGACCAGCGGATCCGAGATCTTGAAGCCGCTCAACGGCAGATGAGTCAGGAGATCAAGCTGCTGAAGGAAAAGATCGATTTACTCATCCGACGTCTCTTCGGCTCCAAGAGCGAGAAGCTCGACGCGGCCCAACTGGAATTGCTCCTTAAAGAGGATGAACTGGGAAAAGCCGACGCCTCCGCTGAAAAGGCGGAGGCTAGCCCCAACGTCGGAGCTTCGAAGCCAGTGGCCAAACGTTCTGACAAGAACCAGCGCAGAGAGCGCTGGCCGAAGGATCTAGCGGTCGAACAAGAAGTCATCGAGCCTGCGGAAGTCAGAGAGAATCCGGAAGCCTTCCGCTGTATCGGAGAAGAAGTCACCGAGATGCTCGACTACCAGCCGGCGAAGTTTTTCCGGCGCCAGATCATTCGCCGTAAGTTCGTGCGCCGAGAACAAAGCGAACTGGCTCCGGTGATCGCGCCATTGCCTGAGAGCCTGCAGCAACGCTGTATTGCGGCACCGGGATTACTGGCCCAAGTGATCGTGAGTAAATACTGCGACCATTTACCCCTGTTTCGCCAGGAACAGATTTACTGGGACCGGCATCAGGTCTGGTTGCCGCGCCAGAGCCTGGCCCGATGGGTCCAACTAGCCAGTGAGTGGTTAAAGCCAATCTACCGGCAGATCAAAGACCAGATGATGAGAGGGTCTTACATCCAGGTCGATGAAACCCCGATCAGATACCTTGATCCCGGCAATGGAAAGACCGGCCTGGGTTATCTATGGGTGGCGCATCGGCCGGGTGAAGATGTGCTCTTTGAGTGGTACACGACTCGAGAAGCGAAGTGTCTGGACAAACTTATCCCGCTGGACTTTAGCGGCACGATCCAATGCGACGGCTACAGCGCCTATGATCACTTCGCCAGACATCGGGCGGCCGCGGGCAGGCCAGTCCTGTTAGCTGGATGTTGGGCTCATGCCCGGCGTGGCTTTTACGAAGCCCTCGATCATGCACCCAAAGAAGCCGGCTGGATCCTGATCCAGATCGGTTATCTCTACGAGATTGAAAGAAGATTACGGCGTCAACGGGCCGGCCCAGCGTTGTGAGATGCTTATCGCACCAGTCAGAGCAGTCCCGCTTGCAGACGAATCCACCGCGTTCTACAACGCTGGTACATTACCCGGCGCTTCCTGCCAAAGAGCACGATGGGTAAAGCTGTTAGCTATGCCCTGAGTCAATGGGAATCATTGGAGGTTTACCTCAAAGAACCTAGAATCGAGATCGACAATAATCTCGTTGAGAATGCGATCCGCCCGACCGCTCTTGGAAAAAAGAACTGGCTATTTTTCGGGGATGCCGATGCCGGTGAACGCAGCGCGATCCTTTACTCGATCATCGAAAGTTGCCGGCGCCACGGCATCGAGCCCTACACTTATCTGCACGACGTACTGACACGGTTGCCATCCATGACCAATCGTCAGATTAAAGACATTGTTCCAAAAGCCTGGGCAGCAGCCAGGAGAAACACTGCTCTTAGAGCAGCCTAAACATTGTAAATGTCGTAACTCAAACTTACGACCTTTGCAGTTCTTTCGAGTCAATAGATCAATACAAGGCGCTTGGCGTGACGCTTACAGTCGACGTCCGAATTGTGCGCAGAGGAATCTTCGTAAATGGCCGAGTCGCGCCTTAGCAAAGATCGGCCTTATTCCGGTTGAACAGTGTTGAGCAAAGGCCCAGATATCGCTTCTATGAACTTGAGACCACTCGGCACGGTTATGGCCAAACTGCAAATGCAAGTAAGCTCGTGTGTTAGCCATACTATGCTCGATTGTTGTTGACCCGACACCACGATGTGTTTTGAGAAAATCGGCATACTCCTCAACCCACGATTGCTAAGGGCAGTTCTGGCTGGTTTTGCGTACCTTGCCTAAAATCGCAGCCAATCGAGGAGCACCTTTCGATAACTGATCACTGTCTCGAAGCATCGACCTTCCAAGAAATCGTTTAACAGATTGGAAACCACCCTACGTGTGAGCTTGTCCAATGGTAGGCGACGCGGATGCTCACGAAGCCAATGTGCAACGTGCACTAAACGGCGTAGGTAAAGCTCCACCGTGAACGCAGAAAACCGAGCCCGCGCCTTTCGGCGTATCGTCGGACAAAACGGTCTTGGCGACTGGGCACGCGAGGAATTATTCGTCGCGCAGGATCGCGCGGCCCAGGAGCGAAGTTTGAGGCTAATTCCGACCCCCTGCCTGGGATTCCCGATCCTTTCGACTATGGCAAGCGCGCCTAACATCGAGAGCGAGGAGGCTTGTGTAAATCGCCGTTCAGACTAGTATCTTACCAGTCTGCAGCATGCGAGAAACGATCCGGATTACGCCGAAGAGGACGCCGTGTTGACCGATTTCGATATCTTTCTTTCCCATAACAGCGTCGATAAGGCGTCCGTGGAGATCATCGCGCACAAGCTGCAGACCGAAGGCCTGAACCCGTGGTTGGATAGATGGTGCCTTGTTCCGGGTCGGCCCTGGCAGCAGGAGCTGGCAACGATCCTGCGGAGCTGTCCGACGATCGGCGTATTCATTGGCCAAAACGGCCTTGGCGATTGGGCGCGCGAGGAATTACTGGTAGCGCAGGATCGCGCGGCGAAGGAGCGGAGTTTCAGGTTAATTCCGATCCTGCTTCCCGGGGTTCCCGATCCTTTCGACTATGGCAAGCTGCCTCCTTTCTTAGCCCAAAGGACGTGGGTAGATTTTCGTCGCGGCCTTGACCAGCCGCAGCCTCTCCTCACATTGATCAACGCAATCAAAGGCCTGCCGCCCGGTTCCGGCGTCCCACCGGAAGCGGTCGCCGAGGAGTGCCCCTATCGTGGTCTGCAGACGTTTGACGAAGAGCACGCTGAGTTCTTCTTCGGCCGTGAGCGCGACATTCAGCGCCTCCTGGAAAAGCTAAAGGCCACACGTTTCGTTGCGGTGCTCGGCGCCTCGGGCAGCGGAAAGTCTTCCCTGACGCGAGCCGGATTGATTCCAGCGCTTAAGCAGGGAGTTCTACCGCAGAGTGCGAACTGGACGATTTGTGTCATTACTCCGGGCAGCCAACCTCTTACAACCCTGGCAGCGCACTTGATGCATGTTTGTCCCTCGCTACAGATTATGCAACGCACGCTGGACCATTTAATCGAGGATCAACGCAGTCTCTACCTGGCTGTGGCACTTTCGTTGGTAAACCAGAAAACCGATCGGATCGTCTTCGTGATTGACCAGTTCGAAGAGGTCTTTACGCTTTGTAAGGACGAGCGGGAGCGCGCGCAGTTTTTCGCTAATCTGCTCTATGCGTCTTCGGTTCCGGAGGGTCAATGTATGGTGCTGGTCACAATGAGAGCGGATTTCTTGCCGAAGTGCGCTGGGTACCCTGACTTGGCAGCGCGGATTGCAGCGGAACAATTTCTCGTGAGCCCGATGGACACCGAAATGCTCAGGCAGGCAATAGAAGAACCGGCTCGCCGGGTCGGACTCTGTTTCGAGCCGGGTGTGGTGGACAAAATCTTGAACGACGTGGCAAATCAGCCGGGCGCGCTGCCGCTGCTCCAACATGCTCTATTGGAGTTGTGGAAGCGCCGGCAGGGCTGGACGCTGACGATGGACGGTTATCGTGAAAGCGGCGGAGTTACCGGTGCGATCGCCAAAACCGCCGAAGAAACGTTCAAGCGCTTCAACCCGGACGAGCAGCGGATTGTTCGCCGAATCATGCTACGGCTGACACAACTTGGCGAGGGAACCGAGGACACACGGCGACGCGCCTCCATCGACGAACTCGTCACTGCACCGGAGGAAGATGCGGTTGTTGAACGCATAGTCCGTACGATGGTGGATGCCCATCTTTTAACTACGAGCGGAGCGTGATTGAATGCCGGAGCGATTTGTCGATGTTTCGCATGAAGCCCTGATTCGCGGCTGGCCTCGGCTACGGGGATGGTTGGACGAAGACCGGGTGGGATTACGCCTCCATCGCCGGATCACCGAAGCAGCCCAAGAATGGGAACGCTCGAATCGAGATTCCGACCTGCTCTATCGCGGCGCGAGACTGGTTCAGGGGCAGGAGTGGCGGGAGCGCAACGAGCCCGAACTCAATCCGTCGGAACGCGATTTCCTGGGTGAAAGCATTTCACTGAAGCATCGCCTTGAGCAGGAGGAAAAAGAGCGCCGGGAACGCGAACTGGCTGCGGCCTTGAAGCTTGCGGAAACCGAACGACAACGGGCAGAAGTCGAGAGCAAGGCGCGGCGGCGACAGAGCTTCCTGATTTACGCGCTTATCGGTTTACTGCTACTCGCGGCTGTCATAGCGGGTATTGCGGTGTGGCAAGGGATTTCGGCAAGGGCGGCGGAGACGAGAACTCGCGAGTTAGGCAGCCACGCGAATCTTTCTCTCGCACGCTATTTGCGCGCGGCTGATAATGACGCACAGGCGCTTGCCCGCCTTGCACTGGCGTTGCGCCTGAACCAGAAGAACGAAGAAGCCGTTGTACTTGCGTCTAGAATGCTAACTCAAACCCGCTGGCCACTGCTTCTTACAGTTCCACTGCGGCACCAAGGCGCGCTCCATTCTGCGCAGTTCAGTCCCGAGGGCAAGCGGGTGGTAACCGCATCGGACGATGGGACGGCGCGGCTGTGGGATGCCGAAACAGGCAAACCGATTGGCGAGCCGATGAAGCATGAGAAAGCAGTGTCTTCTGCTCAATTCAGCGCGGATGGCCAACGAGTGGTGACGGCATCATACGATAACACGGCACGCCTCTGGGATGCGGCGACGGGCAAACCGGTCGGCCACCCGATGAAGCATAGTGGCATCGTTAATTTTGCGCAGTTTAGTCCGAATGGCGAAAGAGTGGTGACAGCCTCAGCCGATGGGACGGCGCGGCTTTGGGATGCGGCGACGGGCAAACCGCTCAGCGAGCCAATGGAGCATCGAAAGGAAGTTGTGTCTGCGCAGTTCGATCCGGATAGCCGCCTGGTGGCGACCGCCTCAGCAGACGGCACCGCACGGCTCTGGGATGGAACAACAGGCAAACCCATAGGCGAGCCGATGAAACACGAAGAGCAAGTTTCTTCAGTGCAGTTCAGCCCGGATGGCCGATGGGTGGTAACAGCGTCATACGATAACACGGCACGAGTGTGGGATGCGGCGACGAGCAAACCGATCGGCAAACCAATGATGCATCAGAAGGAAATCTACGCTGCGGAGTTCAGCCCGGATGGCCAACGGGTGGTGACAGCGTCGGAGGATAATACGGCGCGCCTGTGGGATGCTCTAACCGCCACACCGATCGGCGAAACAATGAAGCACGACGGACCGATCTTTTCTGCAAGTTTCAGTCCGGATGGCCAACGGGTGGTGACGGCTTCGGAAGATAACACAGCACGCATATGGGACGCCACAACGGGCCGACCGATCGGCGAGCCGATGCAACATGAAGAGAATGTTGTTTCCGCGCAGTTCGGTCCGCACTCTCAACGTGTCCTGACCGCGTCGCTCGACGGCACAGCGTGCCTGTGGGATGCGACGACCGGCACACCGGTCCGCGAGCCGATGAAACATGCAGGGGCAATTAATTTTGCCCAATTCAGCACGGATGGCCGACGGTTAGTGACTGCGTCGCGGGACTGGACGGCGCAGCTGTGGGATTCAGTAACCGGCCACAAAATAGGCGAGCGGATGCAACATGATAAGGAAGTCTATTATGCGCAATGCAGCCCGAGTGGCCAACGAGTGGTGACCGCGTCAAAGGATGGCACGGCACGGCTCTGGGAGGCAACAACGGGCAAACCAATTGGCGAACCAATGAAGCATGACGGACCAGTTTATTATGCGCAGTTCAGTCCCGACGAGCGACAGGTAGTCACGGCGTCGTATGACGATACTGCGCGGCTCTGGGATGGGGCAACCGGCAGGCCAATTGGCGAACTAATGAAGCATGACGATTGGGTTAATACTGCGCAGTTCAGTCCCGATGGCCGCCACGTGCTGACCGCGTCGCAGGATAACACCGCGCGGCTCTGGGATGCAACGACCGGCAAACCCATCGGCCAGCCGATGAAGCATGGAGGACCGGTTAATTCTGCGCGGTTCAGCCCCAACGGGGAGCAGGTGGTGACAGCATCACAGGATGGGACAGCGCGGCTCTGGGATGCGGCAACAGGCAAACCGATCGGCGAGCCAATGTTGCACAAGAAGGAAGTGTATTCTGCGCAGTTCAGTCCAGACGGCCGGCGGGTGGTGACCGCATCGCGGGACTGGACGGCGCGCGTATGGGACATGGCAACAGGCAAACCGATCGGTGAACCGATGCAACATGAGAACCAAGTCTATTCTGCGCAGTTCAGCCCGGACGGCAAACAGGTGCTGACCGCGTCTAAAGATTGGACGGCGCGTCTTTGGGATGCAGCAACTGGGAAAAGTATCGGTGAGCCGATGTGGCATGAAGGTTGGGTTGTTACTGCGCAGTTCAGTCCGGACGGCAAACAGGTGCTGACCGCCTCCGAAGATGGCACGGCGCGGCTGTGGGATGTTCCGGCAATCACCAGTCCGGCGACCGCCGAGGACGTATTGCTACTTGCCGATCTAGCGGAAGCTACCGCCGCTGTGACACTTCAGAAATCGGGGCAGACTGAGGTTTTGACCCCCCTGACTCTTGAGCAGGTAAATGAAATGCGACGGAAAATCGCCAACCGGTTCCCAGAATCGGCTTCTGAATTGACTCCTTTGCAACGATGTCTCCAGTGGAGCGTGTCGGAACCAAGAAAGCGGAGTCTCTCTCCGTTCTCAAAACGCACAGTTTCCCCATGGGTTGAGGAGAGGATAAGCGAGGGAACACTTGATGGTCTTCGAGCAGCCATGCTTGTAGATCCAGCGAATATGCATCTGGCCGCGCATTTCGGACGGAGTCTGGCCGAAGAAGCTCTAGAAAAAGATACTGACCCGGCAGAGGCTCGCCGAGACCGTGCCGAAGCTGATTTTCAAACGCGCCGCGCTCTGAGGCTGGCTCCAGAGAACGATGAGGTCAAAACGATCCGCGGTGAAGTAGTGAGACTACTACAACTGGGCTCTCAATGACAGAGGACATTGCCTGAGGCAGCTGAACAGAACGAGTCTTCATTGCTTCGATTAACTTCGGATTTTGGGTTAATACGGGAAAACCGGGACCTGCGGGTACAAGACACCTGGTAGACAGTTAGGCAACATGGCGACGATAATGCAATCCGAGACGTAAAAAAGGCGGTATTGTCAGCTGACTACGTTCGTTTGTAAACCGAGCTTTTATTTTAAACTGATCATTCGGGAGTGAAAGCAACTGCGGATTGAGGTCGAGTGCCACAACGCCTCGGTCTCCTGTAATTAGAAGAGTGTCAGAATCGATGTGCATATCTTGGATATTGTAATCGACATCGATAGTAAAGAATCTCTTCCAAGTGCGAGGATTCCAGAACTGAACTGTACCATCCCAGCCTCCCGTAAGAATCGCAGCTTCCTTTCGAATCATGTAGGACTTCACTGCCTGAATGCCATATTGGCCGGAGATAGGATCGACAAGACGCTCGCCAGTGTGAGCATTGAACACATGTAGTGAACGTGACTCCGCGCAGACGAGTAGAGCTTGACCTCCGACATCGCAGACGACAGCTGACTTTGTGGAGAAAATTTCTGGGGCTTCAATTTCTCCTATCTTCTCCATATTAGGGAGAACGCGTTGCCGAATCCACCCTCCTCCCAACGAGAAGAGGATTCGGTGGCCATCTCGCTCGCTCGTGCATAGAGTATGGGCCACTCACCACCAAAAAGTTCTAATTAGAACTCGCTCGTCACAAACACGAGAGCGATTCCGCTCCTCGTTGTGGGCTCCGGTGAATTATTCCGATCGGATTAGTGTATATCTCCTTTCAACCTTACGAAGGCTTCGAAACTTGTTTAATGGCAATCAACGCCAGTGGCCACCAGAGCCAATTAACATTCAGTTCAAGAGAGTGGTTAGTGCAGTCTCCGTCTTCTTGCCATCAAACCAATCATCCAAACATTCGCGCAAACTAGTCCGCACAACTCTTTCACCCGAAAATTTCTCATACAGTCGATCCAAAACCGCTTGTACTTGCCTCAAACTCCGCTTTGTCCTGGAAGCCTTTTCGTATTCATCCGCGAAGTCTTTGCGCCTTCTTCCAATCAGTTTCTTTCGCCGTGATTCGACCCTGCCATCCATTTTGATCCCTGAAACACGCGGTAAAATATTGCGAATTTGATCGTTTCCAGACGCTGGCCATAACCGGGAATGTGATAACAAAAGTGATAACATCCGCCGCCATCCAGAACAATCCACGCAGTTTCCGCTTGCTCGTGAGTCCCCTCTGGCTGGACATCTGCGGACACCCTCAGACGAACGTCATCGAAACAGGGGTTCTAATCCCGTTCACGTTAGCTTCAAGGACGTGTAGCGTGTGCCCATGTTTCTCCAGTTTTCAAGCTCTCCGCAACCAAGGTCAGATGGTCCCGGAGGTGTCGCTGGCACATCTCCCACCATTGAAACGGGAAAACATAAACTTAACCGGCGACTACACAGCGAAGAATCTTGGCTAGTAGGTGCCTTCCGCCTGCCGCGCGATGACGGCGTTCGCTTCCCGGATCGCGCGGCCTTCATCGCCGGCTCGTTGCAGGGATTCGTTTGCGACCTTCGCCCAAAGCTCCTTCAGCGCCCACGTTGTCGCCTTGTGCGTATGCCTTTCGGCGTCGTTCGGAATCCACGGCATTCTACGAGCCTCTCGCAAACAACTGGCATTATCAAGAAGTCAGAAGCGAAGATGGGTATTGCATCCGTCTTCCCGACGCTTGCAGCCGATCTGGATGGCGGTGGGAACGATCCGCGGCAGCTGACTTTGTGAATCGGCTGGAAGCCGGTTTAGCACGCTTTTTTGCGGTGAAACCTTATCATCCGACACGCAGAGAAGCGGGGGAGTCCTGGCCAGGCCCCGGCCTGACGGTCAACGGAGTTCCAGACGCGAAATCTTTGGTCGTCCGCGGTTGGCAACGGGCTGGCAGTTGGTCCGCCCTGTTCGGTGCGGGCCTTGGCGGCCTAGACTATCCGGCGCCCTCCGTGATCTACGCTGCAGACCCTAATGCGAAGACCGGCGACGAAACCAGCCAGGGGTTTTTGCATATCCCCGCAAAAACCCCCATCTTGGATTGTGACTTCTGCGACGCGACGATTACTCCGAACGGGTAATTGACCGCAGCACCCCGATCAGGAAAGGTTCGACTCACCGAAGCTATGACTGAGAAACAGCTCGTCAGAGACGGAGTTGAGGAGTTGTTTTTACGTCAGCGCCGAAAAGCTTAGCTAAAAAAAGGGAGCAACTTATGCCATTGAATCAACTCATTGACTCGGGGAATCCGATCCAACCACCGCCGGACGTGCAGCGGACAACGCTGGGGCTCGATGCGCTCAGCCGCTTCATCTGTAACACTTGGGACGAGGCAGTAAACAATGGTGGCAAGCCGTTTGATGCGGTTGTCCTCGGCGCTGGCATGTTCGGCGGTTACTGCGCGGAAAAGATATTCCGGTTTGGAGCGTCGCAGAATCTCCGGGTTTTGGTACTAGACGCGGGCCCATTCATGGTCTCGACGCACGTCCAAAACTTACCTCGGATCGGGCTGAACGTGCCGAACGCAATATTTCCGTCAAGTGACACGGGGCAGGCTCGCGAGCTGGTCTGGGGCATGCCATGGCGGAGTAACGTGCAGTTCGTGGGGCAGGCGTATTGTTTTGGCGGTAAATCCCTTTACTGGGGCGGGTGGTGTCCGCGGCTGCTTGCTAGCGACTTGACCGCGTGGCCGCCCGCGGTAGCCCAATACCTGAACCAGCATTATCCGGTGCTGGAACAGCAAACCGGGGTGGCCGTAAAAACGGATTTCATCCAAGGCCCGCTGTTCGATCTTTTGAAGTCGAACATCTCCACGGTTGTTTCATCGTCTGGCGTGGCGGGTTTGGATTCGGTCGAAGACCCACCCCTGGCAGTCCAAGGGCAAGCGCCCGCGTCGGGGCTATTCAGCTTTGACAAATATAGCAGCGCCACGCTTCTAGCAGATGCGGCGCGCGAGGCGAGCGGCCAACCGGACAACCAACGGGGGCTCTTCGTCGTTCCCAATGCGCATGTCACGCGGCTTGTCGCCACGGGCGGAATTGTCACAGGTCTCCAAGCGTCGGTCAACGGCGCATTGAAGTTTCTCCCGATCAACCCGAATTGCTCAGTAATACTGGCGTTGGGAATAATCGAATCGACACGGTTGGCATTAGTGTCGTTCCCGACAACGAATAATCCGGCCAACGAATTGATGGGCCGCAACTTAATTTCCCACGTTCGGTCGAACACCTTTGTGCGCATTCGCCGTTCAGCCTTTGATCCGACAAATATGCTGCCCACGCTCCTGCAAACAGGAGCGGTCCTGGTCCGTGGCTCGACCCCTGACGGCAAATTTCATTTGCAAATCACGGCCTCGGCGGACGCAGGGCTCAACTCCGACGCGCTGTTGTTTACTATGATCCCCGACATCGATCAGTTGGACGCGACGCTGGCCAATCAGCAGTCTGGATTTATCTCCATCACTCTTCGCGGTGAGTCGCAGATGATTGGGGATACCTCGACTTCAATTCCCAACGCCAGTGGCCGTTGGATAAATCTAAGCCCCTTCGAAAGCGACGAGTTCGGCGTTCCCAGGGCATTCGTCCAGTTCACAACCACTTCGACCGAGGACGCCCTGGCCAATGCAATGGACGCGGCCACCGTTGGTCTCGCGAACAAATTGGCAAATAACAATCTCGCCGACATCCAGATCAGCGGACCCTTTCGCGACCCGCTCGGCAGTACCTACCATGAGGCGGGAACGCTCTGGATGGGAACGGAACCAGCGACATCAGTAACCGACACCAACGGGCGCTTCCATCACATCTCCAACGCTTACTGCGCAGACCAATCGCTATTTGTAAACGTTGGTTCGGTCAATCCGACGCTAACGGGACTAGTGCTGTCTCGGAAGGTGGCCGAGGCGGTTGTTGCCCGCGCAACGGGAGCCCCACCACCTCCGTAGCGCACAGTTGGCGGGCTTGAGCCAGCTACAACTTTGTCTTTTCTTTCCCTTAGAGGATGGCAATAGCGAAGCTGGCGAATGAGGTGGTGGGAAGCAACAGACCAAACTTTAGAAATAAATTGGCCATTTCGTAAAGGTAATAACATTATTGGCGTATGTAACTACACTATCATACAATAAATATAATATAAAATAGAATTTGGGAGTACAGGCGATCGCTTGTACCAACATGGAAGAGCTTTGCCGATTCATCGCATACTTTTATTTACAGCAAAAAGAACGGAATAAAAATAAGTTTGGTACAGCATGCGAGGCCTTACTTTCCGGAGTCTCCTATTTCGTGCAGCGTGACAGGAATCGGGTTGGCCATCGAACCTGGACGGCTCTCGAGGTGCTCCGGCGTGATGGACAGCGAATACATCTTCATTGAGGAATTCCGGATAAAATACTTCGCTCGCTTTTCCCTCGCCTTGTGCAGCGTCTTTATCGGCTCTCATAGGTCGATAA
>Ga0209040_10000872_pt1 | contig 23537 bp, 17 predicted proteins | sample BogFormECP12_OM3_FD_188240 | JGI IMG/M metagenome (GOLD analysis project Ga0209040, IMG submission 188240) | Bog forest soil microbial communities from Calvert Island, British Columbia, Canada - ECP12_OM3 (SPAdes) (version 2) | ecosystem: Environmental > Aquatic > Freshwater > Wetlands > Bog ... | reverse complement strand
ACGTCGAGCACGCGCAAGACGCAACCCAGACCAGCCAGCACGCAATCCTGTTTGGCGAGGATCGTGGCGGAGGCGCGCTGACTGGGATCGATGCACGCGTACGTGGTTGCGTCGCTCGTCGCGCGGTCTTCTTGCAAAGCGTTCTCCAGAATTGCTGTGATCCTGCGGCTTGTCCAGTCCACAATCGTTCTCCCGGCAGTTTTTAAGCGCCCAACTCTCCTAACGCATCGTTGGCCTTCTGCACCAGCATCTCGACTTCCGCCCTGCGCTTCCTGAGGCCTTCGACCACATGCGCCGGCGCTTTCGCCAGGAACGCCTCGTTGTTCAACTGTCCCGTTGCGCGTGACAGTTCCTGCGTAAGCCGGGTCAGTTCTTTGCTGATACGGTCACGTTCTGCTGCGACGTCCACTTTGCGCTCGTAAAGAACACGCACATCGAAGCGCGCCGTGCTGCGCGCGCCTGACGCCTTGGCCAATGACGAGTCAACGAACGTCAGGGTCTCTACATTCGCCAGTCGCTCCAGCGCCCCGCGATTGTGATCAATCAGGAAGCGGACATCACTGTTTGCGAAGACTTCAATCGCCAACTTCTGCTTCGGCTCGACCTTCAACTCGGCACGAATATTGCGCACGCTCACGATCAGGTCCTGTAGTATCGCCATTTCCGTTTCGGCGACCGTATCCATCTGCTCTGGATTCGCCTGCGGATATGCCGCCAGCGCGATCGACTTGGCCGGCGGCTTGCCATCGTAGACCGCGTGCCAGATTTCCTCCGTTATGAATGGCATGAACGGCGACAGCAGGCGCAGCGCCCCTTCGAAGATGCCAACCAGATTCTCGTACGCGGCCCGCGCCTGCTCGCGATCGGCGGCGGCGAGTCGTGGCTTAATCAGTTCCAGATACCAGTCGCAATACTCGCCCCAGAAGAAGTGATACACCACGTGCGCCGCTTCATGGAAGCGGTAAGTCTCCAACGCGTCGTGTATTTGCTGCGCCACGCGATTGAAGCGCGAGATGATCCAGCGGTCCTCCAGGGTTTCCGCTTTGAGTCCTGAGATGCCTTTCAGAGTGAAGTCGGTCGGCGCAGATATGAAGTCAGCCAGCGACCACAGGCCCGACTCCTGCGCACGGTCCACGTTCATGAAAAGGAAGCGGGCGGCGTTCCAGATCTTGTTAGCAAAGGCCCGATAGCTTTCAGTGCGGCTTTCTGAAAAGGCGATGTCGGTGCCCGGGGCGGCCATTGCTGCGAGCGTGAAGCGCACTGCGTCAGTACCGTAGTGCTCGATGATTTCGATCGGGTCCATTACGTTGCCTTTGGTTTTGGACATCTTCTGGCCCTCGGCATCGCGCACCAGGGCATGGATGTAGACCGTCCCGAAGGGCTTGTCCCCATGCTGGTGGCCGCGCATGAAGTGGCAGTTCATCATGATCATCCGGGCCACCCAGAAGAACAAAATATCAAAGCTGGTGATGAGCAGCGTGGTCGGATAGAACGCGTCAAGTTCAGGTGTGCTGCCGGGCCAGCCGAGCGCGGAACACGGCAACAGTCCCGACGAAAACCAGGTGTCCAGCACGTCATTGTCCTGCTCCAACTTGCTGCTGCCGCATTTCGGGCACTTGGTGGGTGCCTCGCGGGCAACGGTGATCTCGTTGCATTCCTTGCAGTGCCATGCCGGAATGCGATGTCCCCACCACAACTGGCGCGAGACGCACCAGTCGTGAATGTTGCGCATCCACTCGAAGTACGTCTTGGCGTAATTCTCCGGAACGAACTTGATGTCTCCGTTCTCCACCACCTCGATAGCGCGGTCGGCCAACGGCTGGATTTTCACGAACCACTGCGTCGAAAGCCGCGGCTCGATGATGGTTTTGCAACGTTGACACTTGCCCAGCGGTACTACGTAATCCTTGGTGCCCACCAGAAAGCCGCCTGCCTCAAGGTCCTCGAGCACCTTCTGACGCGCCTCGAAACGGTCGAGTCCGTTATATGGGCCGGCGTTCTCATTCATCTGCGCGACTTCGTTCATCACGTCGACCTGTGGCAGGTTATTGCGCAGCCCGGCCTCGAAGTCATTGGGGTCGTGCGCTGGCGTGACTTTCACTGCGCCAGTGCCGAACTCGGGATTGGCAAGAATGTCGTCGGTGATGATCGGGATCTCGCGGTTCATGAGCGGCAGCAGGACCGTCTTGCCATGCAAATGGCGGTAGCGCTCATCGCAGGAATTTACTGCCACTGCGGTGTCACCCAGCATGGTCTCGGGGCGCGTGGTCGCGACCACAATGTATTCGTCGTTCGAGCCGACGACTGGATAACGAATCTCGTAGATCTTCCCGGGCGTGTCTTCGTGCACAACTTCGAGATCGGAGACCGCCGTAATACAGCGCGGACACCAGTTGACGATGTACTTACCGCGATAGATCAGGCCTTCTTCGTACAAGCGAACGAACGCCTCGCGCACAGCGTGCGACATGCGCTCGTCCATGGTGAAGTACTCGCGCGACCAATCCACCGACGCGCCAAGCCGCTTCATCTGGTCAAGGATCGCACCACCATAGTGGTGCTTCCAGTCCCAGACGCGGGCGATGAAGGCTTCGCGGCCAATGTCGCGGCGGCTCTTGCCTTCGGATGCAAGTTGACGCTCAACCATCATCTGGGTCGCGATGCCGGCGTGGTCCGTTCCGGGAAGCCATAAGCTGATCAACCCGCGCATGCGGTGCCAGCGGACAATGATGTCCATCTCCGTCTGGTTAAGCATGTGGCCCATATGCAGGCGTCCGGTGACGTTGGGCGGCGGCAGGATCAGCGTGAACACCGGCTGCTTCGTGCCGGCAAAAGATTGTTCTACGTGGAACAATTGCTCGCGGACCCAGTATTCGGCCCAACGCGGCTCAATCACGCCCGGTTCGTAAGCCTTGGGAAGATCGTGAGGCATTCCAATCCGTTCAGCGAATGAAGATCAAACCTCGATATTACAGGGTGTAGCTGTCGGCCGTCAGCTATCAGCCTGCGCTTGATTAGCAGTTCAAAAGTCTCGGCAGGGCCTGACAGCCAAGGGCTGTTTGTCTTAAATCAAGAAGGCGCAGCCGACGCTGCGCCTCATCTGCAAGAGATTTTTCCCGGCTAAAAGATACCCAATATCTTCTTCTTCTTTTGCTTCGATGTGCTTTCGGTTGTGGGATTAGCCGGCGGCGCCGAGGTGCCACTGCTGCTGTCGGCTGCCGGAGTCGATGCCGAACTGCTGCCGCTGGACGCAGCGTCATTCACCTGGGGAGGCGCTTTTTCGGGAGCACCACTCGCATCGGCCGCAGGCGCGGGTTGCAAATCGTTTTGCAGCTCAGGAACCGCAGTGCCGGCCTCGCCAGCGGCTGGCGCGGCGTCGGACCGCGGAACCAAAGCATTTCCCGGAGGAGGTGCGCCGGGATTCACGCGCTCCACGGAAACCTGGTTCGAGCCGTTGAGGTTACTCATACTGCTCATGACGCTGCTGTTCATCGACCGCACCATGTCGGGGGCGCTGGATTGCCTGGGGTCAACCATCGTGGGCTCGCCAACCTTGGTGGCTTCGCTGACGTCCGGGCCCTTGTGGAAATTCTCCATCACCTTGCTGATCTTGCCGGCTGACCCACGGCCGGCGATCTCGGCCTTGTCCTCCGCGATGGCCTCAGGAGTAGCTTGCGGAATCGGCTTCTTCAGGGCGGCAAGACGCTTTTTCGCATCGCCGGCGCGTTCCTCCAGAGGATAGCGGGTAAGGATGCGGTCGTACGCCGCCGTCGCTCCCTCGGTGTACTGCTTGATCAACGTTCCCTTGGCGGCTTCGGGCAGCTTGGCCTTACGAACCAGTTCGATTTCTCTCTCGTAGGAAGTGCCCAACTCAAATAGGGCCTGATCGGCCCCGCTGTACAGCGGATAGGTGTCAGCCACCGATTGCAGGCGCGCGATGGCGGCGGGATAGCTCTCGCGCAAGAAATAATAGTGCCCGATCATGTACTCGCGTTGAGCGAGAACTTCCTGCACTTCCAGGAGCCGCTGCTTGGCCTCAGGAACCAGCTTGCTATCCGGAAACTGCAGAATGAGCTGACGATATTCTTCCTCGGCCCGGCGGGCGTGGGTAGGATCGCGGTCCGCCTTCTCCATTTCCTTGTAATGGATATTGGCGATCTTCAACTGCGCTTCGGCTGCTTCGGGCATGTTGGGGAAGAAGGTGATGAAATCCTTGTACTCGCTTTCGGCCTGCGCCATCGCGGCCGAGCCGCCTTCCTGATACCAGGAGTCTCCTATCGCGAGCTTAGCGCGCGCGACATATTCGGAATCAGGATAAGTGTTGATCAGCGTCTGCAGGCTGAGCCGCGCCACGTCGTACTTGGCATGCTTCATCGCGTCCATGGCGCGATCAAAAAGAACTTTGTCCGGTTGCTTGGAGTCGACATTTGCGATCGGATTCACCGGCTTCTTGCTCTTCTTGCTGCTTTTCTTAGCCGACTTGGTGGCCGTCTGGGTTGCCGGCGCGGGAGTGCTGCTGGCTGCCGGCGGCGGAGTCGGGTTGGTGGCTGGAGCTGTGGTGCTAGTAGTTGGAGCCGGCGCGGTAGCCGGATTCTGCGCCTGCGTGTTGCTTTGATTCTGGTCCTGAGTATCGCTCGCGGTCTGGGCGAACGCGCCCACGGGCGCCAATACAACTCCTACTACGACCCTTATAATTACTCGACGAAACATCCTGAATACCCCTACGATTCCTGTATTCCACGCCACCGCACGGTCAAACTAAACCTGCTGCAGCGTGGCTTCCTGAGCGGCTTTCAGCAGCGCCGCCACATTCCGTCCCGGATCGCCGCGTCCAAAGACGTGACTGCCGGCAACAAAGATCTCGGCTCCAGCGCGGGTTGCGGCACCGATCGTTTCCAGGTCGATACCGCCATCAATTTCGATGCGGAAGTCCACTCCTTTGGCAGCGCGCATGGTGGCCAGCTTGCGCACTTTCTCCAGCGCACCGGGGATGAACTTCTGCCCGCCAAAGCCCGGGTTAACCGACATGACCAGCACGAAATCCACAATGTCCAGCACCTCGCCGAGGGTCTGCACCGTAGTCGCCGGATTGATGACGACCCCAACCAGCGCGCCGTGGCTGCGAATCAACTCGAGCGTGCGGTTCAGATGGCGGCAAACCTCCTGATGGACCGAAATCCAGTTTGCTCCGGCATCCACAAACGCAGGGATGTACTCGTCGGGATTCTCGATCATCAGGTGGCAGTCGAGAGGGACATCCACGGCTTTGCGCAGCGAGGCGACCACCGGTGGGCCGATCGTGATATTGGGCACAAAATGCCCATCCATCACGTCAACATGAAGGAGGGTCGCGCCGCCTCGAATTGCGGCATTGGCGTCTTCCGCCAGGCGGGCGAAATCGGCCGACAAAATGGACGGCGCTATTTCAATCAAGAACCTTCTCCCGCGAGTCTTGCTTTGGGAATTTTAGCACGGCAAGCCCCGAGTTCGGCGGGCCGCTACCAGCCGCTGTTCGGTCTTCGCCCTTCGCTATTCGCTTTGTCATTGCTACCGACAGCTCTCGGGTTTCTTCACCTTTGTCATCCCGACCGAGCCCGTGGCGGCCGAGTGCAGGGATCCGCGGTTCCCGATCCTTGCGTAACAAGGTCGGTACTAATAAGTAATGCCCCTATACCCCATCCACGGTTCCATTGAATCAATGATTTACATATCAAATTAGCTTCAAGTGAAAGATTACAAAAATGTTATGTGTAATCAATAGAGCCAATTAGGCTTACAGTCTCGATAAGAGGTTTCTCTGCGATACTCATGTAGGATAGAAAATTATCCAGTGAGTAAACAGCTAGCCCCTGACACCTAACGCCTGGCTCCTGACTTTTCAAAGAACATACCTAGCCAGCACACTCAGTGCGGCCCGCTGAAGACACAACAACTCTGTCCTCGCATTTCGGTGATATCGCGCCGAGCCGGTAAACGGCAAGGGCACAGATCACAGGTATTGGTGATGACGTTGGAGTACGAACGGCGCAACCATCTGCCTGCCCCCGAAGCCTTGCTTACATCAGAACAAGTAGATCAGGTTAATAGCCACGGTGAACTGGTGCGGGACAAGCCACTGCGGGTTATCGGTCAAGAACACGTTCTTGCTGGAGTGATCGAGGCGGATGTCGCCGCGGATTACGAACTTGCCGTCCAGCTTCTTCAGCCGCGAGCCGAGGTCGGAGAGCTTCGCGGCCATGTCGTATTCCGGCGTGAATGTGTAACCTTGGAGCGTCTGGTCTACGCCGGTGCGGGTACCTCCGCCGTCGTTGAACACTTCTCCGCGAAAAGCCAGCGAAAACTTCGAAGTGAAGCCATACTTGACGTACCCGGCCAAGCCTTTCCAGATGGCATCATGGCCGGGCGCAACGGCGTTCTCCTCATGGCCGTAGATGGCGTCAAAACCAAGATTCAGCCGCGGAGTAGTCTTCCAGCTTCCGACAATCTCACCCACCGTGCGCTGGTCGTGATCGTCCTTGGGGCGCTCCGGCCCGTGAATGAAGTTGAAGTATAGGGTGGTGGTCTTGGTCGGAATGACCGTGATCTGACTGCCCCAGGAGTAGCCGTGATTGTAGTGTTGGATCTCATCCCATCCGTTCACCAGCACCACCATGCCGGTGATCTTGCTGGTAAAGGGATAGGTGGCCTTTACTCCCAGATAGGTAAACGGCACACCAAACCCGAAGATGAATCCGCGGCTGAATTCGTCGTTGTAGCCGTCATAGCCGCCTATGATCTCCGATCCCAGGTGGCTGGCCATCTTGCCGGCGTCGATGCGCAACCCTTTCCCCAGCGGCGCGATGTAGCTCACGTAAAGCTCGGGGATGTCGAAATGATTCGCGCGGTTGGTCCGCATGTCGCGGAAGAGTCCGTAGGCAGCGGTGACCTCGGGCACTCCGGAGCCGGCAATCATGTTGAAGCGGAACCCGAACTGGTTGGGCTTCTCAATGGCGCGCTGGATGACCAGTTGCGCCATGTCCAATTGGGGCTCGTTGTCGTTGAAATCGAAGACGCGAAACTGGTTCAGCCGGTCATAGGGCTGGTTGGTGTTGTATCCGTAAGACAAAGAAGCGAAGCCGTTGGCGGTGATGGTCTTCCACCAAGGCTTCGCTTCCGTCGAACCAGGTGTAGCCGATGCTGTTATCGGTGAGGATGTACTGTCCTGCGCAAAAAAATACAGGGGCGAGATGAGCATCGCCCCTGTCAATACAGTTCTCCCCAGAAACCGGCGGAAGGAGGTCAACCGTCCCGGCACAGTTACTTCCTGGGGCCGACCAACTCGTGCTCTTCTTCGACGTGTTCGATTGCGTTACGGCTACCGTTAAACAATTCCTCCACTTCGAGGGTTTCGTAAGCGTGCTCGCCGTGGATGGATTCATCCAGGCCGATCTCCTCGCTCATTTCGGTCACTTTCACCGGAGTGAACACGTTGATGATTGCCAGCATGGCGTAGGTGAAGCCAAACGCCCATACCGACGAGAACAATACGGCTACCAGTTGCTTGAAGAAGAAGCTGGGGTTGCCATACAGCAGGCCGTTGGTACCGGCGGGATTGAAGGCGCTGTTGGCGAACAGCCCCAGCATGAGGATGCCGAGAAAGCCACCGACACCGTGGACGCCCCACACATCGAGGGCATCGTCCCAGTGCAGTTTGTTCTTCATCTCAACCGCGAAGTAGCAAACCACTCCGGAGACCACGCCGATGATGACTGCTGTCGTGGGCGAGACATAGCCCGCGGCAGGAGTAACAGTCGCGAGTCCGGCAACTGCCCCCGTGAGCAGGCCGAGGAACTTGGGCTTGCGCTCGCGGATCCAAGCCACCGCGAGCCACGCTACGGCAGCAAACGAGGCGGCGATGTCGGTATTCAGGAAGGCCGTACCGGTCACCGAATCCACGCGCATTTCGCTGCCCGCGTTAAATCCGTACCACCCGAACCACAGCAGGCCGGTGCCCAGCGCAACCATGGGGATGCTGTGCGGACCGCGGTCGATTACGCGGCGTCTGCCAACGTAAAGAACGGAGGCGAGTGCCGCCAGCCCGGCTATGTTGTGTACTACGATGCCGCCGGCGAAGTCCTCCACGCCCCAGCGTTGCAACATTCCTCCGCCCCACACCATGTGCACGAACGGGAAATACACAAAGGTGAGCCACGCAGTAAGGAACAGGCAGTAGGCCTTGAAAGTCACGCGGTTGGTAAACGCGCCCGAGATGAGTGCCGGGGTGATGATGGCAAACATCATTTGATAGGCGATGAAGACCATCGCCGGTATGGTGTCATTCGGCCCGGACGGCGTCGTAAGGTTGACGCCATGCAGGCAGACTTTGTCGAGATTGCCGATGATGCCGTGCCAGTCGCCGCTGAAACACAGCGAGTAGCCGTAGAGGTACCAGATAACGGTTGTCCAGCCCATGGAGACGAAGCTCTGAATCATGATGGCGAGGACGTTCTTGCGTCCTACCAGGCCGCCGTAGAAAAACGCCAGGCCGGGCGTCATGAGCATGACCAGGCTGGTGCAAAGAATCATGAAACCGGTGTTACCGGTGTCGAGATGAAGCATGAGATCCTCCAGAAAAAGGTATGCAGGAGCGAATACGGACGTGGCTGCGGGGGGAGCGGGACTCAATTTGTGTTGTGACGGAATTGCTCAATCGCGAGAGGGGAAGGCGACACGCGAACCGTTGAATAGGCAAATCCCTATTCACGTTCGGATTGAGCGTGAATCGAAGTAAGCTCGCCGGTAACGGCAATGGGTGCGTGGTTTGCCTCGTAGCAGCGCCGCAATGCTGATATCAAGCTGCCGCTATAACAGGCTCCGCTTTTTCCGTCCGCAAATCTGTGCCATGCGTCACCCTGCCGCGTGACATGGCAACCACGAAGAAAACTCGAAGGCTCATCCGTAGTAGCGGAATTGCTTCCAAAACTCAGGCCACGGGGAGCGTAGATTCCGACACACGAAAATGTCGGGGTGGTCCTTGGTCTCCTCGTTTTGAACGCCGTAAGCGTTCCTGGTGTGGCCAGCCAGTTCGCAGGACTCAAACAGGTCGTTCACATCGTCGGCTGACATGCCGAGGACGATAACGGTTTGGGGAGGCGGATCCCCGTAACCGCACGCCCAGTAGGAGTTCACTCCGCTGATTGCCTTTGGCAATCCATAGGCCGCGCCGAACGTGTCCACGGCGCCCGCTTCGCCATAGTTCGTCCCCAGGATCGCGACTTTGCTTCGCTGGTCGGCGGGCAGCGAGTCGCGAATCCGGGCGACCTCGGCAACTACTTCCGGCCAGCCAATCTCTTCGCGAAAGTCGCCGTTGATCGCAACCGCGACTTTCCACCAGCCGGAGTTTATCCCCGCCATAGGCAGGGCCACAGCGGCGACCATCACGCCGCCGACGGCGAGCGCGGCATAGGTAACACCTCGCCAAACGCCAGCGCGGCCGGCGGACAGAGACGCGAGCCAGCGCTCTTCCACGACTGCTCCCGCAGCCAACAGCATGGGATAAACCGGCGCCATGTAGTAGCCGCGGCCCTTGGCGATAAGGAAGAGCACGAAGGGCACGACCGCCATCCAGCCGATCATGCGAAACGGTTTGCCGTCCGGCTTGCGGAAGTAGAAGAACAGACCGGCCACCCACAGCGGGATGGTAATCATATTGGCGGCGATAAATAACTGCTCGGGCAGGAAACCCTTAGTGCGGCCCCAGCGAATATCGCGCTTGTGAATGTGGCGCAGAAACTCAAGCGAGATGAAGTGGTGCTGGATTTGCCAGAGGAGGTTGGGGAAAAAGACCAGCAGCGAAACAACGACGCCGGCCCACAGCCACGGGCTTTTCAGATAGCGCCTGGCGTTGGTCAGCAACATACCTACGGCGAGGCCAGCGACCAGGAAGATCATGGTGTACTTGGTCATCATGCCAATGCCGATGGCGCCGCCGATGGCCAGCCACCATCGAGGCGCTTCGGTACGGAGCAGGAGAATCAGGAAATAGGCCGTCAACGCCCACCACAAGTAGTCGAAGGCGACGTATTGCAGGAGGGCTCCCGACCCCAGTGAAACCGGGGCAATCGCAACTGCCAGTGCTGCGACAATCTGTGCCAGCCGGTTGCCACCCAGATCACGCGCCATCAGGCCGACGAGCACAACTGCGATGGCCTGCGCCACAGCGGGGAAGAACCGTATGCCGCGGAGTGAGGTCCCGAAGAATTCAAGCTCAATGCGTCCGAGCAACGGTGTCACCGGCGGATAGGCCACGTATCCCCAAGCGAGGTGGCGGGCGTCGTCGAGGGTAGCCAGTTCGTCGCGATGAAAGCCGTACGCACCACTGGTGAAGATGTGCAGAACGATGAGGCATAACCCCAGTGCAATAAGAATGGCGGTGTCGGTACGCGTATCGCGCGGCTGCTCCATGGGCGATTTTCGATTGCGCTTATTCATAGCTGCCCGACCCCTCAACCAAGAACACTGAGGTCATGAACATCATACTGTCATCGTGAACGCGGTTGTTGTCGCAATCGCAATCGCGCTTGTCGTCGCCTCCGTCGCTCCCGTATAGTGTTGTCACTCGTGGGTCTTAATTTCTTGGTGGGGTAAATCATGGAACCGCAAGCTTTCCTGGCAGCACTGGAAGAACGCATCGCCCGCTACGATCTGCTGTGCCATCCGTATTACAAGGCATGGACGGCCGGCCAGCTCACGCGCGACGATCTGCGCGAATACGCCACTGACTACTATCAGCACGTCGCCGCCTTTCCCGCCTACCTGAGCGGGTTGCACTCGCGCCTCGACGATGGCGAGCTGCGGCGCGCCGTGTTGCGCAACCTGTGCGGCGAGGAGATTGAAGGGCGTCCCCATAGCGAGCTGTGGCTTGACTTCGCCGAGGGTATGGGCGCTGACCGCGACCAGGTTCGCCAAAGTGAAACACAGCCGGAAGTGCGCGAGCTGATCGGCGAGTTTCGCCGGGTGGCGCGTGAAGGCTCGACCGCTGAAGCCCTGGCGGCGTTTTATGCGTATGAGTCGCAGGTCCCGCGCGTGGCCAAGGCCAAGGCCGACGGTCTCGCTGATCGCTATGGGGCCGACGCCCGGACATGCGGCTATTTCAAGCTGCATCAGTTCGCCGACGTGGAGCACTCGGAGGTGTGGCGCGATCTGCTGAGCGCGGAAGTTGCGGCGCATCCCGAACAGGCTGAAGGGGCGTTGGCCGCCGCGGAGAATGCTGCCCAGGATCTGTGGCGCGTCCTGGACGGCATGGAAGCCCGGCGGATGCAGCCGGTAGCTTAATCAAGCAACCGCAACCGCGTAGTGGCGCGGGCATACTGGTTTGTCGTGGGATCCCACGGGAGGCAAACACGCGCCCGTCCTGCTAGAATCACCCATCATGATCAACTCTGACCTGCTGGAGATACTCGCCTGCCCGGTGTGCCGGAAGCCCCTGGTGCTGCGCGGGGAAGAAGCCCTGAAGTGTAACGAGTGCAAGCGTGTGTATCCCATACGCAATGGGATTCCGATCCTGCTGGAGCCGGAAGCGACCATCGAAACGCAGTGAGTTCCATTTTGGTGGAAAGCCGCAGTGTTCCGAAATAACACCCACAGCGTCCCCGAGGAAGGGCATTTATCCTCCCCATTTCCGCAACTTCTTGCAGATGGTTGCCGGCCGGCAGCCCCGCTTTCCCGGCGACCAAGGCGGCAAAAGTAGTGTTCTAACGCACATATGTGCAACTTAGCCGGGGTAAAGGGGTTGCATTTATCACAACTTTCCGGGTGAGGGATGGTGAGGCTCGGGTTCGGCAACCGAATTGCTTGCAACCTTATATCGTCCCCCGAGTCTAATTACCAAAACCCTGGAAGGGTCGGAGGTGAGGTCGATGAGAGAAAAATTTTCCATGCCGGAATTGACGGCACTGAGAAGCGAGTTGCTCCAGGGGTTTGACTCCAAGGACGGCACCGAGTTGGTCCAGATGTTCCTAGCTGGGCACGGCTACGGGGTTTCGGCCGAGGAAGCTCGCGATGCAGTGACCAAGGTCGGGCTACCCGGAGGTTCACTGGAAGCGTTCCAAAGAGAGCTGGAGAGCATCGCGCTCGTCATGTGAGAAACGGCGGTGACAGGATTCGCTTGAACGTAATGCGGAGCGCGGCCGACGCCAGAACCTGGACGTAAGGCCAGCGCACCAGAGCGAAAAGTGAGAAGCCCGGGCAAAACGGTCCGGGCTTCCCTATTTTCTGCCTGCCTGTTTCACTGCCCTGGTGTAGGATCACATGAAGTGAATGGCTATGGTTCGTGGCCAAATGACCCCTCGAAAGAAAGCTCCTAAGAAGACCCAAGCCAATAAATCTGAAGGCGAAAGACGAGGAGCGTCGCCTTATTTGTATTACGGGTTGCTCCTCCTCGTGGTCCTGCTTTTCGCGCTCGTACGCTTCCGTTTGCGGGAGATACCACTGGAGCGCGACGAGGGGGAATATGCTTACGCAGGTCAACTCATGTTGCAAGGCATTCCTCCCTATGAGCTTGCCTACAACATGAAGCTGCCAGGCACCTACGCCGCTTACGCGGGGGTGCTGGCGATATTTGGCCAAACACCGGCGGGAATCCATGTCGGCTTGATCCTGATAAATGCTGTAACGACGCTTCTCGTTTTCTTACTTGGGGAGAAGCTGTTCGGGCGGCTGGGCGGAATGGTGGCTGCTGCGAGTTATGCACTCCTTTCCACCAGCCCCTCGGTCTTGGGCTTTCAGGGCCATGCGACCCACTTCGTAGTGGTGTTCGCCATCGCCGGTATTCTGTTGCTGCTAAAAGCGCTGGAATCGAGCAAATCCTTGCTCTTCTTCAGCAGCGGGCTTTTACTCGGACTGGCTTTCCTTATGAAGCAGCCCGGTGTGTTTTTCATTCTTTTTGCCGTCCTGTATGTTGCGCGGCGTAGGTTAATTCCCCCAGTCAATTGGAAGAGTCTGGTGGTAAGCACAGGTACCCTTATCGTGGGTGCCTCGCTCCCATTCCTTCTAACCTGCCTCCTGTTGTTGAGGGCGGGGGTGTTCCGGAGGTTTTGGTTTTGGACCGTGTCGTACGGCATCCAGTACGGCACCAGGGAGAAACTGGTAGATGGATTTAAGCTCTTTCAGCCGATGTTTGCCGACGTTGTAGGACCAGCGGCATGGATATGGATGATCGCGGCGTTGGGCTTAACCGCAGTCGTATGGAGCGGGCGTGCCCGGGCAAATGCCTTCTTTACCATCTCCTTTCTGTTGTTTTCGTTTCTTGCTGTTTGTCCAGGCCTCTACTTCCGTGCTCACTATTTCATTCTCATGCTGCCGGCAGTCGCAATACTGACAGGAATGGCTGTGACTTGCGCAAAGGAAAAATTGTCGGGTTGGCACGGAACGCGAATTCTGAGCGCAACACCCGTCCTGCTTTTCCTGGTTGCGTTTTCCTACTCCATCTTTCAGCAGAGAGAGTTCCTATTTCAAATGGATCCGCTGGAGGCATGTGACAACCTTTACGGGCTCACGCCCTTTCCGGCAGCCATCAAGATCGCGAAGTATGTTAAGAGTCATTCTCCGGAGGGCTCTACGATTGCAGTCCTCGGCTCGGAACCCGAGATTTATTTCTATTCCCATCGCCGCTCGGCTACGGGGTATATCTACACCTATCCGCTTCTGGAACCGCAGAAGTATGCGTTGGACATGCAGACGGAAATGATCGCCGAAATCGAAAGGGCACGCCCTGCATTTTTGGTGCTGGTCAACGTGCCGAACTCCTGGATTGCCTTCACCAGTATTGCTTCGCCTCAAGGTCTTTTGAACTGGGCCCAAAATTATGTGCACGAGCACTACGTCATGGACGGTGTCGCAGAGCTGGGCAACGTTACGTCCTTCCACTGGGGCGACGAAGCCAGGAGTTATCAACCCCATTCGCCGTTTACTATTTACGTGTTCAAGAGAACGTCACCCTAATCAGACCGCGGCATCCTCAGACCCAACGGAAACGCGAAAGCCCACTCACTCGTAGCGCAGGCTCTCCACCGGATCGAGCTGCGCGGCCCGCGCCGCCGGAACGGTGCCAAACAACACGCCGACCAGCGACGAGACCGCCACCGCGATGACCACAGACCATCCCGAGATGGGGACCCGATAGTTGGTAATGAAGCGTACCGAGAACGGCAGGGCCAGTCCCAGGAATATCCCAACCATTCCTCCCGAGAGGGAGATGAGCATCGCCTCGGTCAGGAACTGAGCGCGTATTTCGGCCTTGGTGGCGCCGACGGCCTTGCGCACTCCAATTTCACGGATGCGGTTGTGCACGGTGGCCAGCATGATGTTCATAATCCCCACTCCGCTGACAACCAGCGTTAATACGGAGACCAGCAGCAGCACGCTGCTCAGAGTATTAGCCGTGGTGGACGCCACCGAAAGCAACTGTGTGAGGTTGGATACCTTGTAGACCGATTCCGGCCGGTGCCGCGAGCGCAGCGCGTCCTGGATGGCTTGAGTGGCGCGCGGGACTTCGCTCGAGTCGGCCACAGAAAAAAACAGTTGGGTCACGCTATCGCTCCCGGTGAAGAAGCGAGCAAGGGTGTAGGGAATAAGAATCGTGTCTTCGGAAATCTCCGACTGGCCGAAGGTATCGACCCGCTCACGGAAGGTCCCAATCACGGTGAAAGGCAAACCGCTGAGCCTGATCTGCTGGCCGATGGCATCCGCCTGCGAGCCGTAGAGCGTGTTGGCCAGCACCTGGGTAATGACGGCGACTTTGTCATGGGCCTGTTCGTCGCCGCCGTCAAAGAAGCGGCCGGCGAGGACGTCCAGATTGCGGACATAACGGTACTGCCATGACACGCCCAACACCAGGATGTCGCGCTCCTTGCCGCCCGGCACAGTGATGCGGTCATGGAACTCGACCATTGGCGAGGATGCGTTGATCCCCGGTACCACTCCCCTTACGGCGTACAGGTCGTTCAGAGTCAGAAGATCGCTGACGGAGGTATTACCACCAGACTCCCCTTCTTCATACTCAGCCACTATCATGTTGGAGCCAACATTTTGGATCTGCTGCAACAAATACTGCTTGCCCGTCAGGCCGATAGTGACTACCAGAATGAGCGACGCCGTTCCAATCACCATGCCCAGCGAGGTCAGCATGAACCGCGTCTGGTTGCTCCGGAAAGTCTCAATGGCAACACTCAGCGTTTCGCTCAAAACGAGCTTAGGATAGCGACGCCCGTTGTTGCCGTTGCTTGCCATGCGGTTAAGTCAAGATTAATCGTTCCGGCGCGCAGCTTCAATGCACGCACGGCAGGTAAAGCGCCCTTCCGAGGTCGATTAGTCGGACTTGAGACACTCCACCGGATCCAAGTCCGCCGCCCGCTTGGCGGGAAGCGTGCCAAAGGCTATTCCCACCGAGCAGCAGACAAGGATAGCGAAAAATCCGCTCATGATCGGAATCGGAAGTTGATAATCGGTGAAGAACCGTACCGAGAACGGAAGCCCGAGTCCGATCAGCATGCCCACCAGACCGCCAGTAACCGAAATCAAAGTCGCTTCGGTAAGAAATTGCAGGATTATATCCCGGCTAGTGGCACCCACCGCTTTGCGAATGCCAATTTCCCGGATGCGAGAGCTGACAGTGGCGAACATGATGTTCATGATGCCGACTCCGCCCACGATCAGGGTGACAGTTGCGAACAGGCCCAAGATGATGGTGAAGGTGTCGGCAGCTTTCTGCGCAACCTGAAGCACCTCCGTGAGATTGCCCACCTGATACTCGGACTCAGGACGATGCCGCGACTGGATGGTCTTCAGGATTTCCGGTGTGGCCCCGGTCACGCTCTTGCTGTCGGTCATGGAGAAGTAAATCTGGTTGACCGAGTTCTTGCCGGTCAACCGCCGCGCCACGGAGTACGGGACAAGAATGGTATCGTCCTGGATCTCGGAGCGGCCGAAGGTATCAACGCCCTCGCGAAAGACGCCCATTATGGTGAACGGCAACCCCAGGATCTTGACCTCTTGCCCCAAAGCCAGATCGTCGCCGCCGAACTGCCGCTGAGCAAAGACTTCGGTTACCAGAGCAGCCTTGTTGAACGCCTGCGAGTCCTGCTCGCTAAAGAAAAGTCCAGCCAGCACGCGCAGTCTTCGGACCGTGACATATTCCGGACTGACGCCAAGCACTAAAATGTCGCGCTCTTTGCCGCCCGGAGCCGCGATGCGGTCGTGCAGATTGAGTACCGGCGAAGCTTCCTGTACCCCCGGGACCTGGCGCTGTACAGCGGTCATGTCGTCCACGGTCAGGTAGTCGCGGAGGGCCGCATTCGAGGCGGCGCTCGCCTGGCTGGAGTATTCGGCCCAGATAAGGTTGGCGCCCACGTTCTGGATCTGGGCAAGCAGGAATTGCTTGCCGGTAAGCGCGACGGTCACGACCAGGATGAGCGAGGCAGTACCGATTACCATGCCCAGAGCGGTCATGGTGGCGCGAACCTTGTCGGCGCGAAATGATTGGGCGGCAAAGCCGTAGATATCGCGGAAGACAATCCTCTGCTGATTGCTCGGGATCGGAAACGCTGCGGCTCTGTCCATCCGCGATGGCACGGTTCTCATCCTTTTCCGATGACGACCAGGGTAACTCCGACGCAAACCAGAAAAATGCCGGCCCATCGCCGCCAGTTCACTCGCTCACCGAGGAAAAACCTGCCGCCCAGCGCACCGGCGACGTAACCCAGCGCCGTGACCGGCACTACGAAGCTGACGTTTTCGAAGGACAAGATGGCCAGCAGAGAGAAGAACCCCAGCGTCATAAACGCGACACCGATCCACATCCACTTCAGGCACAAGGCACGCCCCAACACTTTGACGAGCGCGGCCGGGCGAAAGTCGTGGACCTCGCCGATCTCTTTCATGGCACGCGAAACGCAAAGCTCACCCGCCGTACCTGCGACCACGATCAACGAAAAGAAGAGCACTTCCAACACTTATGGATTCTCCGTGGTGCGTGGATTGGTGCGCCCAACGACGAAGACGCCAAGGCAAATGACAGCAATACCGGCCCAGCGAATAGGCGAAACGACCTCGCCAAACAACAAAGTGGCCAGCAGGGCGACGACGGCATACGCCATCGCCGAGGCAGGCTGGACAAAGCTGTAATCCGCCCATGAGAGCACCAGCATGTAGGCGACGAAGAAGGTGAGCAGTGAGGCAATCCCAAACCAGATGGTGCCTGACGAAAGTATCCTGACGAAAACATGGAAAAGCTCGCCGGGCGACGATATTCTGGTCGTAACTTTGCCGATATCTTTCATGCCTTTACCGAGCATCAGGTTACCGAAAGGGCCGGCAATAATCATGACCAGGATCAACAGATATGTTTTAAGGTGCAGTCTTTTGTGAGACGTCATCGTTACGCTTAGCTTGCCCTCATCACTCGTGCCCAAACAGGCTTTCTCTCATGGTATAACAGGAGAGAGACGATCAAGGCACGTCGTGCCTTCTATTGCGCTACCAGTATTTCTGTCCTCGCCGAGGAGCGCATAACTTCAAGCCTGGAAGGGTCTTCGCATTTTGTGTGGCATTGCTGGTTTTACACATAAAGGCTGGTCTCCCGACCACGGCCGCATTGAGGCAGCCACCGCGACGCTGATTCACCGAGGCCCTGACGAGCAGGGCGTTTACCGCTCTAACGTTTGCTCCCTGGGGGCGACGCGCCTGAAAATCATCGATCTCTCAGGAGGCGACCAGCCCATCCTTAGCGACGATGGCGAAGCGGCCATCGTCTTCAACGGCGAGATCTACAACCACCTCGAACTCCGCTGCGAACTGGAAAGCCTAGGCCATCGTTTCCAATCGCACTGCGACACGGAGACCATTTTTCATGCGTTTCTCGAGTGGGACACAGACGCCTTCGCTCGACTGCGCGGCATGTTTGCGGTCGCGCTCTGGACCACTTCGACCCGGCGCCTGGTGCTGGCGAGAGATCGCATGGGAATCAAGCCGCTCTACATCATGCGGCAAGGCGAGGAGCTCTTCTTCGGCTCGGAGCTGAAGGCGATCCTGGTGCATCCGGAGATCGAGCGGCGATTGAGTCTTTCCGGCCTGGATTGCTATCTCTCCCTGAATTACGTCCCTGCGCCTTGGACGCTGGTGGACGGGATCGAGAAGGTGCTGCCCGGCCACTGGATGGAGTGGTGCGATGGCAAGCTGCGCTCCGAGGCTTACTGGCGTTTGCCGGAGGGAGAACCCGGTCGCCACACTCTGGAATCCGCACGCGAGGAACTGGACTCGCTCTTGCAGCAGTCGGTGCGTGAAGAACTCGTCTCCGATGTTCCGCTGGGCGTGTGGCTCAGCGGCGGCATCGATTCCTCCACCATCCTGCATTACGCCGCAAACGCGTCAAGTGCCCGGCTGAAGACATTTTCGATCTCCTTCCGGGGGCGCAGCTTCGACGAAACCGAGTACGTACAACAAGCAGCACAGCAATATGGAACCGAGCACGAGCAGTTGGACCTGAATCCTGAGCAGGACCTGCAAGGCGCAATCGAGGAATTTGCCTACTACTCGGACGAGCCGAGTGCAGATGCCGGAGCGCTGCCGGTTTGGTTTCTCTCCAAGCTTTGCAAAATCAGGACAACAGTTGCCCTCAGCGGCGAGGGCGCGGACGAACTCTTCGGGGGATACCTCACTTACCGGGCCAACCGGATTGCACGCTATCTCCGAACGCTGCCGCCAAGTTCGCTGCGGCTGGCGCTCGGTGCATTGCGCCACTGGCCGGTTTCCGACGAGAAGATTAGTTTCGAATATCAGTTGAAGCGGTTGCTGAATGGCAGCCTGATGCCGCCTGAGCGGGCTCATATTTATTGGAACGGAACATTTTCCGATGCCGCGAAACGTTCTCTGCTTCAGCCTGAGCTTCCCGGCGCGCTCGACGCTATGCTCGAAGATTTGCGACGGGCGTTGCCCGGCAACGACGATCTTGCTCCCTACCTGACTTTCGATCAGAAGTACTATCTGCCCGACGACATCCTGGTGAAGTCGGACCGCATGAGCATGGCCCATTCCGTGGAGGTGCGGCCGCCGTACCTCGATCACCGCATCGTCGAGTTCGCCGCCACCTTGCCGGCATCGCTGAAGATTCGCGGCTCGCGCCAGAAATTCCTTCTGAAAGACATCATGAAGGACAAGCTGCCCGCGTCCATCCTGCAGCGGAAGAAAATCGGCTTCGACATTCCGGCGCACGAGTGGCTTCGCGGCCCGCTGCGTCCGTTGCTGATTGATACATTGAATACCGGGCTTTCTGACTACGCGGACTTGTTTAACTCGGAGGCAATCCAATCTTATCTTCGCAGCCATTCGGAAAGGCGAGTCAACATCGGCTATCACCTATGGGGCTTGATGATCCTGTTCTTGTGGATGAAAAAGTGGCGCATTCAGGCGCCGGTTTTGGCCACGGCCAAGCGTCAGTTGCAACCCGAGGGAGTTGGCATCTCTACCTAGTGGTAGTGCTGATCGCAGCGGCTGTCTATTTGGGGTGCATCGTCTCTCCACCGTCGCTGATGGACGATGTGGATGCTGTGCAGGCTCAGATCGCGCGCAACATGCTCGCCTCCGGCGACTGGGTGACGGCGCGCCTGGATGGCGTGGTTTACCTGGAGAAATCGCCGCTCATCTATTGGCTGATGGCGGGCGCCTACAAAACTTTCGGCGTTCACGACTGGGCTGCTCGCATTCCCATTGCGCTCTCCTGCATTGGGCTTTGCTGGCTGACGGCTGCATTCGGCATGTGGGCCTTCGGCAAGCGGGCCGGCTTATATGCGGGACTGTGCATGGCGACCTGCATCGGGTTATGGCTGTTTACCCGAATCCTCATCCCTGATGTGATGCTGACCTTCACGGTCGCGCTGGCGATGTGGGCCTTCCTGCGATGTCTCGAAGAAGACGAGCCGCATCCGCGCTTGTGGGCCGCGGTTTTCGCAGTGTGTCTCGGTGTCGGACTACTGCTGAAGAGCCTGGTTGGCGTGCTCTTTCCGATCGCTGCCGGCGGAATATACTTGCTTGTCACTCGGCAACTGTTCGTGGCGAGAACCTGGAAGCGGCTGCATTTCTTCTCGGGAATGGGAATCATCCTGCTCGTCGCCGCGCCCTGGCACATCCTGGCGACCCTGCAGAATCCGCCATATTTCGACTTCACGCTGCGCAGTCTTCCCGGCCAATACCACGGCTTCCTGTGGTTTTACTTTATGAACGAGCAGGTGCTGCGGTTCCTGAACCTGCGCTACCCACGCGATTACAACACAGTGCCTCGGCTTTACTTCTGGCTGTTTCACCTCATCTGGCTGTTTCCCTGGAGCGTGTATCTCCCCGCCCTCTTCAAGTTGTCCTACAAGCCGGTGGATCGCGCCGGGCGAACGCGGCTGCTCGCACTCTGCTGGGCTGGGTTCATACTCGTGTTCTTCACCTTCTCCACCACGCAGGAGTATTACTCCATGCCCTGCTACCCGGCGCTGGCGCTGCTGCTGGGTTGCGCGATGGCCATGGAAGGCAAATGGATCCAGTGGGGGACGCGCGCTCTTGCCGTCATCGCGGCATGCGCTGCCGTGGCAGCGATCGCCATTCTGGTGGCCGTGCGACACGTCCCGACCCCGAGCGATATTTCTGTGGCCCTGAGCCAGCACCCGGGCGCGTATAAGCTGTCATTGGGTCACATGGAGGACCTGACGCTGCAGTCGTTTGCGTACCTTCGTCTTCCACTTGGACTGGCCGCGCTGTGCTTCGTCATTGGGGCGGTGGGGACACTGGCCCTTCGTGGCCAGCGCGCTTTTCTGGCGGCTGCTCTCATGATGGTTTTGTTTTACCAGGCCGCCCGGCTCGCTATGGTTGCATTCGATCCTTTTCTGTCCTCGCGGCCTCTGGCCGAAGCCCTGCTGAAAGCGCCGGAGGGAACACTGATCATTGACCGCCATTACTACACGTTCTCTTCGGTGTTCTTTTACACTAACCGGACCGCGTTTCTCCTGAATGGACGCAGGATGAATCTCGAATACGGTGGCTACGCTCCCGGGGTGCCTGACGTGTTCCTTGATGACGCAAGGTTTCGCGACTTGTGGCTCAGCCAGAAACGTTCTTACATTGTGGCCACTGCCGCAGCGGTCCCTCGTCTGGAGGGACTCGTCGGTCGGGCGCAACTCAACCCTGTGGCAGCCAGCGGAGGCAAGATGTTGCTGACGAACCATCCCTTATCACAGGGAGAATGAGGACACCCACCGGCTTGCCCGTTAACCAAAACCCTGCCGATGACCGCATTCCTCGCACCTTGCTGTGGGCTACCGTGGTCGCCCTTGCGGTGCGCCTGGTCGTGGTCGGCTTTGTCTATCAGACCTTCCTGAACCCCGGACGCGATCACTGGGAGTTCGCCTACGAGGCGGGAAAGATTGCCCGTTCGATTCTTCTGGGCCATGGATTCAGCAACCCTTATTGGGTGGATACAGGACCAACCGCGGAGGTCGCTCCTGTCTTGCCCTATCTTATCGCCGGCGTGATGGCGGTGTTCGGGACCTACACCAAGGCCGCAGCAGTGGCAGTGCTGTCACTAAACAGCCTGTTTTCGGCTCTCACCTGCATACCCATTTTCTTCCTGGCGAAGAAGAGCTTTGGCCTCCGGGAGGCGCGGTTGGCTGCCTGGACGTGGGCGTTCTTTCCCTACGCAATAAACTTCTCCGCCAACTCAATGTGGGACCATGCTCTCACCGCCCTGTTTCTCACCTTGCTGCTTTTGATCGCGCTGCACCTCCAAAACTCTACCCGCATTTGGGAGTGGGCAGGATTTGGATTCCTTTGGGGTCTGGCCGCGCTGACGGCCCCAGTCGTTCTTGGCACGCTGCCATTTCTCGGCGCATGGATTTGCTGGCGACTGCAGCGGCAAGAACGAAACTGGTCCATTCCGGCGGCCACCGCGGGGTTCGTCTTGGTCCTTACGCTTGCACCTTGGCTGATTCACAATTACCGGGCGTTTCATCACCCGGTATTCTTGAAGGACACTCTGCCCATGGTGTTCCTCGATGGCAACTATGGGAATAAGTTGCACTGGTGGGACGGGGCGCTGGACCCGTGCGGTAACAACCCCGCTGAGATGGCCGAATTTCAGAAGGTGGGCGAACACGCATACATGGCGGAGAAGTGGCGCCAGGCATTCGATGTCGTGCGAAGCAACCCGGGAACCGTCGCGTGGCGCTCGATACGCCGAGTGGGGTACATGTGGACTGGGTATTGGAGTTTTAACCCGGAATATTTGCGGGAAGAGCCGTTTGACCCAATCAACACCGTCTTTTGTACGGCGTTCACTTTCCTGGCGATTGTGGGTCTGACCAAAGCCTTTCGCAAGGTCCCAAACGTAGCGACGCCGTATGCCCTTGTGCTGCTGACGTTCCCGCTGATTTACTACATCACGCATTCGGACCTGGCCTATCGGCATCCCTTGGATCCCCAGATTGTGATTCTGGCGTCGTACGCAGTGGTCTCGTGGCTAGCGCAGCGCCGGAAGGCCTGATTTCGCAGATCTCGCTCGGCTTGATGTGGTCGTTGGCTCACGAACGTGGAGGCCGTAAAAGCGGGCATGTTGCCATCAGCGACGTTTTCAGGGATCATCGTTATTACGACTTTTTGAGGAGGACTACATGAAGATTGCCGTGCTGGGCGGCGACGGTTACTGCGGATGGGCAACCGCGTTGTATCTGTCCAACCAGGGACATTCAGTTGCAATTGTTGATAACTTTCTGCGCCGTCAGTGGGACCATGAACTCGGAGCGCAAACCCTGACCCCGATTCGCCCGCTGGCGGAGCGTCTTGCCGAGTGGCAGGAGCTCACCGGGAAGAAAATTGAGTCGTTCGTCGGCGACATCACCGACTATGAGTTCCTGTCGGCGGCGATGATCCAATTCCAGCCTGAGGCGGTGGTACATTTTGCCGAGCAGCGGTCAGCTCCGTATTCCATGATTGACCGCAAGCACGCAGTTTTTACCCAGGTCAACAACGTCGTCGGAACGCTAAATCTCCTGTACGCCCTTCGCGAGTTCTTGCCCGAGTGTCATCTGGTCAAGCTCGGTACCATGGGCGAGTACGGCACTCCGAATATCGACATCGAAGAGGGCTACATCGAGATCGAACACAATGGCCGCAAGGACGTGCTGCCTTTCCCCAAACAGCCCGGCTCGTTCTATCACCTGTCGAAGGTGCATGACAGCCACAACATTGCATTCACCTGCAAGGCCTGGAAGATTCGCGCCACCGACCTCAACCAGGGTGTGGTGTACGGCACCGTAACTCACGAGACCGAGCTGGATGAAGCTCTGATCAACCGCTTTGACTACGACGAAGTATTCGGGACCGTGCTGAATCGTTTCTGCGCCCAGGCGGCCCTGGGATACCCGCTCACGGTTTACGGAAAGGGTGGACAGACGCGCGGATTCCTGGATATTCGCGACACCGTGCGCTGCGTCGAGATTGCATGCCTCAACCCTGCCAAACAGGGCGAG
>Ga0209040_10000871_pt1 | contig 23542 bp, 21 predicted proteins | sample BogFormECP12_OM3_FD_188240 | JGI IMG/M metagenome (GOLD analysis project Ga0209040, IMG submission 188240) | Bog forest soil microbial communities from Calvert Island, British Columbia, Canada - ECP12_OM3 (SPAdes) (version 2) | ecosystem: Environmental > Aquatic > Freshwater > Wetlands > Bog ... | reverse complement strand
CGACTTTTGGCGACCTGCCGACCAAATCACTCTCTCGAAAATCGCGATCTTTGGTGGTGGAAGATTGTTCGCCATTCAAAACACCAGCCACCTAGGCATTTGAATGCTGTTGGGTCCGTAATGGCTGCGCAGAATGCGGCTGCGGCAGCTGCGACGACAGGGTTGCGTCCCGCCGCCGCTGATGGGGTATCAGCCTTGACCGCAACACAATTCAACGCCCAAGGCGTTGTCTACCAGGCTGTCAGCGCCCAAGCGAACGTAGTCCATGAGTTGTTTGTCGCGGTTTTGGGCACCAGCGCCGGCTCGTATGCGGCCACAGAAGCCGCTAACACCATCGCAGCGAGGTAAGGGGGAGGCTAACGATGACCGCAGCACTGGATTTCGCCATGCTTCCACCGGAGATCAATTCGGGGCGCATGTATTCGGGGGCGGGCTCGGGCCCGATGTTGGCCGCCGCGTCGGCCTGGAATGGACTGGCCGCCGAATTGCGCGCAACCGCGCTGTCCAACGGCTCGGTGCTTTCCGAGCTGACCAGCCAAGAATGGCACGGTCCGGCATCGGCAGCGATGGCGGCTGCCGCCACGCCGTATGTGGCGTGGATGAGCAGCACCGCCGCGCAAGCCGAGCAGACCGCCGCGCAGGCCGAGGCCGCCGCTGCGGCCTATGAGGCTGCCTTCGCGGCAACCGTGCCCCCGCCGGTGATCGCGGCCAACCGTGCTCAACTGATGGCGCTGATCGCGACCAACATCCTGGGCCAAAACACCGCCGCGATCGCGGCCACCGAGGCCCAGTACACGGAAATGTGGGCCCAAGACGCCGCGGCGATGTACGGCTATGCCGCCTCGTCGGCGGTGGCCACCCAGCTGACCCCGTTCACCGAGCCCCAGCAGACCACCACCCCCAGTGCGCGGACCGTGCAGTCGACCGCGGTCAGCCAAGCCGCCGCCACCCCGGCGGGCACCCAACAAAGCACGCTGGCACAGCTGGTCTCGGCGCTGCCCAATGCGCTGCAGGAACTGGCCTCGCCAACCTCCTCGGGGACCGGACTGGGCGGCATCCTCGACGGATTCAACATCTTCGGGTCGGATTCGGGCTCGTCGAGCACCGGGCTGTCGGGGCTGCTCAATTTCATCTCCGGAGCGAACAATTCGGCCTTCGGAGAGTTTTTAAATGCCAACATCTGGAACACCATCTTCTCGTCGGGCTTCTACATGCCGGGCAACTTCATGGGCACCGCGGCCGACTTCATGGGCCTGGCCGGAGGACAGGCCGCCCAACAGGCCCTCGGAGACGTCGCCGGTCCGGTGGCCGACGCGCTGGAAAATCCGCTGGGCAGCATCGGGGCGCTTGGCAACTCCATGTCAGCGGGCTTAGGCCGAGCAGGCCTGGTCGGGCCGTTGTCGGTACCGCCGAGCTGGACGGCCCCGGCACCACTGCACAGCCCGCTGTCTTCGACGCTGGGCGGTACACCGATGGTGCCTCCGCCCGCGATGGCAGCGGGCATGCCCCCAGTACCAATGGGCAACATGGCCGGCCAAGGCTATGGCCGTGCGGTGCCTCAATACGGCTTCCGGCCCAGCTTCGTGGCACGCCCGCCCGCCGCCGGATAACGAGCGCGCCGCCGCGGCGACCTCACACGAGGTGGACCAGCGGAATGAGCGTTCCGCAACATCATGAACATGCTGCGGAGCGCTGCTCGATGGGCTCGTTCGCGACGCTAACCACTGCGAACAGCGGAAATCGGCCTCCCAGGAAACCCCCAGCAGCAAATCAGCCTCATATCAGCTGCCCCTGCGTATTCTTGGTGAAATTTAGGGGAGCGGGGCATGACATTTAACTATCAATTCGGCGCTGTCGATGCGCACGGCGCCACGATCCGGGCCCAGGCCGCGTCGTTGGAACCCGGGCATCAGGCCATCATCGGCGATGTGCTGGCCGCGGGAGACTTTAGGAACGTTCAAACCGCCGACAGCGACGTGGCCAGCACCGATAGCGCCGTCGGCTCGAGCTGGAGCTAACACCGACCGATGGCATCCTGTACCAATGTCTTCACCGGCCTTCTTTTGACTGCCGGTGTTGACGCACCAGCCATCGAATATCTCATGACCGGCAATCAACTTCGGCAGGACATTAGGCAGCGATATCCCGCGTCAATGCCGGGCGAATATTTCGCGCCAATATCCATGGCACGCCTCAAGCTCCATACGCTCCCGGCCGTCGCAGTACACGCCATACCTAGACTTCTAATTGTTGGGAATAGTGCAATAGGAGGTGTCAAAGAGTTCGCTATCGACACGGGTGATGAACAACTTTAGCCGCAGTTAAAAAGATCGCCGATTGTGCCGATCTGCGGATTGCTTTCCACCAAGACTGCAGACACCCGGAACCGTTTCGAGTTTCGTTGCTTCATCGTTGCTGCTTATGGTTTTGACCTGGTGTTTGTTGTGTTGGTGTTTTGCTCCTTAGCAGGTCTTTCACACACGTGACGGATGGGTTCTTGACATTTCTTTTTAACGTTGCGATTACCGTGCGGGAACGTGTCGCGAATACATTTTAATCACGATGATCGCTATATTGAGCAAGGGCCTGAACGGGGTCCTAACCAAATTTCTGAACCAGGGAGAGCGGGATCCGGTGACATCAAACACATGGAATCGACGGCGGATCCGATGGATTCCATAAGAGCTGGTGCACGTCGGTGGGCAGGACTACGATGCCGTGATTACTATGGCGGCCATCTGAGGGACCGAAAGAAGGTAACGGCGCCCGCAACAACGTCCTCCACCAAGGTTCCTAACTACATCGTCATACGGGAGGATTCATGTCTTTTCTGACCACACAGCCGGAGTTGCTGGCAGCAGCCGCCAGCAACTTGGCCGGTATCGGCTCGGTGATGACCGCCGGGAGTGCGACGGCGGCCGCCCCGACGACCGGAGTGATTCCGGCTGCGGCCGACCCGGGTGTCGGCGCTGACCGCCGCGCAGTTCGCGGCGCACGCGCAGATGTATCAGGCGATGGCCGGGCAGGCCGCGGCGATTCACGAGCAAGTTTGTGGCCGCGTTGGCGGCCAGCTCAGGTTCCTATGCGGCCACCGAGGCGGCTAACGCGGTTGCGGCTACCTAGCGGAGGGAGGCAACAGATGTTGGATTTCGGGGCGCTACCACCGGAGATCAACTCCGGTCGAATGTATGTCGGCCCAGGGTCGGGACCGATGTTGGCTGCTTCGGCGGCCTGGGATGAGTTGGCTGCGGAGCTGCAGTCCACGGCCTCGTCGTATGGCTCGACGATCGCCGGCCTGACCGTCGGGCCGTGGACGGGTCCGTCCTCGATAGCGATGGCGGCGGCGGCCGCGCCGTATGTGACGTGGATCAATGCTGCGGGCGCGCAGGCCGAGGAGGCCGCCACGCAGGCCAAGCTGGCCGCGGGGGCCTACGAAACGGCGTTTGCAGCCACGGTGCCCCCGCCGGTGATCGCCGCCAACCGCGCATTGTTGATGATGCTGATCGCCACCAACATCCTGGGCCAAAACACCGCCGCGATCGCGGCCACTGAAGCCCAATACATGGAAATGTGGGCCCAGGACGCCGCGGCGATGTATTCGTATGCTGGCTCGTCCGCGACCGCCTCGCAGTTGACGCCGTTCACCGAGCCGCCTCAGACCACCAACACCTCGGGCACGGCCCTGCAATCGGCCGCGGTTTCTCAGGCCAGCACCTCGACTGGCTTGAACATTGGGTCGACGCTGTCCCAGCTGATCAACTCGGTGCCGACTTGGCTGCAAAGCCTGGCAACGACTGTCGGGTCGACTGGGCAGGCAGGCGGGGCAGGGAATCTTTTGTCGGGTCTCGCATTGCCACATTTACTCTCATCAGTGGCATTGCCAGCCGGACTCCAGGCCGACCTGAAGAACTGGAACACCATCTTTTCGACCATCACCTCGGGGCCGTACTCCCTGCAGGGGCTGGCTTCCATACCCGGTGGCCCGTTCCTGTCGTTCGGACAGACATACTCCTACGGCCAAAACGGGCAGGCGCTCGCGGCCTTTGGCGCTCCCGCAAAAGCCATCAGTGGGGCGTTGGCCCCTATTGCGGGTGAGATGCCGCACCTGAGCTCCGCGAGCTTAGGTGGCGGGCCAGTATCGGGGGCTATGGGCCGCGCGGCCCTGGTTGGGAGTATGTCGGTGCCACAAGGCTGGACCCAAGCCACCCCGGCGATCAGAACACTCGCGTCGGTGCTGCCCACCAACTTGGCAGCCGCTCCGGTGGCCTCGCTGGCCGGCGAGGGCGGCGTCTTTAGCCAGATGGCCCTGTCGAGCCTGGCAGGACGCGCCGTGGCCGCTAGCGCGACCTACTCCGGAGGCAGTGCTGCGGCAAGCTCACTCGGCGGCCTCGTCGAGGCCGACCCCGCCGCGGCCACGATCATCGTGATTCCGGCCCTCGAGGACTAACTGCGATGAAAGCGTTGACTCCGATGACTGCCATAACGACGCAAATCAGGCCAGCACAGGCCACCCAAGCGTGCACGACCAGGCAAGGGGTATAGACACATGTTTTACGCAGCGTTTCCGCCGGAGTTCAACTCGAGCAGGATGTACAGCGGTCCGGGATCAGGGTCATTGCGGGCCGCCGCGGCGGCCTGGAACGGGCTGGCCGCCGAAATACAGTCCACCGTAAGCGCCTATTCGTCGACAATCGACAGCCTGATCGGCGGGCCGTGGGCAGGTCCGTCATCCCTAGCGATGCTGGCCGCGATCACACCCTACTTGAGCTGGATGCAGGCTACCGCCGGAACGGCCGGCGAAGCCGCAGCCCAGGCCACCGCGGCGGCAACCGCTTATGAGACCGCGTTCGCTGCGCACGTGCCGCCCACGGAGATCGCCGGTAATCGCAGCCAACTGGCCTCGTTGGTGGCGACCAACATCTTCGGGCAGAACACCGCGGCCATCGCGGCGACCGAGATTCAATACGCCGAAATGTGGGCGCAAGACGCCCTGGCGATGGACAGCTACGCCGGCTCGTCGGCAGCCGCCACCAAGGTGACGCCGTTCACCGCGGCGCCGCAGATCACCAACGCCAGCGGGCTGGCCACCCAGGCCGCCGCGGTGACCCAAGCCGCCGGCACTTCGGCCGGCAGTGCGCAGTCGATCGTGTCGTCCCTGTCAGCACTCCCCGGCCCGCTGTCGGCGCTGTTGCAAATAGGTGCAAACCTCAGCACCGACTACACAGACACCCTCAACGGGCTCCTTAACTCCCTGATTGGGCCAGGCACGTCAACGTTATACACGGACCTCTACAACGCCATAAAGGTTCCACTTGGCTTCACCACCGGGTACAACGACATCGGGCTGCTGATCAACTTGCCCGCATCGCAGTTCCTCAAGTTCGCCCCTCACGCGGCTACGGGTGGGCTGATCCCGAGAGATGCGCTGGGGGCGGGGCTTGGACTTGGGGGACCACACTGGGGCCGGGGCACGCTGTTCGGCTCGGTGACGCCGGAGGCGCATTTCGGACGTGGCACCTTGGTGGGAAACTTGCGGGTTCCGCCGAGCTGGGCCACGGCCACCCCGGCCATCAGGACGGTCGCCGCGGCATTGTCGGCCGCCGGACCGGACGCCGTGCCGGCGGCGGCGCTTGGCGAGGGAGGACTGCTCAGTTCGATGTCTCTGGCGGGCATGCTCGGCAGCGCCATGGGCGCCGGGGCTCCCGACGTTGTCAAGAGGGCCGGCGTCCGAGGCCGTCTCACCCCGCTCAAGGACCTCAAAGACAGCACCTCGCCGGAGAAGTTGAAGCGTCTGGTCGCACAGATATCGGAGAAACCCGAAAGCGTTCAGCACCACACTGTCGATCAAGAAGGTCTTGACAGCCTGCTCGAGCAACTGTCGAAGAAGCCCGGCATCCACGCGGTGCACCTTTCCAAAGGCAAGCCCACGGTCGTGCCGTCGGATGCGCAGTTGGGATAGCGAGCACCCTGATGCCGTTGAACCGATTTGGGCCGATGGCGGTCGAACCGTCAATGCCGTTGGCGCAGAACGTCTTTGCGATGCACTGCACCCGCCCATCTACAACCGCAATTCAGGCCGATTTGAGCCGTAAGATGCTGCGGCCAAGCAGCTTTGGCCACTGATTGGAAGAATGGTGAGTCATGAGAATGTTACTAGCGCTACTCGGCGTGTCCGCCGTGATCGGCCTCGCCGCACCCGCGTATGCCGATCCGGAACCCGCCCCAGCTGATAATGCGGGCTTCCTCGCTGCTCTGCAACAAGCCGGCATCACCTACGCCAGCCCAGCTTCAGCCATCGGGTCCGCCCAAGCGGTGTGCACGTGCTTGGATAACGGCGAATCGGGCCTCGAGCTAGTCCATGACGTGAAGGCCCATAATCCCGGATTCACGATGGACGCAGCGTCTCAGTTCGCCCTGATTTCGGCGAAGTACTACTGTCCCCACCACCTCTCCAAGGCCTGAGGCAAGGTCGCGCTTTTCAGGTAACAGTCGAGCTAAGGGGTCAAACGTGGGGGTTATGAGACTGCTACTGCCGCTACTCGGCGTTTCCACCATGATCGGCCTCGCCGCGCCCGCGTATGGCAATCCGGACGACAGCTTCGATGACGCAGGCTTTCTGGCGACTGTGCGCGATGCGGGCCTCAACTACACCAGTTCAGGTCAAGCCATAGCATTTGCCAAACGGGTGTGCGGGTCGATGGGTAGCGGCAAATCGGGCCCGGAGCTAATCCACGACTTGCAGAACAGCAATCCCGGATTGACCACGGACCACGCAACTTTGTTCGTGGCAATCTCAGCGAAGTACTACTGTCCGCAACAACTCACCAAAAATTGATTGCGCGACGCGTTCGCGGAGGTAACGGCAATGCGGCCAGTTTGGCCGTGGGCTACCTATCGTTTACCTAGACGTGGTTAGCTGCCGCCGATCATCAGCACCTCGCCGGGGTCCGGTATCAAAATCGTTCGGATTGATGGCAGACAGCCCTGCGGTCGGAAGGGGGTGCGGCGTCATGCAAACGCTGAGCGTCGCCGATTTCGCGCTCCGGCTGGCCGTTGGGGTGGGTTGTGGTGCCCTCATCGGTCTGGAGCGGCAATGGCGGGCACGAATGGCCGGCCTGCGCACCAACGCGCTGGTTGCCGCCGGCGCGACGTTGTTCGTGCTGTACGCGGTCGCTACCGAAGACAGCAGCCCCACCAGGGTCGCGTCCTACGTGGTGTCGGGCATCGGGTTCCTCGGCGGAGGGGTAATCCTGCGCGAGGGGTTCAACGTGCGGGGCCTCAACACCGCCGCCACCCTGTGGTGCTCGGCGGCAGTAGGTGTGTTGGCCGCTTCGGGACACCTGGTGTTCACTTTGATCGCTACCGTCACCGTCATCGCCATCCACCTCTTTGGGCGCCCGCTGGGCCGGCTGATCGACCACGACAACAGCGGCGTCGAAGACGAGGGCCTACAGCCCTATGTGGTGCAGGTGGTTTGTCGCCCCAAGTCCGAAAAGTACGCACGCGCCCAGATCGTGCAACACGCCGGCAGCAACGACATCACGCTGGCCGGTATTCACACGGGACCGGCCACCGAAGACGAGATCACTTTGACCGCGCACTTGCTCATGGACGGCCATACGCCGGCCAAGCTGGAGCACTTGGTGGCCGAACTGTCCCTGCAACCGGGCATTCGCGCGGTGCACTGGTACGCCGGGGAACACGCGCAATCAGACTGACGCAGCTAAGGACGGGCCTGTAGCTCCGGCGCGGCCGCGCGCAGGAGGTCCGCGCGATTGCCGGTCAGTGGCGGATAGATCCGCCGGGTGTTGATGGTCTGCTTGGTGGCTTTGGCCGCTGCTCCATTCGCCACCACCGCCCGGTCCCACCCCTCGGTGTAAACCGCGCCGGCCGGGCCGAGATCGAGAACCGTTACATACCAAGGGATCCGAAGAGTCAGCATTGGCTCGCCGAGCAGATCGCTGATGACGTTGTAGCCGGCATAGCGGCCCATCGGGCGCCCGTGTTGACAGGACATCACCGACAGGTGCTCGTCATCCATGCGGGCAGCGGCCACGTCCCCCGCGGCGAACATCGACGGCATCCCGATCACCCGCAGATGATCATCGACCGGTATCCGGCCCAGCCGGTCGCGGGTCACCGGTATTTGCTCGCTCAGCGGGCTGGCCCGCATGCCAGCACACCACAGCACCGTTGCGGCCTTCAGCTGCTCACCCGACGACAGCGACACACCGGCCTTGCTGACCTCAGCGATGCTCACCCCCATCCTGGTCTCAACGCCGTTGTCCGACAGGGCCTGTTTGATCACCGGCCGCGCCGATGCGCCCATATCGGAGCCAACCAGGGGGTTGTGGTCGACCAACACCACCCGCGGAGCGACGCCGTCGTGGGCGAACAGTGTCCGCAGCCTGCTCGGCAGCTCGCAGGCCGCCTCAATCCCCGTTAGCCCGGCGCCGACCACGACTACGGTCGCAGCCCCCGCCTGCAACATCTCCGCCGCCCCGTCGGCCAATCGGCGCAGATGGTGCTGCAGCCTGACCGCGCCGTCATAGGTGTCGACGTCAAAACCGAACTCGCGCAGGCCGGGAATCGCGGGCTTGACCACGTGACTGCCCGCCGCCAGCACCAGCCGGTCGTAGCCATATGTCACACCACTTGACGTGGTGAGGGCTCGAGCGTCGGTGTCGATCGCGGTCACCTCGGAGGCGACATGCGCAACTCCGACGGGGTCGAGCACGTCGGCGAGCGGGATGCGGCAGGCGCTCAAATCGGCCTCGTAGTTGCGGACCCGGATGTCATGAAAAGGCCTGGCGCTCAACACGGTGATGTCTACGGTGCCCGGTAGGACACCCAGCTCGTCAAGTCGTCGGGCAGCGCCAAGCGCCGCCCACAGCCCCGCGAACCCGGAGCCGATCACCACCACGCCGGTCAACGGCTCAACACCTGATTGATCTGAGCCATCGCTTGGGCAGCGTCATGACCGGGCAGCAGCATCCACGCGTGCACCCCTCCGTCGAGTTCGTACCAGCCGATGTCGAGACCTTCGGCCGCGGCTCGCTTACGGAAGGCCCGGGCATCGGGGTTCAGCAGATCGTGGGTCCCGGTGAATACCGTCAGCCGCGGCAGATCGCTCAGCGGTCCCACACTTGGGCTGACCAGGGGAGTGTCCAGCGGATCGCCGCCGGCGTAGCGGATGCCCGCCGCACGAAGGTCGTCGGGGTTGAGAAACGGGTCGAGCTCGGCGACGGCGGGCACGTCGGGGTCCGGAAGGCCGACGTGCATCCAGGGGGAGAGCAGCACGGCGTCGGTCGGCTGTGGCAGACCCGCGTCTCGCACGGCGTGACACAGCGCGAAGGCCATACCGCCGCCGGCCGAATCACCCATGAACGCGATCGAACTCGGGTCTCGGGTCTCCAGCTCGCGGCGGTACACCTGCAGCAGGAACGGGAACACCTCGCGGTAGCTGTGCTCGGGGGCGATGGGGTATATCGGCACGGTCATGGTGCGCCGGACGGTGTTCGCCAGCTTCGCGATCGCCGGCCAGTGGAAATAGGGCATCAGGTCCAGCACGTAGGCCCCGCCGTGCAGATATAGCAGGTGACCGCTGACGTCGCCGTCACCGACCCCACGTGGGCGGACCTGGTAGACCGGACGACCGTTGAGGTCTGTCCGAGTGACGTCGATCCTCTTCAGCACTCGCCTCGACGGCCACCCGCTGTACGGCGGCCGCGGATGGGCGGCCCAGCGCTCCAGCTTGGCAACCGGAAAGAGCCGATTCCGCACACCGGTGGCGCGCAGCAGCCGCTGCGTGACACCGAGTTTGAGCATCCCGCGATTTATCGCTGTCATCACCTCAAAGTGTGTACCCATAGGCCAGCGGTGCCGTAGTCGCTCACGTGGTGAGCGACCCGTCGTAGTCTGTCGGTGTGGATGCGCTCACCGGATTCTGGTTGGGGCTGCCCGAGCAGATGCGGGACCCGGTGCTGTTTGCCATCCCGTTTTTCCTGTTGCTGTTGATCCTGGAGTGGACGGCGGCCCGCAAGCTGGCACGCACCGAGAGCGCCAAAACCGGTACGCCACGGCCACCCTCCGGCGCGTATCTCACCCGCGATTCGTGGGCGAGCATCTCGATGGGTCTGGTTTCGGTAGCCACCAGCGCCGGCTGGAAGGCGCTTGCCCTGCTCGGTTATGCGGCGATCTATGTCTACCTGGCGCCTTGGCATCTCCCGGTAAACCGGTGGTACACGTGGGTCATCGCGCTGCTGGGTGTCGACCTGCTGTATTACGGCTATCACCGCATCGCGCACCGGGTCCGGCTGATCTGGGCGACGCACCAGGCTCACCACTCCAGCCAGTACTTCAACTTCGCCACCGCGGTGCGCCAGAAGTGGAACAACAGCGGCGAGATCTTGATGTGGATTCCGTTGCCGCTATTGGGGCTTCCGCCGTGGATGGTGTACTTCAGCTGGTCGCTGAACTTGATCTACCAGTTCTGGGTGCACACCGAGCGAATCGACAAACTGCCGCGGCCATTCGAATTCGTGTTCAACACACCGTCGCACCATCGGGTGCACCACGGGATGGACAAGATCTACCTCGACAAGAACTATGGCGGCATCCTCATCATCTGGGACCGGCTCTTCGGCAGTTTCCAGCCGGAGCTGTTCCGCCCGCACTACGGCCTGACCAAACAGGTCGACACATTCAACATCTGGACCCTGCAGACCCGGGAATATGTGGCAATCGCCTGCGACTGGCGATCCGCGACGCGCCTGCGCGACCGGCTGGGCTACGTCTTCGGACCGCCGGGCTGGGAGCCGCGGAGGGCCGGCCAAACCGACGACGCCCTCCCGCTGGCCACGCCGCGGTAACGCCCGGCCCGGACAGGGCGAAAAGCTCCATGTGGGGGAGGTTGACACCGTAACCTCAACCTGCGGCCGGCAGTTGCGCCGGCCTCGACGGAGGGGAGTCCAGGTGCGCCGGCTGACAGTGCGCATATTCGCCGCGTCGGCTACCGTCGCGGCATTCGGTCCCGGGCTGTGGCCCGCCGCGGCCAGCGCGGACCCCACCTTGGTCTTTCCGGGTATGGAAATCCACCAGGACAACAAGGTCTGCACCTTGGGCTACGTCGACCCGGTGACGAGGATCGCGTTCACGGCGGGGCATTGCCGGGGCGGCGGACCCGTCGTGACCGACAGGGATCACAACGTGATCGGTCGTCTCGCGACATTCCGAGACAACACGCCCAGCGGCTCGACAGTGGCCACCGACCAGTTGATCTCCGACTACGAGGCGATTGTGCTGAACGACAACGTCGCAGTGAACAACATTCTGCCGGGCGGGCGCCTACTGGAATCAAACCCAACCGTGACGGTTCAGCCCGGCCAGGCGGTCTGCCACTTCGGCGTTATCACCGGTGAGACGTGCGGAACCGTGGAGAGCGTCAATAACGGGTGGTTCACCATGTCCCACGGCGTTCAGAGCCAAAAAGGTGATTCGGGCGGACCGGTGTACCTGGCGCCCAATGGCGGCCCCGCGGAGATGGTCGGGATCTTCAACAGCGTATGGGGGGACTTTCCCGCGGCGGTGTCGTGGCGGGCCGCCACCGACCAGGTCCACCAGGATCTCGGCGGGACGACCAATCCTCGCTAGGTCCCCGCTGACGCCGATCAGCGGGAAGGTGCGAGCGCGAATACCGGGATCAGTGGCGCGGCGGCGAGTAGCTGCTCATCGGTTGATTCCGGCGTCAACCCAACGACGTAATCCTTGACCTGCCAGTACCACCTGGCCAGATAGCGCCTCAAGAGCTCGGGTTTGGCGACATCGCGCACCTCGCTGATGGCGGTGCGTCGCCTTTTGGATCGGGGCCAGCGCGGTCCGATCTCGACGACGCCGGCGGCCCTGACATTGCGGGCCCACTGGGTGTTACCCCGCGGTGAGACGACGTAGTCCACGCCGTCCACGGTGAGCAGGTTGATCACCACGCCCCGCTGTTTGCCGCTCTTGCGGCCGCGAACACGCAGCGCCCGTGTCCCGGCAATGCTGATCCCCAGTTCGGCGAGCCACCGGATAACCCTGTTGGCGGCCTGGGCGACCCGGTTCGGTTCTTCGTATCGCGTGGACATGCGGCATCCTCTCAGCGGGATCTGGTTCTAGAGAGCAGTGCTCTCGATGTCGATTACGTTGCCACAGCTCTGGCCAAAATGCAAGAGCGGTGATCTCGGTTGTGTCAGACTGGCCGCGTGGGAAAACGCCAGGACTCGCGGGAGCAGATCGAGGCGAAGATTCTCGAACTCGGCCGCCGCCAGCTGGTGGATCACGGCGCGGCCGGGTTGTCGCTGCGCGCGATAGCCCGCGACCTGGGCATGGTGTCCTCGGCGGTGTACCGCTACGTGTCGAGCCGCGATGAGCTGCTGACCTTGCTGCTTGTCGACGCCTATTCCGAGCTGGCGGACACCGTGGATGGGGCCCGCGACACCTTAACCGACCTGTGGAGTGATGACGTCATCGCCATCGCGCGGGCGGCGCGACTATGGGCAGTCACGCACCCCGCTCGCTGGGCCCTGCTGTACGGCAGCCCCGTCCCGGGATACCACGCACCCGCGGAACGCACCGTCGGGGTCGGTACCCGCGTCGTCGGGGCATTCTTCGACGCGATCGCGGCGGGGATCGCTACCGGAGACATCAGGCTGACCAATGACTTTGCGCCGCAACCGATGTCATCAGACTTCGAGCGGATTCGCCAGGAATTCGGGTTCCCCGGGGATGATCGCGTCGTCGCCAAGTGCTTCCTGCTGTGGGCGGGTGTGGTGGGTGCGATCAGCCTGGAGGTGTTCGGGCAGTACGGCGCCGACACGCTGACCGACCCGGAGGCGGTGTTCGATACCCAGGTGCGGCTGCTGGTGGGTGTGCTGACCCAGCACTGAGGGTCCGGATTAGAACGTGTTCATTCGACTTTCCCGGCCCGCTGCGACTGATCGCGGCAAAGTCCTACTCGGCCTTTCTGACCGCCGGCAGGCTGGGCTATCCTGCGAAACGATGAACCTCACCGTTCAGTCGCCGACGCAGATCGCGTGGGTCACCCCGGACCTGGATGCCACCGAAACGGCCCTCACCGGCCTGTTAGGCGTTCGCAAGTGGGTCCGGATACCCGACGTGCACTTTGCTCCGGAGACCTGCAGCTATCACGGAAAGCCGGCTGATTTCGTCGCGAGCATCTCGCTGAGCTATCTCGGAGACCTGCAGTTGGAGCTGATCTGTCCGGTCCGTGGAGAGAACATCTATAGTGACTTTCTGCGCGACTCCGGGCCGGGTCACCACATCTGCATGGAGGCCGAAAGCCCGGAGCAGTTCGACGCGGCGTTGGCCGATGCCGAGGACCATGGCGCGCCAGTCGTCCAGCGGGGCGTCACGCCCGGCGGAATCCAATTCGCCTACGTCTCAGCGCCGCAGGCGGCGGTGCCGTACATCGAGATCGCATACATCCCGCCAAAGATGCGGGCCTTCTACGACTACATCAAACAGGAGCAGCGGTGAGCACCGAGATACCAGCGACGGTCAGCGCGGACACGGTGACGTCCTGGTCGGATGACGTCGATGTGGTGGTGATCGGTTTCGGCATCGGCGGTGGTTGCGCGGCGGTCAGCGCGGCCGCGGCCGGCGCGCGGGTGCTGGTGCTCGAGCGCGCTGCCGCGCCGGGCGGCACCACTTCGCTTGCCGGAGGCCACTTTTACCTGGGCGGCGGGACCGCGGTGCAGCAGGCGACGGGTCACCCCGACTCACCCGACGAGATGTACAAGTACCTGGTCGCTGTGTCGCAGCAGCCCGACCACGCCAAGATACGTGCGTACTGCGACGGCAGCGTCGAGCATTTCAACTGGCTGGAAGACTTGGGTTTTCAGTTCGAGCGCAGCTACGTCCCGGGCAAGGTGGTTGTCCCGGCGGGCACCGAGGGGTTGAGCTACACCGGCAACGAAAAGGTTTGGCCCTTCTGCGAGCAGGCCAAACCAGCGCCGCGCGGGCACTCCGTGCCGGTGCCCGGCGAGCTGGGCGGCGCGGCCATGGTCGTCGAGCTGCTGGTCAAACGCGCCGACGCCCTGGGAGCGCAGATCCGCTACGAGACCGGGGCAACCAATCTCATCCTGGACGACGACGGCGCGGTGGTCGGCGTCGCCTGGAAGCGTTTCACCGAAACCGGCGCGGTCAAGGCCAACGCGGTCATCATCGCCGCCGGCGGTTTCGCGATGAACCCGGACATGGTTGCCAAGCACGCTCCCGCACTGGGCCGGCAGCGACGCACTAAACACCACGGCCTGGTGCCGCCCTACATCCTGGGCAACCCCAACGACGACGGACTGGGCATCCGGATGGGTGTCTCGGCGGGAGGGGTCACCGAGCACATGGACGAGATGTTCATCACCGCGGCGGCCTACCCGCCGGAAATTCTGCTGACCGGTGTGATCGTCAACAAAGGCGGCAAACGCTTCGTCGCCGAGGACTCCTACCATGCGCGTACCTCGGCGTTCGTGCTGGAGCAGCCGGACGAAACCGCCTACCTGATCGTCGACGAAGCGCACACCGCGATGCCCGCGATGCCGCTGATTAGGTTCCTCGACGGTTACGAGACGATCGCCGAATTGGAGGCCGCACTGGGCATCCCCGCGGGCAACCTCGCGTCGACGCTGAACCGCTACAACGAGCTCGCGGCCAAGGGCGAAGATCCGGATTTCCACAAGCAGCCGGAATTCCTTGCGCCACAAGACAATGGCCCTTGGGCGGTGTTCGACCTGTCACTCGGGCGGGCGATGTACTCGGGATTCACGATTGGCGGCCTCGCGGTCACCGTCGACGGCGAGGTACTCCGCGACGATGGCACGGTGGTGCCCGGCTTGTATGGGGTCGGCGCGTGCGCGTCCAATATCGCCCAGGACGGCAAGGGGTACGCCAGCGGCACGCAGCTGGGAGAAGGCTCGTTCTTAGGCCGCCGCGCCGGAGCGCACGCGGCAGCGGGAGCCCAAGTGCGGTCCGACTAAACCCTGCGGCGCTACACCTGTGCCGGCTCCTTTTCCACCGGGCCCAGTCGCCATTCGCCGCCACCAAGCAGTTCGAGCTGTTGGTCGTGGAACAGTTCGACGGCGCGCCGATGTCCAACGCTGACGATGACACAGTCCGGCAGTTCGCTCCGCAGCATTTGGTACAACGCGAATTCCAGCCCTTCATCGAGCGCCGACGTGCTTTCGTCGAGGAAGACCGCCTGTGGTTTGGTGAGCAGGACGCGGGCAAAGGCAACACGCTGCTGCTCACCGGGGGAGAGCACCTTGGCCCAGTCCCGCTCTTCGTCCAGCCGGTCACACAGCGGCGCCAGCGCCACCTTCGTCAGTGTTTCCCGCAAGGCGTCTTCTGGGATGTCGCTGGGCGAATTCGGGTAGCACACCACGCCACGCAGAGGCCCCAGAGGCACATACGGCAACTGCGACAAGAACATCGTCGCGTTATCGCCGTCCGGGCGGCATAGGGTCCCGGACGCGTATGGCCACAATTCGGCCAGGCTGCGCAACAGCGTGGTCTTTCCGAACCCTGACTGTCCGGTAATCACCAGCGAGTCGCCGATGTCCAGCCGCACATCAAGCGGGTCGATCAACTGGTCTCCGCTCGGCGTGCGCACCTCGATATTGGCGAGCTCAACGGCCACGTCTTGACTCGGCTTGACCAGCACTGCCGGCAAAGCGCGCCCCTGAGCGTTGGCGTCGACCAGCCCATGCAATCGGATGATCGCCGCACGAAAGGCGGCGAACGCGTCGTAATTGTTGCGGAAGAACGACAGCGAGTCAGAAATATTGTTGAATGCCGTCGCCGTCTGCCCGACATCGCCGAAGTCGATCTGGCCCGCGAACAGCCGCGGCGCCTGGATCACCCACGGCAGCGGCACAATCAGTTGGGACATCGACCAGTTCCATCCGTTGAAGATGATGGTGCGGCGAACGAACCTGCGGTAGTTGTCGATGATCGGAGTGAAGCGCCGCCACAGCTGCGCCCGCTCGACTCGCTCACCGCGGTAGAAGCCCACTGCCTCGGCGGCGTCCCGTAACCGCACCAGGGCATAACGAAACGCGGCGTTGAGCTTCTCGTTGTTGAAGCTGAGCCAAATCAACGGACGCCCGAGCCAGAACGCGACGATCGTCGCGACCAGTACATACACCAAAACGACCCAGAACATCGCGCGCGGCAACTCAAGGCCGAAAACATTCAGATTCCCGGACAGGTTCCACAAGATCGCGGCGAATGAGATCACTGAGGCCACCGCGTTGACGGCCCCAAACAGCAATGTGGTGGTCGTCGCGTTGGACGGTATGTTCGGAGTGCCACCGACACCCGCGGTGAAGATGTCGACGTCCTGCTGGATGCGCTGGTCCGGGTTGTCGATGGTCTCGTCGATGAACAGATCCCGGTAGTACGCCCTGCCGTCGAGCCAGTCGTCGGTGAGGCGATCGGTCAACCACATGCGCCAGGCGATGATGAATCGCTGAGTCAGATAAATGTCGAGCACGATGCGTGCGATGAATATGAATGCCAGGACGCTGAAATGCAGCAGCGACATCCAAAAGCCGTGAATCCCAGACTGTTTGACCACTTCGTTGTGGGCTGCGATGCCTTGGAATGCTTTCTGCAGCGCCGTAAACAAGTCGTTGCCCTGGAAACTGAACAACACCGTCAGACGCACCGAGAAAAGGACCAACAGCAACAACACGCCGAACATCAGCCACACCGGCACGGCCTGTCTGCCGGTGAAATAGCCACCGGTGATCCGCCAATACTGCCGACCCCACACGGTGAGGTATCTGAGCAAAACCAGCACAACGAGGAGACAGACGGCGCTGACCACCCAGGCTTCGGCGAGCCAGCGCAAGGAGTCCGTGAGTGCGGTCGACCAGTTGATCGATTCCGTGAACGGCTTGGGGCCCACCTTCGACGTCTCCTTGCTGCACGGGCATCCAAAGAACACCTCATGGTTGGTTACTTGCCCGCGAAGGTACCTGAGGATGACGGATAGGCTGCCGACATGAGCACTGACGCTCCGTCCCGCCAAACCGTCCACGCAGGCCGGCTCATCGCGCGCCGACTGCGGGCCAACGGTATCGACACGGTGTTCACCCTGTCCGGCGGCCACCTGTTTTCCATCTACGACGGCTGCCGCGACGAGGGTATCCGGCTGATCGACACCCGCCACGAGCAGACCGCGACCTTCGCCGCCGAGGGCTGGTCGAAGGTGACGAGACTGCCTGGCGTGGCCGCACTCACCGCGGGCCCCGGCGTCACCAACGGGATGAGCGCGATGGCGGCTGCGCAGCAGAACCAGTCGCCGCTGCTGGTGCTCGGCGGCCGGGCCCCAGCGCAGCGCTGGGGGATGGGCTCGCTGCAGGAGATCGACCACGTGCCGTTTGTGGCTCCGCTGGCCCGCTTCGCCGCCACCGCACAATCGGCCGACGCCGCGGGCCGGCTCATCGACGAAGCGCTGCAGGCGGCCGTCACCGCCCCGTCGGGTGTCGGATTCGTCGACTTCCCGATGGACCACGTGTTTTCCATGTCCGACGATGACGGCCGCCCCGGCGCCCTCACGAACCTGCCGCCGGCCCGCACCCCGGACGGCCGTGATCTCGAAGCCCTAGACCGCGCCGCGGGGTTGCTGTCCGCGGCGCAGCGGCCGGTGATCATGGCCGGAACCAACGTCTGGTGGGGACACGCGGAAGCAGCGCTGCTCCGGCTGGCCGAGGAACGGCAGATCCCGGTGCTGATGAACGGGATGGCCCGCGGCGTGGTGCCCGCCGACCACCCGCTGGCCTTTTCGCGTGCCCGCGGAAAAGCCCTGGGCGAGGCGGACGTTGCGCTGGTCGTCGGCGTGCCGATGGATTTCCGGCTGGGCTTCGGCAAGGTGTTCGGGCCGCAAACCCAGCTCGTCGTGGCGGACCGTGTCCAACCCGACCGCGAGCACCCGCGGCCCATTGCGGCCGGCCTCTACGGGGACTTGACGGCGATCCTCTCGGCGCTGGCCGCATCCGGCGGGGCCGACCATCAGGATTGGATCGAAGAGCTGCGGGTGTCCGAGACGGGGGCGCGCGGCCTGGAAAAAGCCGAGCTGGGCGATGACCGGGCTCCGCTGCACCCGATGCGGGTGTACGCCGAGCTGGCGCCGCTGCTGGACCGCGACGCCATTGTTGTTATCGATGCCGGCGATTTCGGGTCCTATGCCGGCCGGGTCATCGACAGCTATCTGCCAGGCTGCTGGCTGGACAGCGGCCCCTTCGGCTGCCTCGGTTCGGGCCCCGGCTACGCGCTGGCCGCCAAGCTGGCCCGGCCCGACCGTCAGGTCGTCTTGCTGCAAGGCGACGGCGCATTCGGCTTCAGCGGCATGGAATGGGACACCCTGGTCCGGCACAACGTCCCGGTGGTGTCGGTGATCGGCAACAACGGGATCTGGGCCCTGGAAAAGCACCCGATGGAGGCGATTTACGGCTATTCGGTGGTGGCGGAATTGCGGCCGGGAACCCGCTACGACGAGGTGGTGCGCGCCCTCGGTGGCCATGGCGAGCTGGTATCCGCGCCCGCCGAGCTGCGGCCCGCGCTGGAGCGCGCCTTCGCCAGCGGCCTGCCCGCCGTCGTCAACGTGCTCACCGACCCGGTCGTCGCGTATCCACGCCGATCCAACCTGGCTTGATTGGCCGGCTCAGTCGGCCGGCGCCGCCCTCCGCGTACCGTTGACCTGTGTCAAAGACCACCCGCGCTCAGCCCGGCCGTCTGAGCAGCCGATTTTGGCGCCTGCTCGGCGCCAGCACCGAAAAGAACCGTAGCCGTTCCCTCACCCAGGTCACCGCCTCGGATGAGTACTGCGAGGAAGCCGCCGATCTCAACGACGAGAAGCTGCGCAAGGCGGCGGGCCTGCTCGAGCTCGGGGATCTCGCCGAATCGGAAGACATACCGCAGTTCCTTGCGATCGCCCGGGAAGCGGGCGAGCGGGCAACGGGGTTGCGGCCGTTCGACGTCCAGTTGCTGGGCGCGCTGCGCATGCTTGCCGGCGACGTGATCGAGATGGCCACCGGTGAGGGCAAGACCCTGGCCGGGGCGATCGCGGCCGCGGGCTACGCGCTCGGCGGCCGGCACGTGCACGTCGTGACCATCAACGACTACCTGGCCCACCGCGACGCCGAGTGGATGGGTCCGCTGATCGAGGCCCTGGGCCTGACCGTCGGCTGGATCACCGCGGAGTCGACGAGCGAGGAACGCCGAGCCGCCTATGACTGCGACGTGACCTACGCCTCGGTCAACGAGATCGGCTTCGACGTGCTGCGCGATCAGCTGGTGACCGACGTCGATGACCTGGTATCGCCCAATCCCGATGTGGCGCTCATCGACGAGGCCGACTCCGTGCTCGTCGACGAGGCGCTGGTGCCGCTCGTGCTGGCCGGCACCACCCACCGGGAGACGCCGCGGCTGGAGATCATCAAGCTGGTCGGCGAGCTCGCCGCCGACACCGACTACGACACCGACGCCGACAGCCGCAACGTGCATCTGACCGACGTCGGCGCGCGCAAAGTCGAAAAGGCCCTCGGCGGCATCGACCTCTACTCCGAGGAACACGTCGGCACCACCCTGACCGAAGTCAACGTCGCCCTGCACGCGCATGTGCTGTTGCAGCGCGACGTGCACTACATCGTCCGCGACGACGCGGTGCACCTGATCAACGCCTCCCGCGGCCGCATCGCGCAACTGCAGCGCTGGCCGGACGGCCTGCAGGCCGCCGTGGAGGCCAAGGAAGGCATCGAGACCACCGAAACCGGCGAGGTGCTCGACACCATCACGGTGCAGGCGCTGATCAACCGCTACACGACCGTGTGCGGCATGACCGGCACCGCACTGGCCGCCGGTGAGCAATTGCGCCAGTTCTACAAGCTCGGCGTTTCACCGATACCGCCGAACACCCCGAACATTCGCGAGGACGAATCGGACCGGGTCTATATCACCGCGGCCGCCAAGAACGACGCGATCGTCGATCACATCGCCGAGGTGAACGAAACCGGGCAGCCGGTGCTGGTCGGCACCCGCGACGTGGCCGAATCCGAGGAGCTGCACGAGCGATTGCTGCACCGCGGAGTACCGGCGGTGGTGCTCAACGCGAAGAACGACGCCGAGGAGGCGCAGGTGATCGCGGAGGCCGGCAAATACGGCGCGGTCACGGTATCCACGCAGATGGCCGGGCGCGGCACCGACATCCGGCTTGGCGGATCCGACGAAGCCGACCACGACAGGGTCGCCGAACTGGGCGGGCTGCACGTGGTCGGCACCGGCCGGCATCACACCGAGCGGCTGGACAATCAGTTGCGTGGTCGGGCCGGACGTCAGGGCGACCCCGGGTCGTCGGTGTTCTTCTCGAGCTGGGAGGACGACGTCGTCGCGGCTAACCTTGAGCGCAACAAATTGCCCATGGAAACCGACGAGGACGGACGAATCGTCAGCCCCAAGACCAGCGGCCTGCTAGACCACGCGCAGCGCGTCGCCGAGGGCGGACTGTTGGACGTGCACGCGAACACCTGGCGCTACAACCAGCTGATCGCCCAGCAGCGCGCCATCATCGTCGATCGGCGTAATACATTGCTGCGCACTGCAACCGCGCGCGAGGAGCTCGCCGAGCTGGCGCCCGAGCGGTACCAGGACCTATCTGACGAGTTGTCCGACCAGCGCCTCGAGAAGATCTGCCGGCTCATCATGCTGTATCACCTCGACCGCGGCTGGGCCGATCATCTGGCGTATCTGGCCGACATCCGCGAAAGCATCCATTTGCGCGCGCTGGGCCGGCAGAACCCGCTCGACGAATTCCACCGGTTGGCGGTCGACGCGTTCGCATCGCTGGCGGCCGACGCGATCGAGGCTGCCCAACAGACGTTTGAGACCGCAAACGTCGTCGAAGAGGAACAGGGGCTGGATCTGTCCAAGCTGGCGCGGCCGACGTCGACCTGGACATACATGGTCAACGACAACCCGCTGGCCGATGACACGCTGACCACCCTGAGCCTGCCCGGGGTGTTCCGCTGAGCTGAGCCGTCATGCGGACCGACGAGGAACCGGGCTGTGCTTGATTACCCGGCTCCACCTCGGTCCGCGCTGCGGACCGCATCGGCGCCGGGCTAAGGTCACGGCTCATGGAGCCGCAGCGTCCGCCCGATCGGGTGCTGACAGTACCCAACTTGCTGAGCGCCCTCCGCCTGGCGCTCATCCCGGTGTTTATTTACGTTCTGCTCGTCAAGCACGCCGACGGCTGGGCGGTGGCGATTCTGATGTTCAGCGGCGCCTCCGACTGGGCCGACGGCAAGATCGCCCGGACGCTGAACCAGTCTTCGCGGTTGGGCGTCCTACTGGACCCGGCGGTCGATCGCCTCTACATGGTGACGGTCCCGATCGCGTTGGCGCTGCGCGGGATCGTGCCGTGGTGGTTCGTCATCACACTGCTGGTACGCGACGCTCTGCTGGCGGCGACGCTGCCGGTGTTGCGGAGTCGCGGACTGTCGGCGCTGCCGGTGACCTATGTCGGTAAGGCCGCGACCTTCTGCCTGATGGCCGGCTTTCCACTCGTCCTGCTGGGAACGTGGGACGCATTGTGGAGCCGGGTGGTGGGGGCCATCGGTTGGGCGTTTTTGATCTGGGGTATGTATACGTACCTGTGGTCGCTCGTCCTGTACCTGGTGCAGATGACGCTGGTGGTGCGCCGGATGCCCAAGGTCAACCACAAGACCGGTCAGCGGCTCGCCCCCAAAGCGGGTGAACATGGGTGAACCCGACCGGCTGCTCGGCGGCTATGACCCCAATGCCGGCTACAGCGCCCACGTGGCAACGCGACCCACGCTCATCCCGGTGCCCTCACTGCTACGCGCCCTGCTGTCGGAACATCTGGACCCCGGTTACGCCGCGGCGGCCGCCGAACGCTCGGCCACGCCGCCAAGCACGCGAGCCCGCGCTTTCGGTTGGTTTTGGCAAGCCCTGGCCGCGACGCTGGTCGCCACGGTATTTGCCGCCGCGGTCGCGCAGGCCCGCTCCGTTGCTCCCGGGATGCGGACCGAACAGCAGCTGCTCGCAACAAGCGTGCGTTCAACCGAAGCCGCCGCCGCCAAGTTGGCCCAACGGCGCAGCGTGCTCACCGGGCAACTCGACAACGTACAACGGCGCGCGCTCGCCGACGATGCCGAGGGGCAGCGGCTGCTGACCCGCCTCGACGCGCTCAGCCTGGCGGCGGCCAGCACAGCCATCACCGGGCCGGGCCTGACGGTGACCGTGACCGATCCCGGTGTGAGCCCGAATCTTTCCGATGTATCCAAGCAGCGGGTTAACGGCAGCCGGCAAATCATTCTGGACCGCGACCTGCAGCTCGGCGTCAACTCGTTGTGGGCGAGTGGTGCTGAGGGCATCTCGGTCGGCGGCGTACGGATCGGGCCGAACGTGACCATTCGGCAGGCCGGCGGCGCGATCCTGGTTGACAACAACCCCACCAGCAGCCCCTATACGATCCTCGCGGTCGGACCGCCGCACGCGATGCGAGACGTCTTCGACCACAGCCCCGGTCTGCAGCGTCTCAGGCTGCTGGAGGTCTCCTACGGCGTCGGCGTCACCGTGAACATCGCCGATGGTCTTTCACTGCCGGCCGGCTCCATCCGGGATGTCAAGTTCGCCAAACAGACTGGGCCCTAGTGAGAGAATTCGCTGTAACGATGGTCCCGGTGCCCCTCCGGGGAACGTGGACGGGAATGCGGCGAGCATGATCGGTATCGCGGCGCTTGCCATCGGGATCGTGCTGGGCTTGGTTTTCCATCCCAGCGTGCCCGAGGTCATCCAGCCCTATCTGCCGATCGCGGTGGTCGCCGCCCTCGACGCGGTGTTTGGCGGGCTGCGCGCCTACCTCGAGCGGATCTTTGACCCGAAGGTCTTCGTGGTTTCGTTCGTGTTCAACGTCTTGGTCGCTGCCCTTATCGTCTACGTCGGCGACCAACTAGGCGTTGGCACGCAGCTGTCCACTGCGATCATCGTCGTGCTGGGTATCCGCATCTTCGGCAATGCCGCAGCACTGCGGCGACGGCTGTTCGGGGCATGACAGGGATGAGGTCACCATGAGCCAAGACCCCTCAGAACACGCCGGGCCCCCAGAACCGGAAAGTCCTGACGCGCCAACCCAGCACGGTCACTCCAATGAGCCGCGTGGCCGCCACGAGCTACCCAACGATCTTCCGCGGCCAGAGATCGGGCCGCTACGCCGTGCCGGACTGTCGGGACTGCTGCGAGGCGGGCGATCTCGTTTGGTGTTCGGAACGCTGGCGATCCTGTTGTGCCTGGTCTTGGGGATCGCCATCGTCACCCAGGCCCGCCAGACCAGGTCCGGTGACTCCCTGGAAACCGCTCGTCCGGCCGATCTGTTGGTGTTGTTGGATTCGTTGCGGCAACGCGAGGCCACGCTGAACACCGAAGTGACGGATCTTCAGAACACGCTGAACTCGTTGCAGGCGTC
>Ga0209040_10000869_pt1 | contig 23557 bp, 15 predicted proteins | sample BogFormECP12_OM3_FD_188240 | JGI IMG/M metagenome (GOLD analysis project Ga0209040, IMG submission 188240) | Bog forest soil microbial communities from Calvert Island, British Columbia, Canada - ECP12_OM3 (SPAdes) (version 2) | ecosystem: Environmental > Aquatic > Freshwater > Wetlands > Bog ... | reverse complement strand
GGTCGGGCCACGCTGGCCCCAACCCGGACGAAGAGATACCCTTAACCATTCCGGTCGGCGATGCCGTACTCCCCTCGGCGAAGCCGTTCAGTCCAACAACGGAATTCGCGAATCTAGGAGATTCGTCATTCCTCCGGCTCGCGGCGATCGCCTATGTCAGCCGCTTTTCAGGCGCCGCCAGGGACGGGGAGCCCCGCCTGGGCGCCCACGGAGATCCGGATCATCACGACGCGACGGGGCGCGGGGGAGGCGCAGTATCCCTGCTATCATCGACACACGTTTGACACACATCCTCGGTAGAACTCTTGCCGATGATCCACAGCGGCTGCGCACAGCGATCGAGGGTCGAATGATCGGTTTTGTTTCTTGCAACCGTGCAAACCGGTTTTGGATGTCATTTCAGGCGTTCGCGATCGCGGCGCTAGCGGCGGTCGGCGGGTCCGCGCAAGCCCAACCGGCGGGGGGACAAATCTCAACCCCCGAATCCAGCATCGAAAAGCCCGGCGACACGGGCGTTCGCGCGCACTCGAATATCGAGATCTTCATTCCCCAAGGGGGCCCGGCGGGCGGGCAAGCCGCGCCGGGCAGCGCCGGCCCCGGTGCCGCCATTCCTGGTTCCCCGCCCGCGCCGAGCCCCGAGGGAGCGGCCGGCTCCGCTCGCCCGCAATAGCTTTGCGGCCCGGCTGCGCAATGCGCATGCGATAGGGGACGCGCTCGGCGCATCATCGACATTTCGGGCCCTCGCCGCCCTTGGCGCAGGCTTGACCAGGTCAATCCGCAAGATAGGGGGAACCATGACACCACAACGTTGCTTCAACGCGCTCCTCGCGTTGGCCGGCGCAGCCGCCCTCGGCGCGTTGACCACAGGCGAGGCTTACGGCCAGTTCGTTGGGCGCGGCGGCCACACGGTGATCCCGGATTCGAGCATCGAGCAACCCGAACACATCGGCATCCAAGTTCATACGAACTTCAGGTACTTCGTTCCCAATGCCGGCGGAGCCAGCGCACAGTTTTCGCGTAGGGTGGCGCCCGAGCAGACGGGGGGGCCGCCCTACGCGGGGTATTTCTACGAGACGCCAGCCTCGATCGCGTGCGTCTATGAGCTCGCAACAACCTCGACGGGGTCGGGGTGCAATCCCAACAGCGTGACGGTCAACCCCACGGGCGGTTCGCGCGCCATCGCCATCGTCGACGCCTACCATTATCCAACGGCGATGAGCGATTTGGCCGTCTTCTCGGCGCAATTCGGATTGCCCGCTCCGACCAGCGCCAACTTCCAGGTCATCTACGCCAACGGCCGACGGCCTTCGGTGAACAGCGATTGGAACATCGAGGAGGCCTTGGACATCGAGTGGGCGCATGCCATGGCGCCCAGCGCGAAGATTTACCTCGTCGAAGCGGCCTCGTCCGGCTATGCCGATTTATTCACGGCTCTCTCGAAGGCCAACTCGCTGTTGAGCTCGGCGAACCCGGGCGGCGGCGAGGTTTCGATGAGTTGGGGCGGTAGCGAGTTTTTCTGGGAAACGTTCTACGACTCGTATTTTACGCAGCCGGGGGTCGTCTACTTCGCCGCCGCCGGTGACAGCCCCGGGGTGATCTGGCCGTCCACGTCGCCGAACGTCGTCTCCGCCGGCGGCACCAGCATCAGCCGGAACCCGAACGACGGCACCTTCCAGCAGGAGTTCGCCTGGCAATCGGGAGGCGGCGGCCCGAGCCTCTACGAATCCATCCCCAGCTACCAGAATGCAATTTCGACCATCGTGGGGACCCGGCGCGGCACCCCGGATGTTGCCGCCGACGCCGACCCCTCCAGCGGGGTCTGGGTCTATTCCTACCCCTACTGGTACATCGTCGGCGGCACCAGCGTTGCCGCCCCGGTATGGGCCGGCGTCGTCAACTCCGCGGCTAGCTTCTCCACCTCGAGCCAGAACGAGCTCACGATCCTTTATGCGAACCAGGGGACGACGGGCATTACGGCGGGTTCCTGCGGTCCGAATGAAGGTTACATAGCCGGTCTCGGTTGGGACTTCTGCACCGGCCTCGGCAGCCCTGCCGGCGAGTCGGGCAAGTAGTCCTCGCCGCGGGAAGCGCATCGCCACCCCGGGTTTATGGGGGTCGAGCGATGCACGCTGTCGAAGGCAACCTCGAGGACGATCTCGCACCGATCCCCAACGCTGCACGGTATTGGGGCCGAGTGCCGCCGCGGCGTCAGGGGACTGATCCGCTCAGCCGAGCAGGTTTCCCTTATGGACGGGAAGATACAGCGAAGAACGCCTCCGCGGACCGTTCGCAGGCGGCAGCCGCCCCCGCAAGCCGCTGAATTCCGGCGGATCCCGGCGTAATTCCCTAGTCGAGCGAACGGGGAATTAAAGATGCCGAACAAGGATTTAATTCAATTTAACAGGGAATTAAATCGTCTTTTTCGGGAATTGACATCGCCGAGAGTTGTCGTGCCGTCCGTATAGTAATGGGTACCCCCGCGGCCCGGAAGGGACGGGATGCTGGGTCCGTCCGCAATGATCTCGGCGGACCTTAGGGCCCGTTAACCAAGCGTAAAGGCGCTCTCGGCATAGTCGCGCTCACCCGTGAGGGCGAACCCTTGGTTGTGGCCCCTGGTCGCAGGCTCGACGGATCAAAGCTGGAATTTTCAGACAAGGAAGAACCATGACACCACGACGGTTATTCGTGAAAGTCCGGCCGCTGGCCGGCGCGGTCGCTTTCGGCGCGTTAGCGGCGGGTGGCGCATATGGCCAGGTCGCGCCCCGCGGCGGCGAGGTGCTAATACCGGAATCGAGCCAAGAGGAACTCACAGACATCGGCATTCGAGCTCACACGAACCTCAAGATGTTCGTTCCCCGCGGCGGCATGGATAATGCGCAGCCGCCCTCGTTTTCGGGCAAAGCGAGACCCGAGGAGAGCCCGCCCTATTCGGGGTATCTCTATGAGACGCCGGCTTCGCTCGGCTGCGTCTACAAGCTCGTATCCACGCTGGTCCCGGGATGCAATCCCAACGGCGTGAGCTCCGACCCCACAGGCGGTTCCCGTGCCATCGCCATCGTCGACGCCTACCACTATCCGACGGCAACGCAGGATCTCCAGGTCTTCTCGGCTCAGTTCGGGTTGCCGGCTCCGACCTCCGCAAACTTCCAGGTCGTCTATGCCAGCGGTCGGCAGCCCCCGGTGAACGCCGGCTGGAACCTCGAAGAGGCGTTGGACATCGAGTGGGCGCATGCCATGGCGCCAAACGCGAAAATCTACCTGGTCGAGGCCGCCTCGAACAATTGGGGCGATCTGTTTACTGCCATCTCGGTCGCCGGCTCTCTGGTGGCGTCGGCGGGCGGCGGCGAGGTTTCGATGAGTTTTGGCGGTAGCGAGTTTTCCTCCGAGACTTACTACGATGTGTATTTTACACACCCTGGAGTCGTCTACTTCGCGTCCGCCGGTGACAGTCCCGGGGTGATCTGGCCATCCGCATCTTCGAAAGTCGTTTCCGTCGGCGGCACCAGCATCAGCCGCAACCCGACGACCGGCGCCTTCCAGCAGGAGATGGCTTGGCAATCGAGCGGCGGCGGCCCGAGCCTCTACGAACCCCGCCCCAGTGACCAGAACGGGATTTCGACCATCGTGGGAACTCGGCGCGGCACCCCGGACGTTGCCGCCGACGCCGACCCCTCTACCGGCGTCTGGATCTATAGCTCCTCCTCTTGGTACATTGTCGGCGGCACCAGCGTTGCCGCCCCGGTTTGGGCCGGGATCGTCAACTCCGCCGGCAGCTTTTCTGCAACGTCTGCGAGCGAGCTCGCCACCGTTTATGCCAACATGGCGAACGGCTCTGACTTTACCGACATTGTGCACGGCTCCTGCGGTCCGAACGAGGGTTACCTCGCCGTGGCCGGTTGGGATTTCTGCACCGGCGTCGGCAGCCCGGCAGGCAAAGGGGGCAAGTAGGGCTCGGCAGAATTCATTCTCGCTTCTCAAGGTCGTGCCGCTTTTGGAGCGCGCGAGTGCGCCCTTAGCGGCCGGCCGGAGCGGGGGCACCGCATGACCCGCTCCGCGACCCGGCGCACTCTGCATCTAGCGCCCGGCACTGTCACAAAAAAGACGACCCAAATTTGACCGGCGCCGCTCCGCAAGACACATGAGTTAGCGCCTCAGATGGACGAACACGGCGGCGCGGTCGGGGGAGGTGGTTCGAGGAGGAGGCGGTTAGGTCACCAGCTTCTCTAGCGCATCGAGGGTGTCGGCCTCTCGGAAGGGCTTGTCCCAGCGGATGCGGTGGATGCGCGGGAAGCGCATTGCCACCCCCGATTTGTGGCGGGTCGAGCGGTGCACGCTGTCGAAGGCGATCTCGAGAACGATCTGTGGCGTCACCTCGCGGACCGGCCCCCAGCGCTGCACGGTGTTGTTGCGTACCCAGCGGTCGAGGCGCTGCAATTCCTCGTCGGTAAAGCCCGAATAAGCCTTGCCGACCGGCACCAGCTCGCCGTCGCGCCAAGCGCCGAACGTATAGTCCGAATAGAACGACGAGCGCTTGCCGTGACCGCGCTGGGCATACATCAGGACGGTGTCGAGGGTCAGCGCGCCGCGCTTCCACTTGAACCACGGACCCTTCGGCCGGCCGGAAACGTAAGGTGAATCCTCGCGCTTCAACATCAGCCCCTCGATGCCGCGCTCGCGCGCCCCGTCGCGCAATTCCCTGAGCTCTTCCCAGGCGGTGAACGGCACCAGCGGAGACAGATCGAGGCCCCGTCGTGGCTCACGGGCGCACCATGCTTCGAGCCGGCGCCTGCGGTCTGTGAACGACAAACCGCGCAGATCCTCTCGACCCTCGCGCAGGATATCGTAAAGCCTCACCGCGGCCGGATAGTCGCGCAACAACTTCGGGTTCGGATTCTTGCGATTGAGCCGCTGCTGGAGATCGTTGAACGAGGCCACCTCGCCGTGGGGGCGCAATACCAGCAGTTCGCCGTCGAGCGTGACCTCCGCCGGCATCACCTCGAGAACATCCGGAAAGGCCGCTCCAATATCGTCCCCGGAACGCGAATAAAGCCACTTTTCAGTGCCGCGGGCGACGAGCTGCACGCGGATTCCGTCCCATTTCCACTCTGCGACGTAATCGCGCGGATCGAGGCCATCGAGGTCGGAATCCTCGATCGGCTGCGCCAGCATCAGCGGGCAGAAGGTCGGCTGATCGCCGGTCTGCGGTGCCGGGCGGCGGCCTTCGAGCCAATCGAACAACGGCCGGTAAGGGGGTGCGAGCCCGTGCCAGATCTCTTCGATGCGATCGACATCGACGGCACCCCACTCGGCGAGTGCGGTCTTTGCGAGGCGGGCCGAGACGCCAATGCGCAGGCTGCCGGTTACGAGCTTTAAGAGCGCCCAGCGCCCGGTCGCATCCAGTGCGTCGAGCCAGGGTTCGAGCAGCTGCCCAACTTCGCTGCGGCTCGCCCGTTTGAGCTGCTCGACGATCTCGACGAGGCTAGGGACGGGCCCCTCGCCACCCGCTGTCGCGGGCCAGATCAACGACACGGTCTCGGCGAGATCGCCGACGAAATCATAGGACCAGCCCAAAAGTTCCGGGTCGACCCGCGCCGCGGCGAGCGAGCGCACTTGGTTGGGTTTCGCCGTCTCGAAAACCAGCTCACCGGTCAACGCAGCCAATGCCCAGCCCCGTTCCGGATCGGACACGGTCGCGAAATATTCCTGCATGAGGCGTAATTTGCCGTTGCGCGATGGAGTGAACAGCAAGGCATCGATGAGTGCCGCGAACCGGTTCACTCCTCCTCCTCGAAGCCGGCGAGCGCCAGCGCGCGGGCGCGGTAGCCTTTCTTGCTGGCGAAATAGACGAGCGCTTCTTCTCGGCCGTGGGTGACCCAGACCTCCTCGGCCGCGACCTCGTCGATGGTCGCAGTCAGCTCATCCCAATCGGCATGGTCCGAGATGACCAGAGGCAGTTCGACGCCGCGCACCTTGGCGCGCTGCCGCACCCGCATCCAACCCGAGGCCATGGCGACGAGCGGGTCGGGCAGCCGGCGCGACCAGCGGTCGGCGGTGGCAGCAGGCGGCGCCAACACGATGCGGCCCCTGAGCGCGTCGCGGGCGACCCCGGACAGGGGCAACACCGGTCCAAGCGGCACGCCGAGAGTTTCATAGAGTTCGGTCAGCCCGATCAGCGCGCCGTGCAGATAGACCGGCTGCTCGTATCCCGCCCGCCGCAGCAGCGCCAGGACGCGTTGGCACTTGCCGAGCGCATAGACCCCGACGAGGTGACAGCGATCCGGGAAGAGCACGAGAGAGTGGAGCAACTTGTCGATCTCTTGAGTGTCCGGCGGATGGCGAAAGACCGGCAGCCCAAAGGTCGCCTCGGTGATAAACACATCGCAATAGCAGGGCTCGAACACCGCGCAGGTCGGATCCGGTCGGCGCTTGTAGTCGCCGGAAACCACGACCCGGCTGCCGCGGTACTCGAGCACGATCTGGGCGCTGCCGAGCACGTGACCGGCCGGCACGAGCCGTACCGCCACATCGCCCGCCGCGACGGTCTCGCCGTAGGCGAGTGGCTGCAGCGAACCGCCGGCCGCCTCGCCGTAGCGCGCCCGCATGATCGCGATCGTGCCCGGCGTGGCGAGCACCCGTTCATTGCCGGACCGTGCGTGATCGCCATGTCCGTGGGTGATAACGGCGCGCGGCACCGCGTGGATAGGATCGATGTGGAAATCCCCGGGCTCGCAGTAGAGGCCGGCCGAACTCGTCCTAATCCAGGTCTCGGGCCGAGGTGCGGCGATCAACATGGGCACTGACGATGCTGACGCGACGCACGGTCTCGGACGCCGGCCGGCGATCGTTCATACCAAGCGCTCGATCGCGGCGATATCACGAATCAGGATTGAGCCCTTGCTCAGGTCGATCAGGCCTGCCCGATGCATAATCTGCAGGTGCTTGTTGACGCTCTCCCGGCTGCCGCCAACGATGTTGGCGAGCTCTCGCTGGGAGAGATGGAGATCGACCGACGAACTTGGAACTCCGTGCAAGCTGGTACTCTCGGTGAGGTGCAGCAGTTGCTTCGCAATCCGCGACTCGAGATGCCGAAACAGCACGTCCTCGACTTGCTCGCTGGTCTGCCGTAGCCGCTGGCAGAGAACCTTGAGCAGGATCATACAGATATCTGCCCGCTTTTCCAAAATCGGCATGAAATCTCGGCGACTCAAGACCAAGAGCTCGCAGTCCTTCATCGCCACCGCGTCCGCCGATCGCTCGTCGCCGTCCAGCAACGCGATTTCGCCGAAGCATTCGCCGGGGTTGATGATGTTGAAGACGATTTCTTTTCCCTCGGGCGAAACCGAGCTCATTTTGACGGTCCCGCGCAATACCGCCATCATGCAGTCTCCGGGGGAACCTTTGGAAAAGATCTCGCGGCCGGCCGGGTAACGCTCTACTCGCGTATAATGCAAAAGGGTGTCGATCTCGTCGCGGCTCAATTTTCCGAGCAGGAAGTGTCGCTCGAATATCTGCCTCTTTTCCTCGTGGGTCGGACCGGTCATGACAGTCCCCTTCAAGGCACAACGACGCTGCGAACGTAAGGACGTCCGCACGCCGCTTCGTCCCCGAATCAAAGGCGGCGAGCCGCCACCTGCCGGTCTTACCGCCGCCGCGCCTAGTCAGGCTTTAACCAACGCTCATAATAGACCGTCTCGGCGTTGATCGTCTCGCGCAATTTGCGCTGTTTGGTTTCCGAACAAGCCTCTCAGCCGGCGAAGCAAGAACGGCCGAATGCCTGAGCTAGGCGGCAGCTCGGGGCAAACGTCCGCCTGGTCGCATGCGCGATCGAGCTCCGCCCACTCGCATACCTGCTTGGCTTCGGCTTCCTCCAGCCAGCGAAGAAATATCGGCTTGCGGCTGGTCACGGCGAACTCCCCGACGTTGTAAAATCACTCATGGTGTGCCGAGATATCACCGGGTGCGGAGAGGCACGTGTGAGGTCCGTCACACTCGGCGGGAAAAAATTTACCTTTGCCTGAGCCCTTGGGTCCGCGGCTCGGATAGAGCCTTGCGAAGGGCCCGCTACTCGCGCGGGACGCCAAAGTTGAGCAGGGCTGTCGCTTGGTAACCTTGACCCTCTGGTAAAAACCGGGAATTAGGCTTAATTCTTGCACGCACATCCGGTGCTACCCCCGGAGGCCCGGAATGCGATGCTCTCGGTGCCACGCGGACAACCCGGCCGGCATGAAGTTCTGCGGCCAATGTGGGGCGTCGCTCGGCGTCGGGTGTCCGTCATGCGGAGCGGCCAACCCTCCTGAAAACAGGTTCTGCGGCGAGTGCGGGGCACCGCTCGGCCGGCCCGGCCTACAGGATTCCGCGGCAACCGAGCCCTACATACCTCGGCCGCGCATTTCCCCAGTCCCGAACACCCCGCCTGCGCTCCCCGGCGAAATGAAGCAGGTGAGCGTGCTCTTCTGCGACATCGTAAACTCCATTTCGCTGACTGAACGGCTCGGGCCCGAGGCGATGCGCGATCTCGTCAGCGCGTTTCTCGAAACCAGTCTTGCCGAGGTGCACCGCTATGGAGGAACGGCGCCGCAATTTACCGGCGACGGGTTCATGGCCCTTTTCGGTGCGCCGCTCGCTCAAGAAGACCATGTGCGGCGCGCTCTATTGGCCGCCGTCGCCATACAACGCGGTCTAAGCGGGGACGGGGACCGGGGCGATACCGACCGATTGGATCTGCCCGTGCGAATCGGCATCCATACCGGGCCCGCCGTCTTTGGCCCGGTTGGCGGCGACCTGGCGATGGATCCCACGGTGATCGGCGATACCGCCAATGTCGCCGCCCGACTTCACCAGGCGGCCGAGCCGGGAACGATCCTGCTGAGCGAGGCGACCCGCCTGTCGGCGCAAGACTACGCTCGCGTCGAGCCCGTGGGCCAGCTCGCCTTGAAAGGCAAAGCCGAGCCGATCCCTGCTTATCGCCTGCTCGGTGTTTCGCATCGCCGGTCCGGGCTCCGCGAGTCCTCGCTGCCTCGCACGGCAGTATTTGTCGACCGCGAGAGCGAGCTCGCGATCCTGAACAATTTCCTGCAGCAGGTCGAAAACGGACATGGCCAGGCACTAGGCGTCGTCGGCGAGGCCGGTATCGGCAAGTCTCGGCTCATTGCCGAGTTCCACCGGCAGCTCGGCGACGAGCGCGTCACCTGGGTGGAGGGACGGTGCCTCTCCTATGGCACTGGTATCCCGTATCTGCTCGTGCTCGACCTTCTGCGCAATGATTGCGGGATTGTAGAGACTGACGCGCCCGATGCGATCATCCAGAAGGTCCGCTCGGGTCTCCGGGCGGTCGGGATGGATCCGGACAAGGACAGCCCCGTCCTTCTTCATCTGTTGGAGATCAAGGATGTCGCCGCCGCCCCCGCTTTCTCGAACCCCGAAACGGTCAAAGAGAGGGCATTCGAAATCTTCCGCCAGCTCAGTATCAAGGCCAGCCTTCGACGCCCTCTGGTTCTGGTTCTGGAAGACCTCCATTGGATCGACAAGGTATCGGAAGAGTTTCTGGCGGTCCTAGCGGAGCATGTTCGCGACGCCCGGATTCTTTTGCTCGCCTCCTACCGCCCGGGCTATTTCCCCCCTTGGATGGACAAATCCTACGCGGAGCAAACCCCACTGCAACCGCTGTCGCGAGACGATAGCATTCACATGGTTCGCTCGGTCCTCAACGGGCAGCGTCTTTTCGATCGGGTCACCGAGGAAATCGTCGCCAAGGCGGACGGCAACCCGTTTTTTCTCGAACAGCTGGCGCTGCACGCGGGCGAGGCAAGGGACCTTCGATCGGACCTGATGGTTCCGAACACGATCCACGATGTCGTGATGGCGAGGATCGATCGACTGCCGGAGGAAACAAAACGACTCCTCCAAACTGCGTCCGTGATCGGTCGCGAATTCTCGTCGCGGCTGCTTAATGCGGTATGGAAGGGTTCCGGGCCGCTCGAAAGTCAACTGCGCGAGCTAGGTCGTCTCGAGTTCGTCTACGAGCGCGCCGAGAGAGAGGGAACCATTTACGTCTTTCGGCACGCGCTGACCCAGGAGACGGCGTATGGGAGCCTGCTCGAAAGCCATCGCCGCAGCCATCACGAGGCCATCGGACTTACGTTGGAAGAGCTCTATGGCGGGCGTGCCGACGAAGTCGCCGAGTTACTGGCACATCACTTCGGTTGCAGCCGTGACGCCGAAAAAGCCGTCGATTACGCGTTCTTGGCTGCAGAAAAAGCCCAACGCCGTTGGGCCAATAGCGAAGCTCTGACCTATTTCAATGACGCGCTTCGCCGCCTCGACATGATGCCCGACACGAAATCGAACCGGCGACGCCGCATTGATGCCGTGCTCAAACAGGCCGAGGTCAAGTATCCGCTGGGACAGTACGCCGATCACATCCAGGCCCTGGAAAGAATCCGCAGCATCGTCGACGAGACCCGCGACCCGCGAACCCTTGCCACCTGGCATTACTGGATCGGGCTCTTGCACAGCGTGGCAGGGGGCCGGCCGGAGGTGGCGATTGAACATTGCCGCGCGGCAGCGAAGATCGCATCCGCCTCCGGCCTGGACGAAATCGACGCCCTTGCAGGGTCATCCCTGGCCCAGGTCTATGTCGTTGCCGGCAAGCCGCGCGATGCGGTCGAGGCAGGCGAACGTGCCCTTTCGAGCTTTGAGGCGCGCGGCAATCTGTGGTGGGCCGCACGGACGCTCTGGTTTCTAAGTATCGCAACAAATGCTCTCGGCGAGTGGGATGCCAGCGTGAATTATTGTCGCCGCGGGCTGGAGCACGGCGTCGCCCTCGCGGAACTTCGTTTTAAGTCGGTCCAGGCGGTCGCTTGGTTGCGGATGGGATCGGCCTATATCCAGCAAGGCGATCTCGAACTTGGACTGCAGTGTTGCGACGAAGCGCTTGCACTCGCACCCATCCCACGCGACTCCGTGATGGCCAAAGGGATCCGCGGGTACGGAGAAATCAAGGCGGGCCGGGTCGACGCCGGTATGGCGGAACTGAGCGAAGCAGTCGCCTGGTTCGCCAGTTCCGATCTGCGCTACACTTACCTCCACCAGGCCTCGTGGCTCGCCGAGGGCCATCTCCGCCGATGCGATCGCGCCAGCGCCCGATCGTTGATCCAAGAGATACTCGACACCAGCCGGAGAGCGGGCTATCTCCACTTTGAGGGCCGGGCGTGTTGGTTGATGGGCGATTGTCTTGCCGCCGAGGCACCTGCCTCGGCCGAGGACTGCGCCGAGACCGCGATGCGGATTCTGGAAGGCGTCGGCGCGCGAGACGATCTCGCCAAAGCGATGGTCACGCGAGCGGCGTTGCGTCAGGGCGCCGGAGATGTCGCGACGGCGCGGCAGCTGCTCAAACAAGCCTATGCGATTTTCCAGGCACTCGGCACCCGTCTGGAACCTGCCCGGGTCAAAGCAGCGCTCACGGCTCTCGATCGTGGCTCGTCGATCCGCCTGCTCGCGGGCGAACCGTGACATCATCGCTGGCTAAGACGTCGTCCTACAAGGGAGGCGCAGCCGCGTTTCCCTGATGATCGCGAGTTTAGCATTACCCTGGCTAAAATGCTTGTGGTGTGAACTACCTCACACTAACGGCGGCTCGATCATCCTAAGCTGGCAGTGTTCGATGAAGGTCCATTGAAAGGAGAGGGGCAGATGCCTATAGAATGCGATCTCGGCAGGCTGATCATTCAGCTAAACCCATACACGGACGTGCAGCAGAACCCACTGCCGATCAGGAACCGGATGCACTTTCACCTAGCCGCCGCCCCAGCTGCTGACCCACTCGCCCCCGCCGAAGATCATGCCGCTGAGGAAGCGGCTCCTGACCTTCGCAGGTTCCACTTGGAGGTGGATAACTACGAGGGAGCGTGGACCTTCAAGGGGGCTACATTCACGGTCACGAGAGCGGTGCGCATTGTGTATCGATATCCCTTGAGGGATGCAACCGGCGTCCCGAATGGGCTTTATGCCACCGAGAATCTGCTGGTCGGTTACGCTGGCGGGAACGGCAGTTAGCCCACCTTCGGCTCGCGGACTGGGCGCCGAAGCTCTGGCCCGCGGCTGCTCTTTCCATCGAACCACCTGGAGCGAGGCAGCTGCCGGGCGGTAGCGATCGGGCGCTGGGAAACAGGCTCCGTCGCATGTTGGCCGCTGCCAGGCGATCTGGTGGCGCGCACGTCCAAGAGGTGCACGCCCCACGTGGCTCTCGTGAGGTAAAGGCGCGTCAAGGGCGCCATGAATCGTTCCGCGCGCAATTTCGGCGACGTGCCTTCGTAGTAATCTACACCAATAAATGCCGTGTCGAGGAATGGGGGCAACCGATGCTCGATCTGGACGAGATCCAAGGGGATATTCTGGAAAGCCTGCCAAAGAATATCGAGAACTTCGCGTTCTTTAAGATCATTAATACGGCTACCTTTAAGTCTTTGGTAAGTCTATATGTTGCCGGTCGAATTACGACCGCTGAGCGTGTGCATCAGTGGCAGCTGGTCATTGAGCGTCGCAAGAATGTAGGCCATAGGATATTCGACCGGTTTCAGGGGTTGAACCTAGGACTTACCAAGGACGGCATCACACAACTTATCGGCGCCCAGCGGCCAAAACTCGATCCAGCTTTTGAGAGGGGCGCCGATCATCCGGAGACGATCACCTCGTTAAACGATCCACCGTGTTCTAACTGGGTAAAGAAGTTTGTCTCGGACCGGATTGATGGCGTGTTCTTGATCACTGGCCCCGACAGTCCGTCGGTGACGTTTCACTCCAATGAGCTGTTTAGATTTTTAGGCACTTCTATAAAAGTGATATATTCGGAGGTTGGCAAGACGCGGCCGGGGGCTGAGCGCGGGCATGAGCACTTTGGCTTTCTTGATAACATTTCGCAGCCGGGCATACGCAGTCTGACCCCGGCGCTCGACCCGATACTTAGCCCCGATGATGGGCTGCCGGGCCAGGAGCTGATCTGGCCGGGCGAGTTTGTGTTCGGCTATCCGGGCCAGCATCCCGAACATCCGACAAAAGAGGGGCCACCTCCGCCGATGGCCGCGCCGTGGTTGCGTCACGGTTCCTATATGGTGTTCAGGCGGCTGGAGCAGAAAGTGCCCGAGTTCCGCAGATTTGTTACGGAGCGGGCGGCGCGACTTGGGATGGATCCGCGACTCCTGGCGGCCCGCATGGTCGGCCGTTGGAAGAGCGGCGCTCCCCTGGAACTTGCACCGTTGCGCGATGATGTCGGGCTGGGCGGCGACAAGAAGCGCAACAATGATTTTGAGTTTGGCGATGATCGCTCCCAGCGAAAATGCCCCTACGCCGCCCATATTCGCAAGGTGAATCCCCGCGACGACACGGCAAGCAAGGCAGAAGTTCAAAGGCATCGCATCATTCGCGCTGGTATTCCATTTGGCCCTGAGGTGGCGCCGGGCGAAACGACAACGTCAAAAAGCCGCGGACTGATGTTTGTGTGCTATCAGACGTCGATTGAGCGGCAGTTCGAGTTCATTCAGAGCCATTACGCAAACGACCCCGACTTTGTCGACCGGAAGCGGCGTCCAGGCGGCGGGGTGGTCACGCCGGGCTTCGACCCGATCATCGGGCAGGCGGCCGGTAACGACGCCCGCGAAATGGACGAGCCATTTCCGAATTATCCGGCCGGGGACAGGCGAACGACGCTCGACATGCCGAACCAGTTCGTGGTGCTGACGGCTGCGGCATACTTCTTCATGCCGTCGATTACCGCCCTTCGCACGGTGCTGACTTAAAGCTCGGCGGGCGCTACTCTCCGGCGCCGATCGGCGCAGTTGCGGGAGGGCGAGATGAAACGGAGCACGGAGCGGATACTGACCACCCATGTCGGCAGCCTGCCGCGGCCGCCCGATTTGCTGGCGATGATCCTGGCAAAGGAACAGGGTGGAGCGATCGACGCCGGAGCCTATGCGAACCGCATCAAAAGCGCGGTCGCCGAGGTCGTCAAGAAGCAGGCCGAAGCCGGCATCGACATCGTTGCCGACGGCGAGATGGGCCGGTTCGGGTTCATTCCTTACGTCAACGAGCGCCTCGCCGGCATCGAGCCGCGCACGAGCACTGGTGGCAGAAGCAGCTGGAGCGGGTCGCGGGAACATCTAGCCTTTCCCGAATATTATCAATGGGCCGCGCAGATGCCGGGGACGGCCGGGAGGGCGCCGCCGACCCAGTGGGTCTGCACCGGCCCGATCTCCTATCGCGGGCATGAAGCGCTGCAGCACGACATCGACAATCTGAAGGCCGCGCTTGCGGAGGTCACCTGCGAGGAAGCCTTCATGCCGGCGGTTTCCCCGACCAATCTCGCCAATTGGAACACCAACGAATACTACAAGACCGACGAGGAATTTCGGGTGGCCCTCGCCGACGCGCTACATGACGAACACCAGGCGATCGTCGAAGCCGGGCTAGTCTTGCAGATCGACGATCCGCAGCTGGCGAGCCATTGGGCGATGCATCCGGAAATCGACCTCGCCCAATGCCGCAAATGGGCTGGTGCCAGCGTCGAGGTGCTGAACCACGCGCTGCGCGGCATCCCGGCCGAGCAGATCCGCTACCATACCTGCTACAGCATCAATATGGGCCCGCGCGTCCACGACATGGAACTGAAACACATCGTCGACATCATGCTCGGCGTGCGGGCCGGGGCCTATTCGTTCGAAGCCGGCAACCCGCGGCACGAGCATGAGTGGCGGGTGTGGGAAACGGTCAAATTGCCGGCGGGCAAAGTGCTGATCCCCGGAGTCATCACCCACGCCTCCAATCTCGTCGAGCATCCCGAGGCGGTCGCTCAGCGGATCGACCGCTTTGCCGGTGTCGTCGGGCGCAAGAACGTCATCGCCGGCGCCGATTGCGGCTTTGCCAGCTTTTCCACCTCCTGTGAGGTCCATCCGAGCGTCGTCTGGACCAAGCTGGCGGCACTGGCCGAAGGCGCGCGGCTGGCGACGAAAGAGCTGTGGGGTCGGGCCTAAGAGACGCCGCTAATCGTGCGAACAATGACTGGCGTCGGATAGGCCGGGTATGAAGTGCCCTCGATGCAGGGCCGACAATCCGGCCGGCATGAAGTTCTGCGGGCAATGCGGCGCGCCGCTAGCGTCCACGTGCCCGTCGTGCGGGGCTGGCAACCCTCCTGAACACAAATTCTGCGGGCAATGCGGGTCGCCGCTCGACCAGCCGGGACTTCAGGAGGCGGTCGCGCCGAAGCCCGATATTCCGAAGCCCCAGACCGCCGCCGGGACCGTTAGCACTCTGCCCGGCGAAATGAAGCAAGTTACCGTGCTCTTTTGCGACATCGTCAACTCGACCCCGCTGACCGAACGCCTCGGAGCCGAGGGGATGCGCGACCTTGTCCACGGATTTCTCGAGTCGAGCCTGGCCGAGGTGCGCCGTTACGGCGGCACGGCGCCCCAATTCACCGGCGACGGGTTCATGGCCCTATTCGGGGCGCCGCTCACTCACGAAGACCATGTGCGCCGCGCCCTTTTGGCAGCCCTTGCCATACAACGGGCGCTCCATGAAGGCGGCGCGACAACCGACCCCGAGCGCTCAGAGCTGACGGTGCGGATTGGCATCCACACGGGCCCGGCGGTCTTCGGCCCGGTCTCCGATAATTTGGCGATGGATTACACCGTGATCGGTGATACGGCGAATGTCGCCGCCCGACTCCAGCAAGCCGCCGAGCCGGGAACCATCCTGGTAAGCCAGGCGATCTACCATCTGGTCCAAGGCTACGCACGTGTCGAGCCGGTCGGACCGCTCATTCTCAAGGGGAAGGCCGAGCCGATCCCGGCTTATCGTTTGCTCGGTGTTTCCCATCGCCGCTCCGGGCTCCGCGAGGCACCGTCGTCTCGTACCGCAGTTTTTGTCGATCGCGAGAGCGAGCTCGCGATCCTGAACAATTTCCTTCGACAGGTCGAAAACGGGCATGGCCAAGCGGTCGGCCTCGTTGGCGAGCCCGGGATCGGCAAGTCTCGGGTCCTCGCTGAGTTCCGCCGACAGGTCACCGACGGACGCGTGACCTGGATCGAAGGGCGATGCCTCTCCTACGGTACCGCGATCCCCTATTTGCTGGTTCTCGATCTCTTGCGCTCCAACTGCGGAATTCTCGAGACCGACGAACCCGATACGGTCGCCGAGAAGGTCCGCTCGGGCCTGCGCGGGGTCGGGATGGATCCGGACGAGGACGGGCCGGTCCTGCTCCACCTGTTGGAAATCAAGGGTCTCAACGGCTCACCGGCACTGTCAAATCCTGAGGCGGTCAAAAGCAAGGCTTTCGAAACCTTCCGGCAACTTGCCGTAAAGGGTAGTCAGCGGCGTCCTCTGATTCTGGTGCTCGAGGACCTCCATTGGGTCGACAAGATATCGGAAGAGTTCCTTGGGTTCCTCGCGGAAAATGTTCGTGACGTCCGGGTCCTTTTACTAGCGACCTACCGGCCGGGGTACCGTCCTCCTTGGATAGACAAGTCGTATGCGGGGCAGACCCCGCTGCAACCGCTGTCCCGAGACCACAGCATTCAAATGGTCCGCTCGGTGCTCCGAGCGGAGCATCTAATTGATCTCATAACCCAGGAAATCGTCAACAAGGCCGACGGCAATCCGTTTTTTCTAGAGCAACTGGCACTGCACGCCGGCGAGGCAAGGGACCTTCGCTCCGACCTGATGGTACCGAATACGATTCATGACGTCGTGATGGCGCGGATCGACCGGTTGCCGGAGGAAACCAAACGACTGCTGCAAACTGCGGCGGTGATCGGCCGGGAGTTCCCGCTACGGCTGTTGAAGGCTGTGTGGAAGGGGGTTGGGTCACTCGAAGAACAGCTGCGCGAGCTGAGCCGTCTCGAATTCGTCGACGAGCGCGTCGAGACCGAGGGGTCCGTATATGTCTTTCGCCACGCGCTGACGCAGGAAACGGCCTATGGGAGCCTGCTCGAACGGCATCGCCGCGTCTATCATGGCGCCGTCGGACACGCGCTCGAGGGGTTGTATGACGGCCGCGCGCATGAGGTTGCGGAACTACTGGCCCTGCACTTCGGCCGCAGCAACGAGGCGGAGAAGTCGGTCGATTACGCGATCCTGGCGGCCGAAAAATCGCAGCGCCGTTGGGCCAACAGCGAGGCGCTGACTTATTTCAACGACGCGCTCCACCGCCTCGACCTGCTGCCCGACATCGAAGCCAATCGGCTGCGCCGTATCGATGCCGTCCTCAAGCAAGCCGAGGTCAAGTTCGCCCTCGGCCAGCATGCCGAGCACATTCAGGCCCTCGAGCAAATAAGCGGTCTCGTCGCCCAGAGCGATGACCCGCGCCGGCGCGCTACGTGGCATTACTGGCGCGGATTTTTGCTCAGCCTGACTGGAGGCCGGGCTGATATCGCGATCGATGACTGCAACGAGGCGGCAAGGCTCGCAACGGATGCGGGTTTGAATGAAATAAGAGCCTTTGCAGAGTCCTGTCTGGCTCAGATCTACCTATTCACCGGCAGGCTGCACGAGGCGATCGAAACGGGTGAGCGCGCCCTCGCCAGCTTTGAGTCGCTCGGCAATCTGTGGTGGGCCTGCCGTACTATCTGGCATTTAAACCCCACTGCAATGACTCTCGGCGACTGGAACACGAGCTTGAGCTACTGCCGCCGGGCTCTCGAACACGGCGCCGCCCTCGATGACCTCCGAATAAAAGTGGTCGGCTTGTGGCGCATGGGAGCAACATACGTTTATCAAGGCGATCCCAAACAAGGAGTGCAGTATTGCGATGAAGCATTGGCACTCGGAGCCCTGCCGTTCGATGCGGCAATGGCCAAAGCTGTACGCGGCTACGGGAAAATCAAGCTCGGGCTAGTCGATTCCGGCATCGCAGATCTCAGCGAATCCGTGGCCTGGTTCGAGAACTCTCGCCTGCGGTACACCCGCGCCCGGTATGCCCTGTTGCTCGCCGAGGGCCATCTTCGCCGGGGCGATCGTGCTGTCGCACGATCCCTAATCGAAGGTCTGATCGAGACGAGCCGGACCATTGGCTATCTCCATTTCGAGGGTACGGCGTGCTGGTTGATGGGCGAATGCCTCGCGGTAGAGGCCCCTGCTTTGGCCGAGCCCTATGTCGAGACCGCGATAGAGATCCTGGACCGCATCGGGGCACGTAACGACCTCGCGCGAGCCATGGTGACGCGAGCGGCACTGCGGCAAGCTGCCGGCGATTTCGCGACGGCGCGCGATTTGCTGGTTCGGGCCCAAGCTATTTTCCGGGCGCTCGACACTCTCGATGAGCCCGCCCGCGTCGAAGCCGCTCGCGCGGCACTCGACAGCGGCTTGCCCATAGGCATTTTCGGGAGATCTGGCGAAAAACGCTAGAAGTGGGCATAAGCGGTTGATAAACTATCAAGGGTTTATGGCCGATCAGCTGGCGGCGTCCGACAAACCGCGATCGAACACGATCAAGACGACGATAAGCTGCGATCGCATGTGGGGAGAAAATCTCGATGAAGCCCAGCGCGCTAACCGTGACCGCCGGAGTCTTCATTTTAGCACTTTTTGCTTGCGTTCCGCCCCCGCCGCCGCAAGGAGGCGTCGCCGCCCCGCCGTCGCTGGGAGCTGCCGTTTGCTCCGTAGATAGGTTTCTAAGCAAAGTGCACTATCTGGCCCAAACCTCGCCTCCTTTTAGCCTGCCTACCTCCGGCTTCCAGAACGTACCACCAATTGATCCGACGCAGATCAATGCAAACATTACACTAGATCTGACTGATGCCTTCAACACGGCTCCTGATTTCTTCAGAAACCAATTGTGCGAATTGACCGGTGTTTACATCGACCGAACTGGCTGCACTAGCTACGACCCGAGCAGCTGCAGTGGCTCAAATGATCCTTCCGACCGTTTGTGGGGATTTCGTGCGTTTGATAGTTCCGGAAACTCGGCGGGAGAATTCGTCGGGACATGGTTAGGGCTTTGGCAGAAAGAAGTTCGCGGTCATGCTCCGGTGTTTTCCAAATTCGAGACCGGGCGGCTGCAGGCCCTGTTAAACTGGACCCCGTCGAACTCGCAGCACCCCCCCGCACATGATATTGCACAGCCCGATACGGTCGCGATGACCGTATTGGCGGTCCTTGCCCATGAGGTAGGCCATATATTCTGGTACGATGCATTTGTTATCACGTCCGACGGCGGGCCTAACCCCGGTGGACCGGCTGACTTCAGTAAGTTCTGTGGTGGAACCTTCTATGAACCGGTAGGCGTCGGGCCGTTGGGTTCATGGCTCCTTCCACCCAGCGTGCCGGATCACAGATGGGTCTCTTTCGGACTTCCGCGGAACTACCATAAAGCTGACGATGTGGATATGACAAAGCTCGGCTTTTACTTGGATCATGGAACATTTCCTGAAGCAGGTGACCTGCTGCACCTGATATATTCCGGTAGCCAGAATGGCCGTTGGGCAAGCGCGCTAGCCGCATTTTCCACCGATGAGGATTTTGTGGAGACGTTTCAGCTATATGTCCTGATGCACGCTCGTACACCACTTCTACACTCGCGAGTAATAATTTTTGGCACCGGGAGCCAACCGTATGTCGAGGATATTCCAGCTACTTTTAATCACAAACCTGAACTAGTTAGAAAGTCTCGTTGTTTCGACTATCTGATACACTGACCAAGAGAAGGCCTCTGGATTCTTGCGGTTGAAAATTGGCGCGCCCGCAACTGTGCCATCACCAAATCCGCTGCGTGTGAGACCTGTCAAAGCCTCCCTGCGCGCTCCAACCCTATTGAAATTGCCTCGCGGCGGCCTTGTGGTAGCCGGTGGCATGGAACCGATAGGAGACCGTCATCGGAGTGACGCCGGCTGCAAGATGCGCCTGGACCGCCGCGATCATCTCTAGTGCATCGATACGCTTCTGGTCGACCGGCCTGCCGCGCAGCCAAGCTGCGAAAGCATCGAAGGGCACCGGCGGCAGACCACGGCTGGCGAACCGCAAAATCGCGTCCCAGCTGCGTTCCTTATAAAACAGCGTCTTGCTAATTTCGGTAATGTCGGTAGCAAGCAAGGGATCGAGAATGCCCTCCGCGACGGCTTGTTCGAGGGTGGCGCTGATGTTGACCATCGCTTCGGTGATCGCGGGATAGCCAAGTTCTTCGGGGCCGTGCAGTACGGCAACCTCGTCGTCATCAGTCAGGATGCCGTCTCGATAGGCAGCAAAGACGCGGCCGATTCCGACCATGCCGAAGGTATGAAGCTCGGCGGCGCGCAGAGCGCCAATGCTGGCGGCGCCATAGATGTGGATGCCTTGCGTCATCGCCCACAGAATCTCCTTGTGCCAGACGGTCGGTGTAACCTCGAAATAACCGTCGATGATGCCGATGATCGCCGGGCGAGTCAGCGCGGCCTCATAGATCTCTCCTTGCCGGATCGGATGGCGCCAGCACAGCGCCGGATCGGATGGCCGGAAGGCTGGGGGAAGCGAGGGTCCGGCGAAGATGACGGCGTTCATCGTGACGGCGCCGCGGCTCGGCGCGCCCGCGGGCCGGGGACGTAATGCGGGTGCCTAATGTCGCCTTCGAGACCCGGGATCACGACTCTGACGACCGGGATTCCGAAATCAGGGCGAGTGAGATCGATAGCGACGACACGGGTGACCCCTGCCGACCGCAAGCGCTCCAGCTCCCAGCGGAGATCCTGGCCTAGATCGTCGGCGGCAAAGTTCGCGGCCTCGCGGAACGAATGGGGCTCGGTCTCCTGGCACAACGCCTCGAGCAGCGCGTCGGCAATGTCCACAGTCGGAGGCTCCTCGTATTCCGACGGCAACAGATCGTCGCGAATGCCAGCGATATAAGTGAGACGCGTCTGTGCCGCCTCGGTCAGCGCCCGGGCCAGCGCGATTGTCCGATCGGGATGGCAACCGGCACCGTGGAAACGGCGTAGCCGGCGAGGCTCGTCCCTAGATGGATCCCGGATATCGCAGACAAAGTCGGCAATGCCGATATCCGTCGTGATATCCCAAAGCCGGACGGCAATGCCCGCATTGTCGTATTTGGCCAACAACGCCCGGCAGTCCGGGTCATCGACAGAAGCGATGTCGAGCGCCCGCTGAGCCCTTGCCCGAATGCCCGACGCGTTCCACACGGCGACGGCATCGCGCTCGATCAGCTCGCAGATCGCGGAGCTGATCGCCTCTACCATGTGATTGCCGGACGCCAGCCCGTTAGAGCCGGCGAGAAAATAGCCGTCGAGCGGCTGAGTATAATCGGTGTGAACGATTTCTTCCGGCACCCAGCAGGGCTCTTGCTGCAGTAGATCAAACCCCTCTAGCCAGGAGATTGTGGCATCGACATCGAAAGGTCGGCCCGTCGTGCACAAGCTGAGGGGATCGACGACGTTGCGATTTGCGGCAAGCTCGCGATAGGCGGCACGCCAGCCCTCCCCGACTTCCTCGGCATGGAAACCTTCGATCGCTTCCATCAGCGCCGAGGTCATTGCCTGCGACAGATCCAGACCCTTGCCCTGCGAAACTGAAACCGAGCGGGAATTGGGACGTACGGCAACGGCTACCGGGATGCCGATGCGATCGAGACCCGTAATATTGCCGAGCCGCGTAATCCCCATCAGAAACGCAAGCGGACGATACCGGTTCAGGGTTGCCGAGGGCGCAACTATTCGGTGGGTACCCTGCCGAAACCTTTTCGGCAACGCAGTATCAACAAGGGCGCCCGCGGCGCGAAGAGCGGCGGGTGTCAACCTTTTTTGTCGGTAGCCGGGTTATGATGGCGCGGCGCCGACCCCTTCTCGGGTGGATTCAATGGCGCAGTCGCCTGCGGCGGATCTTGCGGCGCCGGGGCAGGCTTGCCGGTCAGGGATTTCTTTATGTCCCACAACGAAAATCCTGTGCCGCCTCCGCCGGACATGATCAGGCGGGGATCGAAGTCGAGTTTTATGCCGGCGGCTCCATGCTCTTGCAGAAGCCGTAACAGATGATCGCGCTGCGGGGTCGCGGTAAGCCGCAACTCGGTTTCCCGACCCCCTTCCGACAAATAGATCCTTCCTCCTTCGCTCCGGATCAGCACGTCGCCGAATGACGTCAGGTTACTCTGCTCTGGCGCATCGGCACGCGCGCCGGTGGTGGATATCGCGCCCATTCCCAGGATCAGGGCGACACGGCCCGGCAGACGCAACCATCTCCTCAACGAACGCGGTATGGGCATCGGATCCTCCCCAGCGTCAACGCGATCTTAATACGCAGACACTGGCTCTCGCCAAGCGAAAAGATCGTTGACGCTATTCGGCCTGCGCGCGCATCCCGGTTCGAAGCTTGCGCACGCAAATAGGCCGGCGCATGTTCGGCGCGTCGGGGAGGCTCTCATGCAATTCGGCTATTTCACACTGAGCGACAACCACTACGACAACAACAGTAGGGGCGCCAACGACTTCGTCGCCGACATCATCGACGAGGCAGTTTATGCCGAGGAGGTGGGTCTCCACTCCGCCTGGATCGGCGAGCATCACTTCAGCACGCTCGGGGTGCTTTCCTGTCCCGATCTGGTGCTCGCCCATGTCGCCGCGCGGACGCGGCGTATCCGCCTCGCCCCGGCCGTCACGGTGCTGCCGCTGCATCACCCGATCCGCGTCGCCGAGCAATGGGCCACACTCGATCTGGTCAGCGGCGGGCGCGTCGATTTTGCCGCCGGCCGCGGCTATGACCGGCGCGAGTACCTGCCGTTCAAGGTTTCGTTCGAGGACAACCAAGGGATCTTCGAGGAGGGGATGGAGATCGTCCGCCGGCTGTGGTCGAGCGACGGCGCGATCTCGCACCACGGGAAGCATTATCAGTTCGACGATGTCGCGATCACCCCAAAGCCGGTGCAGCGCCCGCTGCCCGCTTATGTCGCCTCGTTCTCGCAGCCCTCGATCGAGCTTGCCGGCAGGCTCGGCTGCGGCCTGATCGTGGCCCCTTTCGCCGCCACGATGACCTATGGCGGGCTGCGCCAAGTGGCCGAGCTCTATCACGGGACCTGCGTTCGCCACGGTCGGGCGCCGGGACGGCTGATGTGCAGCTACTTCATCCACTTTGCCGACACAAAGGAGAACGAAGAGGCCGCGCGGGCAAGGCAGATCCGCTATTACCAGGAATGCGTGATCGCCGCCTTCCCGGGCGATCCCAGGACGGCGCCGCCGAGCTACCGCTATTTCGTCGATATGGTCGAGCGGCTGCGCAACGTGCGCCCGGAGGACCTGACCGAGAACTCGGTGCTGCTCGGCTCGCCGGCCCGGATCACCGACACCCTGAAGAAGGTCGAGGCCGCCGGGTTCGACGAGGTCATCCTCTATTTCAACGTCGGTTTGAAGCCGCATGCCCAGGTCAAGGACGAGATGGCGCGCTTCATGGCCGAAGTGGCGCCTGCCTTAGCCCCTTCTCTATCCTCCCCCGCGCGCGGGGGAGGATAGAGAAGGGGCTAAGGCGTGTCGTCAATTATTTCGCGTTTGCACGTGAAACGAGTCACCGTTGAGCCGATGCGTAGTAAATAGAGTCTATC
>Ga0209040_10000868_pt1 | contig 23577 bp, 18 predicted proteins | sample BogFormECP12_OM3_FD_188240 | JGI IMG/M metagenome (GOLD analysis project Ga0209040, IMG submission 188240) | Bog forest soil microbial communities from Calvert Island, British Columbia, Canada - ECP12_OM3 (SPAdes) (version 2) | ecosystem: Environmental > Aquatic > Freshwater > Wetlands > Bog ... | reverse complement strand
GGCACACCTACGACTACCAGTTCAGTGCGGCCTTGCAAGGCTTCACCCAGATTGTCCGGGATTTCGACCTGCCGAATTCCTTCACCTGGGTGCCGCACACGGTGGAGGGGACCTACGTGGTCAGCGTGGTCGTGCGCGACATCACGCAGAAGCCGTATGTGATTTATCCGCCTGTGTCACAGCAGTACGTTCTCCTGCCCTGGGTGACGACTCCCGGTGGTTCGATAGTGAATCCGACGTCGCATCCACTGGTGGCTCTGTTCAGTGCCGGGCCCTGCACCATCGGCCACTCGCTGCGGGTCAGCTTCCGGCAGGATGGCGCGCAGGCAACGATGACCACAAATGCCGTGCCGTGCTCAGACAACAGTGCCAACTTTCTAGTGGCAGGCATGTTGCCATCTACTCTTTACCAGATGCACTGGGAGGAATTCGCCAATAATTTCGAGAACACCGGGCCCGATATCCCGTTTACCACGGGGCCGCTTCCGCCCAACTTTCCCGGGTTACTGGCCAAGGTCCTCGTGCCTCCAAGCCCGCATGACGCTGCCTTTCCACTCATTCTGTTCCAATTCTTGCCTCCTGTCGGTCAACCTATTGCCGCTTGGCCGCTGGCTACAGACCTGTCGGGGAATGTGGTCTGGTTCTTCCCCGGAGAGGTGTTCATGACGCGCACCGAGGCGGGCGGAAACTCCTTCTCGATGAACGACTACGTCCTCAGTGAGTACGACCTGGCAGGCAACTTGACCCTGCAAACCAATTCGTCAATCTTGAATGAGCAACTGGCTGCCCAGGGATATCCGGTCATGACCTCGTTCAATTCCCATGAAACCGTCCGTATGCCGAATGGCAACATTATGTTGTTTGGCGCCCGTGACCAGACGTCCACCATCTATCAGGGAGGAACTCCGGCCAATCCGGTTGACATTCTCGGGGACATGGTCCTGGTCCTTGATCACAACATGCAACTGGTGTGGGCTTGGGATTCGTTTGCTCATCAGGACTTGAGCCGCGAAGCCACTTTGGGCGACATTTGTGTGCACAATACAGGCGCTGGCTGCCCCGCGTTCAGCAACCAGTTCACGACGGCCAACGACTGGTTGCACTCCAACGCGCTGCAGTACACGTCGGATGGAAACATTCTTATTTCTGAGCGCGATCAGGACTGGGTCATCAAGATCAATTACAACAACGGCCAGGGAGACGGCAGATTGCTATGGAGAATGGGACCCTACGGCAATTTCACCATTCTGAATCCGCCGCAAACCCCCTGCGGCGATCCCAGCGTCTATCCCTGGTTCACTCACCAGCACGACGCCTCATTTGTCCCTCAGACCAGCTTCCTCAAGACGTTTACGGTCTTCGATGACGGCAACCTGCGCCACAAACAGTGCGGCTACGGGAACAGCCGGGGCATGGTCCTGTATGTGGAAGAACAGGCCCGCACCGTCTACATTGCAACCCAGGCTGACCTGGGCGAATATTCACTCGCCCTCGGTAGCGCCCAACTGTTGATCTCTCCTCCCAACAGCATGTATGCCAGTTTTGGGAATGGGTTCGTCAACGACCCCGGCCACGCGGCGCAATCTGTTGAAGTGGACCTCGACGGCAACATCGTGTACGGCCTGGAGGCCAATGCTTATTCGTACCGGAGCTATCGCATGCAGGACCTGTACACGCTGGCACATCCATAGGGTCTTAGTCCGCCGCCGTCGGGGCATGGATGTTGTGCGAGCAGGCGAGAACCAAGTCCCACAATGTGGGGTTTGGTTTTTCGCTTGTTGATGCAAGGATCTTCGGTCCAAGCGGCCAGCATTCGCTCTTCAAACACCATGCGGAAATTGGTTGCTGACAAGCTAAGTCAAGGAAGTTCCAGCTTTTCTCCGCGCGGGCGAGTGTTCAAGAGATGATTCGCGCATTACAATGAATCTCTGTCTTCTCGCCAGAAACCCACTATGAGCACATCTGTGAAACCCGCGCCCTCCAAAGCATCCCGAAAATCTATGCGTGCCTCGTCCTCCGGCGATCGAGCAACCGCCGCCAACGCGAACGGCCGCGATCCCGCACATGCTGTACGCAATCTCGACGATGCCGAGATCTACATCAATCGCGAGCTAAGCCTGATCGATTTTCAGCGGCGCGTACTGGAAGAAGCCCAGGACAGCAGCAACCCGCTGCTGGAGCGCCTGATGTTTCTCTCGTTTGTCGGCTCGAATATCGACGAATTCTTCATGGTGCGAGTGGCCGGGCTGAAGCGGCAGGTCGAGAAGGGCGTGAGCGATCCCGGACCGGACGGCATGACCTCGTCGGAGCAGTTGCGGGCCATCCGCGCGTCGGTGATACGTCTCAATCGCAGCGCACAGGAATGTTGGACCAAGGAGCTGGTTCCTGCCCTGGCAGAGGCGGGTATTCGCATTCTGAATTACGCCGAGCTCACCGAGGAGCAGCGCACCTTCTCCGATTCCTATTTTCAGGAGACCGTATTTCCTACGCTGACGCCGCTGGCCTTCGATCCTGGGCGTCCGTTCCCGCACATCTCCAACCTCAGCCTGAATCTGGCTGTGCTATTGCGAGACCGCGCAGGTGACGAGCACTTCGCGCGCGTCAAAATTCCCGATACCTTGCCGCAGTTGGTTCCCTTGAGCGTGGCGCCGAAGCCGAAGATAAAAAGCCGCGCGCAGAAGCCGACCATCAAGGAACAAAGTTTCGTCTGGCTGGAGCAGTTGATTATCGCCAACCTGGGAGCGCTTTTCCCCGGCATGGAGATCCTGGAGGCGCATCCCTTCCACGTCACTCGCGACGCTGACAGCGAAATCCAGAACCTGGAAGCCGGAGATTTGCTGGAATCGGTGGAAGAGGGGGTGTGGCAGCGTCGATTCGCCGACGTGGTGCGGGTCGAGATCAATGAGGGGATGCCGGCGCGCATCCTGGACATCCTGGTGGAAAACCTGGAGCTCGACCGCGATGACATTTACAAATTGAACGGTCCGCTGTCGCTGGTCCGGGTGCGTCATCTTACCAAGGTTGATCGCCCGGACTTGAAGTTTGCGCCTTTCGTTCCCGCCCTTCCAGTAGCGCTCAAGGAAGCCGAGGAGAAAGAGGACATCTTCACGACCATCCGGCGCGGCGACATCCTCTTCCATCATCCCTTCGACTCGTTTCAGCCGATTGTCGGCCTGTTGCAAAAGGCAGCCAAGGACCCCAACGTTCTGGCGATCAAAATCACGCTCTACCGCGTCGGCCGTAACGCCCCTGTGGTGGACGCCCTTCTGGAAGCGGCGGAGAACGGAAAACAGGTTGCCGCGCTGCTGGAGCTGAAAGCGCGTTTCGACGAAGAGAGCAACATCGAATGGGCGCGCAAGCTGGAAGAGTACGGCGTCCATGTCGTGTATGGCCTCATGGGGTTGAAGGTCCATTGCAAGGCGCTGCTGATTGTTCGCAAAGAGGGCGACGTGATTCGCCGCTATGCGCACCTCTCCACCGGCAACTACAACAGTGTTACCGCCCAGCTCTATACCGACATCGCGATGATGACGTGCGACCCGGCCATCGGCGCCGACTGCACCGACCTGTTCAATTTCCTCACGGGATATTCGGCGAAATCCTCGTACCGCAAGCTGTTGGTCGCGCCTGCCACCTTGCGTCATGGATTCGAGAAGCTTATCGAGCGCGAAATTGAGCATCAGCGAAACGGGCGCGGCGGTCATCTCATCCTCAAAATGAACGCGCTAGTGGACCGCAAGATGATCCAGTTGCTGTACCAGGCGTCGCAGGCGGGAGTGAAAGTTGACCTGCTGGTGCGCGGCATCTGCTGCTTGCGCCCCGGCCTTCCCGGCGTGAGCGAAAATATTCAAGTCACCAGCATCGTGGGACGGTTCCTTGAGCATAGCCGCATCTTTTATTTCCGCAACGGCGGAGAGGAAGAGGTGTATCTGGGTAGTGCGGACCTGATGCCGCGCAACCTGAATCGCCGGGTCGAAGTAGACTTCCCGGTGCAGGACAAGGCCCTGATTCGCCTGATCCGCGATGAGGTCCTCCAGACTTACATGAAAGAGCAAGCGAAAGCCCGTCACATGAGCTCCGACGGCAAGTACGTGCGCGACCCGAATTTTCAGAAGAAGAACGCCTTCAATACACAGGAGGCGCTCATAGTGCGCGCCACCAAGCGCCAGCAGTAAGCCAAAAATCTGGGCTAATCGGCGCGCGTTCGAAGATTCTGGCCTGCTAACATCATCTGGTGACCATTTCCCAGGTTCGCGTTCGATTTGCCCCCTCACCCACCGGACACCTGCACGTCGGCAACGCCCGCACCGCGCTTTTCAACTGGCTCTTCGCCCGCCAGAAGGGCGGAGCGATGGTGCTGCGCATCGAGGACACCGATGTCCAGCGCAGCGAAGAGCGCTTCGAAGGACAACTTCTCGAAGACCTGAAGTGGATGGGCCTCGACTGGCATGAAGGCCCCGACCTCGGTGGCCCGTATGCCCCATACCGCCAGAGCGATCGCCTGGATCTCTACCGCGAGCAGGCCGAACGGCTGTTGCGGGAGGGCAAGGCCTATCTCTGCTTCTGCTCGCAGGAGGACTTGGAGCGCGAGCGCGCCCATGCCATGGCGCATCAGCAGCCGCCCAACTACTCGGGGAAGTGCAGGGCACTCGATCCGGTGGAGAGTCAGCGCCGTCGCGAGAACGGCGAAGCTGCCGCGATTCGCCTGCGCATTCCCGAACACCCGATTCGCTTCCATGACATCGTGCGCGGCCCGGTCGAGTTCTCCAACGAGGTAGTCAGCGATCCCATCATCGTGCGCTCCACCGGCATGCCGGTTTACAACTATGTGGTCGTGGTGGACGACGCTCTAATGAACATCACGCACGTTATTCGCGGCGACGACCACCTCTCCAACACGCCCAAGCAGGTCGCGCTTTACGAAGCGCTGGGCTGGCCGGTGCCGGAGTTCGCGCATCTGTCCACCATCCTCGGCGCAGACCGCGAGCGGCTATCGAAGCGGCACGGGGCTACGTCCATCGCAAACTTTCGCGAGATGGGCGTGCTGCCGGAAGCTCTGATGAACTATCTCGCGCTGCTGGGCTGGGCGCCGAGCGGCGGCACGCGCGAGATCTTCACGCCGGAAGAGCTGAAGAAGGAATTCTCCCTGAAGCGCGTAACGCCGTCGCCCGCCGTCTTCGATATGGAGAAGCTGTACTGGCTTAACCGGCATTACATCAAGCAAAGCCCGCCAGAGCGAATCGAACGCCTGGCAGAACCGTTCTTCATCCACGCCGGGCTGCTGCCGGAGAAGCCCGATGACCGCACGCGCGCCTGGTTCAGCAAAGTTGTCGCTCTGCTCGTTCCTTCCGTGGATAAGCTTGACCAGCTCCCGGAGCGGGCGGCGCTGATCTTCCACTACGACGCCGCTGCCGCACTCGCAGCCCCTGACAATGCCGAGGTTCTCGGCGGACCAAAAACCAAGGACGTGCTCGTCACCTTTGCAGAACTGGTTGAGGGCGATGCCTCGCCGGTGACGCCCGAGCGCTTCAAGGCGATCATGAATGAGGTGAAGGCGAAGACCGGCGCGAAGGGTAAAGACCTGTTTCATCCGGTGCGCATTGTTTTTACTGGTTCGCACTCCGGGCCGGAGTTCGACAAGCTGATTCCGATTTTAGAGGAAGGGTCGCAGCTTTATCTTCCACAGCATGTGATGAACACCCACGAGCGGCTGGGGGCATTTCGGGCAGCAGTAGGCTGGTAAGAAACCAGTGGTTCCCGTTTAGCGCCCAAACAGGGCGCGAGTCCTGGGGCGGCAGGTGCCGCATCGCAGCTAGGTGATTCTCATATCCGCATCCGCCGCTTCATCCGCGGCTTTCGCGGTCCTGTATGCCTTGAAGCAAGATTTACCGACGACAATGCCAACCACCACGCCGAGCAACATTCGAACTGAGGAAGCCAGCATGAAGCCACCGGCGAAGGCCTGCTGCGCTGGGCTTGGCGCAGTGTGAAGATGACTGGCGACCGCCAGACAATTGGTCAGACTGATGAGAGCTGACCCAAGAGCCCCAAGGCTCACCAAAGTAGCGACTCCGAAAGCCATTCTGGGAGCCCGGTAACTGAAACCCCAGCACCCCAGGCAGATCAACCCAAAGACACCGACTTGGACCATAGCGGATAGCAACAGCCCTGTGACTGGGCTGTCTTGCTCCAGAAGCCGGTCTACGTCTGCATGATCCAGCCAAAAATAGAAAAGGACGAAAGCTGCAGGGATTGCCACAGCAGCGAAAAAGCCAAGTACCGACCTCGCAGTCCTGGCGCATCGTTCGGGCTCGTCTCCAATCTTCGGAATGGGTACCCCATCGCGCCAAACCCTCCAGCGACCCGTCGAATTGTTCCGTTCTAATTCCAATTTACTGCCGTCGCGTAACGTAACGGCGTTTCGACCAGTGAGGGAGATTTTGTTGTCGATAGGTGTCCCATCAAGCAGCAAGGACCATTCATCAGGCCCGGTGCGCTTTTGATTCTCAGCAGGTGGTCACTACCTTCGACGTGTATTTTCCCTTCATAGAAGTAGCCTATCGGCACGGAAACACCTCCTGAACTAGTCCCGGCTCGAACTCTCGTGCGCCTGGTTTACACGTGTAAAACCGCGCCCAATTTTACTACCATGCCTGGGTTCCCTACCCTTCTCGCCTGCTTTTGGCGAGAGGGTGGGCGCCTTCCCGCTTCGTTCAGCTCACTCACAAGCACATGGATCCGGAAATGGTACATGTACTTTCGTAACTTGACTCGTGCGAAAAAGGCGTTACACTGGCAATGTGAGGCCTAGTGTCTCTCCTGCCCGACGAGGGCGGGGAGGGTCCGCAGAACTGCCCAGAGAGCAGTCGAAGCGGCCGGTGATCTTTGAAAATCAGGGGCTGGTGGCGAGTGGATAGATCCGCAGCTTAGCGTCATCTTTCGGGTCATTGCGAAGCGGGACGCTCAAATCATCACCCATAAGTTACTGCAATAAAAGAAGATGCTTGTAAACTATTGGGCATCTATAACTTGCCGGGAAAACTCTTGGAAAGTGATGATTCTAAAGAACCGTGGGGGGAGGGGGCGGCAGTATGGCAAGTATGATAGGCATGACTTGTATGACTTAGGGAGCTGAGCTACGATATCGCTTTCCTTATCGCCGCTCGCGCCAGAAGGCGCGTCGAATCGAGCGTTGGCAGAGGCGAAACGCGGTCGTCAATCAGCAACGGTATCTCGGTACAACCGAGTACCACAGCGTCGCAGCCCTCGTGACTCAACCTGCCGATCACGTGCTGAAAAAACGTTCGCGACTCGTCGGTGAAGATTCCCTTCACGAGCTCGTCCATGATGATGTCGTCGATACGCGCTCGTTCATCGGCGTTGGGCATAAGATGTTCAATTCCATTCGCCGACAATTTTTCCGGATAGACCGGCCCTTCCATGGTGTATTTCGTTCCCGTGACCGCCAGCTTGTGGAAGCCGCGTTGCTTGGCTTCCGCGGCAACTTCTTCGACGATATGCAACCACGGCAGCGGAGAACGCGGAGCGACAAGGTGGAACGCGCGATGAATCGTGTTGTCGGGACAGATGAGGAAATCCGCGCCTGCCCTTGCCAGCTTGTTGGATGAGGAGAGCATCAGGTTGGCGACGCCCTGCCAGTCGTCGCGATAAATGAAGTCCATGTACTCGGCGAGGCAGTGGGTATGCATGCTGACTTCAGGATGCCTGTGCGCGCCCATCAAGGCAGGCGCTTCATTGCAGATAGTGCGATAGCATAGGGCCGCGCCTTCTGCGCTACAGGCGACGATGCCGATGTGCTTGGGCATAAACACACTTTAACAAGCCGGATTGCTTTGTATCAGGGCACGCCTTAAGGCGTGCCGAAAGACGCGTGCTTCTCTCTTGGGCTTAAGGCCCTGTTCGCGGTGGCTTCAAGCCGTTATCTTTCGAACCGAACTCAGCGGCACGACTGAAGTCATGCCCTGATACAAAGCCAAAGCATTCATGGGACGCGTTGCAGCATCGCATGTTTCTGCTGTTCTGGCAGAAACGAAGCTCGGAAGGAGTTCTTCGCCAGCTCACGCAGCTCAGCCTCGCTGAAACCGAAGACCTGCTGTGCGATCTGGTACTCGTTCGCCAATGTCGTGTGAAACATGTCAGGGTCATCTGTGTTCAAGGTGACCAGCACGCCGGCATCGAACAGCCGCCGAATCGGGTGCTGCTGCACTTCTGCGCAACATCCGGTAAGAACATTGCTGGTGATACAGACTTCAATCGGGATTCGGTTTTCGGCAAGATGGCGCACCAGTTCCGGATCTTCGATTGCACGTAAGCCGTGTCCGATGCGATCGGCCTTCAACTCGCGCAAGGCACCCCAGATGGATTCCGGCCCGACTGTCTCGCCGGCGTGCACGGTCCGACGCAGGCCGTGCTTCGCCGCGTGGTCGTACACCGCACGGAATTGCTCCGGCCCGGCTCGGCGCTCGTCGCCGCCGAGTCCGACACCGATCACGTTTCTGTCTCGGAATCGAATCGCTTCCTCCACGACGCGTTGTGCTTCCTCAATTCCAAAGTGGCGAGTGGCGTCGAAGATCCAATACAGCGACATGCCGAAGTCTCGCTGCCCGTGCTGTCGTCCGCGCTCCAGCCCTTCGAACAGCGGGGCGAACTCCTGCCCCCGCCACTGGACGACGCCGACGGAGACGTACACTTCGGCATGGAGAACATTCTGCTCGTGCAGCTTCTGCATCATGCGATAGGTAACGAGCTCGTAGTCCTCCGCCGTACGCAGCCGCTCGGTAACGGCCTTGAATGCCCACAGGAATCCGGTGAAGTGCTTGTATCGGTAAAGCTCGCGTGCCTCTTCTTCGGTGAACACTCGCCCGCTGTCTTCAATGTTCCGATAGCGATTGTTGGTGGTGGCCAACGGCGTGGGATGGCGCCGGCTCAGCTCGGCCAGCGTGAGAGGGTCAACCGTTCCCTCCAGGTGCAGGTGCAGCTCGGCCTTGGGGAGGGAAAGAATAGATGCGCTCGACGCATCGGCAGCCGCGTATGGCGCATGCAATGGCCCGGTGTTCATCACGGTTTCTGCAGCGCGTTCTTGGGACTAAACTCGCTGCGATGGCGGCTGAACAGCATATACACCGTCAGCCCGATAATCAGCCACAAGAAGAACCGCAGCCAGGTCAGGATGGGCAGACCAGCCATCAGTAGCACACAGAAAACCACGCTGAGTATCGGCGCTGCTAACCCGCCCGGCGCCCTGAACCCGCGACGGCGCTCCGGCTGTTTATACCGCAGGATGATGACCCCGATGGACACCAGCGCAAACGCAAACAGTGTACCGATGTTCGACAGATCAGCCAGCGTGCCGATGTCGAGGATGCCGCCGGGAATGCCGACAAGGAATCCGGCAATCCATGTCGCTGTCGAGGGCGTACGAAAACGCGGATGCACGCGGCTGAACAGCTTCGGCAGCAGGCCGTCGCGCGACATCGAGAACCAGACGCGCGCCTGCCCGAGCTGAAACACCAGCAACGACGAGATCATGCCCATCATGGCGCCGAAGAGTACCGCCAGCCGCGTCCAGTGCAACGTCTCGGAATGTGTTGCTAGCGTCAGCTTTTTCAGGCTGTTGACCACCGGCGCAGCGTCGTCGATCAGCGACTGCCACGGCACGATTCCGGTGAGAACCACAGCCACCGAGATGTACAAGAGCGTACACACGATGAGGGTCGCGATAATGCCGATCGGCAGGTCGCGCTGGGGATTGCGTGCTTCTTCCGCCGCCGTCGAGACGGAGTCGAACCCGATATAGGTGAAGAAGATGATGGAGCCGCCGGTTAGCACACCCGACCATCCTTCGGGCACATAGGGATGGTAGTTCGAGGGATGGATGTACTTCATCCCGACAAAGACGAAGGCCAGGATGGCCGAGATCTTGAGAATGACCATGACGTTGTTGGTCTCGGCCGACTCGCGAATGCCGCGCACCAGCACCACCGTCAGCAGCATGACGATGAGGAATGCGGGAAAGTTGAAACCGAAGTGCCAGCCCGGTGTGTAAAGCACGTCGCCGCTGACGCCCGTCAGCCCGCCCGGCAGGTATGCCGGCGTAATCCAGCGCAGGTCAGGATGCCACCCGAACCAATCGAACATGTCCACCATGTGCGCCGCGAAACCGACGCTCACTGCCATGTTGCTGACCGCATATTCCAGAATGAGGTCCCAGCCGATGATCCAGGCGATCAGCTCGCCCATGGTGGCGTAGGTGTAGGTGTACGCGCTGCCCGCGATGGGGATCATCGATGCAAGCTCGGCATAGCAGAGCGCGGTAAATCCGCAAACAACAGCGACCAGCACCAGCGAAACGGCGATCGCCGGGCCCGCGCCGGGACGCCCGAGTGTCGCCACGTGATGCACGATGTAATCGGCGAGGGGAGCGTTGAGAATGGACGAGGTGTCGAACTTTTGCCCGGCGATGGCGGTCCCGATGACGGTGAAAATGCCCGAGCCGATGACCGCGCCGATGCCGAGCGCCGTCAACGACCACGGGCCGAGTGTCTTCTTCAGCCGATGTTCCGGCTCCTCCGACTCGGAGATCAGCTTATCAATGGACTTGCACGCGAAGAGTTGGCTCGCCAGGGTAAGGCTCCGGGAGTGCTGGAATGGATGCCTCAGGATTGAATCAGAAACCGGAGGCGAAGGGCAAGTGGCCGGGCGTTGCCTGACGCAGGTCAGGATGGGTCTTAGCAAGTTTTCACTTCCCCGGCGACGCTTTTCAGTGTATAAAGCGGGGGCGGTTTAATTGGGGTATATCTCAGCTTCCTAATTGCGTGGCGTCCCGCCTAGATGTTGCGGGACACCTATGATGTTCCCGCAGATCGGTGCTGCAGGCTTATATCTCACCAGCCGGTTGAGCGCCCGGGACCTCTCTGTCCCCACTCTTAACCTTGAAAAGGAAAATTATCATGAATGAGCTTGTGCAATTGCTGCAGCAAAAGACGGGCCTTTCGCAGGAAATGGCCCAAAAGGTTGCGGATACTGTCGTCGGCTACCTGAAGACGAAACTACCGGAGCCAATGGCTGGCGGTTTGGATAGCCTGCTCGGCGGAGCCGCCGGGTCAGAAGCAGCGAGCGGCGCCGCGGACGATGCGGGCGGCGGTGTTATGGACAAGGCCAAGTCAATGGTGGCGGGGCTTGGCGGGATGTTCGGAAACAAGGACGCATAACGCAGGAGATGGGCGGTCAGTTCCGCCTGGATCTTGCGAACCAACTCAACTCAAGGAGAAGCGAATGAAGCAGAAACAAACGGCAATTCGGGCCGTGGTAGTGTTGTTAGCTCTGTTCTTGATGGCAGGTCTTTCCGTAGCCCAAAGCGGTTCATCCGGTAAGTCCGCGTCCAGCGCGGGTTCCATGGCTAGCAGCCAGGCATCTGACCTGGTTGACATCAACTCCGCGAGCAAAGCGCAGTTGTCATCGCTTCCCGGCATCGGCGATAAGTACTCGGACAAGATCATCGCCGGGCGGCCTTACGCTAACAAGAGCCAGTTGGTTTCGAAGAAGGTGCTTCCAGAAGGCGTCTATAGCAAAATTTCTGGAATGATCATCGCCAAGCAAAAGTAGTTGCCATCGAAAAGCGTAGACCTCTTACACTGTGAGAGTCCTACGTTGTAGGTAATATGCCCTCTTGCTGTCGCGCCTGAATCTCGATGTACACATTGATCAGCGAGACGGCGGCGGGCGTCACGCCCGGGATGCGGCTGGCCTGGCCGAGGGTGTTCGGGCGCACTCGCGTCAGCTTTTCGTTCATTTCGCGCGAGAGGCCGCTGACTCTCCCGTAATCGAACCAATCGGGAATGACACGCTGCTCCGCTTTCTTCAGCCGCTCGATGGCCTTGGTCTGCTGGTCGAGATAACCGGAGTACTTGATTTCGGTTTCGACTGACTTCAGGTCGTTGCGGACCGCAGTGGCTAGTGGCCAGTGGCTAGTGGCTAGTTCGCCATTCTCACTAGACCCACGTTGGAAGAACGCTGGCATCAACCTGTAGAGCGCTGGCGCAAGCTGCTCAATCTTCACCTCGGGGCGCTTGAGGAGTTGCGCCAGAGTGAGCCCCAGCGCGCCCTCAGCCTGGTCACTGGCCACTAGCCACTGGCCACTAGCCACTTGTTCAAGCATCCCAGCATTCACGCGCGTGCGTTCCAGCAATTCGCGCATGGCCTTCAGCCGCTCCTGCTTGGCAAGAAAGTCCGCCCACGCCGCATCGTTGATCAATCCCACGCGCCGCCCGTGCGGAGTAAGCCGCCGGTCGGCATTGTCGATGCGCAGGTGGAGACGAAACTCCGCCCGCGAGGTGAACATGCGATAGGGCTCGTTCGTCCCCTTGCTGATGAGGTCGTCGATAAGGATGGCCGTGTACGCCTCGGTGCGGTCGAGAGCGAGTGGTGGCTCACCCCTTACTTTGAGCGCGGCATTGATGCCCGCCATGACGCCCTGGCACGCCGCCTCTTCGTAACCGCTGGTGCCGTTGATCTGCCCGGCGAGGTAAAGCCGCGCAATCTTCTTCGTCTCCAGGGTGCGTTGCAATTCGGTGGGATCGATGGAGTCGTACTCGATAGCGTAGCCCGGGCGCAGCATCTCCGCCGTCTCCAGGCCAGGGATGGACTTGACGATCGCCAGTTGCACGTCGATCGGCAGGGAAGTGCTCATGCCGTTCACATAAATCTCATAGGTGTGCAGGCCTTCGGGTTCGAGGAAGAGCTGGTGGCTTTCCTTGTCAGGAAACTTGACAATCTTGTCCTCAATCGACGGGCAGTAGCGCGGCCCGATGGACTGTATCTGCCCGCTGTACATGGGCGAGCGATGGACGTTTTCGCGGATGATGCGGTGCGTGTCCGGAGTGGTGAACGCAAGGTAGCAGGGCACCTGCTTGTCGTGGTGCGCCACGCGCCTGGTACGGAAACTGAACGGCGTGGGATCGTCGTCACCCGGCTGCACTTTGAACTTGGACCAATCGATACTGCGGCCGTCGAGGCGCGGCGGAGTGCCGGTCTTCAGGCGGCATCCACGCAGGCCGAGCGTCTTTAGCGATTCGCCGAGCAGCACCGCGGGAGGCTCGCCGCTGCGCCCTGCCGGATACTGTTGTTCGCCGCAATGGATAAGCCCGTTCAGAAACGTTCCCGTGGTGATGATGACCGCCTGCGCGCCGACGGTGTGGCCATCGCGGAGTTTGATACCGCGAATGATGGAGGTGGCTAGTGGCCGGTGGCTAGTGGCTAGATGGGGAGTTGAACCTTCCGGGACAGCGCCTTGTTCAGTCGCCCCACTCCGGTTGCTGGAAGAGCCACGCTCCAAACTCTGACTGGCCACTGGCCACTGACCACTAGCCACTGGCTCCACAATCAGTTCAGCCACCTCGGCCTGCTTGATCTTGAGGTTGGGCTCGGACTCCAGCACCTCGCGCATCTTCTGGCGATACTGCTGCTTGTCGCATTGCGCTCGCGGAGACCACACAGCCGGGCCGCGCGACGTATTCAGCAGCCGGAACTGGATGCCGACCGCGTCCGTGACTTCGCCCATAATGCCGCCCAAGGCGTCCACCTCGCGCACCAGATGGCCCTTGGCGATGCCGCCCACAGCAGGGTTGCAGGACATTTGCGCAATGAGATCGACGTTGAGCGTGTACAGAGCGGTCTTCAGCCCCATGCGCGCCCCGGCCATGGCGGCCTCGCACCCGGCATGACCGGCGCCTACTACCACAACGTCGTAAGTCTCAGTGAATTGCTGCAAGAACAAACTACCCCACCGGGCCCGAAGCGGACCGATACCTCTATTCTAACGGAGCCATGAGCAGCTTAGGACCGCTACTGGCCGGGCACCGTCAACTCCGCCAGACCGCCGACATCCGGAACTTCCAGATCAGGCTTCGCTTCGGCCAGCTGTGACGCTGCCGCCGGTTTGTCCTGCCTGCGATTTACCCACACCGTCGCAATGTCGAGCGAATGAGCAGGTCCCACATCGTGGTACAAACTCTCTGCAACGTGCAACAAACGCTCGCGAGGAATTCCTTGGCGCCGCAGCAGAGCCTCAAAGTTATTGAGTGACGGCTTGTAGCTATGCACCTGCTGCGCCGTAACCACTGCGTCAAATCGAATTTCCAACTTGGGCGCCGTGTAGGCGAACAGGTCGTCATCGATATTTGAAAGCACCGCGAGTTTGAAGCGCGAATGCAACCGCCGTAGTCCAGCAACCGTGTCGGCGAACGGCTGCCAGTCGCGAATGGATTCTGCCAGACCGTTGGCTTCGCTGTCGCTCACCTCAAAGTGCAGCTCACGCGCGAAGGCGCGGGCTACACCGGCCAGCACTTCGCGATAGCTGCGAAAGTGGCCAGCCTGCTCCTGCGGCTCGAACTCTGAGTACATCGTGAGAATCCGGTCGTTGCTGATCCTGCAACCCTTAGCTTGAAGCAAGGGGCGCAAATACCCGAGAATGCCGGCCTCCCAGTCAATCAGCGTGCCGTAGCAATCGAACGAGAGCCAATCAAAGCGCGAGAAATCGAGCATGGGTCAGAGAGTCCTTTTCGCGCATGGTTGAAATCCATGTTCCGAGCGTTAACGGATTAGTGCGGCTTGGGCTCGACCGGGGTGACCTTGTGCGACGCGAACTTGAGCTCCAGGGCTGCGAGTGGCGAGGCGGGCACCGGGTCTTTCACGGTAGCGCTGGCAGTCCTGTCGGACGGTTCGTCCGCCACGGCGGCAGGCTCGTCCTGGGAGCGCTTAGCGGCATCCGTTTCGGGCTTGGCGGGCTCGACCGTTTGCGCCTCAGCCAGCCCCTTCTCCAGAAACTTTTTCGTGTTCAGCAGCGGACGCGCCAGGGACGGGTTGTAGGTGGTCCAGGCGCTGCCCAGGTCCGCCTCGCGCTCAAACTGTGCGCGCATGCTCTCCATCTTAGAGTCGAGGTCGTCGAGATAGTGCAGCATGAGCGCTTCGGGGAACATCGGCAGCTTGGGCGAGCCGAACTCGTATCGCCCGTGGTGGCTGATGATCATGTGCTCGATCAGGATCTTCAGCTCATCCGGAAAGCCCGGCAGCCGCGCAATTTTCTCGTGCAACATCTCGAGCTCGATGATCATGTGTCCCAGCAACTGGCCGCTGGTGGTGTACGCAATCGAGCGCTGGTAGGTGAGTTCATGGACCTTCCCGATGTCATGCAGGAAGGCGCCGGTCAGCAGCAAGTCGCGATTCACCTGCGGATAGTTTCGGACCGCCAGATCGCACACCGTGAACAGCGAGACCACGTGATCGAGCAGACCGCCTACAAAGGCGTGGTGCAGCGTCTTGGCCGCCGGCGCATTCTTGTAGGCCGTTACAAGCGCCTCGTCGGACATGAATTCCCTGACCAGCGACTTCAGCCACGGGTTCTCGAAGCTGTCGACAAATTCGCCCAGCGTGCGCCAGAGCTGATCGATGTCCTTGGTGGTCTTGGCGATGTAGTCGGAGTAGTCAATCTCCTGCTCTCCCAGCCGGCGCACCTTGTGCATGGTGAGCTGCCATCGGCCGTTGTACTTGTGGATGACGCCCTTGACCTTGACGAAGTCGTCCTGCTCGAAAGCGTCCAAGGCGTCGGCCACGTTGTCCCACATGTTGGCCTGCAATTGGCCACTGCGGTCAGCAAGGACGATCGATAGATACAGCTCGCCGTTCTTCTTCGATTTCACCTGCTTGCCCGCAACCACGAACAGTGAGGTGATGGTCTGGTTCTCCACCCGGGCACAATCGGAAATGTAAAACTCTTTCATAAGGGCATTCGGTGGTGCATCGCGAAGACACAAGGCCTCGAACGTCTTCATGGTATCGCACTTGCCTGTGGATTGGGGGCGGAGAAATCTGGAGCTATGGCGCGGTCAGTACGGTCTGATACGGATCCAGCACTAATTGCTTTACCTCGGCGGGCGCCGGCAGGCTAAAGCGTGTCTCGTCGCCCTCGGCAAAGACACGGCCCAGGTAGATATCGCGATTGCCCACCACTCCGTACACGGGAACGCTGGTGACCAGGTCGAACGGCGCGGAACTCTGCCGGATGACTCCGCTCACCGTAGCCGCTTCTGCGGTTCGCGAAAACTTGACTCCAGCAAGGTCTAGCTGGGGAAACGCCGTGCCATTTACCCATCCGTCGAAGAACCAGTCCAGCGATTTCCGGTTTTCGAACCACAGCGAGCGTGGCAGCACTTCTTCCACGGCCTGCTCAAAGTCGGCGTTGGTGATTTCCTTGCCTTGATAGCGATCGACCAGGTTGCGAAGGAGCGCCAGGAAAACGGTATCGTCACCGGTGGGATTCGCCGGGGTGCGGGATGCATCGCGCAGCATTTCGCGCAGCATGTGTATGAGCCACGTGCCACGCCCATAGGTAATGATCTCGTAGCCATTGGGAAACATCGACGATGACAGCCGCACTCCCAGCGTCACCGGTCCAGCAACGACTTGGCGGCGTCCATCCTTCGACTCTTTGCCCAGAATTTGCCGGTAGCCTTCCAGCAGGAACTGCACGTCAGCGGGCCGATTGCGCTCTAAAAGCAGAATGGAGCAATAGTTCGCCAGCGCCTCCAAAAGCCACTGCTCGTGATAGCTGGCCCACGATACTTCGTCGCCGTACCACTGGTGCGTCAGCTCGTGCGGCATCATGATTTCGCTGTAGATGACGCGGTCGAGCGGGGTGAGATTGATGGCCTCGAGCTGCTCGAGCGACAGGTATGAGTAGCTGGAAAGAAAGATGAGCCCAGGCCATCCCTGGCTGGTGGCGTTGGGATTCTCGGTGAGCGACAAGGTGCTGAAGGGATACGGGCCCAGCATCTGCGCCAGGTCGGTGAGCGTTGCTGCTGCACGATTGGCGAGTAATTCCCCCGTACTGGCGGGGTTCGGAAGAGGCGGCGGATCGGGCACCGGGTCGAGGGTTCCGGGCGCATGCGGGGATTGCAACTGCGACGTCCTCTCTCCCGCAATGGGAGCCGCTCTGCGGTATTCGGTTCCCCGCGCTGCGAAGGCTTCTACGGCGACCTCGCCCGACTTGGCAGTGCTGCGAACGTACTCGCCCAGGTTGAACCCGGCGATAGGAATGGGCTTCTGACTCATCCAGTGCCCGACAAAATCATTGCCATCCCGCTCCAACGACACCCGGTTCCCAGTTGCAATCAGCGACCAGGGCCGTGGAAAGCGAAAGGTGAGATCGTAATTTGCCATGGCAATGCCACGGTTGGGATACCAGTTTCCGCGCGCGCCCACGTAGAGCAGCCCGCCACCCGCATCAGCGATAACCTGGCCAGCGTAGCTGAAGCGCAGTTGGAAATGCGCGCCCGACTGTAAGGGCGCCGGAAAGACAATTGCCACCGTATCGTTACCTCTGCGCGACATTTCGCTGCCCTCGATGGCTTCATTCTGGATGAACTCCAGCGGCTTGCCTTCGAACTCCACTTGCTTCAATTGGAGATAGCGAGAAAGTTCAAACAGCACCATTCGCGTACCGCCCTGCTTCACCTGCACGTCGAGTGCCGCGTCCGCAGCCAGTTCGCGAGGAGGATTGACACTCGCTGTGATGGTGTACTTGATGATGGACATCACGTCCGGCGTCCAGAGGGAGCCGCTGGGTCCGCCGAAGCGCGTGTCGGACAGAGGCGTTTTGCGCAACGACCGCATGGGAAAGCTCATCCACAGGTCGTAATAAACCTCGTTCCCTCGCGGAGCTGTGGTCTTCCCCACCAATACCTGCTCCGGCCTGCGCGTGTCGAAGTCGATATCGAAGACTCCATAATGCTGACCGGCTACGGTAACGTGCAACAGGCGATCGGGGACCGGCGGCGCTTCGCCTGTCGCTATCGCCGGAGCGCTGGTGAAGGAGATGCAAAGCCGAGTCGCGTCGCTCCGAGCTAGCGCGCGCGCCTTCTCATCATTGCGGGCGGCGAAGTCTGCTACGTCCTGCGGCGAGCGCAGGTATGGCTCCAGTTCCCTGGCGGTGTCGTCGTTGAAGCGCAGATAGGCAGACGAAAATTTCTCTTCCAGCACCCCGGCGCCGGTAAACAGTCCGAGCGATGCCCGTTCCATGCGGTCCGGGGGACGAACTAGCACTTCGCCTTCTCCCTCGAAGTAAGCGCCAGTAATGTTGCCATCCACGGCCTGGGTAAACGCGATCGTGCCGTCATTGAGCCAGATATGAACGTCTTCACGATCGAGCACGGCCTCGCGAACGGTGAACACCTTTTGCGGATCGAGTCCAACGTCACGCAAGGCGCGATACAGCGGAAGGACCGGCCCCGAAGTCAGCGGAATGGACGGGGTTTGAGCCCCCGCGCTAAACGAGCACAGCAAGAACACCATGCAGGCGAGCCAGCTAGTGCCCGGGATGGGCCGAAGAGTCATGTACTAACTCTAAGGATGCTACGGGAACAGGCGACTTGTCATCTTCGGAGTCCGCACGATATAGTGCCGCAGCGGACTGACTTCACCAGACATTAGCTTGTGCTCCATCAGAGGTGCTGCATGGCTCTCAGCTTCACCAAAGACATTCGCCCATTGTTTCGCGACACTCCGGATATCGACACAATGAAGGAGTTCGGTATGGACCTCTCGTCTTACGGCGACGTCAAAACTCACGCCGAGGCGATTCACTCGCGCCTTGAGGACGGCAGTATGCCCTGCGATGAAGCCTGGCCCAAAGCGCAGATCGACCGATTCAAGCAGTGGATGGACGAAGGGATGGCGCCCTAGGAAAATCCCACCACGGGGTGCGGAATGTAGGGTCCTTCGAGCGCGGCGATCTCTTCCGCGGTCAACTTCAGGGACAGCGCTGCGACAGCGTCGTCCAAGTGATGCGGTTTCGACGCGCCAACGATGGGCGCGGTGACGACCGGCTTTTGTAAGATCCACGCCAGCGCGACCTGCGCGCGCGGCACACCACGCTTTTGCGCGATCTCGCCAACCCGTTCGACCACATGGCGATCTGAATTGTTCGTACTGGTGTAGAGCTCCTTCCCGTACTCGTCGGTTTCCAGGCGATTGGTGTTCTCATCCCAGGCGCGCGCCAGGCGTCCGCGCGCCAGTGGACTCCACGGAATCACCGCGATGTTTTCCGCCGCACACAGCGGCAGCATCTCGCGCTCTTCTTCGCGTTGCAGCAGATTGTAGTGGTCCTGCATAGTGACAAAGCGCGTCCAGCCGTGCTGGTCGGCAAGGTGGAGCGCCTTGCAAAACTGCCACGCATACATGGACGAGGCGCCGATGTAGCGCGCCTTTCCGGCCTTGACCACATCATGCAGCGCTTCCAGCGTCACCTCGATGGGCGTTTCGTAATCCCAGCGGTGGATCTGATACAAGTCGACGTAATCCATCCCCAGGCGTCGCAGGCTGGCATCGATATTCGACACAATCGCCTTGCGCGACAGGCCGCGCGCATTAAGCCCTTTGCGAAGTGGAAAGTAAACTTTGGTCGCAATCACCACTTCGTCACGGTTGGCGAAATCGCGAATCGCGCGGCCCAGGAACTCCTCGCTGGTGCCATCGGAGTATGTGTTGGCTGTATCGAAGAAGTTGATGCCCAGCTCAATCGCGCGGCGAATGAACGGACGCGCTTCTTCCTCAGGCAATGTCCAGCTATGCGCGCCCCGGTTGGGATCGCCGTAGGTCATGCATCCCAGGCAGATGCGCGACACTTCCATCCCAGTTCGGCCTAGTCGGGTATAGTCCATGATTAAGCTCTAATTCCTGGTCTTTAGCAATTGTCCCACAGGCCGCCGCTTGCCTAAGTTCTTACTTTTGCCGGCGTGCGTCCAGGCTCCACGGTCCGGCGCCGAACTGCGTGATCAGCAGCGCCGCGCCCAGCATCGAGAGGTTCTTCAGGAACATGATCATCTGCATCTGCGCCGTCATTGGGTCTTTCACCGCCCAGAAGTTATGCATCATCGGGGTCACCGGTATCAGAAACAGTACAAGTAGCCAGGCTCCGATCCGCGCGCGATAGCCCAGCAAAATGCTGAGTCCGCCCACAAGCGCGAGCACACCGGATATGGGCACCGCGATGGACGCCAGCGGCACGCCTTGCCCCGCCGCGTAGGCGATGGTCTGATGCGAAAAATTGCCGGACGCGGCAAAAATGAAGATGAGCGAGAAGAGCAATCTGCCCGCCACCACAATAGCGCCGCTCAAAGCGCCTTGCTGCAAGCCTTCGGAAGCCAGACTGCGTGGATCTCGAAATGGAAGTGATGCAGAATCGGTGGACATGGAAGTTCTCCTTCACGAGTACTAGGAATATTCGATGTGGAAACTGCTTATTGGTTACTAAAAATAATTAGTGACAAAAGAGAACTTGTTACGTCAAAATAACCAAGTGAGGAGAACGTAACATGGGCCGGGCCAAATCAACCTCAAGTCCCTGTGCTATAGGTGAGTTCTTTTCCGTGCTGGCCGGTCCTTGGACTCTGCATATCCTGTGGGTGCTGGGAAACGATGGCCCAGCCCGCTTCGGCGAACTGCGGCGCAAGGTGGAGGGTATTTCCGCCCGCATGTTGGCCGACCGCCTTCATCTGCTGGAGGAGCGCGGCTTCATCTACCGGCATTACGAGGCGACGATTCCGCCGGCTGTTACCTACGGCATCACCGACCGGATGAAAGATATCAACAAGGTGCTGGGTGAGTTGGAGAAGCTGGCCCGCAAATGGGGACGGGAAGATTCCCATCCCGCTGAATCACAAGGCCCGTCCACACACCCGAATCACGCCCCGCGAGCACTTTGATAACGCAGCATCGGCCCCCGCCAGCCCGCCGTCGTTTCGTGTAACATCAAGGATTCTCATGTCGTGGATGATCGAAGCTGAGCACGTACAAAAGACCTACCGCATTGGCAAAGTGGATGTGCCGGCTCTGCGCGGGGTCTCGCTGCAGGTGGAAAAGGGAGAATTCGTAACCATCGTCGGCCCGTCCGGCAGCGGCAAATCCACGTTGTTCTACATTCTGGGCGGGCTGACCAACGCCGACGCAGGCCGCGTGCTCATTGACGGCATTGACTTTACCGCCTTGTCGGATTCGGCGCGCACCCGCATGCGGCGCTCAAAAATCGGTTTTGTCTTCCAGAAGTTCAATCTGCTGCCCACCCTGACCGCCGAAGACAACATCGCGATCGCCCGCGATATCGCCGGCAAGCATGACGGCGCGGCCGAACGTGAATACGTCGAACACATCACGCGGTTGCTCGGTATCGACAAGCGGCTCGACCATCGCCCGTCCGAGATGAGCGGCGGCGAGCAGCAGCGCGTGGCGCTGGCGCGCTCCCTGGTCAACCAGCCCGCGATCGTTCTGGCGGACGAGCCTACCGGTAATCTCGACTCGCAGAATTCCGAGATCGTGCTGAAGATGCTGCGGCAGTCCAACCAGGAGCTGGGTCAGACGGTGCTGATGATTACGCACAATCCCGAGGCTGCCGGCTATGGCGACCGCATCATCCACATGCGCGATGGTTCCATCGTTCCGCCGGAGAAGGACCCGCAATGGAGCCACGCCCATGACTGAAGATGGACGCCACGCCGTTTTGCCAGGGAGACCGCGTCCGGACGACGAGCGCCAACTTCTCTCCGTTTGAGCGCCCGGTCCGTACACCAACGATGTACCCCCTCCCCCACGGTTCTTTAGAATCATCACTTTCCAAGAGTTTTCCCGCCAAGCTATAGACTCCCAAGAGTTTACAAGCATCTTCTTTTCTTGCAACTACTTGCAGCCGAATTTCTGCCCGTTAGAGAGCCCCAGAGAGAATAAGAGGGCCATGTCCCAGAACTGCCAACCTCACAGCGACGCCGTTTTCGGCCACCTACACTATGACTACTGATTGTCAAAGAACAACCCGATCCCCCTCGCGCTCTGCGGGACGGGTAAGGACACGCAATCCCAGCGGTCGCCCGAGCGATCCTAGGCTCTAGGGTAGCGCAGGACTGCGGTTTGTCAAGATTACGAAGGTACATGTCAGGTAACTGTACTTTCGTAACATTTTGGCGGCAGGGTAACCGCCCTTGCTCATTTGCCCGGCCCTTCACGCGTTGGCTATAATCAATGGGCTGAGCGGGAGTAACTCAGTGGTAGAGTGCGACCTTGCCAAGGTCGAAGTCGCGGGTTCAAATCCCGTCTCCCGCTCCAGATTTTGCCGCTCCCTCGCTTCCTGCGAGGGTTTTTCCTATGGGCGCAGCGAAAGGGCGTGATCCCAAGTGGCAAGGCCGCGGTCTGCAAACCCTCTATCGGCGGTTCGATTCCGCCCCGCGCCTCCAGCCCTACAGGATTCGTGCATCATGCGCATCGTGCCACTGTCTGGAAGCGCGTCCCCTATCTCTGCTCGGTATCGGGCGTCCACACGTAAAAATACTCGGCATCGCTCGACGTGGATACGTCAATCTCCATTTGGCGCGTCGCACGATTGAGGGCAGAGCGGATGTTCTCTTTTGTATCCGGCAATTCCGACAGCGGGATTTTTAGCGCCTGGCCGGGCTGCAGAGGCGGTGTTCCTGGTTGCAGGCTCCGCGCTTCTCCTACTCGCGAGCACAGGCTGGGGACCGATCCTCCCATCACCGATACGATATCGTCCGTATTTCTAGCCGGATGCGGCCTTCTCCTAATCCCCGGGCTATGGACGCCCATTGTGGGGACCTCCATAGCGGTCCTTGAAGCCTGGAGGATCCTGACGCTGCCCGGGGACCGATGGCTTTGGCTGTTGCTGGGAACCGTCAGCGTCGCTCTCGCCATGTCGGGACCAGGTCGATGGTCGATCGACGCCCGCCTTTTTGGGTGGAAACGCATCGAAGCTGCGCCCCGCAGGACCACTTCTCAGTCTCTGTAAGCTCCTGCCTGGGTTTTCTAAGCACTAATTCCCCGCCTCAAAAGAGGCTGCTGTTCGCCTGCCGAGAGTCTGCGATTTCTCTCCATGTGGGGCTGTGCGCAAACGGAGCCGGATGGATAATTGCGTTCATCAACGGAACCAAAAGGCTCTCAATCAGGATTCAGTTAATGAGATTGAACAAGAGGTTGCAGTTCCCGGTAGGAGGCGTCATGCTGGAGATAGAGAACTTTCAAGACTCCGTTCAGCATTGCTTCGAGGTTGCCATGAGGAGCTACCTGCTGGAAGAGGATGTTGCCGTAGAAGCATTTGAGTTATTGACCACTAACAATCATGACGGCATTTTAGCCCACGCTCTGGGAGTAAGCCTGTAAGGAGTTATGGGGGTAACAATATGGCAAAGCTATATGCAATAGACATCGTCGTGCGCATCCCGGATGGGGCATACCTCGCGATGCCAATCGCCGAGAAGAACGATATCACCTGTCAGATAGACCACTTCCTGACGGCGGTGCTGATGGAGATCCGTAACCGGTTAGGACTGGCTGACGTACAACTGGAAGGCTGACTCGAACTCGGTATATATCAAGAACGACTGTTTTTCTTGCTGCATATCTTAACCGCCAGTAATAGATAGGAGGACGATGTGAGCTACGCGGGCGTTGCTTTCACGGATGCGACAGGGCTTGAAGTAGCAGGCTTTCCCGAAGGGATGCAAA
>Ga0209040_10000866_pt1 | contig 23592 bp, 17 predicted proteins | sample BogFormECP12_OM3_FD_188240 | JGI IMG/M metagenome (GOLD analysis project Ga0209040, IMG submission 188240) | Bog forest soil microbial communities from Calvert Island, British Columbia, Canada - ECP12_OM3 (SPAdes) (version 2) | ecosystem: Environmental > Aquatic > Freshwater > Wetlands > Bog ... | reverse complement strand
CCCAGCGCAGCCGAAGCGATCAACTCGCGTACGTCACGATCATTCTGATGCGGTGTGCGGGTCAGGGAAGAAGCGACTTGCGAGCCATTGTGTGCCACAGAAGCGGGTGAGGCTGAACTGGGCGCGTCACTGTGCGAAGTGGAAGTGGGCGAAGTGGTCATGGGGAAAACGTTGATCGCGGAGCGCCCATCCGGGCTACGAGCGACTCGCGGCGGCGCGGGGCTCCAATATGGAAACGACTTCGTCGACGATATCGGTCATGGCCACGCGCTCTTTGTCTTGCGGCTCCGCGGGGTGCCGGCGCTTCTCCAGCTTGAGCTTTTTCTTGGCGTCGGCGACATCTTCGAGCAGTACCAGGCGGCCGGTCTCGGTGAGATATTGATCCACGGAGCCAATCTGTCCGCGGAAAATGCTGTACACCGGAACGCCCAGCGCGGCCGCTTCGCGATTCATGGTGCCGCCGCCGCTGACCACCAAATCAGAGTGCCAGATGAGGTTCATGCCGTCGAGAACGCGGTCCGGAATGATCACTTTCCCGGCGGCGACCAGCTTCGGCCAGCTCTCGCGGATGCTGGCATCCTGGCGCGCATTGCGCGGCAGGAGCACCATTTTTACCGTTGGCTGCTCCGCGAGGTAGTCGACCACGCCCTGAAAGAGCACGTCGCTTTCCGGGCGGTGATAATGTGCTTCCGTAGCCGGCGGGCGGATGGTCACCAGCAAATCAGCATCGCTGAGACCTAAGTTGCTGCGCGTGGCCGGATCGGATTTAAAAGACGGTACATATACGTCTTCCTTGATGCCGCGGTAACGAAGAATGTGGTCCTTGCTGAGCTTGACCGCCGAGTCAGGGATGACGGCCGGGCAAATCACCCAGGTGGGATGGACCCACAGCAGGCCCTGATGGGCATGCTCATAATCCATGATAACGATGGAAGGGACGCCAAGCATGTAAGCGGCGAGCATTTGCGCACGCGAGCCATGGGAAAGCGCCAAATCCGGTTTCTTGCGAAGCAGGGAAGGCAGAAGGCGCACGGTGCGATCAAGCACTCCGAAGATTTTGAGGAGCTTGTTTTTGCCGTAGTGGCGCCCGACCCTGTCGCAATCCAGGCCAAAAAGATCCACGAGTTCGGTGACCTGGTAGGCATCGCGCGCGGTGAGCAGGACTTCAGCGCCACGAGATTCGAGCTCTTTGATGATGGGAGCGAAGAAGGGAACGTGAGGAGAATTGTCGAGGTCGATCCAGACCTTTTTGCCCACCGCACCACTCGCGCGTGCCGCAGCCTTCACTTGCAATTTTTCCGGTTCCAACGCCTGGCTGGTCGCCATAATACCGCTGCCCTCGGGAAACATTGTAATTCTCTCGGAAGGGTGGGCATCAGAGTGAACACAAACGTTTCGACAACCTGAATTTGACTGCCGACGCGGCCTTAAGTGGTGCGTGAAAGCACGGGCTGCCCGACGAATTCTAGCACTTTATCGACGACCCTGGCCTGCTGTTCGCCCTGCAAATGGGGAAACATGGGCAAGGAAACGATTTGCGGAGCGATCTTCTCGGTAACGGGCAAATCGCCGGCCTTGTACCCTAGATGCGCGTAAGCTTTTTGCTGGTGCAGAGGCACGGGATAGTGAATGCCGGTGTCAATTTTGGCGTCCGCCAAATGCTTTTGCAGTCCGGTGCGATCCAGCACGCGGACCACGTAGAGGTGATAGACGTGGCGGGAAATGTCGGGCTGCAGCGGGGTAACCACGCCTTCGGCTTTGCCGAAGAGATGTTGATAGCGCTTGGCGGCTTCCTGACGCCCGCGAGTCCAGTCCGCCAGATGACGCAACTTTACGGTGAGAAAGCCCGCTTGCAGGGCATCAAGGCGACCGTTGTAGCCCTCAATATCGTGATAATACTTCTTGGCCTGGCCATGATCGCGGATCATGCGCATCTTGCGGGCGATTTCTTCGTCATTGGTGGTGGCTGCTCCGGCTTCGCCGCAAGCCCCGAGATTCTTGCCAGGGTAGAAGCTGAAGGCTCCAACCTGTCCGATGGAGCCGGCTTTGCGCCAGCGATTTTCTTTCTTCGAGAAATATTCCGCGCCGTGAGCCTGGCAGGCATCTTCCACAACTAGCAATTTGAAACGGTTGGCCAGTTCGAGGATGGCGTCCATATCGGCTACTTGTCCGTAGAGGTGCACGGGAACGACCGCGGTGACCGGTGATTTGGTTTTGTTGTCGAGGAGTTTTCCGGTGGCCGGATCGCGATGGCATTTCTTTTCGAGATATTCCTGCAATTTGAGCGGGTCCATGCAATAGGTGCGCTCGTCAATGTCCACGAACTGGATATGCGCGCCGGCCTGAGAGATGGCTTCGGTGGTGGCGATGAAGGTGTGCGAGACGGTGACCACGGTGTCGCCCGGCTGGACGCCCGCAGCCATGAGCGCGAAACGCACCGCGTCGGTGCCGTTGGCCAAGCCCACGCAGCAGATGGTGTCACAGTACTTGGCAAATTCGCGTTCGAATTCCTCGACCATGGGCCCGCCGATGAAGCCGGCCGTGCGAAAGACTTTCTGACAGACGGCGAGAAGCTCCGGTTCGAGTTCCACGTGGGGAGTGACGAGATCGAGAAACGGGACTTTTTCGTTGCTGGCCATGTTCATCCTTTGCGGTACACGCTTACTTCGTAAAAGTTTGTCCGGCGCGAGGGTAGCATCGCGCGGTACGGTAATGCAATATTACTTGTCAATATAACGTAAGATGCGCGCGGGATTGCCCGCAACCACGGCATTGGCGGGCACATCCTTAGTGACCACACTGCCGGCGCCGACAAGCGCATTCTCCCCGATGGTTACCTTGGAGAGGATGGTGGAACCTGAGCCGATGGATGCGCGCTTTTTCACCAGGGTTTGCTCGACCTTCCAATCCGCCTCGGTTTGCAGCTGGCCGCCCGCGGCGGTGGCCCGGGGATAGGAGTCGTTGATGAAGGCCACGTTGTGGCCAACAAATACCTCATCCTCGATGATTACGCCCTCGCAGACGAAAGTGTGACTGGAAATTTTGCAGTTCTTGCCAACTTTGGCGTTTTTCTGAATTTCGACGAAGGCGCCGATTTTGGTATTGTCGCCAACCTCGCAGCCATACATGTTGATGAACTTGGAGAGGCGGACGTCTTTGCCGAGCTTGACGTCCGGGGCAATACACACGAACTCGTTCATAGCTGGATGATTTGGCCTTTCTTTTTGAGGGACTCGTCGGCGGCTTCCAGCATGCGAACAATGCGCAGGCCGGCTTGCCCGTCGTTGAAAGGCGTCTGGTTGTTGAGGATGCAATCAACGAAGTAGGCGGCTTCGACTTTCAGAGCTTCGACTTGCTCCACCTTGGGAGCCCACATATCGCCGGTGCGGTAACTAACCAGCATCTGGTATACGCCCTCGGCGCTGCCGGCCATCTGAACGCCTTTATCGTACAGTTTAATTTTCTCGTCGACTTCGATGTCATTCCAGACCAGCATTTTCTTTTCGCCGCCGAGGAGGGTGGTACGCACCTTCACGGGAGAGAGCCAGTTGACGTTGATGTGACCGATGACGTTGTTGGGGTAATAGAGGGTGAGGAAGGCGATGTTGGCTATGCCGTTGAGGTGGCCCTGACCGGTGGCGACGACAGCTTCAGGCTTTTCGGCGATGACATAGTCCATGATCGATAGGTCGTGGGGCGCCAAGTCCCAGATGACGTTGACGTCGTGCTGGAAGAGACCGAGGTTCACGCGGGTGGAGTCGTAGTAATAAAGCTTGCCGAGCGTGCCATCGTCCACAAATTGCCGAATCCTCTTGACCGCGCCGGTGAAAAGGAAGGTGTGGTCCACCATAATTTTTAGATTTTTGCGTTCGGCGAGTTCGATGAGTTCTTCGGCTTGTGCGGCGGTGGCGGTGAAAGGCTTTTCCACAAAAACATGCTTGCCGTTCTCGAGCGCGGTCTTGGCCAACTCGTAGTGAGTCCACACTGGAGTGACCACGGCGATCAAATCGATGTCCGAAGAGGTCAGCAACTCATTGCAGTCGCTGGTGCAGCGAATGGAGGGATAGGCGCTCTTGACGCGCTGGAGAGATTTGGCGCTCTTGTCGCAAACGGCGACGACCGTGGACTGCTCCTGGCCATGGAAATTGCGGACGATGTTTGGTCCCCAGTAGCCATAGCCAATCACTCCGACTCGAAGCACGTTTTCTCCCGATGCCACCCGGTCCTGCAGGTTAGCGGCAGGTCCGCCGATCATACTCGTAGCCATATTATCCACCTCGATGTGGGGATGTGGTGCGAGATACTGCGCCGGCGTTACGAAACGAACAAGGCTCGCGCCAGATATGCAACGCCGGGGTGGTGCAGGTGCGCGGAAGAACAGCGATTGGAAAGTTCCGTTAGCAGCAACGGAACCCAGGCAGCGGCCTAATAAGCGCCGTCGCCCATCAAAACCGCCCGCGGAGTATCGAGGAGGATTTTGATATCCAACATGGGAGACCAGGTGCGAGAGTATTGCAAATCCAGGCGCACCATCTCGTCGAAAGTGGTGGAACTGCGGCCACGAATCTGCCAGAGGCCAGTGATTCCGGGCTTAACTTCGAGGAGGCGGCGGCGGTGCCAAACGTCATAGGCCTCGAGTTCGTAGGGGATGGGAGGGCGGGGACCAACCAGGGACATTTCCCCGATGAAGACGTTCCAGAACTGGGGCAATTCGTCGAGGCTGGAGCGGCGCATGAAGCGGCCGATGGCGGTGACGCGCGGGTCGTTGGTGATTTTGTAGACAGGGGCCTTCTGGGCGTCGGTGGAGGTGGAATCGGCCTTTCCGGCGATGAAGCTCTTTACGAAGTCCTTATGAATGGTGTCGCTGTTGGAAACCTTCATGGAGCGGAACTTCAAGAAGGTGAAATGCTTGCCGTACTGGCTGACGCGAGGCTGGCGGAAAAACACGGGTCCCGGGGAGCTCAGTTTGATGATCGCGGAAAGAAGCAAGAACAGCGGTGAGAAGCAGAGCAAAGCGGCAGCGCTGCCGAAGATGTCCATAGCGCGCTTGATGGCCAAGGAAGTCTTTTTCTTCTCTTCCTCTTCGAGCAGGTCGGGATAGAGGGGAGCGGAAACGGAGCGTCCGGTGCCATCGCCAGCCCAGCTGTCCGGAAAGGCGTAGAAGGCGATCTGCAGCTTATCGACCTGATCGCGCTTGAAGCACTTGTGCAGGCCCTGGGAAATCTTGGCTTCAATGGCTTGAATGGCGGCAGCGGCTTCGGCGTCGCCCAGCTCGGTGAAGATGGCACCCACGACGGCTTCGGATTCGAACCACCCAGCTAGGTCGGTCTCACGAATCTCCGCGGCCACCACGCCAGCGACCTGTTCCATCAGGGGCTTATCCGCGGAACGGCCGGTGGTGCGCTTGCAATCCACGAGCATCAACAATAGATGTTTGCGAGAACGCTCCGAGCGCTTGCGCTCGCGGCAGAGCATGCGACGGAACTCCTCTTCGGCAACGAAGCTGGCCACAGTGTGGTTGCTAACGGGCTTCGCAGTGACGCTGACGGTCGTCTTGGGGGCGACATTGGCGGCTGGAAGTACTACGCTGGTGATACTCACGTTTAGGCCCTCGATCTGTTCAAGCAAAAGATACAGCTCAGTAAGAACATTTGGTTAAACCGCCACCGCGTCGGAAATCTCGCGGAGGATAGCTGGTGAATCCCGGTGACAAGGCGTTACAGACAAAGAGTCAATTTCCACGGCCACGGAGCGCTGCAATAACGTGACGGAAAGCACAAACTTGTGGCGTCCGCGGGATTCGACCAGAATGCCTTCGAGGCCCTGCAAGGGACCGGACTGGATGCGCACGGGGTCGCCGATTTCGACAAAGGAGCAGGGCTGATTGGGGACGCCGGAAGCCACCAAAGTTTGAATGGCGCTGATCTCGCCGTCGTCCACGGAGATGGGCTGGCGGTTATAGCCGACAATCTGGACCAAACCCGGAGTCTTGAGAATCGGCAGGCGATTCTGCGCATCGAAGCGGCAAAACAGGTAGCCCGGAAACAGTGGCGATTCGACGACTTTGATGCGATCCGACCAGCGCTTCAGTTCCTTGGAGAGGGGCAGAAACCATTCAAAGCCCTGAGCGCCGAGGTGTTCGGCCACCACGCGCTCGTAGCGGGTGCGGACCTGGAGGGCATACCATGGGAGAGGCACCGAGAGGTCCCGGTGGAAGGTTGATTGGCAGATTGGAGTATTCTTAAGAACCATATGATTCCCGGAAGTATGCAAGCTACCGCTGAAAAACTCCCTACACAGCTACCTGTATCTGCAGAGGGGAAGTGCACGATGGATGCCACGCAGGATACGGTATACCGATTTTGCTAAATGCCATTAAATGAGTAGCTTAGATCGGGAAGAGTGTCCTTGCGGTCGGTCTAGCGATACTTTGAGTGCATCGGCAGGTGAACATTGCTATCCCAGAGTTGCAATTGTTTTCCTCATCCTATCTATAAGAAATAAAAAGACATACAAACGTGACACGGCGTTTCGTTGACGAACCCGTCCACGAGCATACCTTCTCAGGAACGGAAGGATAGCGTCGTTTCATGAACGGCTGATTAGCGCCAGTTCGAAAATTGAAAAACGATGGCAGGAGCGCGGGAACCCGAAGGGCAAGAAACCCTTTGGACACGGGCGAAAAAGTGCTCCGAAGAGCGCTTCGTAAGCGCCAGTTAGTGCTATAGGATAGCAGCAGTTCTAGTGGAAGTGGAGGACAGCTGTTGGGAGAGAATCTGCAGGGCGAATCCAAAAGGCTGGCGTTTTACGGTCTGTGGCTATTGGCGTCGGTGGCGCTGCTGTGGAGGCCAATCGAGGCGCTGGTGCGATATTCGCTGGGGAACGACAATGCTTCGCATATTGTGCTGATCCCATTTATCAGCGCCTGGCTGCTGTATTTCGAACAGCGGCGGATCTTCGGGCAGGTCTCTTGGGATTACGCTTCCGGAGCGGTGTTGGCGATTGCGGCAGCGAGCGCAGGGTTGTGGACGCTGCGCGCGGGAGAGACGTGGACGGAGACGGAGGTGCTTTCCGGCTACACGCTAACGCTGGTGCTGCTGTGGGTCGCAGGATTTGCGCTGATTTTTGGACGGCAAGCGCTGCGCAACGCGCGATTTGCGCTGCTGTTCCTAGTGCTGATGATACCGCCGCCGGACCTGTGGCTGAACTATTCGGTGTACTTGTTGCAGAAGGGTTCCGCGGATATCGCGGAATTTATTTTTGATTTGGCAGGGGTTCCGGCGCTGCGCGACGGTTTCGTGTTTCATCTGGCGCATTTGAGCATTGAGGTGGCGAAGGAGTGCAGCGGGATACGGTCCAGCCTGGCGCTGCTGATTTTGGCGCTGCTGGTGGGGCACTTGTTTCTGAAAACCTTCTGGAAGCAGGCGGTTTTTGTGGTGGTGGGGCTGGTAATTATGATCGTGAAGAATGGCATCCGCATCGCCACGCTGACGATACTGGCGCAATACGTGGATTCGGGATTTCTGTACGGGCGGCTACATCATGAAGGCGGGGTGGTGTTTTTCCTGATTGGCCTGGTATTGCTGCTGCCGGTGTTTTGGCTGTTGCAGCGCGGGGAAACGCCGCGCGCGGCGGCTGCGGCAGAGAATGCAGCCGCGAGATAAATTTGAAGCTTAGGCTTTGTCGTCGCTATCTTTGAGCGGGTAACCGTAGTAGTAGCCGCCGTAGGTGTCGCCCTTTTCCACGCAGTTCAAAACCACGCCCAGAAGGTTTTTGTTCACGAATTCCGAGGAGGCTTTTTCGGCCATCTGGTAATCGGTTTGTCCGGCGCGCACGACGAAGAGGACGCCGTCGCAGAGATCGGCGAGCATACTGGCGTCGTGGACGGGCAGCGCGGGAGGGGAGTCCATGATGATCCAGTCGAAGAGCGGGGCGGCGAACTGCAGGAGATGTTTGATGCGCTCGCCGAGGAGTAGCTCACTGGGGTTGGAGACGGGATTGCCGCCGGGAATGAAGCACAAATTATTGTCGAAGCCTTTTTGAATGACGGCAAATTCATCGGCTTCGCCGCGGAGGTAGTCGGTGAGGCCGGGAGTGAGGGGCGCGCCGAGAGTCTGGTGGAGGCGGGAAGCGCGGAGGTCGGCGTCGATGAGGAGAACGCGGCGTTCGTTTTGCCGGACGATAGAGTTGGCGAGATTGGAAGCCACGAAGGTTTTGCCTTCGGAGGGTATGCTGCTGGTGATCAGGATTTTTTTCAGGGTTTGCGCGCCAGCGATTTGGTACAGGCGGGAACGCAGGGTGCGGAAGCGCTCGGCGCCGATCTGATGGCGGTCCGCGCCATGGAAGACGCTGGTTCTGGGGTCGGCGACCCATTTCGGGTGAGTGCACTTGGCGACCAGTTCGTCGAAAGAGGAGCGCGCGGGGTCGGCGGGTTTGCGCACGTCGGTGCGCCGCGGCGAGGGCTGGTCAAGGATTGTCTCGGTCGCGGAGGGCGCGGCGAAATCGCCAGCCAGGTCGACGAGATTTACCGGGGCATCGGAGGCGAGCTTGGAGGAGCGCTCTTCCGCAGCTTTTTTGAGGGCTTCGTGGATGCGGCTCATCGGGTCGTTGGGCGCTTACGCGCCGATGCCTTTCGGTTGCTGGTGGAGCTTGCCTGCGGCGCGGGAGGCGGCGCGCTTGGCCTGGCCAGCCACGACATCGAGCGCGGGAATGGCTACCAGCATGGGTAGCTTGAGGCCCAGTTCGACGTCGCGCTCGCCGTGCAGGGATTTGTCCATGGCCGCGAAAAGATAAAGAATGCCCAAGCCGAGGACGAGGCCGCCGCCCAAACCGCCGCCGGCGAACATCAGTTTGTTGGGAAAAGAAGGCTCGTTGGGAAGGCTGGGAGGATCAAACACCTTAAAGGATTCGCTCTGCTGCTGATTCTCCATGTGCTCGGCAACTTCCGAGGTGTTTAGGCGCTTGAGCAAGTCGTTGTAGTTTTCCGAGGCGGTCTGATAATCGCGGGTCAAGTCCTTGTATTCCTGTTCGACCATGGGAGTGGCCTGGATGCGGCCCTGGAGAACGCCGATCTCGCCTTGCAGGCGGGCTTGGGCTTTCACGAGGTCGGCAATGTTTTGGTCGTCGAGACGGAGCTTGGCGCGCAATTGCTGCATCTGCGGGGGTTCGACGCGAGCGGGCTTACTCGACGCGGCGGTGGTGGTCGCGGTGCCGACTTTCTGCTGCTCGTCGATGCGCTTCTTTAGATCTTCGATGGCGCGCTGGGTCTTGAGTACATCGGGGTGCTCTGGAGTGTAGATGGTGAGCAGGCTGACGAGCTTTTGCTGTTGGGCGGCCAGTTGATCTTCGAGAGTGTCGGTAGACGCGAGGGTAGTGCCCGAAGAGGTTGCCTGAGCCAAGTTGGCGAGTTGCTGCTGCAAGAGGGATTCGTTGAAGGTTTTTTCCTGTTGCGCGCGGCTTAGGGCTTGGGTGTTAGATTCGAGCTGGGCATTCAATCCGGAGAGGAGGCTCAGGCTGGTTTGCGCCTGATCAGGCATCTCTCCGGGGTGTTTGGATTTGAATTCCGCGAGCTTGGCGTCTTCGTCATCGAGCTTTTTCTTGGCTTCCGCGAGGCGCTGCTGAAAAAATCCAGTCGTCTCCTGAGACTTTACCTGTCGATTGCGGGCATTCTCTTCTAAAAACATCGAGGTAATTTCGGTGCAAATCTGCTGAGCGATTTGACCGTTATTGAAAGTTACGTTAATGTAAAAGCCAGGAATCTGACGATTCGTCGTTCCCACCATGGGTTCGAGCGGTGTGACATTGACGGCCGCGCGCAAGCGATCTTCCAGATCTTCCATGTGGGCTTTGGAGCGTTCCTGTTGATAGAGGCCGAGCTTTTCGATTACCGGTTGCAGACGGCTGCGGCTCAGAATTTCTTCCTTCATCGCGCCGAGTTGACGATTTAAATCATCGGTAATGACGGGCTCCAGCAATTTCGGGGAGATGGTGGCATCTTCGACCGTCACCATGGTTTTAGAGGTGTATTTTTTCGGGAGGACCATGGCTGCGAGGGTGCCCAGGCCGCCGAAGAAAATCGTGGTGAGCGGCAAAATCCACCACCAGCGGCGCAATACCCGCTTGACGTCCGCCAAACTGATTGGATTGTTGCCGACCATAATTCTTGTTTTGTCCTCTGCGCGCTAGCACCGCGCCATCGAGCTAAATTCAACAGCCAACCACGCCAGCTAAGTACACACGTGCAGCGTGAGTTTATGCCCTCGGCAACTTATAATGCACGGCCCCTGCCAACGAACGGCAGCAGCGTCACGGCTTTGCCCGAGCCGAGTAAGTCGCGTCGCAACTTGCGGTTGCGTCCCAAAACAGCTAGGCAAAAGCAACTGGCTTGCGTTGCGCGGCGGCGACGTCCAACCAGAAGTGGAAGTGAACTGCCCAGATTATCCCCAAAATTGTCCTCGCTTGAGGTTTGAGGTCTTCCGGGCGCGTGCCGTACACGACGCTCGAAACCATAGCATTCCGTCCAGCCAGCCATTTAAGTATACTATTTGCAACGGTTTTCATACAGAGTGGGATTTCAGCTTTCCTTCTTCGGCAACGGGGCGCAAAATTGCACCATTCAGGAGCGGCCTAACGTCCGAGAGAGACGTGTGCATCCCCGTGAACTCTATGAAACGCAACAGCCTAAGGCATAAAGCAGTGCGGCACGAACATCTCCGCCGACTCGCGGCAGCGCTGGCTTTGGCGATTCTGCTCATTGGCGGTGGCGCAGGCTGTTCGCGCGATCCAAACGTACGCAAACAGAAATTTCTCCAGCAGGGCAACGCGGATTTTGCAAAAGGGCGCTATCCGGAAGCAGCGATTTCTTACGGGCGGGCAATCCAACTGGATCCGAAGTTCGCGGAAGCGCATTTTAAGCTGGCGCAAACGTACTTGAAGCAAGGCAGCCTGGCGGCCGGTTACCAGGAGTTGATGCGCACGGTGGCGCTGCAACCGGAAAATTGGGACGCGCAACTGGACATCGCCAAGATGTACCTGGCGGGCGGCAAAGCGCAAGACGCCAAGGACAAAGCGCTGTTGATCCTGAAGAGCAATCCCGCGAATGGCGACGCGCAGATCGTGCTTTCGCAAGCCAACAGCCAGCTCGGCAACGCCGCGGACGCGATGCAACAGGCCAAGGACGCGGTGGGCACGCTGTCCGACAAACCCGCGCCGTACATCAACCTGGCAATTATGCAGGAAAAGAGCGGCGCGCTGAGCGACGCGGAAGCCACGCTGCTAAAGGCCAGATCGCTGGATACCACCACCATTGGTTCGCTAATGGTCCTGGGACATTTTTACGAGCGACAGAAACGCTGGGCGGACGCGGAGAAACAGTTCCAGGCGGCAATTCAGCAGGAACCCAAGAATCCCGTGCCGCGCAGCGAACTAGCGGTCCTGTATCTGAACCAGGGAAATCAGCAACAGGCCATCAATGTGCTGACGCAGGCCAAGCAGGACCTCAAAGACGACCCGCGGGCCTATCGCATGCTCGGCGATTACTATTTTTCGCGCGGCGAATTGGCCAAGGCGATGGACGAATTCGCGAGCATCACAGCGCAGCATCCCACCGATGCACAGGCGAAGAAACTCTATATCCAGCTGCTGCTATTGAATCAGAAACCCGACGAAGCCAACCGCCTGAACGAAGAAATCCTGAAGAAAAATCCGCAGGATAGCGACGCGCTGGTGGTCAAGGGGCAGATTCTTAACAATCAGAAGAAGTGGGACGAAAGTATCCAGGTGTTGCGGCAGGTGACCAAGAACGCTCCGGACAACGCCACGGGACACTTCCTGCTGGGTGTGGCGCTAGCGGCGAAGGCGGACCCACAAGAAGCGGAGCACGAATGGCATGAGGCCACGCGTTTGCGCCCCGGTTACGCGGAGGCCTGGCGCGACCTGGGCACCATGACCACGCAGCGCCGCGACTGGAAGGGCCTCGAAGTGATCGCCAACAAGCTAGAGACAGTCGCCCCGCGGTCGCCGGAAGGTTATTTGTTTCACGCCACCGCGCGCTTCAATCAAAGCGATGCCACGGCGGCCGAAGCGGACGTGAATCATGTAATCCAGATGGCCCCGCAAAGCCCGCTGGGCTACGTGAAGCTGGGCGAAATGCGCATGGCGCAGAAGCGCGTGAATGATGCCGAGGCGGCGTACCGCCAGGCGCTAAGCCGCGACCCGCATTCGCTGGAAGCGATTGAGGGGTTGATGGGCGTGGCGTATTCCCGCAGTAAGCCCGCGGACGCACTTAAGCTGGCCGAGGATCAGCTGCAGCAGGCCCCGGACAACCAGCAACTGCTCAACCTGGTGGCGCGCGCACAGATGAACAATCACCAGCCTGAGGACGCGGAGCGCACCTTGCTGCACGCGGTGGAGCTGGACAAACAAAATGTGGCTGCCATCGCGCTGCTGGCCGATGTACAGGTGCTCCAGAGGAAACCTGAGGCCGCCATTGCCAATTATCAACGAGCTGCGGAGATTTCCCCCACTGACGCGCGGCTGTATATGGCCATCGGCAGTCAATCCGAGGCGCTAGGGAAGTGGGAGCAGGCCGAAACGGCGTATCAGAAAGTTTTATCGCTGCGGCCGGATGAGCCGGTGGCGTCCAACAACCTGGCCTATTTGCTGCTGGAACACGGCGGCAGCGTAAACGTGGCGCTGACGCTGGCGCAGAACGCCCACAAAGGATTGCCGAACCTGCCGAGTTCCGCGGACACGCTGGGCTGGGCGTACTTTCGTAACGGCGCGTTTTCCGTGGCCGCGCCACTGTTTGAGGACGCCATTAAGAAGAAACCGGAGAACCTCACGTATCACTATCATCTGGGCCTGACGTATCAAAAATTGAATGACAGCGCCAAGGCCCGCGCGGAGTTGCAAAAAGTGATCAGCCTGGATCCCAAATCTCCCGTGGCAGAACAGGCGCGGCAAGCGCTTAACGGAACCTCAGGAAATAGCTAGCGGAGCGCCGGCATTTCGCTCTCCGGCATATCAAATCCCAAGCAAAGTGAGTGATTTCATGGCCTCCGAAGTTCTGGCAACTCCCGGCACCGACAAAATCGTATCGCTAGGCACGAAAAACGGCATCGCGATGGCCATCCTGGCGCGTTCGGAAAAAACTCTGGGGAAAATCATTTTCAAAGCGGACTCCCCGGATTTGATTGACGGAGTGAAAATCGAAGCGCTGCAAGTGCATCCCGACGATCGCGGCTTCTTCATGGAAGTGGGGCGTCTGGGCAAAGGGCTGGCGGCAAACATGACGCCGGAGGGCGCGCGGCAGATTCAGGTTTCGTTTACGCTAACCTACCCCGGCACCATCAAGGCCATTCACTATCATTCCGAGCAAACCGATTTGTGGACGCCGGTTTCCGGCATGGTGCAGGTGTTTCTGTACGACTTGCGCCGCGATTCCAAGACGTTTGGGGCCATTAATACAATTTATGCGGGACGCTTCCGCCCGTGGCAAATTCTGATTCCTCCGGGAGTCGGGCACGGCTATAAAGCGCTGGGCGTGGAGCCCATCCAACTGCTGTATTTCACGGATCGCCATTACAATCCCGCCGACGAGCTACGCATCGCCTACAACGATCCGAGTATCGCCTACGATTGGGAAATCCAGCACAAGTAAAGGCTCATGCGTATTTTGCTGATCGGCGCCAGCGGCATGCTGGGAACGGACCTGCTGAAAGAGTGGACGCAGGACGAAATTATTCCGGCGTCCACGCGCGATGCGGACATTCGCGACGCCGAGCAGGTGCGTGCGCTGGTGGCGCGCACGAAGCCGGACTGGATTGTGCTGGCCGCCGCGTACACGGATGTGGATGGCAGCGAGCGCAACCCGGAGCTGGCCTTTGCGGTCAACGGCCAGGGCGCGGAAAACGTTGCGCGTGCGGCGAGCGAATTTGGGGCGAGGGTTTTGTTCGTCAGCACGGACTATCTCTACGATGGCACGGCGAATTGGCCGTATGAACCCGAGGATCCCATCGCTCCGCTGAACGTCTACGGGCAATCCAAAGCAGCCGGCGAAAAAGCCGTGCAAATGTATGCCAAAGACTGGTGCATCGCGCGCACCGCGTGGCTCTTCGGAGCGGCAGGCAACAGTTTTCCGGAGAAAATCCTGAAAGCCGCAGAAACTCGCACAGAATTAACGGTTGTGGCCGACCAAATTGGCTCGCCAACCTATACACGGGATCTGGCGCGGGCCATTCGCGATCTGGCGCGCGGCGAAGCACGCGGTATCGTGAACGTCACCAACTCCGGTTCCTGCTCCTGGTGTGAATTTGCGCAAGAGGTGCTGCGCCAGGCGGGACGCGGGGCCGTGCGCGTGTTGCCGATTACCACGGCACAAGCGGCGCGCCTCGCTAAACGCCCCGCGTACTCGGTGCTGTCGCCTGCCAGCCTGAACGCCCACGGTGTGACGCTGCGCAGCTGGCAGGAGGCAACCACTGCCTACCTGCAGGACCTGCGAGCCTGCGGCAAGCTGCCTTGAACGCGGCCGCGCCGCAGCAGCGTTGTATGACTGCCTTTTGGCGATGGTGGAGCAGCTGCCCCTCGGGCTATCGCGGAGCGCTAAGGGATAGGGATAACAGCCTTGGCCCAATTGGAATACGGACTCTCTTCGCCCTGGGTATCGACCGCTGTAGTGACGTAGTAATACGTGTCGCCGGACGCTACGTTGTCGTCGTTGTAGCTCAGTTGGCCGACCAGGGAATTGTTGAGTTTCGAGAAGGGTCCTTGCTGCGACCCTCCACGATACACGTTATATCCTGCTATCCCTGCCGAGGTGCTGGCATCCCAGGTCAATCCCACGTAATGCGCGGCATTCCCGGCGGCCGCTTCCGATCCAGATAAATTGACGGTCACGTTGGGGTCGATGGCATCACTGACGACCGTTAGCGTTCCCTTCGAAGTCCCAGAGGCCGCAGGACTAAACTTCAGGTCCAGAGTAACGCTCTGAGCGCTCGCCAACTGCACGGGAGCGCTGCCGCCGCTCAAACTGAAGCCGGATCCCGCCAGCAGAATATTCGAAACCGTTAGCGAGGCGGTGCCCGTATTTGTGAGGGTCACGGTCTGCTGGGCAGACTTGCCCGCGCTGACCGAACCAAAATTGATGCTCGCGGGCGACACGGCAATTTGCTGCTTGGTGGCAATTAATTCCGACCCGGACAAATCTACGGTCACAGAGGAATCGCTGGCGTTGCTGACGACCGTCAGCGTTCCGTTGGCGGTGCCGGAGGCGGCTGGGCTGAACTGTAAGTCGAGGGTGACGCTTTGCGCACTCGCCAGCGTCAAGGGCGCACTGCCGCCGGTCATGCTGAAACCTTTTCCGCTGAGCAGGATCTTCGAAACGGTTACTTCGGTGTTCCCGGTATTGGTCAGCGCGACGGTTTGCGTGGCGGATTTTCCAGCGCTTACGGAGCCAAAATTTACACTGGAAGGCCCCACGGAAATAGCCAGATCCGCGGCGGACACTTCACCATTTACCGGCAAGGTGGTGTCCAGCGCCGCCGCTTTGCTGAGGATGGCAATGGAGCCGGAAAACGCACCGGAGGATTTGGGCGTCAATTGCACTGCGAAGGTGGCGCTGGTTCCGGGATTCAGCAGCGTGGAGCCAGAAAAGCCGCTAACGCTCAAGCCCGCGCCATTGGCTATGACTCCCGTCACTGTCAACGGCGATCCGCCGGTGTTGGACAATTTCAGAGTTTGCGAGTATTGCGCACCAACGACTGACGGAGTGAAATTGATGCTCGACGGGGTGACTTGCAACTGCGCGGCGGCCCCGGGTGGAGGAGCCTGCGAATTATTGGCGATGGGCGCGGAGACGCAGCCAACCACTAGAAGAGCGAGCGCGGAGACAAACACCCACGCACACAGGAGTGCCGGGCGCACGACAATTTTTTTCGCTTGTTGCACACTGCGGGTCAAATCAAATGGCATCAAAACACTGCTCCGTCGTTGGTAGTACCAGGCGGAGCCAGCTTAAGAGTTCTCTGAGGCGCAAAGATAGTGTTGAGGAGTCTAAAACTGGTACAGGAGCGAAACCTGTACCGTTGGGCATGACGGATGAGACACCAACTTGGCCGCTGCTGCGAGGCCTAAATTTCTCTGCGTAGGAAGGAAATTCGGGGAGCGGCTGCCGTTTGGCGGCGGGGCCGTCCCCCGAGGAAGAATCTCTGGTCTCGCGGTTCCGGCGCTTACGGGATGATGGCCTGCGCTTCGTTGGAGTAAGCGCTTTCGTTGCCGCTGGTATCGACCGCGGTGGTCACGTAGTAGTAGGTCGTTCCGCTTTGCACGGTGGTGTCAGAGAAGGCATCCGGCCCGACGAGCGAACCGTTGATTAGGACGTAGCCGCTGCCGCTGGTGGTCGAGCGGTAGACGTTGTAGCCGGCGATCGAGGAGTCGCTGTCCGTCCAGCTCAGCGACACGCTGTGCTGGGCTTGCTGGGCAACGCCAGTGCCGGAGAGAGCGATGGCTGCGGGCGAACCGGTGGCATTGCTGGTGATGGAGACGCTGCCGCTGTCGGTTTCCGCGCCGGTCGGGCTGTATTGCACGTTGAAGGATTCGGTCTGTCCGGCAGAGAGCGTCACTGGCGTGCTGGCTCCGGAGAGCGCAAAGTTCGTTCCCGTGATGCCGATCTGCGAGATGGTCACGTCGGCGTTTCCGGAGTTCATGACTAGCACGGTTTTGGAGGCGCTGCTACCGGCGTTGACGCTGCCGAAACTCAGGCTGGAAGCGCTGACTTGCAGCGTCTTGGTGGCGGCGATGGTGCTGGCGCTGAGAGCCAGGCTCGAAGGCGAATTGGCGGCGTTGCTGACCAGGGAGAGCGTGCCCGTCACTGTACCTGCCGATTGCGTGGTGAATTGCACGTTGAACGCGGTGTTTTGACCGGCGGCTAGCGTTACCGGCAACGACAGTCCGATGACGCTGAACCCGCTGCCGCTGACATTCGCCTGAGTAATGGTCAAGCTGGCGCTGCCGGAATTGGTGATCTGCAGGGACTGTGAACTGGTGGTGCCGACCACGACATTCGAGAAGCTCACGCTTCCCGGGTTGGCCACCAGGCTGGCTTGTACGCCGGAACCCGTCAGGCTGACCGAAGTGGCCTGGCCTTGGGCGTTCACGATGGAGAGTGAGCCGCTCAAGGAGCCAGCTGCCGCGGGGCTGTACTGCACGTTGAGGGCGGCGCTTTGCGAGGGTGCCAGGGTCAATGGCGTGCTGATGCCGCTGACCGCTACGTTCTGACCGTTGACGGTGATTTGCGCAATCGACGTGGAGCTATTGCCGGTGTTGGTGATGGTGACGCTCTGGCTCGCGGAACTCCCGGCGTTTACACTGCCGAAAGCAATCGCCGCTGGGCTAGCCGAGAGAGTGGTCGTCGCTGCGACGCCCGCACCGCTGACCGCCACAGTCGCCGGGGAATTTGGCGCATTGCTTGCCAAGCTGATCGTGCCGCTGGTGCTGCCTGCCGTTTGTGGAGCAAATTGCACGTTGAAGGTGCTGCTTTGGCCGGCGGCAATCGTCAGTGGCGTGGTAACGCCGCTTACGGAAACGCCTGCACCCGTGGAGCTTAGCTGCGAGATGGTCAGGTTGGCCGTGCCGGTATTCGTGACGGTTACGGCTTGCGATTTGCTCTGGCCGTCGATCAGGTTGCCGAAATTAATGCTCGCCGGCGAAATACTGATTCCCGGCTGCACGCCTGTGCCGGAGAGGCTGAGCCCTGGCGCAGCGCCCGGGGCATCGCTGGTGATGGCCACCGTGCCGCCCACCAAACCGGATGCCGTGGGGGCAAAGTTCACTTGGATCTGCGCGGATTGTCCGGCCGCCAGGGTCGTCGGTGTGGCGAAGCTGATGGCGCTAAAGCCGGTGCCGGAAGCGAATACCGAGGTAATGTGAACTGGACCTTGTCCGCTATTGGTTACCGTCGAGGTAAGGGGGGTGTTGCTGCCCACGTTTACATTGCCGAAATTTAGGGTCGAAGGATTCAGCGTCAAATGACCGACAGGCACGCTGGTGCCGGTTCCGCTAAGGCTTATCGCCGTAGGAGACGCCGGGTCGTTACTATTAATAGTGATCTTGCCGCTGTCGCTCGCGGCCGCCGTGGGAGCGTAAATTACGGTCATGGCCGCAGATTGGCCCGCGCTGATGACCATCGGTGTGGCGACGCCAGAGATGCTGAAGGGCGCACCGCTCATGCTGATGAGCGAAATCGTCAAGTCCGCCGCTCCGGTGTTCGACAGAGTAATGGTTGAAGAAGTCTTGCTGCCCACCGTGGCGCTACCAGCGTCCAACGCTGCGGGGCTGACGACCAGCTGCGGTTGGGGCGCTGCCGCATTGGCAGAGACACTAATCTGCGCCGATTTTGTATCGGTTGCGGCCGGCTGGAAGCTCAGAGTCGCCGCAGTCTTGCCGGGCGTTGCACCGTTGAACCACACTACAAAGTTTGCCGTTTGGCCAGCAGCTAGGGTCAGCGGAAAGGTCAATCCGGAAATCGCAAATTGATTGTTGCTGGCCACAATCGAAGAAATCACCACGGTGCCGGTGCCGGTGTTGGTCGCGCTGGCGTTTTGCGAGGTTTTTTTGCCCGCCACGACGTTCCCGAAGTTCAGGCTGGACGGTGCGAACTGCAGGGAAAGTTGTTTTGGGGCGACCGCTTGTCCATTGATGTTGCCGGCGCAACCCGCGCCGAGACCCACGGACGATGCGGCCAGAAGTACGGCCAAGAGGGCCCATGGGAGCCTTGCTGTCTTGGCGATTGGGCCGATGGTCGTCTTTGCGGTGCGGCCGGTGAATTCGATGCTCATTGCGTCTTCCCCCTAGCGGTTGCAAGGGAGATAGTACTGAGCGTACTAAAACTAATCTACTGGTGGGCGGTCCATATTCGGGACAGGCGCTGGGCCTGTCCGGGGGACCAATTTGTTCCGGCCGGCATTATTGTTCAGTTTCTCTAATTCTTTTAAGCTTATTATTATTAGTAGTTTACACGCCATACGAGGTTGTCCGAATGGACACTCCAGGCTGTCCTCGCACTGTTTTTCCATACCAGGCTATCGGCGCGGGTCTGGCCTCCCCGGCCTTAATTCATGAGAACCAGATCTTTTGCGAGAAGTTATGGTGCCTTCGGAGGATCTGCGTTGCCGCTTGAGCGTTAGTTCGGTCGGGGGTTCGATTCGTTGCTGGGATTAGCCTTGCGTGACACCAAGCCGGCGTCTCGTATCTTGTAAATGAGCGAGCGATAGCTGATTTTGAGCGCCCTAGCCGTTTTCCTGCGATTCCACTGGTGCACCCGCAGGGCCTCGAGAATGACATTCCGTTCCATTTCCTTGATGGCACTCTTCGCCAGGTTCTTTAGGGGCACCGTCTCAAGGCTGTGCGATGGGTTCGGCGCGGTTTTGGCCGGCTTGCTGGCCGCAGCCGCCGGTTCCGCTCCGACCAGGACAAAGCGCGCGATCCCGTTGGACAGCTCCCGCAGGTTCCCATGCCAGTCGAGGTTTTGCAGGTGGTCTAGCATTCCTGCTGGGAAAGCCTCAGCAACGCGGCCAAATTGCCGCTGATGGAACTCCCGGAAATATTCCGCGAGCAGTGGAATGTCCTCGCGACGTTCCCGGAGGCTGGGCACCCGGAAACGCACCACATTAATGCGGTAAAAAAGGTCGGTGCGAAAATTCCCACGCGCCATCTCCGCTTCCAAGTCCCGGTTGGTGGCGCAAATCAAGCGGGCATCCACGTTTCGATCGTTTTGTCCGCCGAGCCTACAGAAGGTTCCATCTTGCAAAAAATGAAGGACTTTGCTCTGCAGACCGATGGTCAAGTCGGCAATCTCGTCGAGAAACAGCGTGCCTTTGTCAGCCGACTCGACGCGGCCGGGTTTACACTGGGTCGCGCCCGTGAACGCGCCCCTTTCGTAGCCGAATAGTTCGCTTTCCAGCAGGGTTCCTGGTATGGCGGCGCAGTTGACCTTTACGAAGGATCCGGAAGCGTAGCCGGAATTGGCATGGACCCACCGTCCTAGCGTCTCTTTGCCTGTCCCGCCTTCACCACAAAGTAATACAGGAATACCGCTCTTGCAGATCTTGGCCAAGCGCTGTTGGATTTCGCGCATAGGGGCGGATCGTCCGAACAGGATCTCGTCCGGCGGAATTGAGCTCTGGCGGTCGAAACCGTTCGTTCTGGAAATCGCTGGTAGTGGTGCGGAAGCCATTGCGAGTGGTGTTACGAAAACCTCTGGTGGGCTTAAGGCTGCACACGGCGGACCACTCTCGGTTTTCGATATACACGCTAGGATGGGCGAAGACAATCTGATAAGTATTTTGTAAGTCAGCAGGTTACAACGGAGCGGGCCTTATAGTTCTAGTACTATGTGTCGTGAGTGTTGCCTGCTGACACGACGCGGAAGAGAAAAAATGTGCCTTGGCTGCGGGAACGCTTTTCTCTCATCATCCCGTAATCTGTGGACAAGAGGATGGCTCGTGGGATAATCGCCATCCGTGATTCAGAGTGGACCGCGTTTACTCCCCGCGAACAATATCGTACCTTTCAATCACTGCCGCGACTCCCATGCGCTCGGTTTCATCTTCCGTACGGCGCTCGACGCGCACCACTTTCCCCGTGGCCCGCACCAGCACTTCGGAGCCGTGGGTGATCTCACCCGGCAGCGTCAAAGTAATATCCAATTCCGAGCCCGCGCGCAAATCCTGATCGATAACAAAATATAGGCCCCGCGTGGAAATATCGCGGGTCTTGCCGTTTTGCGTTTCGGCGATTTGCTCCTCGGCCAAGCGAACAAAAATCGGCAAAGATAAGTCGTATCGACGAGCCGTTCGCCTCTCCGTCATTACACCCATCCTGCACCCCTTGCGCGACCGCCACGCACGGTCTCGCCCTAGTTTCTTATTATTGCGTAATAAATTATACCTACAATAAAGTTATTCGCGAGCGCCGCTTGCTCCGCCGCCCCTGCGCGCTCGCTGTTGAGCAACGGAACCTTGCTCTCCACCGTCCCGTTGTCCCCAATCACCTTGGGCGGAACGATACCCCGCTCTCGTCACAGCCGCAAGAGGGAAGATGGTCGTCCTCTCTCGCCCCGTTTTGCCCTCTGTTGCCCCGTTCCCTACCGCTCCAATCAAGCAAGGCAAAAGGTAAATGTTTGCAACTCTTCGGCGTCGCGAATCGCCGGCGGTGGGTCACTCGATCGGATAGTTCCGGAACCCGCCTTACTCCGGATCCGCAGCCCCAACCGCCGCGGGCTCTTCCACAGCTCCTGGGGCCCGCCGTGTGCGCGTGGTGCCCAGATTGAATTGCCGCATCTTATAAAGCAGCGCCTTATAGCTGATGCCCAACATCTTGGCCGCGTCCTTGCGGCACCAGCGGGTCTTCTCCAGGGCTGCCGCGATGGCTTCCATCTCGGCCTCGTCTTTCAGGCCGCGCACCAGCGCCTTGAGACCCTGTTCGCGGGGCGCGGCGACTGGCTCTTGCCTCGGCGAAGTCCTCTGCCGCGATGCGGACATCTCAATCAGTTCACGCAGGCTGCCCTCGTCGTCCTCCAGAATCATGTAGCGTTTAACGAAATTTTCCAGTTCCCGAAGGTTTCCCGGCCAGGGATAGTTGATGGCTGCTTCGAGCAAGTGCTTGGACGGGGTCTGGGGCGATTTGCCAAACTTTTCGGCGTACTTCTCGAGAAAGTGGCGGAATAGCAGGGGAATCTCGGCCGTGCGCTCGCGCAGCGGGGGCACCACGATGGACAGCACGTTTAACCGGTAGTAGAGATCCTCGCGAAATCTTCCATCCTTCATCGCTTCCTGCACGTCTACGTTGGTAGCCGCCAGCACGCGCACATCGGTGTCAATCAGGTGCCGCCCGCCGAGCCGCGAGTATTGGTGATCCTGCAGCACGTGCAGCAGTTTGGCCTGCAGATGTGTGCTCATCTCCGCGATCTCATCCAGGAAGATGGTGCCCTTGTTGGCCAGTTCGAATTTCCCGGGCTTGGCGCGCACGGCTCCGGTAAATGCACCCTGTTCGAAGCCGAATAGCTCCGATTCCAGCAGTTCGCCGGGAAGCGCCGCGCAATTCACCTTGATGAACGGCTGGTTGCGGCGCTTGGAGCGCAAGTGAATCATGCGCGACACCACTTCTTTGCCGACTCCGCTCTCACCGCAGATAAAGACCGGCACATCCACGGGCGCAATCTGCAGGATCTGCTGCCGGATGCGCACCATTTGCGGACTGGCGGCCAGGAAACTCAAATCCTCGGTCACCTGGTCGCAGTAATCGCGCAGCGCCTGGTTCTCCGAGGCCAACTCTTTCTTTTGCCGTGACTTCAGCATGGCCGCATCGAGCTCCGATTTTTCGAAGGGCTTGGTCAAATAGTCATGTGCGCCGATACGGATGGCTTCCACCACTGTGCCCACTTCATTCGAACACGACAGCATGATGACGTTCAGGGTGCGGTCCACCTGCATCAGCTCTTTCAGAGTGTCCAGGCCGTTCATTTCCGGCATCAACACGTCCAGGATCACGAAGTCCGGCCGGTCGCCTTTGCTGACCTTCTCGATGGCTTCTTTTCCCGTGCTCACCGTCTCTACGTCATAACCATCCACCTCGAGCAGGGTTTGCAGATATTTGCGGATGCTTGGCTCATCATCCACCACTAGAATCTTGTCCTTCACGGCCATTGCGGTGTTCCTTTCCTATCGAAAAAAAACTCTAAAGTAATTAGGCTTGGTCCATTGGCAGTAAAAAGGTGAACTTACTTCCCGTGGCCGGTTCGCTCTCCACCCAAATTTTCCCGCGGTGCGCCTGGATCAGTCTCTTTGCAATGGCTAGCCCCAAGCCCATGCCGGAAGTGTTGCGATCCACGCGCACAAAGTCTTCAAAAATCTCCTGGTGATGCTCCGCAGGAATGCCCGGCCCGCTATCGGAAACGCTGACCTCCACGCTGTTCGGACGCGGCAGGCGGAAACGCCGGCGTTCCGTCGATGGCGATGCCGCGGCCACGCGCCGCTCCCAGAAGTGGGGCGCGGCGCAAAGCGTCACGCTTCCCCCTGACGGGGTGTGTTTTAGCGAATTGTCGAGGAGGTTGGCCGCCGCCTGCTGCACTTTCTGGTAATCAAATTTGAATGTGGGAATCGAGGGGTCAAAGGTAGCTTCGAGGCGCACGCCTTTGCGCTGAAAGGCTTCCGACCAGCGCTTGGTCAATTCTTCCAGACAATCCCGCAAATCGTTATCGCGCAGCTGCAGGATCAGCTTGCCGCTCTCCAGCGCCGAGTAGTTCAAGAACATGGACACTAGGCGCACCAGGCGCTCGCAACTGTCTTTGGATTCTTCCAGGATGTCGCGCTGCTTTTCTGTCAGCCGGCCGAGGGAGCCCGTCAAAAGCAGGTCGTAATAGCCTTTGATTACCGCCAACGGCGTTTTTAGCTCGTGTGCCGCGGAGGCCAGGAATACCGTTTTTTGTCGGTTCACTTCTTGTAACTTCAGATAGGCGGCCAGCAGATTCCGGTAGGTAATCTCGCGCTCTTGCAAAAGCTCCTGCACTGTCGGATGCGTTCCCGGCCCTTCGCCATG